>ERZ1034992.136-NODE-136-length-45489-cov-5.788352_pt1 | contig 45489 bp, 37 predicted proteins | sample MGYA00520695_ERZ1034992 | MGnify/ENA primary metagenome ERZ1034992 (study PRJEB33766, sample SAMN09781778) | gut metagenome | biome: gut microbiome | host: Homo sapiens | place: Madagascar | study: EMG produced TPA metagenomics assembly of the PRJNA485056 data set...
TTGAGCCGACGTCCGCCAGTCCCTGCCAGCGCGGACCGTTGGCACTCATCAGCCATGCACCGATGCTGTTGCCGTTGCGCAGAATCAGATCAGCTGTACCGTCGCCGTTGATGTCGCCGACTCCGACCACGTTCCAATCCAGGGGCAGGGGAACTTCGAAGTGTTCTCCTGTTCCGTTCATGTACGCCCCGATCGCGCCGTTGCTTCTGCGGTACAGCAAGTCGGTCAAGCCGTCGCCGTTGAAGTCGCGCGTGGCAATCAGATCACAATCGGATTCGAGACGTCCCCACGATTCCCAACCGGGAATTCCTTTTTCATTCATGGTCCAGACCCCGACGTCTTTGTTTACAGCGTCATACAGGAACACATCCGAATAAATATCGTTGTTGGCATTTCCGGTGTCGAACAGTTCCCATGTTCCGGGCAGACCGGAGAGTCTGAGCCATGAAGCATTGCCCTTGGCATCCAGCAGCCATGCTCCGGCATCCGAAGCCGCCGGATTGACCATGATAATGTCCGGTGTGCCTTTGCCCGTCAGGTCGCCCTTGCGATACGAATCCTGCGTATCCGCGGCGACCGTAAATGTCAGAGCTCCATCGGTTTGCGCCAGCGAATAAGTATACTTTCCGTAAGACAGCTGTCCGCCGCAGGAGAGCGTGCCCAGATACGTACCGTCTTCGAGCTGAACGGTAAGAGCTTTGCTGAAATCCGCCGCGTTTTTTGCCAGCTGATAAGTTCCGGCAGACTGGCTGGCGGAAACGGATACTGCAAAGTTCGCACCGCTGAATTTGCCGGGATCACTGACGATATACGGATCATCTGTCCGGCGTCCGTTCAGAGACATTGCCAGGTAAACGCCGTCGGCGGAGACGTTTTCCGCCGCGCTCAAAGTACCGGCGACATAGAGTGTTCCTTGCAGAGTGTTTGTGCCGGAAAGTCTGAGTTCGCCGCCGGAATGAACCGTGACATTTTTCAGCAGACCGCAGTATGCGCTGAAAAAGCCGCCGTTTTCGACCGCGGTGTTCTCCGCATATCCGCTGAAGACCCTCATGGACCCGCCGGCGGAAACAACAGCGTCAAAGGCGGACCCGCCGGCGGAAACGATCATGGTGCCTTGTCTGAGCTGGGCGGAAACGGCGTTTCCTCCGCTGAGGATGTTCAGGTATCCGCTTTCCGCCGCCAGTGTTCCGGCTGCGGTTCCGCCGGATGAAACGAACATGCGGCCCGCACTGCCGAGCCGGACATTTTCAGCCAGTCCGGCGTATTCCACGAACAGACGTCCGTTCCCGTAAACGTTTGCCCCCGTCACGATTCCGCTGCCGGAAACGGTCTGACTGCCGATTCCGAAGATTATCGCGCCGCTGTCATAGCCGCCGGAGACGATGACATTTCCGGAGTTGACCACTGTTCCGAAGGCGGACCCGCCGGACTGGATGACCGCTTTGCCGCCTCTGGATACAACCGTATCCGACACCGTTCCGCCGGAAAGGATATCCAGTCTGCCGCCCTGCACCGTGGTTTTTCCGGCAGCCGCTCCGTCGGAAACGGTCATGACACCGCCGGTGATGAACGTATCCGCCGCCGCGGTCTGCTCCGAAAGCAGGAACGAGCCGCTGCTGAGCCGGGTGCCGGAAGCGGAACCGCCGCTCATCAGGATAAGGCTGCCGCCGCGCAGGATGGTGGAGCCGGCACTGCCGCCGGAAAAGACATTGACCACACCGCCGCTGACCGTGGTCTGTTCGGCACTGCCTCCGGAAAGATTCATGACGCCGCCGCGCATAATGGTTCCGCCGGCTTGTCCTCCGCTGTAAACCTGGACCGTTCCGCCAGTCCCCAGCGAAGTCAGATAAGCGGAGCCGCCGCCGGAAATGTGCATGAGGTCGCCCTGCGAACCGTTGATGACCGCGCTGTTGATCTGGATGCCGCTGGAAATCAGAGAGTCCGATTTGTATATTTTGACCAGGTCGCCTTGCTGTCCTGCCAGAGTGATGGAGAGTATGCCGGAAGAACTGCGTGAAAGGGTGTACAGGATTCCGCCCGCGGCAAAAGTTTTCCCGATTTCCAAAGAGCCTTGCGCGGCACCCGCCTGATTCCGGATCGTGATTGTGCCGTTGAACTCCGCCGCTCCCGCAGCCAGCGCGTAAGTTCCCCATGCCGGCGAAGCGGGCGCGGTGATGCTGTAAACCGCGCCCCGGAGATAACCCAGGTTGCTGATGATCCAGGAGTCCGAAGTTTTTCTGCGGCTGATGGAAAAATTCAGTTCTGCGCCGTCGGCATTCACCAGACCGTTCACGGTGATGGTTCCCGCGGCGGTATGAGTGCCGCGCAGAACGGAGTCTGCGGCAAGCTGCAGGACTGCGCCGGAATGGATTTCCGCATCCTGAAGAATTCCGCCGGACGCTATGGAAGCGGTCCCTCCGCTGAGTGCCGCCTGCACCGCGGAGCCGCCGCTGGAAACATTCAGTTTTCCGGTATGAAGGACGGTGCCGGAAGCAACGGCATTGACTGCGGTCAGCGTTCCGCCGCGGACCATGGCGTTGCGGACGATCCCGTTGTAGACCGCAACACGCGCATCGCTGTAAATATTGACGCCGTTGGCAGCCGCTCCGGAATAAACGTTCATGATCCCGCCGCTCATGGCGGTGTCGGCGGCAGTTCCCGCGGAGCTGATGTTCATGGTTCCGCCGTTCATGACGGTTCCCGATGCCGTGCCGCCGCTGGAGATTTTCATTTCACCGCCGCTGCCGAGCCGGGTGTCATATACGGTTCCGCCGCTGGAAACCTGCATGGAATTGTTGCCTGCACTGCCGATTTCAATGCCGCTGAGAACGGACCCGCCGGAGGTCATGGTGCCGGAACTGTATATTTTGACGGGATACTCCGGTTCATAGAACGGACATGCGCTGACAATCTGCACGCCTTCGATCACTCCGGTTACGGAGCCGCCGTAATCCTGAATGACATAGCCGCCGTATTCCGTGTTCCATTTGATGGACATAATTTTCATGACGTCCGGCGCCTGGGACGAATCGTCCATATAATCATCGTCATCCGAATCCGTTACAATGATTCCGGCGTAATAATCCAATGAATCTTTGGAATAGTTCACATTGTAGGTGAGTCCCCACAGCGTGATGGCATGTCCGCCGTAACGGTTTTTGCCGGAAGATGTGTACCAGCCGAGGCTGAGTCCGACGCCGCATCCCGCCCGGAGAGCTTCTTCGGCATCGACCAGAAAACTGTTGGTTTTGCCGTCGGAATCACTGCCCTGGACGTAAATGGACGCATCGCTGACTCTGTCTTTGAAGAATCCGCCCGAATCCTCCAGACACTGATCCCAGTTCGCCCAGCCGTTGGGGTAGTATTCTCCCGTGAGATACCATTCCGCGCCGAATTGTGTGTTGCCGCCGTAACGGTCGCCGAGAGTGAAATTGTCGCGGAACACCTGAAAGACGTCGTCCGTGGTCGCGAGCGAAATGTCATGCTGATTCCAGCCTGCCCAGTACAGCACGTTTGACGCGGCGGCTGCCCAGCACATATTGGCGTCCTTGGCATGTTCCGGCTTGTTGTAGTTCGCCTTTTCCGCGTCAATGACATTGCGGCTCTGGTAATAGTAGCCGCCGGAATAACGGGAAGTGGTGTCCAGCGTGAAACTGTCCCAGCTCAAACCCGATACGGAAACCAGATACGCATCGGTTCCGTAGGTGTTGAGAAGATCGGAATTGATGGAGAAGGAAGACTGCGCAAAGAAGCGGGCGGAGGAGATGGCGCCGCCGGTATACTCCTGAAAGACCGTCGATATGCCGGACTCCGCATTCCATCCTGCGGAAACCGGAAAACTGCCGGACGGCAGGACCTGGCTGCTCCGGCTGAGCGGTTCCGCGGCGTCATATCCGGAGAACCGCAGCGCGGAAGCGTCATTTCCGCCGGAGGTAATCTGACGCGGAACGACGGTGTACGTAAAATTCATATAGTCAGGAACTTCCGCTGTTTCCGCGGCAGGATGGACAACTTCCGGAGTCAGAAAATATTCCGTTTCATTTTTCCGGCTGCCGGATGATATTTTTTTCCGGACGAGCCGATACTGTCCGGACAGATCATTTCCGGAGAGACGCAGCGAACCGGTCCGGCCGCCTTTCAGCACAAAACGGAATGCCGGAGCATCCGTTTCCCGGCTGTTGAAACGGGTTTCGGGGAACAGCAGATCATCGGACGGGAACAGTTGTTGTGTGTTGTTCATGGCGGCTCGTTTCTCCTATGGTGTTAGTCTGTACAATACTTATTATAACATTTCCGCGGCAAAAATCAACTGCGGACAACATAAAAATATGGAAATTATCGCGGATGTCCGGTTTGCAAAACGGAAACATCCGGGATATATTACGGAAGACGCCGGGATTTGTCTGCGCTCATCTGGAAGGAACGTGTTCCCGGCGGAACAACATCATATCCGGCTGCCCGGATAAACAAGGACTGATGCAGAATTATGAAGACTCCCAATTTTCTGGCGATTGACAACTGTTTTGCGTCCAAACGCTGGACCGAACCCATGGAATGGATGCGTATTGCCGCCGATGCCGGAATCGGCTATATCGAAGCCAGCGCCGATACCGAATGCGATTCCCTTTACAGCGATCCGGATTACCTGAAAGACTGGATCCGGGACGTCCGGCGCGCCACTGCCGAAACCGGAGTACGGATTGCCAATCTTTATTCCGGACACGGTACATACACCACTCTGGGGCTGGCGCATCCGGACAGCCGCAACGCCCGCCGCATGGAAGAGGAATGGCTTGGCGGAATGCTGATCCGTGCAGCGGAACTGCAGTGCGGCGTCGGGTTTTTCTGCCATGCTTTCCCGCAGTCCGTTCTGCAGGACCCCGCACGCTATCAGGCGTCTCTGGAAATGCTGTACGACCGTCTGGCTCATCTGGCGGTCCGCGCCGCGGAACTGGGCGTGCCGGAAATCGGCGTGGAACAGATGTATTCCCCGCATCAGGTCCCGTGGACCATTGAAGGCGCCAGAACGCTGGTTCACGAAGTCTGGAAACGTTCCGGAAAGAATTTCTATTTGACTATTGACACCGGGCATCAGTCCGGACAGCATAATTTCCGTCGTCCGGACGCCGCGAAAATTCAGGCTGTGATCGACGATTTCCGCAAGACCGGCACTTTTGAACCGGTCTGGCTCGGACCGGAAAAAGCGTTTGACCTGATCCGCAAAGGCGCGTCCGTTGCGGAAATCGAAGCCCTGCTGGATGAATATCCCTACATGTTCTCGAAACTGGAAGACTCGGACACCTGCCGCTGGCTGGCTGAACTGGGCATGTATGCCCCGATCGTGCATCTGCAGCAGACGGACGGCACCAAGTCCGCGCACCTGCCGTTTGATGATGCCCACAACAAGACAGGTGTCATTCATGCGGAAAAGGTTCTTGCCGCGCTGGATAAATCCGATGCGGTTCCTGCCGCGCCGGAAATGCCCGCTCCGTGCAAGGAACATTATCTGACGCTGGAACTGTTCGGCGGAACGGCGGAACTGCCGTCTTCTCTGCTGCGCAAAGTGGATGTTTCCGCCCGTTACTGGAGAAATTATCTCTGAGCGGATTCAGCAGAAATTCTGTTCTGACCGATGCGCCGTTTTGCCGCGGCGCATTTTCTTTTTCTGCGCATTTGTTTTTTGAGAAAATGAAAGTATAGTACGGATGCACTGCTCCGGCAGTGCCTTCCCATGCGGGAGCGTTCGGCGGATCTGCTCGCCCTGAAAAGGGTTTCGCCGTTTTGCTCCGGCATGTTTTTCTTTACGCGGCGGCGGAGGTCAAAATCTGCCGCCGTTCTTTCATTTCATTTCCACAATTTCCCTGCCGTTGGGCATGGTCCATTCCAGACTGCTGTAAAATTCCTGTAATGTGCGGGTGATGGAATCGTGTTCATGAGTCCGGATTCTGCGTTTGGGCAGGTCGCCGAACAGTTGCTTCAGATTTCCGATGGGACGGTATTCCGCTTCGGCGGAGTAGGGCGGTTCCGGCAGCTGAATCCGGAAGGAATCCGGATCCAGACGGAATTCCCGCATGGCGCGGGCGGCCTGCTCATGCAGTTCTTTCAGCACTCTGTGCCGCGGATAATGAATGGCGGCGGATTCCGCGGCAAAAACCTTGTCGGTGGGCGTGGATGCGTCCACTGCCGGATTCAGGCCTTCTTTGACTGCGACAGTTACCACTTTCGGCGCCAGCGCCGCGGCTTCTCTGGTCAGAGCGAGGTCGCCGGCGGCAAAGAACGTGATCCCGCCTTTTTCCGCCTGCGCATAGAGCAGCTGTCCGAATTCTCCGACGGAAATTCCGTTCAGCCGGAAATCGATCGCGTCCTCGGTCTGCGTGTGCGCCAGATGCGCCTGCGGGGCTCCCGCTTTGGCATGCTGTCCCACGAACGCCACACCGTCGAACTGTTTCTGGAATTCCGGCCATTGCACAATGGAATTCTGCATGGAAACCCGCGGATCCAGTATGGCGCTGTCAATCGCTCCTTCACCGTGTCCGTCCCAGACCAGAATATCCGCTTCCGGATCTTCGCTGAAAAAACCGTCGGCAACGGCATTGACTTCTTCGGTCAGAAATCGGCATCCCAGTTTGTAATACGCTCCGGACGGATGGCACCAGCCGTTGAAAAACTGAATGCCGTTGGCCCCTTCGATATCGGTAATCATAAGAATACGCATGTTTTTCCTCCAGTAAATATGTTTACAGTACAGCCGCTTCCGTTTTTTTCAAGTTTTTTTCTGCCGCATCTTTTTTTTTCTGTGGAAAGATTTGCAACCTTGCCGTCCGCATTGTATATTATCCTATTATGAATAATGAACTGCATCAGGCTTTAAAACAATATTTCGGTTACGATTCCTTTCTGGATAATCAGGAAAACATTGTCCGGAGCGTCCTTGACGGCGAAGATGTCTGCGTGGTCATGCCGACCGGCGCAGGAAAATCTCTCTGCTATCAGCTGCCGCTGCTGATGTCGGAAGGATACGGGCTGATTGTTTCCCCGCTGATTTCCCTGATGAAGGATCAGGTGGATTCTCTGACGGAACGCCATATCCCGGCGGCATGTCTGAACACATCCGTTCCGTATGCCGAACAGCAGAGCATTCTGGGCGCCGCCGAACGCGGAGAATTGAAACTGCTTTATGTTGCGCCTGAACGTTTTCAGACCGGCATGTTCGCTAATTTTCTGCGGCGCTGTCCGCCCCGCGCCCTGATTGTGGACGAGGCACACTGCATCAGTCAGTGGGGACATGATTTCCGTCCGTCGTATCTGCGGCTGGGGGAGGCGGTCGAGTCGCTGGGCATTGTTCAGGTATGCGCGTTCACCGCCACTGCCACGGAAAAAGTCCGCGAAGACATTGTCGCGCAGCTGCACCGCCCCGGCATGAAGCTGATGGTCGCCGGATTCAAACGCCCGAACCTGGCGTTTTCCGTCATCGAAACCGGCGGCGGGGACGACAAGCTGCGGCAGCTGGGGCGTCTGCTCAAAATGAAACGGGTCCCCACGATCATTTACGCTTCGACCCGTAAAAATGTGGAAATGCTCCGCGATGAATTCGGCTGCATCGCTTATCATGCCGGCATGAAAGATGGCGAACGCGCCGAAGCGCAGGATCGGTTCATGACGGAAAAGACGCCCGTTCTCGCGGCAACCAACGCTTTCGGCATGGGCATCGACCGTCCGGACGTCCGACGGGTGATCCATTTCAATATGCCCGGTTCCATCGAGGCGTATTATCAGGAAGCGGGACGCGCCGGACGCGACGGCGAAAATGCCGAATGTATTCTGCTGTATTCCTATGCCGATAAATTTGTGCAGGATTTTCTGATCGACATGAACAATCCGTCCGAAGAAATTGTGACGGAACTCTGGCATCTGCTGCGGCAGGAGGCAAAGACCCGGCAGAGCAATCAGCTGGATCTGACCCTGGAACAGTTCGCGGAACTCCTGCCGGACGTCAAATCTTCCCAGCAGATCGGCGCGGCATTGAATCTGCTGGAACAGCACGGCTACGTGGAGCGGGTTTACAGCGCACGCGATTTCCTGACTTTCCGGGTCGTTCCTCCGTTGAAGGACATGCTCCGGGAGCATGAACCGCAGAAAACCCAGCGTTCCATCTTCGTTTACCGGTTCATCCGGCATGCCGGGGCGGATGCCGCGGCGATGCGGTCCTGGAATCTGCGGGAACTTTCCGCCGTGACCCGGTTGTCGATGGATCAGATCAAACGGGTGATTACGCATCTGGACGGCTCGGTGCTGGAAACCGCGGAGCGTTTCCGCGGACGTTCCACTCTGCTGCTGCGGCCGGATGATCCGGAACCGTCGGATATTGATTTTTCCGAAACTGAATATAAGAAAAAACTGGAGCAGAACCGTCTGGATGAAGTGGTCGGATATGCCCGTACTTACGGCTGCCGGCAGGCGTATCTGATTGCGTATTTCGGCGAGAATACCTTGAACTGGCATTGCGGAACCTGCGATCACTGCGAACATAAGTCCGCGCAGGACAGCAAGATGCGTCAGCTGTCCGATGAAGAGCGGCGGGCGGTCTGGCTGATGCTGGACGGTGTCCGTTATTACAACGGACGCATGGGACGCGGACGTCTGAGTCAGATTCTGTGCGGCTCCCGGAATGCAGAACTGGTGCAGCGCGGTTATGCCCAGCATCCGCCGTTCGGCACTTTGAAAATGCTCAAACCGAACATCGTTCAGATTGTTCTCCGTGAACTGGAAAACCTGGGATTCCTGCGGCGTTGCGGCAATCCGGAATATCCCTGTCTGGAAATTTCCGCAGACGGCAGAGCGTTTCTGAATTCACCGTCTCCTCTGTCGCTTCCGCTGCCGCCGTTCATTGTGTCCGGCAAAAAAATGCCAATGGAGCGTTCCTCTGCACATTCCGTCCGGAAATCAGTGTTGTCAGACAGCGACCGTCTGTATGAACGGCTGCGCAATGTCCGGCTTCAGCTGGCGCAGAAACGGCAGTGTCCGGTGTTTATGATTCTGGGAGATGCCGTTCTCCGTGAACTGGCGCAGCAGCGGCCCATGTGCGTGGAAGACGCCCGCGGCATCAAGGGGATCGGAGCACAGAAACTGACTTCTGTTGTACCGCATTTCGTCCGGGAGATTCAGAACTGGTGCAACGGCCGTTGAGCCGGTTCTGCACAAGCGGTCCGGGAAAAATGACGGAATTTTGACCATTTTCCGTTTTTTAAAGGAAAAAATATGGCTTCCGGCTTGATTCGGCATCAATTCGTGTGTATATTATCGGGTTATTATTGAATAACCTTATGGAAGGAAAATAAAAATGTCCAAGTTTTCACTTGAAACGATTCGGCACAGTGCCTCGCATCTGATGGCTGCTGCGATTCTGAAGCTGTATCCCGATGTCAAATTCGATATCGGACCCAGCACCGCTGACGGCTTTTATTACGATTTCGATTTCGGAACAGTGAAACTGACTGTGGACGATCTGGAAAAGATTGAAAACAAAATGGCTGAACTCGCCGCGGAAAAACTGCCGTTCGAACGTTTCGAAGTTTCCCGCGAAGAAGCCCTCAAACTGCTGACGGACAGAAAACAGAATTACAAAGTGGAACGTCTGGCGGACATCCCGGAAGGGGAAGCCATTTCCTTCTACCGCTGCAGCGATTTCGTGGATCTCTGCCGCGGTCCGCATGTGGACAATACCGGCGACATCGTCGCGTTCAAGTTGCTCAGTATTGCCGGTTCCTATTACCGCGGCAAGGAAAGCAACCCCATGCTGACCCGTATTTACGGTACTGCTTTCGCGGACAAAAAGGAACTGAAAGCGTATCTTACGCAGATTGAAGAAGCCAAAAAACGCGACCATCGCCGTCTGGGCAAGGATTTGGATCTGTTCAGCATTTCCGAAACCGTCGGTCCCGGTCTGGTTCTCTGGCATCCCCGCGGAGCTTTCATCCGCAATACGCTCGAAACTTTCTGGCGCAAAGAGCATTACGAAAACGGTTACGAACTGCTGTACACCCCGCATATCGGCCGTGCCAATCTGTGGGAAACCAGCGGACACCTCGGCTTCTACAAGGAGAGCATGTACTCGCCGATGCAGATTGACGAAATCGACTACTATGCCAAGCCGATGAACTGTCCGTTCCATATCGAAATCTACAAATCCCGTGTGCGTTCCTATCGCGAACTGCCCTGCCGCTGGGCTGAACTCGGCACTGTGTACCGTTATGAAAAGAGCGGTGTGCTGCACGGTCTGATGCGCGTCCGCGGATTCACGCAGGATGATGCGCACATTATCTGCACTCCGGAACAGATTGAAAGCGAGATCGAAGAAGTTCTGCGTTTCTGTCTCCATATCTGGAAAACCTTCCAGTTTAAGGAGATTAAAGCTTATCTCTCGACCCGTCCGGAAAAAGCGGTGGGCGATCCCGCCCGCTGGGAACAGGCGCAGAAATCACTGGTCAACGCCATTAAGCAGAGCGGTCTGGAATACGAAGTTGACGAAGGCGGCGGCGCGTTCTACGGACCGAAGATCGACCTGAAGGTCAAGGACGCCATCGGACGTGAATGGCAGACTTCCACCATTCAGTTTGACTTCAACCTGCCGGAACGTTTCGGCATCACCTATGTCGGCGAAGACGGACAGCGTCATCAGCCGTACATGGTTCACCGGGCTCTGTTCGGTTCTCTGGAACGTTTCTTTGGCATCCTGATCGAACATTTCGCGGGTGCGTTCCCTGCCTGGCTGTCGCCGGAACAGGTTCGCCTGATTCCGATTACGGAAAATCAGAATGAGTATTGCCTGAATGCTATGAAGGAACTGCGGAAACGCGGATTCCGTGTTGAGTGTGATACCGGAACCGACAGCATGGGCGCGAAGATCAAAGCGGCGCGTCTGATGCGTGTTCCGTTCATGGCTGTGGTCGGCGAAAAGGAAATGCAGAGCGGTACTTTTGCCATCCGTTCCCGCCGCGAAGATCAGCTGGGACAGATGGATTTGGAAACATTTGCAAAAAAATTGCAAAACGATATTGACAACAAACTCTGAGCGTGCTATATTATCAGCTCGTAAAGGTTTTGAATGGTCAAAATCCGTATGAATCTTTAATTGGAGGATACTGCTATTAGCAAGCTGTTGAAAAATGATATGCGTGTTTACGCCGACAAGGACCTTCTGGTGATTGGTCCGAACGGCGAACAGCTCGGCGTAATGAAGCTCGGTCCTGCTTGTCAGGCCGCGAAAGATGCTGGTCTGGATCTGGTGATGGTCGCGGAAAACAGCGAACCGCCGGTGTGCCGGATCATGAATTTCGGAAAACTTCTGTATGAACAGAAAAAGAAGCTCAAAGACCAGAAAAAGAACCAGCAGGCTCAGAAGGTCAAAGAGATTAAATTCCGTCTGAACATTGCCGAACACGATTATGCGCATAAGATTGAACAGGGAATCGAGTTCCTGAACGACGGCTGCAAGCTGAAAGTCACACTGACTTTCAAAGGTCGCGAGATGGCGCATACGGAAATCGGTTTTGACCTGATCAATCGGATAACGGAAGACCTGAAAGATGACGGCACGGTCGAAAGCCCTGCCAAACTTTTGGGTAAAAACATAAACATGTCCTTCAACCCGAAGGGCTCACGCTGAGATTGGCCGATAAGGCATCTGCCTTTCCAGCGACATAAACTCTAAGCATCAAACAAGGAGTAAAACGATGCCGAAACTGAAAACAAGAAAGTGCATTTCCAAGCGCGTGAAACGCACGGGTACAGGCAAATTCAAGTTCTTCAAGCCCGGCCGCCGTCACCTCATGACCGGCAAGAGCGGAAAAAGAAAACGTCACATGCGTCGTGATGGTATTGCCGCCAGCGCACACGTCAAACGTATTGCCAAGGCTCTTCCTTACGGATGAGTTGAACCCCGAATTGGAGATTACTGAAAATGAGAGTTACATACGCTGTTCCTTCCAGAAAACGCCGTAAACGCGCATTAGAAAGAGCGAAAGGTTTTTACGGTGCAAGCAGCAAGAGAATCCGTACCGTATATGATGCAATTGACAAGGCTGACGCCCATGCGTATGTCGGCCGCAAACAGAAAAAGCGTCAGTACAGAAGACTGTGGACGATCCGTATCAATGCGGCGTGCCGTATGATGGATTTCTCTTACAGCAAACTGATTGCCGGTCTGAAAAAGGCCAATATCGAACTGAACCGCAAAGTCCTTGCCGACCTCGCGGTCAAAGATATGGAAGCATTTAAAGCCCTGGTTGAAAAAGCCAAGGCCGCCTGCTGATCCATTCAGTTTTTATTTTGTTTTTCGAAGCGGGTTGCCGGATTCCGGTGTGCCCGCTTTTTTTCTTTTTTCCAGAGTATTGGAGATTCTGTCATGCTTAACGAATTACTCGAAAAACTCAAAGCCGCCACCGAAGAAGCGACTGCCGCTCTTGCTGCCGCCGCTACCGAAGCTGATGTGGATGGCGTCAAAAACCGGACCATCGGACGCAGCGGAGTGCTTACCGCTCTTGCTCCGATGATGGGGAAACTTGCCAAAGAAGACAAACCCGCTGCCGGCAAAGCGTTCAACGAAGCCAAGACCACGGTTCAGAAACTGTTGGAAGAAGCCCGCGAACGCATTGCCGAATCTTCCGGAGCCGCCGCTTCCGAAGCGATTGATGTAACTTTGCCCGGACGGAAATGGCGGATCGGAACGAAGCATCCGGTCAATCAGACGATTGACGAATGCTGTGCAATTTTCCGCCGCATGGGTTTCATTGCCGCCGCCGGACCGGAAATCGAAACGGTTCACAACTGTTTCGACGCGCTCAATGCGCCGGCCGACCATCCGTCGCGTGACCCGAAGGACACTTTCTATTTTGACGACGGCAGGCTGATGCGCACGCAGACTTCGACCGTGCAGATCCGCACCATGCTTTCGCGCAAGCCGCCGATCCGCATTGTTTCACCGGGACGCTGCTACCGCCGTGACACGCCGGACGCCACGCACGGAGTGCATTTCCATCAGATTGAAGGACTGTATATCGACCGCAATGTTTCGATGGCGGACCTGAAAAATACGCTGGAAACTTTTGCCGTGGAATTTTTCGGAAAAGATGTATCCATCCGGATGCGGCCGCACTTTTTCCCGTTCACCGAACCCAGTGCGGAATGCGATTTCTCCTGTGTGATGTGCGGCGGAAAAGGCTGCCGCGTGTGCAAAAATTCCGGCTGGCTGGAAATTCTCGGCTGCGGTATGGTCAACCCGAATGTTCTGCGCAATGTCGGCTTGAATCCCGATGAATGGCAGGGCTTTGCCTTCGGCATGGGCATTGAACGTCTGACCATGCTCAAACACCATATCGGTGATCTGCGTCTTTTCTCGGACAACGATCTTCGTTTCCTCAAACAGTTCTAACGGGGGAGAAGCAAAATGAAAATTTCATTGAACTGGCTGAAAAATTATATTGAACTGAAGAAATCCCCGGAAGAACTGGCGCAGATTCTGACGATGGCGGGACTCGAAGTGGAAGAAATTTCCACGCTCGGCAATGTTCCGGAAGGCGTGGTGGTCGCGCGTATTCTCAGCCGGGAAAAACATCCGAATTCCGATCATCTTTCCATCTGCCAGGTGGATTCCGGCAACGGCAACGTGCAGCAGATTGTCTGCGGCGCGCCGAATTGCGATGCCGGCTGCACGGTTCCGCTTGCCACACTCGGCACGGTGTTTGTTGACCCGGAAGACGGTTCTGAATTTGTCATTAAGAAAGCGAAACTCCGCGGTGTGGAGTCTTTCGGCATGATGTGTTCCGCCCGTGAACTCGGACTGGGCAGCGATCATGACGGTCTGATGATTCTGCCGAACGACTGGACGCTGGGCGAGCCGCTGAGCAAATACATTGAAAAGGACACGGTTTACACGGTGGAAATCACCCCGAACCGTCCGGACTGGCTGTCGCACTGGGGGGTGGCGCGCGATGTCTGGGCGCTGTGCGGCGGCCGCCGTTCGTTCCCGGATGTGCATCTGCCCTCGGTTTCCGGTTTTGAAGATTGGAGCACTCTGGTTACGGTCAAGGCGACGGATCTCTGTCCGGAGTACACTGCACGGGTGATTCGCGGCGTCAAAGTGGCGGAAAGCCCCGCCTGGCTGAAAAAACGCCTGGAATCCGTCGGCATCCGTCCGATCAACAACATTGTGGACATCACGAACTTTGTCATGATGGAATTCGGTGAACCGCTTCATGCGTTCGACACGCGTTTCCTCAAAGACAAGAAAATCATTGTCCGCCGTGCGGAAGACAAGGAAAAGATTGTTGCTCTGGACGGCAAAACGTATGAGCTGGACAAGGATATGCTGGTGATTGCGGACACGGAAAAGCCCGTGGCGATTGCCGGTGTGATGGGCGGTGAATACAGCGGCGTACTGAATGACACGACGGAAGTTCTGCTGGAAAGCGCGTACTTCAATCCGACCAGCATCCGCATGACTTCACGCCGTCTGGGTCTGTCGTCCGATGCTTCGTACCGTTTTGAACGCGGCGTGGATCCCGATATGCTGGAAAACGCCAGCAGCCGTGCCGCCGCCCTGATCCTCGAACTTGCCGGAGGCGAACTGGTCAGCGACCTGATCAAGGTCCGGACTCTGCGTCCGGATCATCCGCGCATTCTCTGCACCTTCTCCAAGATCAACAGTCTGCTGGGACTGGCTCTTTCGAACATGCAGATGGTGGATATTTTCCGCAAACTGGGACTGGGAGTTTCGGACATCGGCGACGACACCTGTCTGGTGACGATTCCCGGATTCCGTGCGGACATCAAGGAGAATGCCGATCTGGCGGAAGAAGTCGCGCGTATCTACGGTCTGGACAAACTTCCGGCGCAGCGGGTAACGGCGGTGCAGGCACATCCGTTCTCGGAAGACGCCTGGGCTCCGTTCGAAACCTTGCGCAATCAGCTGATTGCCGCCGGTCTGGATGACACGGTGAATGTCAGCATGATTGATGAAAAGAGTGCGTTGAGCGATCTGCAGTTTGAAAAAGACGATCTGCTGAAAATGAACAATCCGATCAGTCTGGATCTGGCAGTGCTGCGTCCGTCGATTCTGCCGGGACTGCTGGCGTGCGTGAAACGCAACATCGCGCGCAAGAATCCGGATCTGGCGATGTTTGAAATCGGGCATGTGTTCTGCAAAAATCCGGCGAAATATCCGGAGGAACGCGATGAACTGGCGATTGTGATGACCGGTCGTGTTCATCCGGAACGTTATTCTGCGGAACGGGCAGTACACTTTGATTTTTACGATGTGAAAGGCGTACTGGAAAGTGTGCTGGAAGCCCGCCGGGTGAAATCGTTTGAGTTCAAACCCGCGTCTGATCCGCGTTTTGTGAAAGGCGTCTGCGCTGAACTGTTCATCGACGGCAAAAAAGCCGGTGTGCTGGGCAAACTGAACGACAAGATGACGCGCGGAATGCGGGTGCAGACACCGGTTTTTGCGGCGGTTGTGCAGCTTGCTGTGCTGTTTGAAGCGGAAGGCAAATCCATTGATTACGAACCGGTTTCGCAGTTCCCGCCGGTTTCGCGCGATGTGGCGTTCCTGGCGCCGAAGGATCTGGACAACCAGCAGGTTCTGGATTTCATTGCCGCGCAGAAGATTCCGAATCTGGTGAAAGCGGAAATCTTTGACCTGTTCATGGGTGAACCGCTGCCGGAAGGAGCCAAGAGCATGGCTTACACTCTCACCTTCCGTTCGATGGAACGGACTTTGACGGATGTGGAAGTCAATGCGGCACATGAAAAACTGCGTGCGGCTCTGGCGGCGAAACTGAAAGTCGAGCTTCGCTGACCGGAACCCGTGATTCCGGAAATCCCGCCGATGGAAAAAAACCGTCCGGCGGGATTTTTTTATGATAATTCCGTCATAATCACGGGCTTCATCTTGAAAAACAACGGTTCGGTGCTACTGTATCGTCAATAGCAAAAAACAGGATGAACATTATTATGTCCGCAAAGGGAAAGGTCTGTTGCTGTGGATTCAAAAAATATTATCAATGAAGGACTTGAGACGATCCGTACGGAAATTGAAGGAATGGAATATCTGCGGGATCATCTGGATGAATCGTTTGCCCGCCTGGTGGAAATGTGCATTGATATTCTGGACAAAGGCGGAAAAATCGTAGTCTGCGGAATTGGCAAGAGCGGTCATGTGGGCAAGAAAATTGCCGCAACACTGGCAAGTACGGGTTCGCCGTCGATTTTTGTTCATGCGGTGGAAGCCATGCACGGGGATCTGGGGATGATCAGCGAAGGGGATCTGGTTCTTGCCATCAGTTACAGCGGCGAAAGCGATGAGCTGCTGCGGGTGATTCTGCCAGCCAAACGGCTCGGCGTGAAAGTAGCCAGTTTCACCGGCAATGTGGAGTCATCGCTGGCAAAACTTTCCGATCTGACGGTATCCATTCATATCCCGCGGGAAGCCTGTCCGTTCAATCTGGCGCCGACTACCAGTTCCACCGCGACACTGGTCATGGGGGATGCACTGGCGATGACACTGCTCCGGGTACGGCGTTTCACCAAGGAGAAATACGGACGTCTGCATCCCGCCGGAGCGATTGGGCGTGCAGTGACCATGCGTGTTTCCGACGTGATGCGTTCCGGCGACCGTCTGGCGAAAGTGTCGCCGGAAAACACCATCAAAGAAACGATTCTTGCCATGACTCATGCTCACGGCGGTTCGGCGGTCATTACCGCGCCGGACGGTTCGCTGCTGGGAATTTTCACGGACGGTGATTTCCGCCGCAGAGCGGAGGAAGACATGTCGATTCTGTCCCGTAAAGTCGGCGAAGTCATGACTCGGCATCCGGCGTCGATCTGTCAGGATGAACTGGCGATTGAAGTTCTGCGTACGGTGGAAAAACGCAAAATAGATGATATTGTAGTGGTGGATGCCGAAGGAAAAGTTGTCGGCATTGTGGATATCCAGGATTTGCCCGGATTGAAGCTGATGTAAGAATAGTTTTCGGCGCAGAGGACATGATGCGGAAGGTGCTTCTGAAAAACGGGTTTTCACTGCCGGTGCTGGGAATGGGAACCTGGCTGTTCGGCGGACGCGAAACCCGTGATCCGTCGAATGATGACGCCGGACAGATTGCCGCGTTTCAAGCCGGTATCGAAGCCGGATTTTCCCTGATTGACACGGCGGAATATTATGCCGGCGGGTACGCGGAAACACTGACCGGGCGTGCCATTGCGGGCTATCCCCGCGCCGGACTGTTCCTGACTTCCAAAGTCTGGAAAACACATCTGAAACGGGATGATGTGCTGCGCGCAGCGGAAAATTCTCTGCGGCGGCTGGGAACAGATTATTTGGATCTGTATCTTTATCATCAGGTTTCGGAACAGGTTCCGCTGGAGGAAACCATCGGGGCGATGAATGAACTGGTTGAGCGGAAACTGGTACGTTATATCGGAGTCAGCAATTTCGCACCGACGCGGCTGGAACGTGCCATGCGGGCATCCAGTGTGCCGATCGTGCTGAATCAGGTGCATTACAGTTTGAAGTTCCGGGAACCGGAATCATCCGGGCTGCTGGATTTCTGCCGGGAACACGATGTGCTGGTCCAGGCATGGCGTCCGGTGCGCGGCGTGGAAACGTGTCCTCTGACGGAGGAACTGTGCCGCAAGTATGAACTGTCGCTGCATCAGCTGGCATTGGCGTGGCTGATATCGCAGAAAAATATCGGGACGATTACCGCGATGAAGAATCCGGCGCATCTTCCGGAAAATATCCGTGCGGCGGAAACTGTTCTTGCTGAACCGGATGTGGAGCGTCTGCGGCAGGAATATCCGGACGTGAATTACGTATCCTCTGTTCCATTGAGCTGAGGTGAAATCATGATGTCTTTTCATTTACTGCTGGCAGTGCTGCTGTTCCTGTTCATCGGCTGGCGGGCTGTACATCCGGTCAAACTGTCCTGGGGCAGGAAAACTGTTTTGTATGCGCTGACTGCATTGGCGACGGGAAAATTTCTGATTGTGCGTCTGCTGGGCGGCGAAATGTTTTTCGCACCGCAGCTGCCGCGCTGGTTTCTGATACTGTCTTCGCTGCTCTATACATCGGCAGTGATTTTTTTTCTGCTTCTGGTGTTGGAACTGCTGCCGGTGTGTCTGCTGGCATTGCTGGATTACTGGCGGAAAAGCCATTGGGGGGAATCGTTCCGCCGCGTCCGGGGAAGGGTGCATCTCGTCATGCTTGTGTTGTCTGTCCTGACGGCATCTTATGGAATCTATTGCGGATTGCGTCTGCCGGCAGTGAAGGAGATTTCCGTGGTCACAAAAATTTCCGGGGAGACGGCGCGGACGATCCGCATTGCCGCGGTCAGCGATATTCATGTGGACCGCATTCACGGGCGGAAACAGACCCTCCGGCTGGTGGAAAAAGTCAACGCGCTGAAGCCCGATCTGATTCTGCTGCTGGGGGATTATGTGGATGGGCGTCTGCATACCCACCGCGAGGATCTTGAACCGCTGAAAGGGCTTTCGGCGCCGCTGGGGGTGTACGGCATTCCGGGCAATCACGAGTATTATTCCGGCTACCGGGAATGGATGGACTATCTGTCCTCGCTGGGGATTCAGATGCTGCTGAATCGTCACGTGGTGAAACCGGGTTTTGTACTGGCTGGCGTAACCGATTCAGCGGGGCGCCGTTCCGGCGAGGAACTGCCGAGCGTGTCCCAGGCACTGTACCGTGCGCCGGAGGAACTGCCGGTTCTGCTGATGGCGCATAATCCGAAAATCATGGCGGATGCGGTTCGGCATCAGGTGGACTTGCAGCTGTCCGGCCATACCCATGGCGGCATGGTTCCGCTTCTGAGCCGGGTGGTTGCCGCGAGCAACAATGGAAGAGTCCGCGGATTTTACCGGGAAGGGAAAACCGTGCTGTACATAACCAGCGGGGCGGGGATCTGGAACGGATTTCCGGTCCGGCTGGGGATTCCGTCGGAAATAGTGCTGCTGCATTGGAAACTGGAACCGGGGCATTGAGATGATTTTCCGGGGATTGCTGCGGGAATACCTTCCGTTGAATTGTCCCTTGTGCGGCGGTGAGCCGTTTGACGGTATTGCCGGTCATTTCTGTGCGGCATGTCTGAAAAGTTTCCGGTTCATTCATACTCCGGCATGTCCATCCTGCGGCGGCGAACTGGGAGGAATTCTGCAGATCTGTCCGGATTGTCTTCATGCGCCGCATGTTTTTCCCTGGAAACGCGGAATTGCGGTGTTCCGGATGGATGGTCCGGTAAAGGAGGCGATTTACCGGTATAAATACCGGAACCGGCCGGAACTGGCACGGGCGTTTGGACAGCTGGCGGCGGGAGCGGTGCTGGAAGCGGGAATACATCCGGATGTGATTGTGCCGACGCCGCTGCACTGGTTCCGTTATCTTCAGCGCGGTTACAATCAGGCGGAACTGCTGTCGCAGCAGATGGGAGCGGAACTGGGCGTGCCGGTGCGGAATCTGCTGCGGCGGAAAAGATGGACACATCAGCAGGCGCGTCTGGACCGGGAAGCAAGAATCCGCAATTTAGATGGAGCATTTTCAATTCGGGACTCGACAAATGGCAAAAACGGGTGTATATTACTGGTAGACGATGTTATGACGACTGGTTCCACGCTGACAGCCGGGGCGCGCGTTCTGCTGGATGCAGGAGCGGCGGAAGTCAATGTACTGGTGCTGGCACGAAGACAAAGGGACTGATACCTATGGCAATTTTGTTCAGAAAATCGAAGTATTCCACGCTGGGCGGGACAACTGTTCCGGCGGATTCCGTTCACCATTCCGGGCTTGCCGCGGAACCGCTGAAGAAAAAGGAAATTCCCGAAGGCTTGTGGGAAAAATGCAAGAAGTGCGGTGAAATGAATTTCACCAGAACCCGGCAGGAGAACCTGAATATCTGTCCCCGCTGCGGCTGTCATTATCCGCTGACGGCGGCACAGCGGATCGAACTGCTGACGGATTCCGGGTCTTTTCAGGAGCTGGATGCCGATATGGAATCGGTTGACACGCTGAAATTCACCGGCGTAGCATCCTATTCCGACAAGCTGGCGGGCAGCAAAGCCAAAACCGGCTTGAAGGAAGCGGTGGTTTGCGGAACCGCCAGATTGAACGGCATTCCATATGCGCTCGGCGTGATGGATTTCCGTTTTCTCGGAGCCAGCATGGGGGCAGTCGTCGGTGAAAAGGTAACCCGTCTCATTGAATACGGTACTGCACACAGACTGCCGGTCATCATGGTGACCGCCAGCGGCGGCGCGCGTATGTACGAAGGCATGATCAGTCTGATGCAGATGGCAAAAACCAGCGGCGCGCTGGAAATGCACAAGGAAGCCGGACTGCCTTACATTGTGATTATGACACACCCGACAACCGCCGGCGTTACAGCCAGTTTTGCCTCGCTGGGCGATCTCATCGTGGCGGAACCGGAGGCTCTGATCGGTTTTGCCGGACCGCGGGTCATCAAGGACACAACCCAGGCACATTTGCCGGAAGGCTTTCAGACTGCGGAGTTTCTGCTGAAAAAAGGATTGATCGACCGGATCATAGATCGAAAAAATTTACGATATGAAATCGGTTTGTGCCTTGAATATTTCACTTTTTGTGCTAATAGTATAGGGTCAAGCAAAAAGAAGGCCTCTAAAACAGAGGTCTGATTCGCATGAAATAAGTTTTGTCGTCAGCGGCGGAACCCATGCGTCGGAAGCGCGTGAACGGGTCAGATGGGGAACCAGGCAGCTATAAGCGTTGTGACCGGGCGCTGTGGATTTTCTGTCGCTGACGGCTTTTTTTAATCGCAAGGATGGTGCATGATGAAGAGAGTGGATGGACGCCGAAATGATCAGTTGCGCAAAGTCAGGATTGTTCCGGGATTTCTGAATCATCCGATTGGTTCGGCTCTGATTGACATGGGCGGAACAAAAGTCATCTGCGCGGTATCTTTTGAAGCCGGTGTGCCGTCCTGGATGCGCCAGCAGGGTGTCCCCGGCGGCTGGCTGACCTGCGAATACGGTCTGCTTCCCGCCTCCACGCATCAGCGGTGTCAGCGCGAGGCGTCCCGCGGCAAACAGAGCGGGCGCACCATGGAAATTCAGCGGCTGATCGGCCGTTCCTTCCGTTCCGTAATCGACCTGGTGGCGTTGGGACAGAATACGATTTACATTGACTGCGATGTGATGGACGCCAACGGCGGTACGCGCTGTGCCTCAATTACCGGTGCGTCAGTCGCTCTCCAGATGGCATTCCGCAAACTGATGGAAAAGAAACTGATTCCGCGTTTCCCCATGCGTGAAAATGTCGCTGCGGTCAGCGTCGGAATGAAAAACGGCGAATGCCTGCTGGATCTCTGCTACGAAGAAGATTCGGCCGCGGATGTGGATATGAATGTAGTCATGACGGAATCCGGCAAGTTGATTGAAGTGCAGGGGACTGCCGAAGAAGTTCCGTTCAGCCGTGCCGAACTGGATAAAATGCTGGATCTTGCCAAAGGCGGTCTGGATACATTGTTCCAGGAACAGCGCAAAGTCATTGGTGACCGTCCGACACCCCGTCCTTCTCCGAAATCGTTCGGCAGTCTGAGTGAGACATTGGACAATGCGTTGAAAAATCAGAATTGAGATAGAATCCCCCTCCCTGCCGTGTCCGTTTTTTCCTCGCCGGAATTGCGGGCACGGCTCTTTTTTTCATATTTTATATTTCATGTATCCAGCGGCAGCAAGGGTTATTTTGTGAACCAGCAGGTCATGGGTATAAGTATACGGATTGATTTTCTCTCCGCGGATGATTTCTGCAAATTCCTTCAGCTGAACTATATAGCGATCCTGCTGCGGCGGGAATTGAATGGTGGTTTCTCCGGCAGGCAGATGAGCGGCAGAGTTTTTCAGAATGAGATGCAGTTCCACCGGCTTTCCGTCGAAACGTTCCGGCGGCCGGACTTCCGCCATGCCGTTGGAACCGATAAAACACCAGCGGCGGTAATTGGTTCCGGCTGTCTGATGTGAACAGGCTCGCAACATGACAACTGTATGAGGATACTCCAGGACGGCAAGCGCGTTGTTTCGGATATGCGGTGCAACATCCGGAGTCGATTTCAGAAACGGCGTTACCTGTTCCGGCGCACCGAATACGGACACCACAAAATCAATCAGATGACATCCCAGATTGAACATGATGCCTCCTTTGAATACGCCGAGATATTCCTGATAACGCGTTCCTCCGTAACCATGATTCATATCCATCTGGACTTCCGAAATATCGCCCAGCGCACCTTCCCGAAGCAGGGTCTGAAGATAATTCAGCGCAGGATTGCCGCGGTACATGTATCCCATCTGAAACGGAAGATGTTTCTGTTCACAGAGTTCCAGCAATTCGCGATACGGTTCGAGCGATTCGCCGCAGGGTTTGTCCATGTGCATGGGAATGCCGCGTTCGGCGAACATTTTCCCGATCCGGACCAGTTCCAGATTCGGAACTTCGACCAGAACGCAATCCAGATCCGGATAATTCAACGCGGCTTCGCTGGAAATGAACGGCGCATCCCGGTATATTTCACGGTCGATCGGCATACTGGGCGACTTCAAATCCGTGTCGTCCACCACCCCGACCAGCTCAAAAATATCTTTCAGCAGGCCGAGTGACTGATACTTGCCGGGGGCATGTTCATGGTTGATTCCGTATTGAATGACTTTCAGCTTTTTCTTCATGATCCGCCTCCTGTCAATCACTTATTCCGGGTCAATTCCGGTCCAGTCGAACAGAATGCCGAGCGGCGGGTTCTTTTCGAATCCGAGCAGCCGGTAAATCTGTTCCGCATCATGCGGTGATTCGATACGGCTGTATAATGGAGCAACATTCAGTTTGCCCGTCTGGACGAGTTTGACAAAAGTCCGGTAGTCATCTTTGCACGTCCAGTATCCGGGATAAGAATCGACTTCCGGCCGGGTGGATGTGTGTGCGCCGATGAGCTGAATTCCTTTGCAGTGAATGTACTGGTAGACATTGATCGGCTGATCGGAAATACGCGTGCAGCCCAGAATGCTGATGCGTCCGAATCTTGCCGTATATTCCAAAGCCTGCTGCAAACCGGAAAGATAACCGGTAACTTCCACGACCGCGTTGACACCGCCGTCCGTCAGATCACATACTTTCTGTATGAAATCCGGCTCGCGCGGATCCAGTGCATAATCCGCGCCGAGCTGAAGGGCAAGCTGTCGCCGTTCTTCCGAAAAATCACATGCCAGCACCGGATAGCCGCCGGAAAGTTTTGCCAGCTGAACTGCAATGAGTCCCAGCAGACCGAGACCCGCAACCATCACGGATTCACCGAGTTGTATCTGAAGTTTCCGTACGCCGAGGAACGGGAAACTGGCAAGGTGGGTAAAAGCGGCGGTCTTCATGTCGAAATCATCGGGCAGACGGAACAGCTCCGCTTCTTCGGTAAGCACCCAGGAACGGTGTCCGCACCAGTGCATCGCCACTTTGTCGCCGGGTTTCAGCGATTTCACTTCCGGACCGGTTTTCACCACATGACCGGAGAGGGTATAACCGGGATAGCGCGGGAATTTATGATTGATGACCATGCCGCGTGTGGTGTTCGGAAGATCATGGTAATTCGCGAGTTCTGTTCCTGCGCTGATCAGGTCGTATTCGCTTTTGACCAGTACTTGGCTGCCGGTCAGATTTGTGTCAAGTTCCTCTTCGGCAAAAGCCGCCTTTTCTTTTTCCGGGAAATAAACGTATGAAATTTTCATGAGACATCCTTTCATGGCAGTTGCTCTTTCATTACATTATACACTGGAAAAATGCCGTGTCAATTGTCCGGATGCCGACTTTCGGAAAAAATGATGGAAACAGACAGAACGATTTCGCAATTATGGGATATATTCTGAAAACATAAAAAATAATAAGTTATATTTTCTGATAAACCGAAGCCGCAGTTTCTGGCTGGATGGAATTTTTTTTGCGGCGGTGTCCGGATGCCTTTCGATGCCGCTGCCGAAAGGTGCTCAACAGGGGAAATTCCTTCATCAGGAAACAGCTTCAAATCCCTTTTTGCAGTCGCGTCTTTTTTCAATTAACTCAGTGATTTTTTTACAATGCGCTTGACAATCTTCAAAACATATGATATGCTATAGTACCATCGAATTAGATGAGTATTGGGTGAAAACAAACGAAAGAAATACCGGCAATGAAACAAGATTCTGCCAGAGAGTCTGTTCTGAAGGTCTGATTAATTTAAGGAAATTTGACAGAACGTTATTTATACAAACTGGAGAGTGTCTTATGAAAATCGAACAGGATTTGCACATTCACACCAATCTTTCCCTGTGTGCAGACAAGAATGCAACAGTGGAAAGTTATATCCCCGCCTTTCATTCGGCAGGGATCACAACCTGCGGCATTGCCAATCATTTCTGGGATGAACATATTCCCGGTGCGATTGAATGGTACCAGAAGCAGGATTTCGCTCATATCTCCGAGATCAAAAAGGACTGGAGCAAAGGTCAGGAAAACGGACTCCGTTTTCTGTTCGGAGCGGAAGCGGAATACTCTCTTGCCATGCGCGGTCCCGCAGTCACGGAAGAAACGGCGGAAAAACTGGATTTCATGGTCGTGCCGAATTCCCATACGCATATTACTATGCCGAAGGAATATTATGCAGATCACCAGCAGCATGCGGATTTCATGTATCAGGCATTCATGGATATCCTCTCAAGTCCCGTTGCACAATGGATCACTGCGATTGCACATCCGTTTGAGGCGGTGTGCTGTCCGTATCCGAGTGAAGAACTGCTTCCGCTGATCGGGGAGACCCGCTTCTGCAAGGCGTTTGAGCTTGCCGCAGAAAAGAAGATCGCGATGGAGATCAACATGTCGATTTTTAGGGAGTGCAGTATTGGGCAGATGGAAAAAAGTAGTTTCATGCAGATGTTCCGTCTGGCGAAAAAATGCGGCTGTCAGTTCACATTCGGTTCGGATGCGCATGAAGCATCTGCCATTTCCAAAATGGAAAAAGGATACATTGCAGCGGAGCTTTTGGATTTGAAAGAGACGGATATCCGCAAAGTCTGAGTACGGGATTCCGTTCTGATACGCAATATAATAAGAACAGAAAATGGCGAGAATACTTTTTCCCGTTATATGAGGGGGCGTTGCAGCATATTGCCTGAAATAATCGCCTGATATGATGGTTCCCTATTATTATCCGAGGTCTTCACGGCTGGGAGAGAAAGAAAAACTTTCGGTCGTGATTTCCTTTGGCGGACGCGGCGGTATTCGCGGATGGATCATCCACCGCGACCATAGCCGCAGTTGGTAAAAACAATAGCTTTCCCATACATTGTTCACGCTCAAAACATAATTGCGTTTTTATAAAAATTTTTGATTTCCGGACTTTTGGCATCAGTCCCTTGAATTTTACATAACAGATTAGTCATAAAGGATGAAGCAGGTACTTTCATATAAGGTTTCTATGATATGGTGCAAAAACACGTTCCAAAATGCACATATATGGCGGATATTCGGGGCAGGGGATTTTACAGATACCGATATTTGATTATGAAGTTCCGCAGGGACAGACCGCTGATTTTGCCGAAAAAACATCATTCCAATTCCGAGAGCTGCTTCAGAAAAAATTCCGGATTCAATAATGGTTATTATAACATGTTATATATGGTGTTTATGGATGGATTTCTATCGTATGGAAGCGGAGATATGGCAAAAAGACTGCTTTTTTACTGATTATTTAAGAAAAAATGAGAAAAAATTGATTTTTCTTCTTGACAAATTTACGAGAGACTGTTATATTCGTTGGCAGGTTATAACATGCAATATTAAAACGAGGGAATGATGCCGCGAGTCAAATACGTTAAAATCATTGAAGATCTGAAAGCTCAGATCGCTTCCGGAGAATTGACTCCGGGCGACCGGATTGTCTCCATACGGGAGATGTGCAATGAATACGGCGTCAGCTCCATTGTGGCTTTACGCGTTTTCCGCGAACTTGCGGAAGAAGGACTTATAGAAAAACGCGACGGCGAAGGTTATTATGTGCGATCCATGGAATCCGATGATTCTTCGGATACGATAGTCTGTGCGTTCCGCGCGCCTCAAAACTTCAATCTTCGTGATAATTTCGGCAACCGGATTCTCTGCGGGATCCTGGCGGGCGCATTTTCCCTGCATAAACATGTGGTGATGCCGGAAGCCAGTCTGAGTCTGCGCGATTGCAAAATTCTGAGCGATGAAAAAGCCAAAGAGCTGGCAGATGAAGTGTTTTCCGTTCCGAATCCGGCGGGTGTGATATTGGATTTCCGGGTAACGGATGAATCCATTCAGAAGTATTTTCTGCCGCGCGCCGGGCGCATTCCGCTGGTGCTTGCCGGACGGACAACGCAGCTGCCGGTCAAAACGGTGTATCTGCCGATGGAGACGATCGGCATGGAGGTCGCGAAGCTGGCACAGATGTCCGCCGTTTCATCCTTCATTCTGTTGTCCGCGCGCCCGAGCGTGTTTCTGGATGCCGGAGCGCTTGACCGTGCTCTGCTGAAAGGTTTGAACATGAACCCCGCCGATGTGTTCATCACCTATGATTTTATTCAGGTCAGCGAAAAACGCGATGGCGAGATAGCGGACATTGCAGCGGAACGGATTGCCGCCGCCCGCGGAAAAACATTTGTATTCTGTCCCTCGGACGGGATAGCGGAGCTGTTCTGCGACCACATGACGGCGCGCGGTTTGACTGCGTCGCGGGATTACCGGCTGATGGGGTTCGGCGGTTTGGAATGTGCGGAGCTGCATAACCCGAAGCTGTCCACGATTGCCATTGATCAGGAAGCTGTCGGCGCCAGTGCCGTGGAATTGCTGTTCGGTCGTCTGCAGAATTCCATTGCCGCGACTTATACTATAAAATTGAGAGAAACTTTTTAATAGCAAGGAGGGTCATGAGGGTGTTTCATATCGCAGATGATGTCATTGTCAGAAAAAAAGGAAGAAAGGAGAATCAGATCATGAACAACCGGAAAACATTGTCATCCATTTCATATTTGAAGCATAAATCGAAACGGTTTACGCTGATAGAACTCCTGGTCGTTATTGCGATCATTGCGATTCTGGCGGGAATGCTGCTGCCGGCATTGAATGCGGCACGCGAAAAAGCCAAAAACATTTCCTGCGTCAACAATCTCAAAACCATTTCCACGGCGTGCGTGATGTATATGAACGACAGCCGCGGGTATCTGCCCGGCGGTTCCACCGGCGGGCTGGCTTATTACCCGGATCTGCCGTCACGCAAAGAAACTCCATTCATTTACGCCATGCGGCATTACCTGAACCTGAAATCCGTCTGGAACGGAAAAGTCGGCAATTTCGGGATTCCCCGGAACGCTCCATTGCAATGTCCGTCGGATAATTACAGCATTGAAACATTCGGCGACCGGCATCAGAACAGTTATGCCACCAATTACTATTCCGACTGGCGGGTGTCCGGAAATCCCCTCTCTCGTCCGGAAAAAATGAAACGTCCTTCCCAATGGATTTATCTGGCGGAAGGGTGCTGCCGCTACTACTCCGGATTTTCCTGGTCTGTGAATTCCTGGCCGTTCAAAGCGGATGCCGCCAAAGAATACGACAGGCTTGATTTCCGTCACAACAATTTCAGCAATCTGCTGTGGATGGATATGCATGTGGCCTCCATGAAATTGAATCAGATCCTCGGCAGCGGCGCGAAATATATTTATTCGACGCAGCCGTGAAATTCGGAACAGACAACAGTCATTCATATAAAACCGAACCTTAAAAAAGAGGAGAAGAAATGAAAGGTAAACTGTTCGCAGCCGCTCTGCTGGGACTCGGCGTACTGTCCGGTCAGTCTGTGGAGAAACCCTTCAGCGGGGACGCTCGTCCGCCGCGCAGCATTCAGCTGGGGAGTCAGCTGATTGCGGAACTGAAACCCGGAATTGCCGATCAGGCGGAAATCGTCATTGCCGACGGAGCCGCGGCGGTTACCCGGTATGCCGGAGAACTGTTGGCAAAAAATCTGAAACAGATTCTGAAAACGGACATTCCGACGGTCAGCAAACCGTCCGGCGGAAAATTTGCCATTTATCTGGGCATTTCTCCGTATTCCAAAGCGGCGGGGATTCAGGATGAAAAACTGTGCCGCGACGCATTCATCATCAAGACCGGAAAAGACTGTGTCTACATTCTGGGACGCGACGCCCGGAACGGCAGTCCGAATTTTGCCATTTCCAGGGGCGGCATCTGGAGCAATATGTATGAACGCGGCACCATCTTCGGCGTTTATGATTTTCTGGAACGCTTTGCCGGGGTCCGTTTCTATTTCCCCGGAGAAAACGGTACAGTGTACTCGCAGAAAACAGTCCGCATTCCGCAGGCGGACATCTATGAGCGCCCGGATTTCGAATCCCGCATGGTTTCGATTTATTCCGGTCAGTGGGATGATGAAAAGAAGATCAAGCCGTATCCGTATGATGCCTCGATTTCCCCGCAGAAAAACGAATATTATTATTCGCTGCGTCTTCAAACCAAATACGTTCCGTGCAACCATGGTCTGCTTTATCTGGGACTGGAAAAACGCTTCGGCAAAACTCATCCCGAATATTTTGCCCTGCGCAGCGACGGTCAGCGGTGGTGTCAGCCGGGAATGAGCTTCAACGGACAGCTCTGCTACAACAGCAAAGTTACCGAAGAAATCTACAAGGATGCGGCGTCCCTGCTGAAAGGCGAACCTTCGAGCGTGCGCGGGATCATTTCGCCGTACGGGAAAATCTGGGATCCGACCGGACATGCCGAACCGAAAGAAGGACGCGCCGGAGTATTCTGCATGATGCCGCAGGATGCGTATCAGAACTGCCGCTGTCCCGAATGCGAAAAGATTCTGCCGAAAGGCAATCAGGCCATTTCAAATTTCATGTGGTCGAAAGTGGCTGCGCTTGCCGGACGCCTCCAAAAAGAAGGCATACCGGGATACGTTACATTCATGTCCTATTTCCCGTATCATCTGGTTCCGGACGTGGAACTGCCGGACAATGTGCTGGTCATGGTGGCGGCGAGCGGTCCGTTCTCGCATGGAAAAATCAAAGGCAATGAGGAAGATAAACTGATCCGCGCCTGGACCCGGAAACTCAAACAGAAAGTCTGGCTGTGGAATTACGTGGGCAAATTCGGGCGTCTCAACATGCCCGGCATTCCCGCCATGACGCCCCGCGCCATCGGCAAATATTACCAGCACCTCAGCAAAGAACTCTACGGTGCGTACATGGAATCCGAAACGGATCGTCTGCTCTATCATTACTTGAACTATTATGTGTTCAGCAAAGTGGCATGGAACAATGCCACGGATGTGGACGCGCTGCTCAAGGAACATTACGCGGTCATGTACGGCAAAGCGGCTCCGGTCATGGAGCAGATTTTCGATCTGTACGAAAAGCATTGGCTGAACGATATAGGCGGGCGCACGATTATGATGAATCTCGGACCGATGAGCGCGCCTCCGTCGGAATATGAATTGTGGACTAACGTCTATTCTCCGGCGGAATTGAACCGTCTGACCGGCTGGTTCAATCAGGCGGAAAAACTGGCGGCGTCCGATCCGGCAGCACTGAAACGCGTCAAATACATCCGGGCGAACTTCCTTGATCCCATGCTGGCGCAGGCGGAAGCATATCGCCGCCGCAATGATGCGATCCGCGGTTTCAGCCGGGTGCTGACTCCTGAAACACCTGCGGAACTCTGGCTTCAGCCGTTCGGCAAAAACCGCAAATTCCTTTCCACGAAAGTTACCGTGCAGGATACCGGAAAACAGCTGGTTTTCACTTTCGACTGCGAAGAGCCGGAAATGGCATCTGTCGTTGCTCCGAAACGGAAACAGGATGACGCCGGAATCTGGACGGACAACAGTGTGGAGATTTTCATCAGCCCGTCCGGCGGCAAGGATTATTTCCAGTTCCAGGTCAATTCCGCCGGCAGTCTCACTGATATTTCCGCCCGGAGTGCGGGAAGCAAAGCCGAGAATGACTACAAATGGAACAGCGGAGCGGAAGTCAAAACCTCGGTTACACCGTCCGGATGGCAGGCGGTGATCGCGGTGGACAAGGAGCGTCTGGGCAAATTCAACCCCGACGGCTTCACCGCCAACTTCACCCGCAGCCGCGCAGTGAAAGGACAGCCGACAGATCTTTACACCTGGAGTCCGTTCCTCCGCCGTGGATTCTGTGAACTGGAAAACTTCGGCAGATTCATTCCGCGCGAAGCCGGAAAGAATATTGTCAAGGACAGTGATTTTCAGGGTAAATACAACGGCCGCAATGTGTTCGGTGCCTGGGTTTCGCCGTACAAACCGGTTGCGGATACGAAAATTACTCTGGACGCCAGTGTGTTTGTCTTCGGAAAACAGAGCATCCGTCTTCAGGATTTCAAACCGGCGGCGGGAAAACTGTTCTCCATCCAGCAGCCGCTGCCGCAGATGAAACCGAACACCCGCTACCGTCTGAATTATTATGTCCGGGGCGAAAACATTCAGCCGGTCCGTTCGGGCGGCGGAGTCACGGTCAACATCTGGGATGCCGCAAACAGATGGTTCCCGCAGAACAAGCTGATCGGGACGTTCCCGTGGATTCTGCAGACGTATGAGTTCACTTCTTCTCCGGACACCGGAAAGAAATCGGCTCCGCGGATTCTGCTGTATCTGCTTCACGCTTCCGGCACAGTCTGGTTTGACGGAGTGACACTGGAAGAAATCCTGTAAGCACCACAGGCTGATTTCTGATCCGGCGCGCAGTTTTTACGGACTGTACGCCGGATTTTTTTTGCGGAAAACGGGAAAAGCACTTGCAATCGGGGGCGAGGCGGCGTACATTGCGGAAGCAATCAGAAGGAGGAATCCATGCAGTATTACCGGATTGATGTTTATGTGCCCGGCACTCATGCGGATGCGGTCAAGAGCGCCATGTTTGCGGCAGGGGCAGGGCGGCTCGGCAATTACGACAGCTGCTGTTTCCAGATTTGCGGCACCGGACAGTTCCGTCCTCTGGACGGCGCAAACCCGTATCTGGGAACCGCCGGACAGGTGGAGCAGGTAACCGAATGGAAACTGGAAATGGTCTGTCCGGAAGATTGTCTGCGCGCAGTGATAACTGCCTTGCGCGGCGCACATCCCTATGAAACTCCGGCATACCAGTATTGGGTGGTTTCGCTGGAATGAAGCGGGTCAGGATTTGCGGCGCCAGGTTTTGGGTTCCGGCGGCGTGAGGCCCTGTGCCTTGTACGCGTTGCGGAAGTGCATTTTTGCAACTCTGTTCAGGAGTTCCGTTCCGCCTTTTTCATATAACTGCGCGGCAATTCTGTCCACTTCCGTTCCTGCGCCCTTGGGCAGGGTTACACCCTGTTCGGCACCGAGTTTTTCCATCATGCGGACAAACTGCGCCCGCGCCATGATGGATGCGGCGGCAACGGCGATGTCGCTTTCCGCTTTGGTTCGCTGATCCAGCCGGATGCGGCGTCCTTTTTCGTTCAGGGCGCGGAGAATGAGCTGTTCGTCGCCGAATTTATCCGCGAGAGCCGCCGGGCATTCCGGAGCGTTGTTCAGAAGATTTTCCAGAGCGCGGGCGTGACCCCATGCCAGCAGACGGTTCAGAGAACCGAAGCTGCCGTAAATGCGGTTGTAGGCTTCCGGTCCGATGGTCACGACTCCCATGCGGTCGCCGAGAAGTTCGCGGATTTTTATGGCAATCGCCAGAATGGTTTTGTCGTTTTTGATCTGCTTGGAGTCGCGGACTCCGTACTTCTGCAGCTCGGCGGCAGCCTGTTCGTCCGGCACATATACAGCGGCGACGACCAGCGGTCCGAAGAAATCCCCTTTGCCGCTTTCGTCCATGCCCGCATGAGGTGAAAAGACCGTGTTTTCCTGCGGATTATCCTGATAACGTGCTGAATCGAACATTTTTTCTTTCAGGATTTCCGGTTCCAGAATGAAATCGACAAAATCGGCGGCATCCTTGCCCTGGATGACGAGTTTGCCGCTGGTATAGGCGCAGACGGATGTTTTGCCCTGTCGGGCTTTGAAGTGCATGTAAGGGGCTTCCGACAGTTCCCAGCCCTTGTTTTCCAGCAGTTCGCGAAGTCCGGCAAATTCGGAATCGGTCAGTGTATAGACAAAATTGCGGTTCTGGTTTTCCATATCCATAGTTTTCCTGAATTTTTTTCTGCAAAGCGTTTGACAAAACGCGGTTGACAATATAGATTAGCTTCATTGCTTTTGCAAATGGCTGTCAGAAAATAATGAAAGGAATCTGAGATGAACAAATTGTATATTCTTGGCGTTCTGGCTGCGGTGGCGTGGACCGGAACTGTTTCCGCGCAATCGCCGCGGGCGTATAAAGTCCGTCCCGCTGCAGAAAGTTTCAGTATGCCGGATTTTGCGAATCAGGAAAACGGAGAAAAAGAGGAACAGGTTCCGAAATATGTTCCCAAGGATAAAATCACTTCTCAGGAATACAAACTTTCCAATGAACGGATTGAAAAAATCCGCGGCATCGTGAAAGCCCGTTTTGAAAACCGGGAAGACCTGGAAAGTCAGGATGTCATAGATTCCATCAAAACGGAAGTTCAGAAAATCATGCCGCTGACCCCATCCCAGAAAGTGGATCAGCGCTCGCTGACGTCCATTAAGGCGGCGCTGGCTTCGCAGGTCAATGCCAAATTCGGCAAAACCGCCGAAGAGATCCGCAAAACCGCCGGCGCTGAAGCTGAAAAGAAATATCCGCTGGCAAAAAAAGGCGACAGGATCAAAGTGTTTTACCGCCGCGGTCGTGAAACCCGCAATTACACGGGGAATTATTACGGACTGGGCGTCGGCGGAAACAGTATCCAGATCAACAGCCGGCATATTCCCATGTTCGACCTGCTGCCGGAATCCAAATCCCTGATTGATCCGAAAGTCAATGCCGAACTGCGTGAGGAATATGTCAATCAGGCTTACCGCAAATATATGAAGGAGCGTCTGGCTTATTCCGAAAAACTGTTCGCCGCGGAGTATGCAAAAGTCCGGCAGAACAATGAAAAAGCCGGCTACATCTATCTGCGTTCCAAATGGGAACCTGCGTCGGTCATTCTGGATGAATGTCTGAAGGAAATGGTGCGGGAATCCCAGATCCGCGCCGCCCGCGAGAAACGGGAAGCGGAAGCCCGCAAAAAAGCACAGAACGAAAACGGCAGACTGGATGAAAATCCGGACGGCGGTCCGGAAGAACCTCTCTGATCCGGGAATCCGTTCGCCTGTTTCAGCGGAAAATGTTTTTTTCATGCGGATGCGCTCCGTTTCGGGCGCATCCGGAGGCATATATTCGGAAAAAATCTGAATTTTCTGCTTGAAATACGGGGAAAATGTGTTATCTTAAATGCTCTGATATGTTCCATTACAACGTTGCAAAATAAAGGAGTCAACAAAAATGGGTAAACAGTACAATAAAATGCAGAAACGCGCCCGTCTGAAACGCTATATTGAAAGACAGAAAGCCAAAGCACGGGCCGCGATGAAGCCCTCTAAAAAGAAATAAGGCTCGAAGGCGGGGATTTCCCCGCCCTTTTTGTATGTTTTTGAAAGTATTATTGCAAGCGCATTGAAGTTACAGAGGTTTGTCATGGCCAAAATACATCCTACCGCAATTGTTTCTCCCGACGCCCAGCTGGCGGACTCCGTGGAAGTCGGGCCTTACTGTGTCATTGAAGAAGATGTCGTGATCGGCGCGGGAACGCGTCTGCTCGGACAGTGCCGGATCGGAGCACATACCGAAATCGGTGAAAACAATACGGTCTATGCGTTTGCCTCGCTGGGAACCGATCCCGAAGATTACAGCTACGATCCCACGCAGGTTTCCTATACGAAAATCGGCAATGGCAACCGTTTCCGCGAATGCGTTACAGTCAACCGCGGCACCATGCCCGGCAGCATCACCCGGATCGGCGACGGCGGTTTTTTCATGGCGAATACCCATATCTCCCACAACTGCCAGATCGGCAGCCGGGTGGTCATGGTTCCGTACAGCGGCGTTGCCGGACACTGCATTGTCGGGGACAACTGTCTGATTTCCGGTCTTTCCGGAATGCACCAGTTCTGCCGCATGGGACGCATGGCTGTGCTGAGCGGCGGATCACAGATTTCCATGGACCTGGCTCCGTTCATGATCGGCGACGGCCGCAACGGCGGCGTGCGCGGTTTCAATATTGTGGGAATGCGCCGCAACGGTTTCTCCCATGAAACCATCCGTGCCATCAAGGACTTGTATGATATTTTCTTCCGTCACGGACTGAATATGACCAATGCCATCGAAAAAGCCGAGGCGGAAGTGCCGCAGCTGCCGGAAGTGATCGAATTTCTGGACTTCATCAAGACAACCAAACGCGGTATTCTGACCGGAGACCGCGGCGGACGCCGGGCGTGATTCGTCCGGGCAGATTCCGCATGTCGGAACGGTGCCGGCTGGACTGCCGTCTTGCACGGCAGTTCTTCCCGGAACAGGGAGGCTGACAATATATGCGCTTCCGCTGTCCGTTCTGTTTTTTCACCGTCTCGGCGGATGATTCCCGCCGCGGCTATCCTGTTGCCTGTCCGGGGTGTTCGCGGGAGCTTACCGTGCCGCCGTCCCGTTTTCAGGAAGGCTGCGTGATCGGAGATTTTCTGATCAAATCCAAAATCGGGGAAGGTTCCATCGGGAGTGTTTATCTGGCAACGCAGCTGTCGCTGGATCGCCAGGTCGCGCTTAAAATTCTGGCTCCGGAGTATTCCACTCCGCGCGGTGCCAGAGATTTTCTGAAGGAGGCGCGGGCGGCGGCTTCCCTGAATCACATCAATCTGATTCAATCGTTCGCCACCGGAGAGGAAGATGGAATTTGCTATATGGCAATGACTTATATCTCCGGCGGGAGTGTGGTGAACCGTATCCGGCGGGAAAAGCAGCTGCCGGTGGATGAATCGCTGCACATTATTCAGCAGGCGGCGGAAGCATTGCATTATGTCTGGGTGGAACGCGGCATCATTCACCGGGACATCAAGCCGGACAACATCATGATCACGGGGGAAGGGATTGTCAAGATTACCGATCTGGGCATGGCGGTGAACGCCGCAGAATGGGGCGAGGACGCCGATATTTCCGGCAGTCCGTCTTACATGTGTCCGGAACTTTTTTCCGGCGGGAAACCCGATCCGCGGTGCGACATTTATTCTCTGGGCGTAACGCTGTACCAGATGCTGACCGGGCGTCTGCCGTTTGAATCGCCGTCGATCCGGACTGTTGCGTACCAGCACATGGAAGAAGATGCCCCGGCGCCGGACAAGCTGAATCCGGCAGTTCCGCCGCCGGTGGTGAAACTGATCCGCAAGATGATGGCGAAAAAGCCCGAAGACCGTTATCAGAGCATGGATGAACTGCTGACCGCCATCTGGAAGGTGCGTCAGCACACCGCCCCGGACCGGACCCTGATTCCGGAAGTACATACGCTGTCTGTCCGGCGGCTGGACTATGACATCCAACGGGATTCGGTACATGCCAAAGAGGAAGTCCGCAAGCTGGAAAAAGAGGCGCGGCACCGCACCCGGACTCTGCGGCTGGTTCTGCTGCTGATACCCGTTGCGGTTGTGCTTGCCATTATCGCGACACTGTACTGGTACGGGAACACCCCTGTGGAAGTTTCCGCAGAAGCCATGCTGGCGCGTCAGACCGCGTATCTGACGCGGCTGGTCAATGATGATACGATTCCGCAGCAGACCATTGCCGAGGAAGGGGAAAAAATCATCCGGGAGTTTGGACGTCCCAGTTCCCGGACACAGCGTTTGATGCTTCAGAACATCCGCGGACTGATCGACCGCGCAGCCCTGCGCCGTATCCGGATAGAGAACCGCAATCTGCTGAATTCCCTGCGGAGCGCCCGTGCGGAAAATGCCAGACTGCGCCGGGAAAATACAGCTCTCCGGCAGTCAAAAGAAAAAACCGCGGTTCCGGAAAAACAGGATTGAAACAGGAGCAGAAAAAAAATGTCCGAACCCGTGCTGAAATCTTTTCCGCCGCCGCAGTCTCCCGCATACCGTGAAGCTGTGCAGATTGTCCGCAGGCTCCGCAATGCGGGGTACGAAGCTTATCTGGTCGGCGGTTCCGTCCGCGATCTGGTGCTGGGACGTCCGCCCAAAGATTTTGACATCACGACTTCGGCGCGTCCGGAAGAGGTGATGGCGCTGTTCGAGCATTCGATACCGCTGGGTGCATCGTTCGGCGTGGTGACGGTTGTCTCGCAGCACATGAATTTTGAAGTGGCAACTTTCCGTGAAGAACGGGACTACATGGATGGCCGCCGTCCCGAAACCTTGCGTTACAGCAAAACCGTCGAGGAGGATGTTGCGCGGCGCGATTTCACCATCAATGCGCTGCTGTATGATCCCGACCGGGAATGCATTCTGGACTATACGGACGGTCTTGCCGACTTGCACCGCGGAGTGCTGCGGACGATCGGCGACGCCCGGAAACGTTTTTCTGAAGATTATCTGCGGATGCTGCGGGCAGTGCGTTTTGCCGTGCGTTTCCGATTTGAAATGGACGCGGAAACTGCCGCCGCGATCCGGGAACTGGCTTCGAAAGTGAGTCTGCTTTCCGCGGAACGGGTGCAGGACGAATTGACCTCCATGCTCTGCGGTCCGTGTCCGGACCGGGCGTTCCGGAAACTGTCCGCGCTGGGGATTCTCGAAGCGGTTCTGCCGGAAATCGAAGCGCAGCACGGAGTGGAACAGCCGGAAAAATATCATCCGGAAGGAGATGTTTTTGAGCATACCATGCTGCTGCTGAAACATATTGCGTTTCCGTCCGCGGAAACCGGCTGGGCGGCTTTGCTGCATGATGTGGGGAAACCGTGCTGCCGTACAGTCAAGGATGGCATTGCGCATTTTTACGGACACGAGGATATCGGGGCGCGGATGGCGGAGGAGATTCTCCGGCGTCTGAAAATGCCGGGTGCTTTGGCCGGACATGTGGTAACGGCGGTCCGCAATCACATGCGTTTTGCCGCTGTGCAGAAAATGCGTCCGGCGAAATGGCGGCGTCTGATCGGCAATGAGAATTTCCCGCTGGAGCTGGAACTGCACCGTCTTGACTGTATCTCCTGCCACGGTCTGCTGGACAATTACATCTGGCTGCTGGACCGCATGGCGGAACTGCGCGAGAACGGAGCCGAGGCGCTGCCGCCGCCGCTGCTGACGGGTCATGATCTGATCCGGCGCGGGGTGAAACCCGGTCCGAAGATGGGGCTTCTGCTGAACCGTCTGCGGGATTTCCAGCTGGAAGGCCGCATCCGGACCCGCGGAGATGCCTTTGCCGCGCTGGAAAAAATGATTGAATCGTGAACAAAGGTTGCTTTTTCAGAAAAATGCGCTATTGTATGTTTCCGGAAAAAAGAGCAATAAAACCGGAAGGTTTCCGAGAAAATGAAAAAAAGAGATATGGAACATTTATATAAGGTCGTGGATTCGTTCAAAGACAAAAAAGTGGCTGTGATCGGCGATCTGATGCTGGATGCGTACACGTGGGGAAAAGTGACCCGGATTTCTCCGGAGGCGCCGGTTCCGGTTGTACAGGTTTCCCGGCGGTCATGCTGCCTGGGCGGCGCGGCGAATGTCATGCGCAATATCGTGTCGCTGGGAGCGCGTGCGGCGGCGTTCGGCGTAGTCGGCAATGACGTCAACGGGGAAAAACTCCGTTCTCTGCTGGCGGAAACTGGCATCGTTTCGGACGGTGTCCTTACGGATGCTCTGCGGCCGACCACTTTCAAGGAACGGGTCATCGCCGGCTCCCAGCAGCTGCTGCGTCTGGATGATGAAAAACAGACTCCGCTGTCGCCGGAAGTCTGGCGGAATCTGCTTGACCTGCTGGCGGAGTATCTGAAAAAAGAGCGTCCCGATGCCGTGGTGATTGAAGATTATGCCAAAGGACTTTTTTCGCCGGAAGGAACGCAGCCGGTGGTGGATCTCTGCCGGGAACTGAATATTCCAGTTACCCTGGATCCGAATCCGAAGAATCCGCTGCACCTGAAAGGTCTTACCATCATGAAACCAAACCGTGCGGAAGCCTTCGCCATGGCGGGAATTCCGCTGCCGCTGGAAGGTACGTCGCTGGAAAATCTGCGGCAGGTGGCGGCGTCCATTCTCCGTGACTGGCAGGTCCGGTATCTGCTGATTTCCCTGGCGGAGGAAGGCATGGCATTGTTCCTGGAGGATGGTTCCTGCAAAGTGATTCCGACCCGCGCGAAGGAAGTGTTTGATGTATCCGGGGCAGGGGACACCGTGATTGCCGCCTCCACTCTGGCGCTGTGCGTCAACGGGGAAGATCCCATTCAGGCGGCGGAAATCGCCAACTACGCCGCCGGCATTGTGGTCGGCAAACTGGGAACTGCCACGGTCAGCGCCGAGGAGCTGAAAGCGGGGATTTCCGAGGGAACACCCAGCCGTCCAGAAATATAAGCAGCGCATAGAATCCCAGCGTTATCGGAATCAGGTAGAATGCGCCCTTCAAGCCGAATTTGTCGCCCAGAATGCCGACCAGCCAGGTGAAGAATCCGCAGCCCGGCACGCCGACTGCCGAAAAATACACATACAGCATGGTGGCGTCCAGTCCGGGCAGCTGTTTGACTCCGTAGACCTGCAGCGTCGGCCAGTACGGCGCAACTCCGATTCCGCACAGGAAAAGCAGTCCGAGCAGAGCGGCAAACATGAGGTTCTGCGACGGGAAGAACTCCGGACGGATCAAGGCAAGCGCCAGTGTGCAGGGAATCGTGCAGATAGAACTCAGCAGCAGAATCACTTTCAGATTGCGGTCCGTGGCAATCCATCCGAAGTAATTGCGGCCGAGGAACATGCCGAGCGCAATGGCGGCTGTGCCAAGTCCCGCCACCCAGGCTGTCGCATTGAAACTGAGCTGAAGGAATGCCGTCGCCCAGAAAGTCAGACAGAATTCCGCTCCGGCGCCGATGAACATGCCCAGGCAGTACACCCAGAACCGCGGACTCCGGGCAATGGCGGCAGAACTGCGCCAGACATCCGACGCGTTGGAAACCGTGGGGTTTTCCGGGTATCTGCGCTGCGGATTTTCCTTCCATAGAAATGTGAGTGCGGACAGGATTGATGCGAATCCCGCTGCTGCCAGAATGTACCGCCAGGACACGCCTGCAGAAAGCAGCCAGCCGCCGCCCAGAACGCAGATCCCGATTCCGACGGACCAGAATGAATGAGCAATATTCACATATTTTTCCGGAGCATCCTGATGCAGATCCTGCACAAACGGCGTGGCGATTCCTTCGCAGAAACCTTCACCCAGACCCGCCGCCAGCAGGAACGGGAACAGCAGCCAGTAGCTGGGGGCAAAGGAACAGAGAACAATTCCGAGTCCGGTCATCATCATGCAGAAACCCATGGTTTTCCGTTTGCCGAGACGTCCGGCGACAATGCCGCAGATCATCAGGGAAACCACCATGGCGATGCTGCGCAGCAGGTGAAGCACTCCGCCGGAACTCATGCCGCCCTGATCCAGCGGAAAATTCAGATCTTTGCCCATGGCGACCAGCACAATCGGGATGGACAGCGAACAGATGGAATATGCGATGAACGCGGAATATCCGGCAAAATCGTAACGGCCGAGGTTCAGACTCCCGAATTTCATGAAAACAAGCTCCTGTTTAATTTTTTTTCGAATTGGAGTAAAGCCAGTAATATAGCATTGCCGGCAGAAAATGCAACCGCTGCCCGCCTGACGGCAGGCGCTGTGCGCTCAATTTGCGTAAACCTTCCGTTTTTTTTCTCTGAACAGCTTGAAAAATGGGCGGTTTCGTGGTATTTTTCCTTAGGTAAAATAATGAGCAGTGTTACCCAATTATTTAAACAGGACAATAACTATGGGCGGTTTTTTCGGAGTTGTATCGTCTTCGGACTGTGTATCGGAACTTTTTTACGGAACGGACTATCATTCCCATCTGGGAACCCGGCGCGGCGGAATGGCAATGTATTCGCCGGACGGAGCCATCATCCGGCGCATTCACGACATCACCAATGCGCAGTTCCGGTCGAAGTTTGACGGAATCCTCAATGAATTCAGCGGACATTGCGGCATCGGGGTCATCAGCGACTTCGAAGACCAGCCTCTGCTGGTGTCGTCCCGTCTCGGCAGTTATGCGATTGTGACGGTCAGCAAAATCACCAACATCGACGAACTGGCGGAAGATTCATTCCGCCAAGGTTCTTCGCATTTTCTCGCCATGAGCAACGGCGAACTGAATCCCACGGAAATGATTGCTTCGCTGATCAATCAGAAATCCACTATGGCGGAAGGCATTGAATATGCCATGGATACCATCAAGGGGTCGTGCTCACTGCTGATCATGACGCACGGCAAACTGATTGCGGCACGGGATAAATACGGCAGAACGCCGATTTCCATCGGGAAACGGAATACGGACGGAGCCATGGCTGCCACCATGGAAACCAGCGCGTTTCCGAATCTGGATTTCGTACACCTGCGCGACCTCGGTCCCGGAGAAATCGTTGAACTTTCCGCCAATAACATGGTGCAGCTGAAAGCTCCCGGTCCGATGAACCAGATCTGTTCGTTCTTCTGGGTGTATTTCGGTTATCCTTCCTCGAATTTCGAAGGCATCAACACGGAAACCTCCCGTTACCGCAACGGCGCAAGTCTGGCAGAAGGGGATGATTATTCGGAAATCGACACCGTCGGCGGCATTCCGGATTCCGGCGTGGCTCATGCCATCGGGTATTCCAATGCGTCCGGCATTCCTTATCAGCGCGCTCTGGTCAAATATACTCCCACCTGGCCGCGCAGTTTCATGCCGACCAGTCAGGCGGCGCGTTCGCTGGTCGCCAAAATGAAACTGATTCCGGTGGAGGAACAGATCCGCGACAAACGTCTGCTGTTCTGCGACGACTCCGTGGTGCGCGGCACGCAGTTCAAGGACATTACCCGGCGTCTGTACGAACGCGGCGCGAAATCGGTTCATCTGCGTTCTGCTTCCCCGCCGATCATGTTTCCCTGCAAATTCCTGAATTTCTCGCGTTCCCGTTCCGTGCTGGATCTTGCCGCCCGCCGTGCCGTGGAATCGCTGGAAGGCCGCAAGGTCGAGGAAAACGATCCCGTTCTGCATGAATACACTTCGCCCGGCACGGACAAATACAACGCCATGGTGGAAGTCATCCGCAAGGAACTGGGGCTGACCTCGCTGAAATACCAGTCGCTGGACAACCTGATCAAAGCGATCGGTCTGCCGAAGGAACGGGTCTGCACCTACTGTTATGACGGCTGCGATCCCACGAACGGCGGCTGCGGACTTTGCAGCGGCTGCAAAAAGAATAAGGACTGAATCATGAAAGTGCAGACTTTGTTTCCGGAAGGAAAGTTCAAAGCACTGACCTTCAGTTATGATGACGGCAATGTTGCAGACAGGCGTCTGGTGGAAATTTTCAACCGTTACGGCATGAAAGGCACATTCAATCTGTGTTCATTCCATCTCACTGGCGACAATGAAGGCGTGATTCATCAGGACGAAGCCCCAGTGCTTTACCGCGGACATGAAATCGCCTGTCACGGTACGAATCATTACATGATGGAACGCATTCCGGCGATGGCGGCTCTGGACGAAATATACAGCAACCGGAAACAGCTGGAAACCATGACCGGTTCCGTGATCGGCGGTTTCGCTTACCCGTACGGCACGTACAGCCGGCAGCTGATTTCAACCCTGAAAACGTGCGGAATCAAGTATGCCCGGACCGTGGCGTCAACCCACTCATTCAGCATTCCGGACGATTTCCTGGAATGGCATCCGACCTGTCATCACAAAGAGGATCTGGATGCCGTCGGCGACCGTTTCCTTAAATGGAACTGGGAACCGTTCACTCTGCTCTATGTCTGGGGTCATGCCGCGGAATTCAGCGCGGGAAACAATTGGGACATCATGGAATCGTTCTGCCGGAAAATGGCGAATCAGCCGGATATCTGGTACGCCACCAATATGGAAATCTGCCGTTACGTTACAGCCGCCCGGCAGCTCGAATTTTCTGTGGACTGCACAACGGTATGGAATCCGTCCAGCCAGACCATATGGTTTCGCTATGCCGCTGCCGGAGAGTGGCGGATTGCGGCGGCAGCCCCCGGAGAGGAAACGCATTTAACCCCGTTTGACAAATAAATCAACAAGGAGAAGCAGACTATGGCAACATTGGAAAGCCGGTCGGTCAAGATGGAAGGTCCTGCGAAGAAATTCAGAGGGAAAAAATTCAGAGTCGCCATTATCGGATGCGGCGGTATTGCCCAGACTCACCTGGAAGCGTACAAGTCCATCCCCGAAGTGGAGATCGTCGCCGGCGTGGATATTCTGCCGGAACGTCTGAAAGTCATGGAGGAAAAATGGGGTCTGCCCAAGAAAGCCCTGTTCTCCGACTGGAAGGAAATGCTGAAGAAAATCAAGCCGGACGCGGTGGACGTCTGCACTCCGAACGGTGTCCATTGCGCACCGGTGGTGGATGCCTGTAATGCCGGCTGCCATGCCATGGTCGAAAAGCCGATGGCGATGAATCCTGCCGAATGCGAAAAAATGATTGCGGCTGCCAAGAAGAACAAAGTCAAGCTGGCGGTCGGTTTCCAGCAGCGGTACAATCCGCATACGCAGGTGCTGATCAATGCCCGCGATAAGGGGCAGTTCGGCAAAATCATGTTTGTGAAATGCCAGGCTCTGCGCCGCCGCGGCATTCCGAACTGGGGTGTGTTTGGTCAGAAGGAACTCCAGGGCGGTGGTCCGATGATTGATATCGGCGTGCATATCCTGGAATCCGCCTATGAATTCATGGGCGCGCCGAAGCCGGTTGCCGCCAGCGGAAATGTCTGGACGTATTTCGGCAACAAACCCAGCACGACCCGCAACGCATGGCCGAACTGGGACTATAAGACCTACACTGTGGAAGACCTCGCCATCGGTCAGATCCGTTTTGACAACGGCGCGATCCTTCAGATTGAGTCTTCGTTTGTGGCGCATATTCCGAAAAACGATATTTTCAACTTCACCGCCATGGGCGAAAAAGGTGGATGCAGCTGGGAAACTGGCGAAATCTACTGTGACCAGAACGACCTGATGGTCAACATGACTCCGACTTTCATTTCCAGCAGCGATGCCTGGGGTTCTCTGTTTGTCACCAAGCTGAAAAACTGGGTGGACGGCTGCACCAAGGGTACCAAGCTGGGTGCGCCCGGCGAGGCCGGTCTTGCTGTTCAGAAGATGCTGGACGGCATTTACCGTTCCGCCGCAGCAGGAAAAGAAGTTACAATCAAGTGATTGAACAGCTTCTTCCCTGTTTCTGAAGACAGAATCGAAATCCGGGATGGAGTATTCCCGACGGAATGTTTCTCCCGGATTTTTTTGCAGATTCCCGTATGAGCATTCCATGGTTTCTGAAGAAAATTCGTAAACATGAATAAAGAAACGACAGACAGAAAAGTTTTTCATGGTCTTGAACTGCTTCATTACTGCGGCGGCGGTGCGTATGGGAATGTTTATTACTGCCGTGACATTTCCGGACGGAACATGGCGGTCAAAATTATTTCCAAGCAGAAACTGGAAAGCGGCTGGCAGCGCGAACTGAAAGGCGTCATCAATTATCGGGAAATCACGGAAAATTCTCCGGAACTGCTTCAGATTTTTCATGTGGAAGAGGATGCGGATTCTTTTTTCTACACGATGGAAGCGGCTGATTCCGCCAGTGATTCGGAATATATCCCCGATACCCTCGCCGGACGCTTGCGGCACGGACCTTTGCCGCAGACTTCCGTTTTTGATATTCTGTTCCGTATTTTTACGGGAATCAGAACCATTCACAATGCCGGCTTTGCGCATCGGGACATCAAACCGGACAACATTATTTTTGTTAAAGGTGTTCCGAAATTAGGGGATATCGGGCTGCTTTCCTCATTGAATTCGACTTTCACGCAGATTGCCGGCACGATGGATTTTCTGCCGCCGGAACTGCGGATTTCCGACGGTTCTGATTCTTCGGACCGTCTGTCGCGCAAACGCAATGACCTGTACGCATTCGGGAAAGTGATTTATTGTGCGGTTACGGGATTGGATCCTCATTCCTGGCCGACTGTACCGAAGGAATTGCCGTTGTCGCTCCCCTTGAAATTTTTTCTCCGATTGTCTTTCCAGCTTTGCGATAAAGATCCGAACCGGCGGCTTGATTCGATAGAGGACTTGCAGAAAGAGTTTGCCGAAATTGAGCGGAAACTTGCTTTCGGCGAAACCTTGCGGGATAAAATTTCCTGGCTGCTGAAAACATTCCACGCAAAATTACGCGGAGTCTGGTTTCAGTTCTTGAAATTCATTCGCAAGTATTGGATTCCTGTGTTTTGTTTCAGTCTGCTGACCGCAGGAACAGTCTGGTATTTCTGGCCGGAACCACCGTTTGACATAGCACGGGAGAAGACCCGGATTTACCGTAATAATTCCGTTGGCTTTACCATGACTGTTCCGAAGCAGTGGGAATTCAAACTGAATGATGAAATCCAAAGGGAAATTGCTGATATTGATGCAGAAAAAGTGAAAAAACTTTCGCCAATCAAACGCAGAAGAGCTGAGACATATATCAAACAACTAAAATTTGGCGCAGACTTCATAATTTGTGATTTCGACCCCAACGGTCAAGATGTTATTCTCATACAGTCTTTCCCTGATTCACACGGGGATATCAAAAAAATTATGAATAATTGGTCTGATGCGCGGATCTGGGCGCAGGCTATGGGATTTCCAACGGAAGTTTATGATCGTCGGCGAACTGAAATAAATGGGATTCCTTGCGTATTTGTAGACTTGAGCTATAAGCCGCAGACACGAGTAAATAACTATATATTACTGCTGCCGGATCAGTGTCTGTTGATTGGCTTTATCGCGAAAAAGAGTACATTCAAAAAACGCAAGGAAGAGTTTGAGCAGGTTATCCGTACCATAAAATTTGACCGGAAACCGGCAACTTCATCATTATGATATGCCGTTTTTGAGGAATGGGTGAGATTCAGACAGCATCCTTTCTTCAACAGAATAATTTCTTCACACATAGAATCTGCTGCTGACGTTTCGGCATATTCGCCGGAAGAAACAACAATATTTGCAGAAAAACCCTTATTTTTTTTATTTTGAGTGCAAGATTTTTATTTCCGATCCGGTATTAGTATTTGAAGATGCAACAGCCTCAGATGCTGATGTTTATGCTGTATCACGAAATTTCAGTATGGCATGAAATGACAATATTTTTATGCGATTGTTTTTTTTTGTATGAAAATATATAATTTTGCTCTTTTCTGCTTGACAAGCAGACAGTTTGC
>ERZ1034992.138-NODE-138-length-45221-cov-5.816499_pt1 | contig 45221 bp, 35 predicted proteins | sample MGYA00520695_ERZ1034992 | MGnify/ENA primary metagenome ERZ1034992 (study PRJEB33766, sample SAMN09781778) | gut metagenome | biome: gut microbiome | host: Homo sapiens | place: Madagascar | study: EMG produced TPA metagenomics assembly of the PRJNA485056 data set...
ATACTGTACAATAGAGTATGGGAAAGCAGTTCAACACCCGCGGCTTTTTTGTCCCAAGTCCAAGGCGGTACACAAAGTATTATCCGATGTTTTTGAGGAAAAGATGAAAATATGAATAAACAATTACTTTATCTGTGGTTCAGAAATTTTGTTGAGCTGTGTCTGTTTTTATATTTGCCGTATACGTTCTGGTGTATGACTGTTCCTATGCCGCAGAATATTTCCTTCCCGGATACGATTCTTCGGAAAGTTTGGTTGAATCCGTCAGGTTTTTTTGTGTTTTGCATAATGTCGCTGTTCCTGTCGTTCCGGTTCATTTATTTTTGTAAAAAACAGAAAATCATTCTGCTGAAAACAACCATTGGAATTGAGATTTTTTTTCTTGTTTTTACCTTGCTTCAAGGTGCATCTCCTATGCCCGGCGCATCGTCGGAATATGGCAGACAAATCCGTTTCCGGCAGATGGCAAACCGTATTTATTCTTTTTGCCTGTCCTATGCCGATCAGAACAGTCATTGTTTTCCCGACAGGAAAACGCTTGAATCATCAGCTGAATGGAGAGAATTGGAAGAGTTTCACCGGAAAGATCCTTTTGAACGTTATCACAGCCGCTATCATGGAGAAGGGAAAACTGTCAATACACCAAAATTTCTTCTTTTCGAAGATGCAAAAATCAATCAATATCCTCGTTTTCCATATCATATGTCTTTGTATAGCGACGGTGAAATAAGTATTCAGCAGGAATGATTGTTTTTTTGAAAAAAAACGAGAATAATATTCAACTTGTCCGCGATAACGCACTTTTTTATGAATATTTATTTCTGCGCCCCTTGCAAAATATAGGAAATCTGTTATAGTATATTATGAATCGTTTTAGAATAAAGTTTCTTACAGGAGAAATGACTGTGCAGATCATTAGAATGTGTAATGGTTTTCTGGACAGAGTTTTTTTTGTTATCTACTCTAAAACGTTTTATAATAGATAGCACGGTTTATATTGGGACAATAAAATAAAACAAAAACGAAAGCTATCATGTATAGGTGATGGAGCAAAATAACGCGAAAGGCGGTGGGAAAAGGACTCCTTGTCAAGTAAATTGTTTTTACCACAAAAACAACTCAACAAAGGAGTCCAAAGATGTGGAAGAAAGATAGCACAGGAGCCGATCGAAGGTGCAATCATGAACGATCCAATAATGGAAGGATAAATTACGGTGAAACGAACTCGTTTTTTCCTTGGCTGACAACAGCCGATCGAAAGGTTGAGAATTTCATCGTTCATTCTGAAGGAGAAGAAAAAGAATCAAAATTGAACATAAGGCCATCTCCCCGATACTTCCTGGTTGCAGAGATGCATCCGACTTTTAAAGCCTGAGACCCTGAGTTCACGGAAACGCATGAGATAGATTATCAGCGAAAGAGATTCCACTTTTTCAGGTCGATAGAAGGTTGGGACCGATTTTCGGCAGCCCGGGCGGACGTGAAATGTTCAAAAGAGACAAGAACCAAAGGAAAGAGAAATCGTTTTAGAGGTCGGTGGGTACAAAAAACTTTCCGGCCTTCTAAAAAACGCAAAAAAAACAAGAAAAAGTGGCAAAAGCCGCTTGACAAAACCTATCATAGAAGGAAAACAAGTATTATGCTCTGGTACGATTGGCTCATCGTGACAATTCCGGTGGTATTCGTGATGTGGATGGGAATTTATTCCCGACGATACCTGAAAGATGTAACGACATTTCTTTCCGCAGGACGGGTTTGCGGTCGTTATGTAATTTCCGTTGGAGATATTGCCAACGCCCTGTCGATCATCGGGCTGCTGGCATATGTGGAAGTGCATTACAAAGTCGGTTTTGCCCTGGGGTTCTGGGGAACACTTACTCTGCCGTTGAGCGTGGTACTGGGATTGTTCGGTTTCGGGCTTTACCGTTTCCGTGAAACCAAGGCGCAAAGTCTGGGACAGTTTCTGGAGCTGCGTTACAGCCGCAGATTCCGTATTTTTGCGGCGGCTCTCCGGTGTCTTTCGGAAATGCTTGCCAATATGATCATGCCGGCGCTCGCCGCCCGTTTTTTCATTTATTTTCTGGAACTGCCGGAAACATTCACCGTTTTCGGTTTCAGTGTATCCACGTTCGACAGCATTATGCTGCTGGTTCTGACCGCCGCCATTTCAATTATCTGCATGGGCGGAACGCTTTCCATTATTGTCACGGATACGATTCAAGGTTTCATCTGTTATCCGCTGCTGGCACTGTTCGCGGTTTTTGTGCTATGTAAATTTTCCTGGAGCAATGAAATTCTTCCGGTGCTTTCCGAACGTGCCGCCGGTGAAAACTTTCTGAATCCTTATGATATCGGAAAACTGCGCGATTTCAATTATTTCTTCCTGATTGTAACGTTGTTCTGCGCCGTATTTCACCGGTGCAGCTGGATTGGCTGCGGCGGTGGATCCAGTGCCGCGAAATCGGCTCATGAACAGAAAATGGCATCCCTGCTGGGATCCTGGCGCAACGCACTTGGCGTTGTTTTCTATGTGCTGATGTCCGTTGCTCTGCTGACGTACCTCACGCATCAGGATTTTGCCGAACAGGCACATGAAATCCGGATGCAGCTGACCAGCCGCATTGCGGAGGATGTGGTCAAAGATGAGAAACTGAAAGACAATGTGATTCAGACCATGCATTCCATGCCGGTTCAAAAGTATCAGCCGGGAGTGGACAAGCCGCTTTCCGAGAAGGAAAATGTGGATACCCGTTATCTGAACAAAGTGCATAATGCCTTGAAGATGAAAGATGAAGCACAGGGTAATTCGCTGTTTCAGCAGTTCCGCACACTGTATTATCAGCAGATGCTGCCCGTAACGCTGCGTCAGATGCTTCCGCCGGGAATGCTGGGGCTGTTCTGTCTGCTGATGATTCTGGCGATGATTTCCACGGACGACAGCCGCATATTCAGCGCCACCGTGACGATGGGTCAGGATGTGATTCTGCCGTTGATCAAGAAACCGCTGACTCCGCGGCAGCACATGTGGATGATTCGTCTGGTCGCGATCGGCATCGGGGTATTTTTCTTCTTCGGCTCCAAATACATGGCGCAGCTGGATTACATCAATCTGTATGTTACGCTGGTCTGCACCATGTGGCTGGGCGGCTGCGGTCCGGTGATGATTTTCGGATTGTACGGCAGATTCGGCACGACAATGGGGGCGTGGTGGAGTCTGATCAGCGGTATGGTGCTGGCGGTGGTCGGGATGGTGGTTCAACGCAACTGGGCAAATGCCGTGTACCCGTGGCTGGTTGACAACAATCTGGACGGAACAGTCGGCAGCATTCTTACGCTGATTTCCAAACCTCTGAATCCGGTGATTGTCTGGGAAATGAACGCGGTGAAGTGTCCGATCAACAGTTATGAATGGTATTTCATCACGATGCTTATCACGCTGGCACTGTACTGTCTGGTTTCAAAACTCACCTGCCGGGAGCCGTTCAATCTGGAACGTATGCTGCACCGCGGCAAGTATGCGATAGACGGCGCACGCCAGATTCGGAGTGTCTGGACCTGGAACAACGTTTATGAGAAGCTGATCGGCATTACGCCGGAATATTCGTTCTGGGATAAAGTGGTTGCCTGGGCATTCTTTGTCTATTCGATCATTTACAAATTCTTCGGCTGTTTCATTCTGATCGTCATCTGGAATCTGCTGCAGCCCTGGTCGATGGGATGGTGGGGCAATTATTTCCTGATTGTGTTTCTGGTGGTTCCGGGAATCATTGCGGCGATTACTGCAGTCTGGTTCGGCATTTGCGGAACCATTGACATGAAGGCTATGTTCCGTGATCTGAATGCCCGGATTGCAACTCCGCTGGATGACGGGCGAGTGGAAGGCAACGTTTCACTGGCGGACAAGGCTCAGCTGGATGCGATTGACGCCGGCAGTAAGGATGCCAAACCGTCGGAAAATAAAGGGAACTGAATGTTTTTCCGATAGGGTCATTTACCGATGCGGCTGTCCGGTGCTTTCAATTTCATCCCGGCAGCCGCATCTTTTCCTATCCATATCGGAGAGCTGCTGTTATTTGCCCTTTTTGGGTTCCTTCGGCTCATCATCAAATTCATCGAAATTGATGTCTTCATACTCTTCATCGTCCATGAAGCTGTCATCATCGCCGAATTCTTTGGTAAATTCATCTTCTTCATATTCATCGCCGTCTTCATCGTAATCGGCGACGGAGTTGGCGGTGATCAGGGTTCCGCATTCCGGGCAGCAGCCGTCTTCGGCTTCCACCAGTTTTTCACTGATCTCAATATCGCAGTACGGGCAAATCAAAACCATGGCTGTATCTCCTTTTTTATGTTTGAAAAACCTTCATGTAGCGAATTATACGAAGATTTTTGAAAATGTCAAGTCCAGAAACGGATTATTTTTCAAAAAAAACAGATTTTTCAACGTAATGCCGTGATTTTTCCGCATATTACAGCATTTTTCGCACTGGGCATGAAAAAAAAGTGGAATTGCGGGGTGCAGAAGCCGAGGGGGGAGCTCTGCGCGGGATCCCCGCAATTCCTTAAATCATTGGTTTGGACATCTTCCCGGCGTATTTGTTCCGCCGGGAAGTCAAAACCCGCGTCAGCCCAGACGGGACAGGGCATCTTTCAATGCCGCCGCAACCTGAGCTGCATCGGACGCATCCACGGGGACGTTTCCAATCAGGAGTTCGCCGTCTTTGCGGTCGAGCACCGATGCCGGAGTGTATGCGGCATCGAAGTCAATTCTGTCGACGCAGCCGAGTTTTTCGGCTTCTGCGACCAGCTGTTCCAGCGCTTTGCCGGCTTTCGCCGCATCCGCCGGAGTTACACAGACCGCAACCTGAATTTTCTTGTCCGCACTGCCTTTCTGCAGGGAGTAACGGGCATCGAAGACATCTTCCCTGCTTTCATATCCGGTATGGAGCAGAGAATGCGCTTTGTGCGAATTGGGCTGTCCTTCCAGGAATTTGGAATAGCATTCCTGCAGAAGCGGATTGTCCTGGGAGTTGTGGAACTGCATGTTTTTGTCCGTCCTGTAAAGGGCATCCATACGTTTCACCTTACCGGTCCGGTCGGACTGGATGGGCTGTCCGCCGCCGGCGACACATCCGCCGGGGCATGCCATAACTTCGACGAAGTGGTACGGGGATTTGCCCTGGGCGGCTTCGTCGGCAATGCGTCTGGCTTCGCCGAGGGTGTTGACGACAGCGATTTTCAGCGTGAGATCACCGGCTTTGATGTCGGCGGTTTTGAGTTTTTCCTGTCCGCGGACCGATTTGAATTCCAGATGCTGAAGCGTTTTTCCGGAAATTTTTTCGGTGGCATAGCGCAGCGCAGCTTCCATGACGCCGCCGCTGGTACCGAAGATAACGCCGGCGCCGGTCCCGAATCCGAGCGGCATGTCAAAGGCATCGGACTCCAGTTCGGCGAAATGAATGCCGAAGGAATTGATCATGCGGCCGACTTCACCGGTGGTCAGGACATAATCGACATCCGGCACGCCGTTGGTTTTGAATTTATCCAGCTGCGCTTCATATTTTTTTGCGGTGCATGGCATAATGGAAACCACGACCAGTTTTTCGCGCGGGATGTTCAGAATGGAAGGCAGGGCTTCCTTGGCGATGCTGCCGAACATCTGTTGCGGAGAACGGCAGGTGGAGACATTCGGAAGGAGAGTCGGGAAATTGGTTTCCGCGAATTTGACCCAGCCGGGGCAGCAGCTGGTGAACATCGGGAACGGTCCGCCCGCTTTGACCCGGCGGAGCAGTTCCTCCCCTTCTTCAAGGATCGTCATGTCCGCGGAGAAGGTGGTGTCGTAAACATAATCGAAGCCCATCAGCCGGAGAGCCGAGACCAGCTTGCCCGCCAGGTTGTCGCCGGCCGGCAGTCCGAAATATTCGCCGATGCCGACACGCACAGCGGGGGCAATGGACGCCACCACGACTTTGTCGGGGTCATGTATGGCATTCCAGACTTCTTCGCGGTATTCCTTCGGTGTCAACGCACCCGTCGGGCAGACCTGCGCACACTGTCCGCAGTTGACGCATTCCACTTCGGACAATGCTTTGCCGAAGGCGGGGACAACCTGGGCTTTGGAGCCGCGTCCGGCGAAGTCAATCGCGCCGATGCCCTGAACTTCCTTGCACATGCGGACGCAGTCGCCGCACAGCACACACTTGTTCGGGTCGCGGGTGATCGAGGGCGAAGAGTCGTCCACCGGCTGAAACTCGGTCAGCTGTTTGAAACGGATCTCATCCACGCCGAGCCGGCGTGCCAGGTTCTGCAGGGCGCAAGTGGCGCTGCGGGAGCAGGACGGGCATTCGCGTTTGTGGTTGGCGAGCAGCAGTTCGATGTTGATGCGGCGCATATTGCGCAGCTGCAGGGAATCGGTACGGATTTTCATACCGTTTTCCGGAGCCGTGGAGCATGACGCCATGATGCCGCGTCCTTCGACTTCGACCAGGCAGAGGCGGCAGGCGCCGTATGCGCTCAATTCGGAATGATAGCAGAAAGTCGGCAGTTCGATGCCGATCCTGCGGATCACTTCCAGCAGATTTTTCTCGTTATTGAATTCGACCTCGCGGCCGTTGACGGTCATGATTTTTTTGACTGCATCCATGTTGCTTTGTCTCCTTTTGCGGTCAGATTCCGGTTACTGCGCCGAATTTGCAGGCGGCTTTGCAGGCGCCGCATTTGATGCACTTGTTCTGGTCAATTTTGAACGGTTTTTTGATTTCTCCGGTGATGGCACCGACCGGACACTTCTTCGAACAGAGAGAGCATCCCTTGCATTTCGCCGGGTCAATTTCCGGCATGGCAAGTTTGAGACACTGTCCGGCGGGACAGCGTTTTTTGTTCACGTGAGCCAGATACTCGTCGCGGAAATGCCGCAGAGTGGAAAGTACAGGATTGGGAGCGGTTTTGCCCAGACCGCAGAGGGATGCCATGCGCACGGCATTGGCGGTTTCTTCGAGCAGGGCAAGGGTTTCTTCGGTGGCTTCGCCGTGGCAGATGTCGGTCAGCAGAGCGAGCATCTGTTTGGTGCCTTCGCGGCAGGGAACACACTTGCCGCAGGATTCATTCTGCGTGAAGCCCATGAAGAAGCGCGCGACCGCCGGCATACAGGTCTGCTGATTCATGACCACCAGACCGCCGGACCCGACCATTGCGCCGACACTGCGGAGCGAATCGAAATCCAGCGGCAGCTCCAGCATGTCTTTGGTGAGACAGCCGCCGGAAGGTCCGCCGATTTGCACGGCCTTGAAGTTGTCCAGGGAGATATGACCATGGGCGTCGGTAACGCCGCCGCCGATTTCGTTGACGATTTCGCCCAGCGTAGTGCCGAACGGAACTTCAATCAGTCCGGTGTTGGCGACGTGTCCAGTCAGAGCGAAAGTTTTGGTTCCTGGAGAAGTCGGGGTGCCGAGTTCGCGGAATTTGGCGGCGCCTTCCCGCATGATGTACGGAACCGTGGCCAGAGTTTCCACGTTGTTGATGACCGTCGGTTTGCCCCACAGACCATGCTGCGCGGGGAACGGGGGTTTGGGCATCGGCATACCGCGTTTCCCTTCGATGGAGGCGATCAGAGCGGTTTCTTCCCCGCAGACAAATGCGCCGGCACCTTCCATAATATGAATGCGGAAAGATTTTCCGGTTCCGAATACGTTGTCGCCGAGAATACCGGCGTTTTCCGCATCCTTGATTGCCGCCGCCATGCGTTCGACCGCCAGCGGGTATTCCGCACGGACGTAGACATAGCCTTCACTGGCTTCCACGGCGCGCGCCGCCACCATCATGCCTTCCAGCACGGAGTGCGGGTTGCCTTCCATGACCGAACGGTCCATGAATGCCCCCGGGTCGCCTTCGTCGCCGTTGCAGATCACATATTTGACATCGTTTTTGGAAGCGAGCGTCAGTCTCCATTTGCGTCCGGTCGGGAATCCGCCGCCTCCGCGTCCCCGCAGTCCGGAATCTTCCATGACTTTGCAGACTTCTTCCGGAGCCATGGCGGTCCAGGCTTTTTCTGCCGCCTCGTACCCGCGCCGTGCAATGTATTCGCTGATGCTGGCGGGTTCGATCGTGCAGTTGGCAAGGACCAGACGGTGCTGGCGTTTGTAGAACGGGATGTCATGATCGCCGCGGTAGTGTCTGCCGTCAATCGGGCTTCTGTAGAGGAGACGTTCGACTACATTGCCTTTGAGGATGGTTTCCGTGACGATTTCTTCGGCATCGGCAGCCTGAACCTTGGTGTAGAGAATGCCGTCCGGTTCGATGCGCACCAGCGGACCCATCTGGCAGAAGCCCTGGCACCCGCTCTTGGAAACATAATGGGAATCTTTCTTGAGATCCTCATTTTCCAGATCGGTATTGATGTTCAGATTGTGTCTGGCGAGTTCTTTGAGCAGGGCGTCACGGAATTTGAGCGAACCGTTGGCAACGCATCCGGTACCGGCGCAGATGATGATGCGGCGTTTGACCGCGGAAAGTTTTTCGTTGTATTCTTTGGCGCAGACGCTGATGTTGATTTTTTTGCACATGATGGAACCGGCTCCTTATTTCATCTCGTTTTTGTCATTTTCCAGAACGGCGTCGAGAATGGCGTCCACCTGATCGGGTTTGACCTGACCGTGGACTTCCGAATCGATGACCATGACCGGAGCAAGACCGCAGGCGCCCAGACAGCTGACCGTGTCGATGGTGAACATGCCGTCCTTGCTGGTGTCATCGCCTTCCGCCATGCCGAGACGGGTGCGGAGAGCCGTGAGCAGTTTGGTGGAGCCTTTCACATGACAGGCAGTGCCATCGCACAGCTTGATCACATGTTTTCCCTTGGGCTTGAGGGTGAAGTGGGCATAGAACGTTGCCACGCCGTAAACCCGTGCCGGCGGCAGCCCGACTGCCCGTGCAACATAACTGATGAGATCCTGGGAAAGCCAGCCGTATCTGGCCTGCACTTCCTGCAGGATGGGAACCAGACGCGCTTTGTCGTAGTTGTTTGCTTTCAGTACTTGTTCCGCATTTTCCATGCGGGCCGCCATTTCTGCGGCAGTTTTTGCTTGATCCATTGCCTAACTCCTTTTGGCTTGGTTGCTCGCCTGTAAGTCAAAGAGTTTTCAGCTCTGCCGCATTGCTGCGCGCAGCTTATTCCTGGATTGGTCTTCGCGTCTGTCAGCACGGGACAATACATTCCGTGCTTCATGCAGCCGTTTTACACCCATCGGAATAAATCTGTCCGCCGGCCGCGGCTCTCTTCCGCTCCGGAAAACAGAAACTCTCTCTTCTCTTTTTACTCTGCATCCTGCCGGCGTATTCGGCTTTCTCAAATCAGGATTTTCTCCCTGCCGGCAGGTGCTGTGATTTGTTTCACAAATTTAATATAGTCGGGAAATTTTGCTTTTTCAAGCATGAATCCAATAAATATTCGTCTTTTTCAAAGATTTGCCAATCGTGGCAATATTTTGTAATGTGCTTATATTTAATTGGTTATAAATATAATGCAGAAAAGAGGACAACAATATCTGTTAAATATTTCACAGTTGAGGTCTCCGGAAATTGTCTTTTCCGGAGACCGTGATTTCGGTGTTTCCCTGCGCGGGATTTTCAGCCGATGATTTCAAAGGCTCCGCCGTGCCATTCCTTTTCGGTAGAGCTGTACAGCTCGCGGCAGCGGCCGGAGGCTTCGAATGCCTGTCTGACGGTGGCATATTCCGCATCCAGAATCCCTGCCAGAACCAGGGTGGTGCCGGGATGACAGAACGACAGCAGTTTGTCGCGTCCGGCGATCAGGGCGGACGACAGAATATTTGCCGCGACCAGGTCATACTGAATATCGGATGAATATTCCAGCAGAGAGGCGGCGCGGAAATCCACTTCACCGGCTTTGATTCCGTTGACTTCGGCATTTTCCGCGGCAACGGAAATGGTGTCCGGGTCAATGTCGAAAGCATCCACCCGTGCGCATCCGAGTTTTTTCGCCGCGATTGCCAGAATGCCGGAACCGGATCCCGCATCCAGCATGGAGATGTTCAGCTGTCCCGCCCGTTTGCGTTCCAGAATGAAATGGTCCAGAGCGCCCAGACAGAATTTCGTGGTGGCGTGCTGTCCGGTGCCGAAGCTCATGCCCGGATCGAGCGTGATGAGCAGCTGTCCGGGTTTCGGCTGGAATTTTTCCCAGGACGGCGCAAACGCCAGACGGTCGGAAATCACCAGCGGTTTGAAATGAAGTTTCCAGACTTCCGCCCAGTCTTCCTTTTTCAGTGTATGATACTGGAAATCTTCCAGAACGATTCCGAATCCGGCATATTCCGGTGCTTTCTCCTGAAGATTTTTCATAGCTTCGCGGCAGGATGCTTCATCCTGAAAATACAGTGTCAGATGGACTTCACGGTTTTCCTCGTTTTTCCACGAACTGACTTCATAACCCAATCCGGAAAGCAGTTCCGCTGCGGCGTCGGGGACTTCCGAGCCGTCGCGTACCGTGCAGCAGTACAGCATATCATTCATGATAAACACCTCATTTTTGCGGAATTCCGTCATCCTTTTTCCGATGGCAGACAACTCCTCGTTGTTGTGATAAAAGCATCATAGCATACATGCAAAAATGAAATTTGCAAGAAAAAAAGCATTTTTTTCAGAACAGGACTTGTTTTTTTCTGAAATCCGGTTATATTGTCCAACACAAACAAGGCGTGGTGCTCGAATGGCTAAGGGAGCGGTTTGCAAAACCGTGTCGTGTGGGTTCAATTCCCACCCACGCCTCCATTTTTTTGCCTTGATTTCAGGGTTTTCCCGTTTCTATGGTCTTATTATCAGAAAAAAATGAACTTTTTTTCGTTTTACCCCTTGTCAATCTTACATCGATGTAGTATAATATATTTTGCAGGGAAATGGAATACCTCAAAATAAGAAGTAAAAGACAGGAGGTTTGGCGAACACGGAATTAAAAACAGAGAGATGGCAAAACAAGAAATCAGAAAAAGTTTTCATATTGCCAATAATGTCATGGTCAGAAAGAAGAACAAAAAGGAGAACCCAATCATGAACAAACAGCAGATGTTATCATCCATCTTTAGATCGCATATTTCATATTTGAAACGTAACCCGCTGCGGTTTACTCTTATCGAACTCCTCATCGTTATTGCTATCATTGCAATTCTTGCCAGTATGCTGTTGCCGGCGCTGAACAGTGCCAAAGCCAGCGCACGGCGAATCGCCTGCATGAATCAGAACAAACAGATGCTTCTGTCTCTGACCTCCTATTCCATGGACAACAAGGAATATTATCCCACGGACCGCAACGGTGCGGAATGGAAATTTGTTTTTGCTCCCTGGTTTGTGTCGATCGGGTCTTCCAGCAACAATAAACGGTGGCATTGCGTGGACTATGAAGAAAAAACTGCTCTTGCCAATGGCGCGGGCGACAAATCTGTTCCGACACTGCAGATCACTGCGAATCTGGCAGGCAGCGGCAAAGTATGGGGACTCGTCAGCCAGAAAGCGCAGGGAGTCAAACTTTCCCTGCTCAAAAAGCCGTCCGATACGGCAGGTGTGGTGGAAAAAAACTGGAAAGCGCGTTCGATGAATGCTTACTGCACCAATAATCTGGACCGCAGCCTTGCCTGGACAGGCTGCACTCCGTTCTATTATCTGGGTCCCTGGCGGCACCAGAAATCCGCACTGATCGGATGTGTTGACGGCCATATCATGGTTTCCAATGAAGACTTGCGCGGCAGCAGACCCCGTCTGAAGGAAATTTTCTCCGGCGGACTTGCAGACAGGGTTTTCTGATGAAGAAAAGATTTACTGCATCCATTATTATTCTGTCCGGGGCAATGCTGCTTGCCGCGGCAGAACACGGGGAAGCTGCCGGACGCTGGAATTTTGATTCGCCGCAAACACTGTACCGCTCCAACGGACTGACTCTGCATGGGAAGGCATCCCCGGCGAAAGGGATTGTCGGCGGCGGAATGCATTTCGACGGCAAGGATCAGTACCTGTCGCTGAATTTAAGCGGAAATGCCCAGCCCGGAGAGGAAATGACTGCGGCTTTCTGGTTCAAGGCGGAACCGGGATCTGCCTGCTTCCCCGCGGTTCGGCACAGCAATTCATATTTCGTCGCCAGCGGCGGACCCGGTTTCAGCTGGTATGAAATCACCGGCGTCAACGGCCGGGTCTACGATGGTTATGCGCATCCGCGTCTGCTGAATTATAATGAATGGTATCATTTTGCGCTGGTCTACAATCAGCGGGAACTGGCGGTTTATCTGGACGGCAGGAAAATCCGTTCGGTCAAAGCCGTCAAGCTCGGTGCGGTGAAACCGGGCGGCAGCATGATGATCGGCGGACATCTGGCACGGTTCAACAACCGGTGGCTCACCTTCAAAGGAACCATGGACGAAGTTGAACTGCTGAAATATGCCAAAACTGACTGGACGCGGGTGCGTCTGCTGAAACAGCGCGAATATCTGAAACAGTTCCGGATATCCATGAAAGGAAAAAGCGATTGGCTCCGGCGTTTCGCTGCATTTTCCGATGCCGTGGAAAAATGCCAATCCGATGACCGGGCGGCGGAACTGCTGGAGCTGGCGGAGACTCTGCGGAAGGACGGTGAAAATCTTCTGTACGGAACATCTGCCGGGCTGTTTGTCCGCACGGTCAATGCCATGACACGGGTCATGCCGGATGATTTTCTGCTGATTCCCGCTGCCGGGAAAGCGTATCTGAGCATGGCGGGCAACGAACGGGAAAACCTGCAGCTGCTGATTACGCCGCAGAATGGAGACCTGAAAACATTCACGGCAGAATTGCCGGAACAACTGACGGATCAGCAGGGGAATCCGGGAAATTTCACGCTCAAAATCAGCGAAACGGAATACACCCGGCTGCATCAGCCGAGCCATTGGATGTATCAGGTTCCGGCGGTTCCGGACAAACTGATTGAGCGGAAACAATTCACCTTTTCCCTGCGGTTCACTCCGCTCTGGCTGGAAGTGAAATCCGGAGAGGACACCGCGCCCGGCATATACACCGGGAAAATCCGTTTCACTGCGGACAACGGCAAAACGCTGGAGCTTCCGCTGGAAGTGAAAGTCTATGATTTTTCCCTGCCGCGCCGGAATATCGTACCGTCCATTGTAAGTATCTGGGAACGCGATTTTCAGACGTATCTTCAGCATGGCGATGTGAAGAAATTCATGGAGTTGCTGACGGCATACGCTGATATGGTCATTGAACACCGTCTGAATCCGGTTGTCATGCACCAGGGGGATCTGGTGGCGGACTGGGTGCGCAAAGGAGTCTATCCCGATTACCGGGTTTCTGCGGACGGCAAGGCGCAGATCAACTGGAAATATTACGATCAGCTGGTGGATCATCTGCGGGAAAAAGGGCTGTCCACGGTGGTCATGGGTCCTTATTACCGCAGTGTGGAGATCTGGAAGAAAAGCCGGAATCAGGCGGTGGTCTGGCAGGAGATCCGGCGTCATGCCGAGGCGAAAGGGTATCTGGCGGATACGGCGGTGTATCCGATTGACGAATGGAGTACGGCAAACCGTCCGGAAATCAATGCGGTCGGAGAAACCGTAACGCGGAATGCGCCGGGAATGCGCTGGCTGATGACGCCCGGAAGCCAGAACGCTCCGTATGAAGGCATCCGGAATGTCGGATTGTGGATTCCGCAGTTCCATTGGGTGAATATGCCGGCGATGCGGCGTCTGCAGCAGTCCGGCATACCGGTCTGGAGCTATGTCTGCACCGGACCGCAGTTCCCTGTGCCGAACCTGCATCAGGACACTCCGGCGGCAGGCATCCGCATGGTTCCTGTTGCCAATATGCGTTTCGGTTTTGACGGCATTCTGCACTGGGCGGTCAACTTCAACACCGGGAAGAATGCCAAAGACGTCAGCAGCTACGGCGCACGGGAAGGCTGTTACATTTATGCGGACGAAAACGGCTATCCGGTTCCGACTGTGCGGCTGAAGAATTTTGCCGACGGCATGGAAGACTGGATAGTCATGGAGATGCTGAAACAGCGTGATCCTGCGGCCCATGAAGAAATGATGGAGGAACTGGCGAAACTGATTCCGGGCAGAGAATTCGATTCTGCCATGAAAATCACCGAAACTTCGCCGCGTGAAGCCACCTATCACACTTTCATGAAAACGGACGCGTTCTATCCGGTCATTTCGCAGCCGGAAAAGTATCTGGCATGGCGCGAAAAACTTTACGAGGTCATGTCTGCGGCGGGCGCGGACAACCTTTGAACCTATAAATCAGGATGTAATTCAAAATGAAAAAACTGCTGTCTGCTGCTCTGCTGACCGTATTTTCGGCGGCATTGACTGCCGGTTCCCTGCTGGAGATTCCCGCGGCAGGAAAAATTCCGGAAATCGACGGAATCATGAAATCCGGTGAATGGGATGACGCCGCCGTGTTCACCGGTCTTCAACTGTCCAATGACCAGGGGCTGGCGCGTGAACAGACAAAATTCTACATGAAATGGGATGCGGATTTCATTTATGTCGCCGCTGTCTGCCGCGATTCCAAAGTGAAGGGGATCAATCCGAAACTCCCTTACAATGACTGTCTGGAACTGTTTTTCACCAGTCCCGGCTCTCTGGATGTGGTGCATTGGCTGGTTTATGCGGCGGGCGGCAGCACGCTGGATTACGTGGACGCCGAATACGGAAGCGGTTACCGCAGCTGCCGCGGACGCATTCAGAGCAAGGCAAAAATCAATGCGCAGGACTGGACGCTGGAATGCCGGATTCCCGCGGAATCGTTCTTCAGGGATTTCTTCAGTCCCCGGTATACGTACCGGTTCAACGCCTACCGGGCATTCAGCCACAACGGAACGGTGCGTCCGGACGGACGTCCTGCGGAGTTCAGCGGTTTCAGTCATGTCCGCGGACAGCTGCTCAAGCCGCTTGATTTTGCGGAACTCCGGCTCGGCGACGGAAAGCATGTTCCGGTCAAACTGGAAAAACTGGACCGTTCCGGTCTGGAAATCACGGCGGAACCGGGCAGTGAAGTCATAGTCTGTTTCGATGACGGAAAAACGGTGCGGGTTCCGGAGAAAAACGGGTCATACTCCCTGAATTTTCCGGCGCAATGTCCCGGACTGTTTCTGCGCGTTATCCGTAAAGACGGAGTTACCGTGCTGGAAAACCGTTATGATTTCTATCCGGAGGACACGGAAACGCCGAAGCTCATTGCCGCGGAACAGGCAAAAGTCAAAGGTGTGGGGGTGGATGTCTGCGACAGTATGACGCGGATTTACCATACCAAACCGTATTACGGGAACCGGCAGACGGTTTCCCTGTCCGCCGCGCGCAACGAACGGGAAAATTTTCAGCTGGTGCTGTTTTCCGGGAAAGAGACGGTCAAGGACATACAGGTAACCGCTTCGGAAATGAAGAACGCGGCTGGCAAAGTTCTGCCGGTATCCTGCTGGGAACTGTACCGGGAAGGGTACGCGATCGCTGATCCGGTCGGTTATCCGTCCTGCAACGGCGCGGGTGATTATCCCGATCCGCTGTATCCGTTGAACACCTTGAACCTGAAACCGATGTCCGTCCAGCCGGTCTGGGCCTGCCTGAATGTTCCGGCGGATGCCGCGCCCGGCGAGTACCGGGGCACGATTGCGGTTTCCGTCGGCGGCAAAACAGTCCGCACCGTGAATGTCGTATTGCAGGTCTGGGATTTCGCTCTGCCGAAAAAACAGACGCTCCGCACTGCTTTCAATTTGTGGGACCGCGAAATCTACAACCTTTATTTTGCCAAACAGAAACGTTCCGCGGAAGAATTCCAGAAAACCGTGCATGAATACTGCATGATGCTGGTACGACACCGGGTTTCTCCGCTGGTCTTCAAAACGGATCGTCTGCTGCCGAAGGAAGTCGTGCATAAAATCGCGCCGGTTTACGAAAAACAGCCGGACGGCTCTTTCCGTTACATTCCCAATTGCTATGATGATATGGTGCGGGATTATCTGGAAGCCGGAGCGAACTGTTTTTACGTCGGACCGGAAATCCCGGCGAAGGATGACGGCAAGATAAGCGATCAGGACTGGTTCGGCATCTGGAAGGCGATTCATGACCATTACAAGGCGAACGGTCTGCTGAAATATGCGTATGCCTACCCCTTCGATGAACCCGGCAATGCCCGCCGTGCGTATGTGAATCACCGTATGGAACAGCTCAAGAAGGCGGCTCCCGGACTCAAACTGCTGCTGACCGGTGCCTGTTCGCTGTTCCCGTCGAAGCTGTTCACCAGCATAGACATCTGGGTTCCGCAGATGCATTGGGTTCATTACCGCAACAAGGCGGAAGTGCAGAAAAGCAGCAAAGAGGTCTGGTGGTATCCCTGTTCCGGTCCGTGGTATCCGTACCCGAATTATCACCTGGACATTGAACCCGGCGCCTGGCGTATTCTCACGTGGGCGACCTACAAATACAAGTTCGACGGCATTCTGTACTGGGCAACTGCATTTTTCAACAACAGAAATCCGCTCAAAAACAACAGTTACAGCGTCAATGGCGACGGCGTGCTGATGTATGCCCTGCCGGATGGTTCGCCCATTCCGAGCATCCGGCTGAAAGTGATTGCGGACAGCATGGAGGATTATGAATATCTGATTCTCCTGCGGGATGCTGCGGAGAAGCAGAAAAACAATCCAGCCAAAGCGAAAGCTGTGACAGCGGCACTGGAACTGCTGAAACTGAAAGACATGATCCGGGAAATCGATGATTATGCGTTGAAACAGAGTCAGTATGACCAGTTCCGCCGGAAAGCGGCTGAACTGATTCTGGAACTTCGCTGACACCGCAGAGCGGAAACAGCAGGAAAGCCGTCCGGATTTTCCCCGGACGGCTTTTTTACGGACCGATTCCGGATCTTTTTATTCCGCCTTGAAGGTCAGTTCCGCCATATTGAACCCGCCGATCATCAGCACGGTCAGGACATGACGTCCGGCAGGAAGCTGGATCCCTTTGATTTCGGCGAGAGAATCGCAGTTCCAGTCTTCGCTTTCATGCCGGACCAGCCGGAATGTTCCGATGGGTTTGCCGTCCAGGAACAGCTGCGCGGCCTGATCCCCGGAGATCGGAGTTCCGTAACGCAGAGTAGCCGTGTATTTCCCTGCTTTTGCGATATTTACGGAATAATTAACCCATTCTCCGCTGGCAATGCTTCCGATGCTGTTTTCAGTACAGTCCACAGATTCATTTGTCCGGAAATTTTTGCTTGCCAGATTGGCTTTTGTGGTGTCATGGTAGGCGACATCCTGACCGCCTTCATCATATTGTCCCGGCAGAATGACTCCGGGTATTTCATGCGGCTTGCCCTTGTACGGAGTGCTGTTTCTGAGGTACGGCAGTTTCAGGATCGTGTCGGAGTGGGCGACCTGTCCGTCCGCATCCTGCGCAAACAGCACAAAGTTATGCACATAGCCGTTGAATTCCGGTTTCTTGCCGGAACGTCCCGGTTTGAGATAGCGGGTACGCTCGAAATACTGCCGGGTGAACGGCACTTCAAAAGTGTAGGGCGGTTTGGTTTTGAAGTCAATCAGGTATCCGTTGTCGAACAGGTAAACCGCTTTGATTTTCGCGCCGGTCCCGGCATTTGGCTTTGCGTCCGCCTGGAATTTCAGGACGTCGCCGATTTTCGCGAAAACGGAACGGTCGGTATTGCTCCAGCCGACGGAAGGCTTGTTCTGGTCCGGATACCCGTAAACGCGGACGTAATCCACCATGTAGTATTCGGGGAATTTGCCTTCGGACGGCGCCCCCCAGTCGCTGTGCCAGGTCGGACCCATGATCTGACCGCTGACAATGGCATGGAGCGGAGTAATGCCTGCCGCGTGATGGAAGGCGTCGAAAGTCACGGAGCTGTACGGACTGTGATTGGCGGAGCTGGCAATCAGTTTGCCGTCGAGATAGTAGGTAATCTCAAACGGAGTCCATTTGCAGCCCAGCACATAGAAATCATCCAGGGAGCGGGTCAGCTGGGAATTGTAGTTCCAGCTTTTGAGCAGCGTTCCGGTGTAGACATGGAGATTGTGGTCCAGCACGCCGTATTTGGCGGAGCCGAGACGTTTGGGGCGGTTGTAGTAATCTTCGAAGATGTCGATTTCAAAACCGTCCATGAACGGGTTGCTGTTGGAATCGCCGTAGAGCCAGAACGCCGCCCACCAGCCGGGCTGACGGGTGAACCGGAGCCGGGCTTCGAAATAACCGTATTTGAATTTCGTTCTGGACCACAGGCTTTCCGTGGTCAGTTTTTTGCCGTCTTTGTCATAATCGCATTTGATGAGCAGATGCCCTTTGCCGTCGAGACCCGCAAAGCCGTTTTTATAACGGGGCAGCCATTTGTTCCAGTCGATCTGCGAACCTTCAAATTCGTCATTGAACACCAGTTTCCAGCCGGCTTTGACCGGATCGAAGGTTTTGTCCAGAGCGATTGAAAAGGGAACGGCGTCGTTTTTCGCACCGGGACGCGCCAGACCGGTCATGCAGTTGTCCACGGTGATTTCCGCGGTATTGGCGGAACGGCTGCGGAATATGAAAGCGGATTCAAACGGCGCTTTTCCCATGGCTGCCAGTCCTTCGGCGGAACCGGAAGCGGAGATCCGGCTGCTGTCCGCCAGACTGGTGACGGTCAGAATGAAATCGCCCTGCTGCGAGAAGGAAAACTGAAAATCCGCAGGGAGCATTTTATAAGGCATTTCAAACGTCCGGACCACTGTTTCCCCGTCCATGAAACGGTAGAGCAGCTGTTCTTTGGCGGCGGTGGTGCCGATTTCCAGTGCGAAGCGTTTCTGTCCCTGCGTGAGAAGCAGATCCAGCGCGGCGTCGCGCCGGGTTTGTCCGAAATTCTGAATGCGGATTCCCGCCGTGAACCAGTCTTCCCCGGTGAGCTGGACTGGTTTCTGCGGCGCAGTGATCTGCAAATCTTTGGCGGTGCGGTAGACCCCCTGTCCGGTGATGGAAAGCAGACCCGGCGCGGGATTGCCCTGAATGATTTCCGGATTGCCCGGACGTTTGAGGGCGGCATTGTCATAATCGTCGAGCGTCAGCACCTGAAAAGTTTCCACATTGCGGGTCATGTTGCGCAATTCGTTCGGACCGCCGAGCAGCAGTACCGCGCTCTGTTTTCCGGCGATATGCCGGATTGCCAGCGTGTTGACGCCTTTTTTCAGTTTGACCGTGGCGATGTGATTGCTGACGGCATATTTGGAATTGGCATTGCCGCGCGCGGAAGTGTCGATGACCGTTTTCCCGTTGACGAAATACTGCATCCACCAGTCGGCTCCCGCGCCGATGGTATATTCATAATCATCACAGGGGGCTTCGATCTGGGCAAAAGCCCAGCTTACCATGCCGAGTTTATGCTGCCGGGCGACGTCGGCGAAATCAAAGGAATCCGCGAACAGTTCCTTCCGGACCGCTTTGACGCCGCCGAAAGTTTCAGGTATGGTGTTCAGCTGCGCCGCATCCGGCTGAAACTCCGGACTGACCGGCGAAAACAGCGTCCATTTCCGGGGAAAACGGAGAGTTCCTGCATATTTGCCGGGGCTGACCTCCGCGGAGAAATCCCGGATGAAGAAGTCGGCGTTCTGCTTTGCGCCGAACGTGACCAGAACCAGGTCTGTCGGCTTGTTTCCGAGGTCGTTGACCGGAATGGACAGTTGATATTCCTTCCATTCCGGAGCGATAACGGAAATATGGTTTTTATCCACCCCGACCCAGTTTCCGCGTGAAAAAGTCTGGAGTCCGGCGAAAAATTCACCGGTACCCTTGACCGTGAACTTGACCTGGACGACATCGCCGGCTTTGGCTTTGAGTTTCTGCGGATGGTTGGCCATGGCGAAGCCGGATTGTCCCGCCACTTTGGAGAAATGCCAGGCTTTTTCTTTGGCGTCGAACCGGATCTCCGGGGCGGGCTGATAGCCTTCCCAGATGATTTTCGTCCAGTTCCCGCTGTCGCCGCCGGACTGGGTGAAATCCGTTTTGAAGGCTTCCGCCGCAAATACAGACAATGCCGCGGCCGTCAAAGACAGAACCAGAAACTTTTTCATGTCGCTCCTTTGGTCAGAGATGGATGGTTTGCGCGCTTACTTCGCTGCGCCGGGCTTTACTTCCGCGGAGAAATTCCGGATGAAGAAGTCGGCGTTCTGTTTTGCTCCGAACGTGACCAGGACCAGGTCGGTCGGCTTGTTTCTGAGATCGTTGACCGGGAGATTCAGCGTATATTCCTTCCATTCCGGAGAGATGGCGGAAACCTGGTGTGCATCCACGCCGACCCAATTATCCTGGGAGAAGGTCTGAAGTCCGGCAAAGAATTCACCGGTGCCCTTGACCGAGAATTTGATCTGGACGACATCACCGGCTTTGGCTTTGAGTTTTGTCGGATGATTTGCCATGGCGAAGCCGTACTGTCCTGTCACTTTGGAAAAATGCCAGGCTTTTTCTTTTGCGTCGAACTGGATTTCCGGAGCAGGCTGATAGCCTTCCCAGATGATCTTCGTCCATTTTTTGCTGTCGCCGTCGGGTTTGGTGAAATCTGTTTTGAGGGCTTCCGCTGCAAATGCCGCGAGGGCTGCAGCCGTGAGTGTGAGAGTCAGGAATTTTTTCATGATGTCTTTCCTTTCGTTGTTGGTTTTTATAATTCATTCCGGAGAGGTTTTTCCCAGTCGGCAGTCGGCACAATGACAAAATGGTTGTAGAAATACGTCAAGTTGGCATTGTATCTGGGTGAGGCTATATGACCGTCGCCCATGATGATATTGCTGGTTCGCTGATGCCGGAAATCCAGATAACATCCGTCAACTCCCCAGCCATTGCCGTTCGCTCCGATCCCGGACGCCCAGTACATTACGCTGGGGTTGTCGACATAGCCTTTTTCTGTTCTGGAGTCGCCAATGAAAATTTTCCGGGAAGGCTGTTCAACTTTCCGCATTTTCGGAACGTCATAAGCCGGTTCATATTTGCTGTAATGATGCAGAGTGATGTTTTTGCCGTAGGAAATCCGGGTGTAGTACCAGTAATCCTGCGTCTGCGCGACCGGAGCGGTTCTTTCCCGGCATTCGGTGAAGGTCTTTTTGTTTTTGACATATCCGTTGAGCAGTCCGTACCAGAGGTTGTTCTGGTCGTTGAGATCGGTGGTTATGCTGGGAACAATGTAATCCTGATAATCGCCGCTGTACATGAACAGGGCAAGACTGATGTTTTTCAGATTTCCCATGCAGCTGGTTTTCAGCGCGGAGAGTCTGGCTTTGTTCAATGCCGGCAGCAGCATACTGGCAAGAATTGCAATGATAGCAATAACAACGAGGAGTTCTATCAATGTAAACCGCAACGGTTTACGTTTCAACTGAGCGAGATGAGATGTGAAATATGAAATGGATGAGAGAGTTTTTGGTTGAGCCATGATTCAGATTCCTTTCATAAGTTTTTCTGTGGTATTTTCATTGACAGTTTCCTGCCGGTTATATTTTTTCGGAAATACATAGGATTCAAAAACCCTGCCGTCCTGAGCCAGCGTTTTGGCGCGTTCGCCGGTTTCCATTCCCAGACGCAGTTCATAATCCTCTTCGGATTCCGAGACAATTTCCGTATTGAGCCAGGGAGAATTGCTGATTTCTTCAAAAAGTTCATTGTGTCCGAACTGCGGCATGAACGGACGGTAATCCTGCCAGTCCTTCAGTATTTTGAAGAAACGGGACTGCAGTTCGACACCGGAACAGCAGACGGCATCCAGCGGATATTTTTGGCGGAGATTTTCAATTTTTTTCCGGAGGTCATTGCAGCCGACAATCAGCCGGTCGCTGCTCCATTCCAGACCTTGTTTCCGGATTTCATCCGCCAGAAGCCGGCAGGGGGTCTGTGCGTCTTCTTCCGCTCCGGAGAAAATCAGCAGGAAATCGCGGCAGCCGCGCCGTTTTGCCGCACTGACATATTCCCGGATCCAGCGGAGCCGGTCCCGCCAGATGACATTTTCCAGCCATTTGGCGGATGGCTCCCATTTCTGCGAAATGCAGCCGATGGTCCGGACGCGCATTTCTTCCGGCAGAATGGCGTACAGTTTTCTGTATGTCTGTTCTGATGCCAGAATGACCAGCGCATCCAGCCCCAGCGATTTGAACAGTCCGGGCAGGTTGGATATTTTGGTTGTGTACACCTGACGGATGTATACATCGCTCCGCCGGGCGAAAGCATGACAGAATCCTTCCATCCATGCGGCATTGCTGATGTATTCGCAGGGGCGTCCGGATTCGATGAGCAGTCCGACGACTTTCTTGCGCTGCCGCTGCGGGGCGAGATGCACTCCGGTTTTGCGTGAAGTGCAGAACAGCACACCTTCCCGTTTGAGGTCGTTCATGCATTTCATGAGCATGTAGTTGGTAACGCCCAGCGCCCGGCGGATTTCAGCCATCGGGGGAATGCGGTCGCCGTCGACATGGTTCTGGATGTATTCCAGATACCTCTGCCGCAATTCCTGCCGAACCTGTGTCGAATCCGCTTTTTTCATGCCGCCTCTTTTATAATCCAATATTTATTGGAATATATTATAAGCAAAAAATGAAAAATTGCAAGGGGATAAATCAATAAAAAACGTTTTTTTTCAGAAAAAATTGTCTTATTCCATATCCGGATAGACCTTTGAGGAGACCAGTTCCATCGGGATTCCGATCCAGTCTTCCGGCACTTGTCCGGCATCGGTCCAGCGGACCAGTTCATCTGCCAGACGGCATAAATCCGGGCGGATGTGCCGGATCCGGCTGTCCGGAATCCGCGGCAGATCTGTTCCGATGACCGTCAGATCCTCCGGAATCCGCAGTCCGAGTCTTGCCGCCGCTTCCAGAATGGTTTCCAGATTGCGGCGGTTGATACAGAAAATCGCACTGACATTCCGCAGGACTTCGCCGCCGTATGCGTTGAACATCCGCAGATCGCACAGTGATCCCGGCTGAATGGGCAGCGCGGTTTCGTTCATCGCCCGGATAAAGGAACTGATCCAGCTCCAGTTGACCGGATGTCCGGCAAAGTGACAGAGCATCCCGATCCGGCGGTGTCCTGCGGTCTGGAGTTCCCGGACAATATCCTGACAGATGCCGGTATCCGTGCGCAGGTTGCAGGCTCCTCGTCCAGCATCAGGCTTACATTGCACGGTTCGCGTCCATCGCCGCCGGCTTCCAGCAGCGGCACCAGTTTCATTTCCGCCAGATAACCGGTATTGTGGCTCCAGTCCGGCATCAGAAACAGCAGCCGTTTCCGGGCGTCGGGCGAATGCCGTGCCGGACAGCGCGCGCTGGCGGCAAAGCTGCTGGATAAAGCGGAGCGTATCGCCGATACCATGCAGTCCCGCCGGGAAATCACCTTTCTGAAACTGGGTCTGGAACATGCTCGGCTGACTCTGCTTATGGGGCAGGCGCACCTTGCCAGAGTTCACAATAATTCTGCTGAAGACCAGCGTGATTTCCAGCGGAAATACGAGGCTCTGATGAAATTCCGGGAAACGCATGAAAGCAGCGGCATTTCCTGGATGTCCGTTCTCAATTCATTTGAGGATTATAATTTCTATTGCTCCCTCAACGGAAAAAAATAATTATCCCATTCAGAAATCCCGCAAACCGTCTCCGGAATGCGGGATTTTTCTGTTTTGACAGTTTAAATTTCCGCAACCTGGGTTATAGTATGGCAACTGAATTTTTTCGAGGTGCAGAAAATATGAAAAAGCCTTTTGCTGAAATCCGGGACCGTCTGCCGCAGCCGGTTTGTGATGAACATCCTGAATTTACCGAACTTTACTGGGCTGCCTGGAAACTGGCTTACGATCATGTCCGGCATATTCCCGGTATGCCGCAGGATCCGTATATGGATGAGGCTTTCTGCGATTCCGATATCTGGATCTGGGATACCTGTTTCATGTCGCTGTTCTGCAAATTTGCTCCGCAGGAGCTTTTTCCCGGCAGCGGCTCCCTGCAGAATTTTTATCATGTGCTGTATGACCACGGAACTCTGCCGGAAATCACGTATGAGAATGTTCCTGAATGGACCGGGTACAAACCCGGCGACCGCGGCAGAATTCAGATTCATATTGCCGACAATCCGCCGCTGTTCGCCTGGGCGGAATATGAAAACGCTCTGTTTACCGGCGATACGGCGCATATCCGGGAACTGCTGCTCGAAAAACAGTATCTGCAGAAACATTATGACTTCATCGAGAATCTGACGGAACCGGTTACTCCGCCCGGAGTCCGCAATGTTACCTGTCTGCTCAAACGTCCGCTCGGCTATTCGTGGGAGGGCGGACGTTCCGGCATGGACAACACTCCGCGCGGCCGTACAGGGGAACATGCGGAAAAGGATCGTCCCAACAACCCGGATCTGCTCTGGGTGGACGCCATCTGTCAGCAGGCGCTTTCCGCATACTGCATTGCGCGCATGGCGGAATGGATCGGCGAAACCGGCATGGCGGCAGTCTGGCAGAAAAAGTATGAAGAAAAACAGGACACGGTACGCCAGTACTACTGGGATGTCCGGGATCAGGTTTTTTATGATATCGACCAGAACATTCATGATTTCTGCCGGGTGTTGACTCCGGCGTCCTTCTGGCCGCTGACCGCTCATCTGGCGGATGAACAGCAGGCGCGGGGGATGGCGCGGACGGTGGAGGATTCCCGGAAACTGGGCGGCAGATATCCCTGGGTTACCTTGTCCCGCGATGATGCGGACTTCAATGCGGCGGACGGTCATTACTGGCGCGGTTCTGTCTGGCTGCCGACGGCTTATGCCGGATTGCGCGGCTGTGTCAATTACGGATATTACGATCTGGCGCGGGAAACCGGAATCCGGCTGATTGACCAGATGTACCGGACCTGGAAGGATTTTGAACCGCATACCATCTGGGAATGCTATGCGCCGAACGCCTGTGAACCGGCGCATGGCTGCGGACCGCATCCGGATCTGGTGCGTCCGAATTTCTGCGGCTGGTCGGCGCTGGGACCGATCGCCGTGTATCTGGAATTTGTCATCGGAATTTATTCGGTCAACGCCTTTACCCGGCAGGTCAAATGGCATCTGCCGGCGGAACGCCGGGGAAAAACCGGAGTCCGCAATCTGCAGTTCGCCGATATTACGGCAGATCTGATTGCGGAAAAGGATAAGATTACGGTCCGTTCCTCCGGGGAGTTTGAACTGGAAATCAACGGAAGAAAGTATTCTGTTCCGGCGGGAACATCCGTTTTCAGCAGCTGAACTGTTATGGACAGCAGACGTTTCCTTTCAGGCGGATGACAGTTCCGGCGGGCGAAACAGCTTTGATTTCGTCCAGGAGCTGCTGTGCTGCCTGAGTCATGACTTCCCTGGCGGGTTCACTGTAATACGGAACCTTGAACGGCAAGGCTTTGACCACGGAATCCAGATCGTAGCAGCAGACGGCGACATCTTCCGGCACTCTTTTTCCTGCCAGTCCGGCACAATGGAAAAACTGGGGCAGATAAACCGCATTGATTCCGACAAAGGCTGTCGGACAATCCGGACGCTGCAATACTTCCAGTGCATTGGAAGGATGCGAATCGGAAAACGCATCATACCGGATGATATGTTCTGCGGGACAGACCATATTCCATTCTCTGAGCACATCGAAGAATGCCTGAATACGTTCAGGCGGTTCTTCCAGATTGTCGTTCTGTGCGCAGATCAGCCCGATGAAACGATGCCCCTGTCCGCGCAGATACTGCACCAGTCCGGAGTAGGCATGATGGTCGTCGTATCCGACAAAACTGAATCCGTTCAGCTGACGGTCAAACTGCACAACGGGCTTTTTCGCGGCGATTTTTTTCAGCAGGCGGAGGGAACGTTCACACATCTGGCGGGGGAAATGCGGATAAAGCGGCATGAACAGCAGACCGCAGCATGAATCATCCGTCAGCACGGCATTCAGTGCTTCGCATTCCTGATTCAGATCCAGACCGGAAAATTCGAACTGCAGCTGGATTCTGTGCGCACTGCAGAAGTGATGACATGCCGTAATCAGGGCAACAAACAGCGTATCCTGTTCACCCGGCATCAGCAGGGTGATTTTCAGCGGTTTGAGCGATGCGGGGTCTTTGACGGAAAAAACGCCGGAACGGTGAATCCGGCGGACCAGACCGTCTTTTTCCAGCAGATCCAGCGCAGAACTCAAGGAAGCCTGGCTGATGCTGTATTTCGCACACAGTTCGGTGAACGGCGGAAGTTTGGTGCCGTCCGGCAGACCCGCCAGATATTTTTTCAGATTTCTGTATACCGCTTGATATTTTGTTTCCATAGAATACGCAATTCCTGTTTTTCGTTTTTCCCGTCCGGCACTGGAACACCTGTCCGTTCTCCGTGTCATTTGTGTTCCAGGGGAATACTATATTACATCGATGTATAAAAGCAAGTGAAAAAGTGAAAAACATCCGGATTTCCCGCGATGAAAAACAGCGGAAGGCATCCGGCGGCTTCCGGATTCGCCAAAAAATACGGAAAAAAAAGAATTCCGCGGCTGAAAAATTCACAATTCACGTTATATTACTGGACAAGCGGATGCAAATGGAAAGAGGATACGGCATGTTTTTGGCAGTGATCAGCAGTTCATACAGCCTGGATATTCAGGTGATCTGGAGCGTGGCGAGACAGGTTCTGGAATTCTGTCTGATCTGGGGCGGCATCTGGTTTGTCCTGTACTTTTTCCGGAACACCCGCACTATCAACGCTTTACTTGGACTGGTCGTATCGCTGCTCGGACTCTCCGTGCTGACCATTCTGCTGGACATGAAAGTGCTGGGACTGCTGGTGCAGAGTCTGTGGTCTGTGCTGATGGTGGCGATGATTGTGATTTTTCAGCCGGAACTGCGCCGGGTGTTTGCCGCGCTGGGAGACCAGCTCCGCAACGTGTTCGGACACCGGCAGATCACTCCGCAGGACGCCATGATTGAAAGTATTGCCAATGCCGCGATTCAGATGTCGATCGTACGCTGCGGCGCGCTGATTATTTTTGAACGGAAAATCGGTCTGGGTGTGTCCATCAGCAACGGCGTTCAGCTGGAGGCGAAAGTCAATCCGCTGCTGATCCGGTCGCTGTTCTATCCCAATTCCCCGCTGCATGACGGAGCGGTGATTATCCGCAATGATATGATTGTGGCGGCGCATGTGATTCTTCCGATGTCGGATGTGTCCAAACTGCAGGCGGATCAGATTACCAGCCGGAAAGGGGATCCGGCGTCCGCGAAGAAAAAACCGGAACGGAGCATCGGCACCCGGCATCGTGCCGCAATCGGCATTTCGGAGGAAACGGATGCCGTGGCGCTGGTGGTTTCCGAAGAAACCGGTGAAATCAGTGTTGCCTGCGGCGGCAGACTGGTGCGCGGATTTGATGAAGCGTCCCTGCTGGTTTTCCTGAAGGAAAAACTTATGGGCGGCAAAAAGAACGAGGCGGATCACTCTATCGAAGCGCCCCATGAAAATGTCGCCGGCAAGGAGGCTGAACATGTCTGAACTTCCAGGAACATCTCCCCGTCACTGGCTGAAGCGCATCATTGTTTTTTTCAATGACTACAAACGCTGTTTCACTGCCGGTCTGGTAACTGCTATGCTGTTCTATATTTATGCCTGGTCGGCGCAGACCAAACCGGTTGAAAAACAGATCCCGGTGGAGATTCAGGTTGCGGAAGATGAAATTCTGCTGAATGACAGACCGGTGGTAACTGTCGGACTTCAGGGAAATCAGACGCTGATTGAGAAAATGGCTTCGTCTGTCGTGGCGTTCGTCAATCCCCGCGAGGCGGTCCGCACCGGCGTCAACAGTTATCAGCTGGAATTGAAACCGTCCGACATCAAAACCCCGTTCGGCATACAGGCGGTATCGGTGAAACCGAAGACGATTACTTTTTCCATGGACAAACTGGTTCCGCGGGAAGTGGATGTGGAAGCCGCGTTTTCGGACAAGGACAAACTGCCGTCGGATTATACGCTGGGGAAGGTCACGGTAACGCCGGCAAAAGTCCGGGTCTTTGCGCCGGCATCCCAGCTGGACAGTCTGAAACATATCCGCACGGTGCCGATTTCGCTCAGCGACATCAACCACAGCTTTGACTGTGATCAGGAATTGGACCGCAGCACCTACCCGAAGTTTCGGTTTACACAGTCCAAGGTGCTGGTGCAGGTGGACATCCGTCCCGCATCCAGAACGCGCACCTTCAATGCTCTGCCGGTCCGGCTGCTGGTCGCCCCCGCGGCGAAAGCAAACATGATGTTCTGCGAAATCGTTTCATCCCCCACTGTGGATGTAACTGTTTCCGGCGCACCGAATTACATGGATTATCTGCGCAAGGACGAGATGATTCCCTATGTGGATATTTCCCGTTTTGACAAACCCGGACTCTACCGCATTGATGTCCGCTGCGCTTTTGAAAACAGCGTAATACAGAATTACCGGATCACGCCTGCCAGCGTCAGTGTCAAACTGGAGAAGATTTCCGGACGATAACAGAAACATTTACCAATACAGGAGATTGATATGTCAGAAACCACATCCGAACCCACGGTGAAAGTCAATTTTATTCATGAACAGATTGACGCCGAAATCAAAGCCGGAACGGTTACCAAAGTTGTAACGCGTTTCCCGCCCGAACCCAATGGCTATCTGCATATCGGCCATGCCAAGGCGATCAGCATCGACTACGGCACAGCCAAAAAATACAATGGCGAATTTCATTTGCGTTTTGACGACACCAACCCGACGAAGGAAGACACGGAATACGTGGAATCCATTCAGGAAGATGTCCGCTGGCTGGGTGCGGACTGGGGAAAAAACCTGTTCTACGCTTCCGATTATTTCGAAAAATTCTACGAATACGCCGTGGGACTGATTAAAAAAGGCAAGGCGTATGTCTGCGATCTCAACGAAGAAGAGATCCGTGAACTGCGCGGAACTTTGACGGAATCCGGCAAGGAAAGTCCGTACCGCAGCCGTTCCGTGGAGGAAAACCTGGATCTGTTCGCCCGTATGCGGAACGGCGAATTCGAGGATGGCGCAAAAGTTCTGCGCGCCAAAATCGACATGGCGTCGCCCAACATTCATATGCGCGATCCGGTGATTTACCGTATCCGCCATGCGCATCATCACCGTACCGGCGACAAATGGTGCATTTATCCCATGTACGATTTCGCGCATCCGCTGGAAGACCTGATTGAAGGAATCACTCATTCCATCTGCACGCTGGAATTTGAAATTCACCGTCCGTTCTACGACTGGCTGCTGGAAAACGTGTCCGCTCCGCCGCGTCCGCGTCAGATTGAATTTGCCCGTCTGAACCTGACCTATACGGTCATGAGCAAACGCAAACTGCTGCAGCTGGTCAAGGAAAATTATGTGGACGGCTGGGACGATCCGCGTATGCCGACACTGTGCGGATTCCGCCGCCGCGGAGTTCCGCCGGAAGCAATCCGCGCCTTCTGCGAAGAAATCGGCATCACCAAATACAACAGTCTGTCCGATCTCTCCCTGCTGGAATATTTTATCCGCGAAAACCTGAATCGCACCGCCTCGCGGGTGATGGCTGTTCTGGACCCGGTCAAAGTGGTCATTGACAACTATCCGGAAGGTCAGACCGAGGAAATGGATGCGGTCAACAACCCGGAAGACCCGTCCGCCGGAACCCGCAAAGTTCCGTTCACGCGCGAACTTTATATTGAGCGCGATGATTTCCGCGAAGAAGCCCCCAAAAAGTTCTACCGTCTGACTCCGGGCGCGGAAGTGCGTCTGCGCTACGCTTATTTCGTGAAATGCGTTTCCTGTGAAAAAGATGCGGACGGCAAGGTAACAGTGATTCACTGCACATATGATCCTGCCACGCACGGCGGCAATGCGCCGGACGGCCGCAAGGTCAAAGGAACGATTCACTGGGTTTCCGCCGAACATGCCATGGACGCGGAAGTGCGTCTGTATGACCGGCTGTTCATGATTGAGAACGTCGGCGACATTCCGGAAGGAGTGGATTACAAAACATATCTGAATCCGGATTCCGTCAAGGTGATTTCCGCCGCCAAGCTGGAACCTTCTCTGCGCAATGCCGCTCCGGGAACCCGTTTCCAGTTTGAACGTCTCGGTTATTTCTGTGTGGACAGCAAACACAGTCAGCCGGGCAAGCCGGTGTTCAACCGTACGGTTCAGCTCAAGGATTCCTGGGCGAAAATTGAAAAGAAGAACTGACCGTTTCTTCAGAGACAGAAAAAATCCCCGGAGCTGTTTTTCATGACAGCCGCCGGGGATTTTTCTGTAACCGGAAACTTTTTATTTCCCGGATTTTTCCGGAGTGAGAACCTGTTTCAGACGCTTGTTGAAGGCTCTGGATGATGCTTCACCGGAATGTCCTTTGTTCGGATGCACGGAAATGTGCTTTTTGCCGGGAATGTTGTTGTATGCGGCAAAAACGGAAGACGGTACGCAGATATTGTCAATCAGCCCGACCGTCAGATAGCATTCCGCCTTGATGCGTTTGGCGAAATACGCCGCATCGAAATAACGGGAGGCACTGGCAATGGCAGGATCAACCGGTTTGCCGTCGTTCATTTTAATCAGCCGCGGCCAGCCGGATTCACGTCCGGCAAGACATCCGCCGTGGTCACACATTGCGGGAACTGCCGCGTACAGCAAAGTTACCTGCGGGTCCAGTCCGCCGGCAATCAGCGACTGCGCACCGCCTTGGCTGCTGCCCCAGACCACCAGTGTTTTGCCGTCCCATTCCGGCAGGGACTTCACATAGTCCAGCGCACGCTGAACCCGGAGGAACATATTCCGGAAATAGAATTTGTCCCGGTTGTCGGCATGGAGATACCAATACTGCGCCAGTTTGGTCCGGGCGAGATTCTGGTAGAAATCCTTTTTCTGTCCATTGATGATGCCGTGCGCATTCACGTCAAAGCTGATGGCGTTTTCGCGCAGAGGTTTGTTGGCGGAATAGACACCTGCACCGTGGAAGGAAACCACTGCGGGAAGGCTTTTCTTCGCGGCGTTGACGGGCATGGTCAGATAACCGGAAACCGGAACGTCTCCGACGCTGTCGACCTTGACGTCCCAGGCATTGAATTTATCTTTTGCCTTGGGCGAAAGGGAAACCGCTTCCCGTTTTGCTTTGAGGGGAACTTTTGCCAGTTCCGCTTTGGCGTCATCCCAGAATTTCTGGAAATCAGCCGGTTCTTCCACGCCGGTGCGGATCTCGTACGGATCGGCAATTGCCCCGATCGCCGCGGCTACACTGATTTTTTTGTCTTTCTGGTCATACTGAAGAATTTTTCCGCTTTCATCCAGAACAGCAGCTTCAATCCGGAGATAGCCGGAATTGAGAACTGTTTTGAACTGGTGCGGTGCACCATTGGCGGTAAACATGAAGAGTTCCTTCTGTCCATTCTGCGGATAGAGGTAATACCCCATCTTCAGCCCGTCCGCGGGTTTGCCGTCTTTCATGGCGGTAATGGTGAAAACGACCGTGTCGCCTTTTTTGTAGATGCCGTCTTTTTTGTTCAGAGTCAGTTTGAGCTCATAGGGTTTGACCGCATGACGTTTTGCGGCTTTTTTCGGAGCGGCGGTTTTCTGAACCGGTTTCGCTTCGGTTTTGGTTTCCGGCAGAGTGCCGCACGCGCAGAGCGAACTGAGCAGAACTGCCGCCGCCGTGCTTTTCAGCAAGGTAAATTTCATTGATGCCTCCTGTATGGGGTATTGAAATTCAAAGTCTGATTTTATCCGCGACTGCTTTGCGGAGATCCGGCAGATCGAAAAATTCGAGGATGCCGGGGATCATGACGGACATGGCGGATTTTTCCGCATCGGGAAGCCGCGGAGTCTGCATGGATTCCCAGGACTCCGGAGCGTCTGTCAGCCGGACCGCTTTGATTTTGTCGGACAGCACCGCCGCGATCAGCGCGGGAATGGCGCCTTGACCGTGTCCTTCCAGCTCGATGTGCGGGCAGTGTTCCGACAGCATTTCCACGGCGCAGAGAATATCTTTGACTTTGCCGCCGAGATACGTTTTTCCGAACATGTTGGCGAGAGCGGTGTAATGGAAATCATATCCGTAGTGATCGAAGAAACCCGCAGCCGGCGGCATGTTGCAGGTGGTCGGCGTGCATTCTCCGATTCCGCGCATATCCAGACTGTACAGCACGGAATCCGTTTCCAAGCGGGTTCCCAGTTCCGAAATGGAATCCAGGTGCGGAATGTAGAGCAGGATTTTCGCATCATCATGAATATGGAAAAACACCCCTTTGTCGGAACGGTGCAGCAGAGTCATGACTTTGCCCGGTTCGGTTTCCAGTCCGAACCGCGAGAAGAAGATGTTTTCGGAATCCGAAAGCGGAACCCATTGCGGGCGCAGCACCCGGACATGCGGTACGGACGGGGTGTCCATGCCGAGTTTCTCGATCAGGATCCGCCGCATTTCCGGCAGGGAACAGGTTTTGCGCGCGGCTTTGAGAGCCGCGGATTTTTCCAGGATGAGGTCATGCAGTTTTTTCTCGCCGGGGATGTTGACGACTTCTCCGCCGGGAGCGGCATGAATTTCTTCATCCGTGCCGATTTGGATATCGCCTTCGGCTTTGTCCGGATTGGCGAGCCCCGCCAGCTTGCAGAAGAATTCAAAGGCTGCTTCCCGCTGCGGCTGGGAAAGACTGTGTCCTTCGCCGCCGATGTTCATACTGATCCGGTCTTCGCAGCCGAGCAGTTTGTAGAGATGACGCATTTCCTGTTCGATTTCCTTTAATCCGCGCGGATCAAAGAAGTCGTTTGCCTGTCCCAGCAGCAGGTACGGACGCGGAGCGGAAGCAATCAGAAAATCGACGATTTCCAGACCGTATTTTGCCGCATCCGGCGGACACTGTTCAATATCGGAAGGCAATTCATTTTCAATATCGCAGACCCAGGTGGTGACAAAACAGCTGGGGGCTGCCGCGAAGAAGCGGTCATCCACCGCAGACGCCCAGCTGGTGAGCGTACCGCCGCCGGAGCTTCCGTGGACACCGATGCGGGCGGGGTCGATTTCCGGACGGCTCAGCAGGTAATCCAGACCGCGGACCGCGTCATAGGTCCGCCATTCACCGAACCAGTCTCCGTTCAGGAGCATCTGTTTCCCCAGGATATTGTGTTCACCGCAAGGTGAATCCTGCGGAAAATCCCTGACATCCAGGAACTGATGCCGTTCACCTTGTCCCACCGGGTCAACAGCCAGAACGGCGAAGCCGCGCTGCGCCAGTCCGCGCTGCGCCTTCTGATAACCGGCATACGCTTTCCCTTCGGCGGCATGCCCGCAGAGGAACAGCACGGCGGGAACTTTCCCGGTCCGGTTTTTCGGCAGATAGAGATTAGCGGAAACCGGATAATTCTCCCGGCTGTGGAACAGCACTTTTTCCAGCGTGTATTCCGGATAATCCACAGTTCCGGTGATTTTTGCGTTCAGGGGACATTTTTCTGCGGGAAAATGAAAACAGGAACGGACTTTCTTACGGATGTCCGCCACGAATTTTTCCGCATCCTCTCTGGTTTTCAGTGCCGCCAGCCTGGCTTTGCGCTCCGCCTGATTGCGGCGGAACTGTTCCAGATAGAAATCTTGTACGGAATTGCCGAAAGTAATCTGCATTTTTTATTTGTTCCTTTCTGTCGGTTTGCAATCGTCAGATATATGGAAAATACACCCGTATTGAACGAATGTCAATGATTTTCTCTCAAAAAACCGGTATTTTGTTTCAGACATTCCGCTTCAGCAGATAGTCTGCAAGATCGGAGAGCAGCTGTCTGCCGCTGCTGTCGGGGAGATGTTCCAGACTTTTGAGAGCCAGTTCCGTGTAGCATTCGATGTGTCCGAGCAGCTGCTGCGCGGCCCCGGATTCCAGAAGGAGACGCCGGATTTTTTCCACGGTTTCCATCGGGTATTCCGGCAGGGCGGTCAGGTCCAGCAGTTCGCGGCGTCCGGCTTCGGAAAGCCGGGACATGGCTTCCCGGAACAGCAGAGTTGGTTTACATTCCTGAAAATCGGAACAGAGCGGTTTGCCGAATGTTTCAGCATTGCCGAAGACGCCGAGGTAATCATCCCGCAGCTGGAAGGCAATGCCGAGTCCTTCCGCGTAACTGCCCAGCACCTGAAGTTCGGGACGGTTCATGTCCGCATCCCGCAGCGCAATGGCGCCGCCAGCCTGCACACTGAATTTGAGCAGACATACCGTCTTGCCGTCAATGACCCGGAGAATATCCTGCCGGGAAACGGCATCCCATTCGCGCATCGGCACTTCCACATCCAGCGCTTCACCGGAAATCAGACCGCGGCTGACGGTTTGCAGCAGGGCGCGGGTCAGCTGCATGACCAGCTGCGCCGGACATCCCCGGTCCGCGGTCCGCATCATCAGGTCCACCGCCCATGACTGCTGAATGTCGCCGGCAAGAATGGCGAAATCTCTGCCGAACTTCCGGCAGAGATTTTCAGAACGGCGGTAATGACTGCGGGCAAAATCCGCCAGTTCCGCATGGGTGGACGGCTGACCGCGGCGGAAATCATCTTCGTCAATGATGTCATCGTGAACCAGCGTCCATGAGTGATAGACTTCGACGGCTGCCGCGGCGCAGAGGGCTTCTTCCGGTTTGCCGCCGAGGGCTTCGCAAGCCCAGAGCAGGAGAGCCGGGCGGAGCCGTTTGCCGCCCCGGACCGGATAGGAGCGGACAGCGTCCTGAAGGCATTGCGGAAAAACTGCGGACGGGAAAGAATCCTCCGCGATGAGACGGTTGACAGCCGCAGACACCTGCTGCAAAGCATTCTGGAGAGATGATTTCATGATCTGGACCCGTTTTTTCAGTTGAAATTGCAAAACGAATGAAATATCTGTAATGTACTCCGGTGCAAGCCTTTTTTCAAGAAGATGAAACGCGAAAACCGGAAAAACGGGACAATAGTGTCTTTTTTTTGGGAATAAATCCGGATTCGGACTTGAAGAATCCGGTTGACGCGGTAAAGTACAAAGGTATGAATGGCGTGCCGGCCCGGTTTCGACGGCTCTGAAAAAAACGATGAATTTAAGCGCGGAGGCAGTAGAGAATGAACAGCGAACTTCTGGCAACTTTGGAATATATTGAACAGGAACGCGGGATCAGCAAGGAACAGTTGATGGAAGCTGTGGAGAAATCCATTCTTACGGCTTCCCGGAAAAGCAAAATCCTTCATCCCGCTTCTCATCTGGATGTGAAACTGGACCGCAAGAGCGGAGAAATCCGGGTCTGGGCGAAACTGGAAGTGGTGGACACTTTTCCGAACAACGACCAGATCACGATTGAAAAAGCACGCACTGTGTACCCGGACGCCCAGCTCGGCGATGTGGTTGACTGGGAAGTTACTCCCCAGAATTTCGGACGGGTTGCCGCGCAGACCGCCCGTCAGGCGATTCTCCAGCAGCTGCGTCAGGCGGAACGGGAAATCGTTTCCGAAGAATACCGCGATAAAGTCGGCGAGATTGTCAACGGCATGGTGAAACGTATGGATGGCAGTGCGATCATCGTGGATCTTCAGAAGTCCGAGGGTATCATCGAATTGAAAGATAAAGTGCCCGGCGAAGTGTACATGATCGGCGACCGCATCAACGCGCTCCTGCTCAAAGTCGATACCAAGGAAAGCGGTCCGAGTCTGAAACTTTCCCGCTCCAACCCCGGATTTGTGAAAAAACTGTTTGAACGCGAAGTTTCTGAAATTCATGACGGCGTGGTGGAAATTGCGGGGATTGCCAGAGAAGCCGGTATGCGCACGAAAATTGCTGTGCGCAGCAATGATCCCCGTGTCGACCCCGTCGGTGCATGTGTCGGTATGCGCGGTATGCGCGTCCGCAACATCACCAGTGAACTCGGCAATGAACGGGTGGACATCATCCGTTATGATGAAGATATCCGGGTTTATGCCGCCAATGCTCTGCATCCGGCGAAACTGGAAAGCATTGAAGTGGACGAAGACCGGCGTTTCCTGACGATTCACATCAATCAGGAAAATTCCCGTCTGGCGTTCGGCAAAAAAGCCCAGAATCTTCGTCTGGCGCAGAAACTGATCGGCTGGAACATCAATTTCGTTACGGATGATGCGGAAGAGAAAGAGACGTTTGAAGAAAAGAAGGCGCGAATTGTCGGACAGCTGTCGAAGATGCTTTCGATCACGCCGGACAAAGCGGCTCTGCTGGTCAACAATGGTTATTTGAGCATGGACGGTCTGAAAACCGCCGGCATGAAGGATATTTCCGCGATTGAAGGAATGGATGAAGCCTCGCTGGCGTCCATTGCCGCTGCTCTGGAAGCCTTCGTGCAGGGTATCAAACCGGCGGTGGAATGAGTTCCGCTTTGTCCCGAATTATTTTAGGAAAGTCAAGAGGTTTTGAATGGCAAAAAAAAATATGAATGTAAAAAACCTTGCTGAGCGTTACGGTCTCTCCGCAAAGGAAGTTCTGGCGGAGCTGGATGCGCAGGGCTTTCACGGGATGAAAAGTTTTTCCGCGATACCTGCGGACTCCGAGGAATTGATTCTGGCGTATTTCGATGAACTTGCCGCCAAAAAAGCCGGCGGCCGCGGGTCTGACTCCGGCAAGGTGTCCGGTCCGGAAGTTCATATCAAGGCTCCGATCATTGTCAAGACTCTGGCGGAGGCTCTCGGACGCAAACCGAATGAAATCATCACCAACCTGATGATGATGAACGTGCTGGCGAACATCAACCAGATGATTGAACCTGCGGTGGCGATTGAACTGGCGGCAAAAATGAAAATCAATCTGGTGGTGGACAAGCGCGAACACGAAGAACACCCGGTCCGGACCAAAACCGCCGCGGCGTCTCCTGAAGAAGCCGCCGAAGCCGGAGAAGATGATCCCGCCGACCTGGTTCCGCGCAATCCGATCGTTACTTTCATGGGACACGTCGACCACGGCAAAACTTCTTTGCAGGACAAGATCCGGAAAACCAAAGTGGCTGCCGGAGAAGCCGGCGGCATCACGCAGAATATCGGTGCATCGGTAGCGACCTGCGGGAAACGTTCCATCACCTTTGTGGACACTCCCGGACACGAGGCGTTCACCGCCATGCGCGCCCGCGGGGCAAACGTTACTGACATCGTAGTGCTGGTGGTGGCGGCGGACGACGGTTTCATGCCCCAGACCATTGAAGCACTCAATCATGCCCGTGCGGCAGGTGTGCCGATCATCGTGGCTATGAACAAAATCGACTTGCCGAACGCCAACCCGGACAAGGTTCTGCTGAACATGCAGCAGCACGGTCTGACTTCCGAAGACTGGGGCGGCACGACCGGCGTAGTGCGGGTTTCCGCCAAGACCGGACAGGGCATCGACGAACTGCTGGAACGTATTCTGCTGGAATCGGAAATGCTCGAACTCAAAGCCAATCCCAAACGCAAGGCGTCCGCGTATGTGCTGGAATCCCAGCTGGAGCAGGGGCTGGGTCCCACGGCAAACATCATCATCAAGAACGGAACACTCAAACTGGGCGATGCCATTATCTGCGGCGAACACTACGGCAAAGTCAAAGGTCTGATTGACAGCCGCGGACAGCGGGTCAAATCCGCCGGTCCCAGTACGCCGGTCAAAGTGGTCGGTCTCAGCGGTGTGCCGGATGCCGGGGTGAAACTGGTGGCTTGCGACAACGAGAAGGAAGCCAAGGAAATTGCGGAAAACCGCGGCATGGACAAACGGGTGGAAAACCTCAGCGGCAAAGGTTCCGGAGCCAGTCTGGAGGACCTGTTCTCCCAGATGGACGGCGGACAGAAAAACACGCTGAAAGTGGTGGTCAAGGCGGACGTCTGCGGATCGGTCGAAGCCATTGTGGAATCGCTGAAGAAAATCACTTCCGACAAAATCAGCATTGAAGTTCTCCATGCCGGAATCGGCGCCATCACGGAAAATGACGTGCTGCTGGCTTCTTCCTCCAACGCCATCGTGGTCGGCTTCCACGTCCGGGTCAATCCGGGGGTGAATGATCTTGCCAAAAAGGAAAAAGTGGAAATCCGTCTGTACAGCATTATTTATGAATTGCTGGAAGATATCAAGGATGCTATGGCGGGACGTCTGGAACCTGAAAAACGTGAAAAAGAACTGGGCGTGGCAAAGATTCTCAAGATTTTTGCTCTGTCGAAGGGTCCGAAAATCTGCGGCTGCATGGTGGAAAAAGGTGTGGTCAAAGTCGGCAGCAAATCGCGTGTTTTCCGTAAAGGCGAGCTGATTTTCAACGGGGAAGTGCGCTCTCTGCGCCGGTTCCAGGATGATGTGAAAGAAGTCCGGCAGGGCATGGAATGCGGTATCCGTCTGGACAACTTCCTGGATTTTGTGGAAGGCGACGTGATTCAGTTCTATGAAATTGAACTCAAGAAAGCGACGCTGTGATTTTTTCATGGCAAGGCGGAACGGAGGCTGAATTATGGCTCTGATGAATGACCGGATTGCACGGGTCAATGAACTGTTGAAACGCGAAATTGCCGACGTTATTGAAAAGTATGCGCTGAACGAAGGCGGCACGCTGATTTCCATTACCAAGGTTCATGCTTCGGAATCGCTGCGCAATGCCACGGTGTACGTGAGCATTTACGGCGCGGATGAAGCAAAAAGCGAAGCGATCATCAAGAAACTTTACAAACTCAAACCTGAAATCCAGCATCAGGTGTCGCGTCATGTGATTCTGAAATACACCCCGGTGCTGCAGTTTGTCCGGGACACCAATCTGGAGGAAGGCGACCGCGTTCTGGCGCTGATTCGGGAGCTTGAGAACGGCAAATGAGTGAAGTTCTGAATTTTGAACAGGTTTCTGCTCTGCTCCGGCAGACCGCAGGGCGGGTTCTGATTACCGGACATTTCCGTCCGGACGGCGACGCCCTGGGTTCGCTTTGCGGGCTGATGCTTCTGCTGCGGGAAAACGGCATCGCGGCGGATGGCGTTCTGCCGGAAAACGTGCCGGACTATTACCGTGAATTTCTGCCGGTGGACGGATTGATTTCCGAGCCTGACAAGGCGGATCTGACGCGTTATTCTTTGTTTATTGTGCTGGATTCCGCACGGCGCGACCGGGCGGCAGTGGAATTCATCGCGTCCGGAGAAGAACTGCCTGCTCCGCTGCTGAATATTGATCATCATCCGGACAACCCGCTGTACGGAACGTGGAACTATGTGGTTCCCGATGCCGCGGCAACGGCGGAGATCGTGGCGGAACTGGCGTTTTCAGGCGGCTGGAAAATGACAAAGGAGATTGCGGATCATCTGCTGATCGGCATATTGACGGATACGGGCAGTTTCCGTTTCCGCAACACTTCTCCCGCTGCCCTGCGCACTGCGGCGCGGCTCATGGAAGCCGGCGGAGAATATGACCGGTTGATTGCCGCCTGTTTCTTTTCCAAACCGGAAAACATGGCGCGTTTTGAAGCGGACCTGCTGTGCAATCATCTGAAAAAAGCGTTTGGCGGACGTTTCATCTACACCTTTTATCCGCCGGAGCTGCTGGAAAAATATCAGGTGGAACTGCGGAATACGGAACAGGTCATCGAGGTGCTCCGGGCGATTGCCGGACCGGAGATCGTGGCGACGATGCGCCGGGAAACCGGCGGATTCAAATGTTCCCTGCGTTCCAAAGACATGCGTTATTCGGTCGGGCGGATTGCCCGTGCCATAGGCGGCGGCGGACACGAAATGGCTGCCGGATGTTCCATCCGCGTTTCATCTCCGGAGGAAGCGGAACAAATTTTACTGAACTGTGTGGAGAAAGAACTCAATGAGAATCCGTCCTGAAAAACACCGTCTGCCGATTTATGACCGCAGCGGCGTGCTGCTGATCAATAAACCCAAAGACTGGACCAGTCACGACGTCGTGGCATTTGTCCGTTCCCGTTTCAATGTGCCGAAATGCGGTCATTGCGGTACGCTTGACCCTGCCGCCACCGGATTGCTGGTCGTGGTGCTGGGCAAATTCACCAAGCTGAGCCAGAAGTTCAGCGGGGAAGACAAGACTTACGAAGGAACCATTCTGCTGGGAACTGAAACGGATTCGCAGGATATGGACGGCAATGTGATCCGTCAGAATGACTGGTCCGGCGTGACGGAACAGCAGCTGCGCGATGCTTTCGCCTCGTTTGTCGGAGACATCGAGCAGATTCCGCCGATGGTTTCCGCGGTCAAGAAGGACGGTGCGCGGCTGTATGAGCTGGCGCGCAAGGGGCAGGAAGTCGAACGCGAACCCAAACAGATTTCCATTTATTCGATTGACATCAACCGGATTGCTCTGCCGTATGCCGATTTCACGGTGGACTGTTCCAAAGGGACGTATATCCGGACCTTGTGTGCTGATGTCGGCGCAAAGCTGGGCTGCGGCGCGGCTCTGTACAGCCTGAACCGTCTGCGCAGCGGCGATTTCGATCTGGCGGACGCGGTCAATATTGAAGACGTCAAACAATGGACACAGGATGATCTGGATAACTGGGTTACGGGTTTTCTGCATAACCGTCTGACCCGGATGAATCATTTTTCCAGTTTCTGACAGGAGGGAGGCAGTCATGAACGATCGAGCCGAAAAACATCATTCTGCGGAAAAGCTGCTGAATGCTTTTCTGGAAACCCGTGCGGAAGCGGTTTCGTTTTCCGTTGCCGATGCGGTGTCATTCGTGGAGAGCAACCTGACCGTGAAGCCGGCGGATGCCCGGGAGCGGAAGCGTCTGGAACGGGATGTCGAGCTTATGCTGGAAGGAAATCTGGAGCTGTTTTACCGGGCGGGCGACGAAGACTGCTGGAACCGGAGTGCATTTTTCAACGGCGCCAAGTTCAAAATCCGTCCGTCCGCACTGGAAATCAAGGAAGGCGTGCTGTTCTACGGTGCGCGTTTCGCTCCCTTCTGCGCGGAAGATGTTTTTGCCGATGAATACATTGTGGCTCCGAAAGACTCGACTCATAAATATCAGCCGCTGTCCTGTCCGGTTCAGTTCGGTCAGGTCGCCCGGCTGTTCCAAATGCTGGGACGTTCCACCATGATTGACTGCATTGTGGCGGATTCTCCGGAGAACTATCAGATTCTGCGGGAAGCCAGCACTTCGGAACAGGCACTGGTGAAACTGACGGCTTTCAATTTCGGTCCGTTCTATCAGAAAAATAAATTCTCGGAAGGGGACGCCGTGATTGTCACGGTGGAAAACTGGAAAACCGGTGTGTTTTCCGTGGAATATGCTGCGGCGGATACGCTGGCGTCGCAGGAGGAAATCGAAGGCTGGCTGGCGGATTTTGAAGAAGGTCTGATTCAGGCGTATGAAGATTACGGAGAATATCTGGAAATCCCGGATCAGATCGCCCATGCGTATTTGTGTGCGTTCCGGCAGGGGAAAGATCTGCGCAGCCGTCCGTTCCTGTCTCTGGAAGAATACCCGGCTCTGATGCGGGATGTATCCATCCGGCGCGATGGTCCGGAATGGACGCTGGTTCCTGTGGACGCCCCGGATGTCAGCGGCGGTTTTGATGCCGCCGATTATCAGGATGAGGAAGAGGAACATGGGCATGAATGTTCCTGCGGACATGACCATGAACACGGACATGAATGTTCCTGCGGGCATGACCACGGAAAAGAGAAGACCGGGTTGCAGGCGGAAGATTTTTCGGCGTCCTCCGGCAAGATTGATTCTCTGGATCATATGCTGGAAGATCTCTCGGCACCGCTGGATTATACCGAAATCTATGCCATGGTTCAGGATGATCTGGCAAACGGACAGGAATCTCCCGCGGATTTTGTCCGCAAGCTGATCGATTTCATGGGGATCAGTTTTGCCGATGATGCGCAGGAAGCGGCGTTCTACAATTATATCGAGGACTGCTGGGAAGAGGCGTCCGAACATTTTGATCCGGTCATCGAGGAAACCAAAACCCCGTTGCGGACACGTCTGCTGGAACTCAACAGCAAACGTCTGGAAATGGCGCGTTCACTGGTGGAGAAATACAAGGATTCGAAGATTCCCGCCAAACTGACTGCGCAGATGAAGGATTTTCACGCGCATATTCTGAATACGCTGGGACTGCTGAACGCCGACCGTGCGCTGCCGGACGGCGAGGAATATGAACAGCTGGAACTGCGTGTCGGCGACATCGAAGACGCCTGGGATGCGTTTGAAGAAAAACTTGGGGATTAACGGTCGAAGGAAATGAACTCCGGGAAATTTTTCCGGATTCCTTTTCATTGCCGGGGAGTTGTTGATATGGATAACGTCATAGCTTCGCTGAATCAGATTCTGGGGGTTGCCGTGCAGGTGCTGTTTACCGGTGCCGGTCTGTGGTGCGGAGTCAAAATCACGAAAAACAAAGTGGATTTTGTCGGGACTCTGCTGATTGCGTTTGTTGCCGTTCTGGCGGGTTTGCAGCCGGAACCGTGGGGCTTGATTTTCTGTCTGTTGAGCATGTTTCTGTTACTGTGGAAATTCGGGGGAGCGAAAATTTTTCCGGATTGCGTGGTGGTTGTGCTTATTTCCTGGGGAATTGGTTTTTCCGGAAAATTCCTGATAAAATATCTGGCGGAACATATCCGATGACGCGTCCCCGGAAAACCGCGCTGGAATATGCCGCTTTTCTGCTGGGCGTGCGTGCCTTGTCTACTGCGGAATTGCGCAAGAAGATGTTTGCCAAAGAGTATGAACCGCATGAAATCAGCCGGGTCATAGAAGATTTCACCCGGCGCGGTTATCTGAATGATGCGCTGTATGCGGAATCCCTGTGTTCCAACCTGACTGAACGCGGTGACGGCAAACGCAAAATTGCGGGGAAACTCCGGACGAAAGGGATTGATCCGGAACTGATCAAGGAAGTGCTGCAGAAACTGGATGAAAACATTCCGGAGAATGAAGCCGCATGGCAGGCATTGCAGCGGAAAAAGAATTTTCTGCTGCGGGAACCGGATTTGCGCAAACGGAAGGAAAAAGCGGTTCGTTTTCTTGCCGGGCATGGTTTTTCCGCCGGAGCCGCTTATGCGGCATGGACCCGTTTCTCCCGCAATGAAGAAGATTGACTTGGCGTCTGAAGATTTGCTGATCGTGCATCTCACTCTGACCAGACAGGACAAGGTGAGATGCATCAAATCTGGACTTTCCGAATTTATTGACCGGCCTGCGTCTCATGGCTTGCGTGAAGACCGCGAGACTCCTGCTATTTTATAGTCTCCTTTGTCGTCTTTCAGCATGGAAAAACAGTAGGTCTGTTTTCGGGTTTCGCTGTAAACGTAGACTGCTAAATTATCTTTACGTGAAGAACGAACCAGACGGGAGCAGCCGAGGATGCGGACAGGATGAAGTTCCGGCTGAGCGAAAAGAGGTTCTGTGTTCCGTTCAAATTCGGCAAGATCGCGGATCAGCACCAGCGGAATAAGTTTATCTTTTTCATTTTTCCGGACCGCTTCCAATGCCTGATTGACAGCGGCAACCGGCTGTTCTGTTCCGGATTCGACATCTTCCACTTGCTTCAATTCTTTCAGATAAGCAGGTTTATGGAAAACCCAGACGGCAATGACAGCCAGGACAATCAGCAGAAGAATGTACACAGCCCAGCGTTTTTTATGATTATTCATGATTGCTTCAATCTCCCAGAATTTTTTCGGATTCGCTGAAATCGTCTTTGGTCAGACAGTAGAGATCGTTTTTGTTTCCCATCCAGCCGATGTTGTGTTCCAAAGAGAATTCCGTACTGTCAAATTCAGTAGGCCGTTCCGGTGCGCAATGACCATCAGCCCAGGCAATGTTTGAAGTTCCATTATGCCGGAATTGCTGAGATGCGCCCCAGTCACTGGTTGCACCGCTGCCCAGATTTGCCGCAGAAACCACGACCCGCGGAATCATATAATAAGGATATGCAACCGTGGATGCGTTCCATTCCATCATAGTATCCCCGATCATGGCGGCACGGGAAGGACGGACTATTTGCGAAGCTCTGACTCTGGCTGTATTATTGGTTGATTGGCTGCGGAAACCGAAATTGGCGTTCAGACCGTAACCGCCGCCGCGGCAGGTTCCGACAGATTCCATGGTCGCGGAGCCATCGCTGCTCTGCGGTCCCAGCTGTGCAATGGCTTTATCGGCAACCAGCGGGCAGCATTTCGCCCGGAGATTGGCATAGTCGGCGACAATTCCGGTTGTACGCAGATCCACCCGCCGCTGATTGACATTCTTGCCAATCCAGGTTCCGCGCATACAGCACCAGCCCCCGGTTGATCCTGCCATCCAGTCATCGTTATCCACGCTGTATTGAATGGCGGCTGACCCCAGTTGTTTCAGATTGCCGGTGCAGGAAATTGTTTTGGCGCTTTCCTTTGCTTTGCCTAACGCCGGCATCATCATTCCCGCCAGAATGGCAATGATAGATATAACAACCAGAAGTTCTATCATTGTGAAAAGTGTCTTGACCCGCGCATCTGGACAGCGGGCTGATTCGAAGATGAAAATATTTTTCATGTCATGTATTCCTTTTTAGAAGAAAATCTAAATTAGGCTAACCTAATTTAAGAAAGAGAAAACAAGCCGGATTGGAGAAAATCCGGCTGTTTAAAACTTGTTATACAACCAGAATGCAGATTATTTTCCGCATCCGCCCTTCTGGCATTTTGCCTGCGCAGAAGATTTTTTACATCCGCTGTTCTGGGCGGCTTTATCGCATCCGCCTTTTTTGCATCCTGTCATTTTCTGAGCACTTTTATCGCATCCGCCTTTTTTGCATCCTGCTTTATTTTCCTGTTTGCTGCAGCTTTTATCGCATGTTTTTTTGCAGAGCGATTTATCTGCTTTTTTGCAGTCTTTCCCGCATAAACAGGTTGATTTTGCAGGAGTTATATCTTGCGATGCAGATTTTCCTTCAATTGTCTGACAACATGCGGAGCTGCCGATTACCAGTACACTTGCAAACAATGCCGAAGCCAAAAATTTCTTGAACATTTTCTTTTTCCTTTCTTTCCGGAAATTCATATCCGGAGACTTATCTCAGTTTTTCTGTATTCCTCATGTGGTGCCGCCTGCGTTGGGGGCATCCCGCTGCTTTACTGTTTCCAGTCTGCAATCCTCCTTTCATTTTTTTCTGAAAACAATAAATTAGGTTAGCCTAATTTGTCTGTGGCAAATAATATAGATACTGATTTTGATTTGTCAACCCGGAAAAATA
>ERZ1034992.141-NODE-141-length-44956-cov-5.812655_pt1 | contig 44956 bp, 31 predicted proteins | sample MGYA00520695_ERZ1034992 | MGnify/ENA primary metagenome ERZ1034992 (study PRJEB33766, sample SAMN09781778) | gut metagenome | biome: gut microbiome | host: Homo sapiens | place: Madagascar | study: EMG produced TPA metagenomics assembly of the PRJNA485056 data set...
AATCTATGCCGTTATTTCAGTTCTTCAAGATCGAATGAATTGATGATCTTCCGGCGCGGCCAATGTGATTCCGTGTCGGAACCGGAGGCTATGCGCAGACGATAGGTGCGCGGCGTTTCTCCCGTGATATGCAGAAAAGTTTTGCAGAAATGACTGCTGTCATGAAAGCCGCACTCTATGGCAATTTCCGTCAGAGTCAGCTTCTTTTCCGTCATCCGGCTGACCGCATAGGCGATTCTTTTCCGGATCATATACTGTTTCGGCGAATAGCCGGTAATATTTCTGAAATGGGTCATGAAACTGCTCCGCGACATGGCGGAAAGTTTCAGCAGATATTTCAGGTCAAAATCCTCCAGATAATGTTTGTTCAGATACTTGACCGCCATTTCAATGCTTTCCTTCTGCGGCCGGTTCTGCGGAAGATTCAATCCGGCGGAATAGGACCGGATCAGATGACAGAGCAGATTCATGAACAGTCCCAGCATGGCACTCCGGTATCCGCTCCGTCCGATTTCATTTTTCTCGGCGCGCATCAGATTGATGATCCGGACGGAATGCTGAAACTCTTTCTGCTCCAGATGAAATTGTAAAAAAGGCCGCACGGGCTGTTTTCTGTTCTGCGGAATCAAATCGTTGAATCCCACCAGTTTTTCCATGTCCTGAAGCGGCATGTTCAGTTCGAACGGATGGAACAGGATATTGAACATATTCAGATTACGGGTGTCAGGAAAAGCATGAGTCTGAAGCGGCTGAATGACAATGACGTCACCTGGATGCAGCACCCGGACATCGCTGCCGCATTCATGGGTGGCACTCCCTTTCAGGATGATTCCGATTTCAATGCAGTCATGGGAATGATGCGGCGTATAGGGCATATCCCGGGAAAAAGAAGTGGTAAGAGGAAAATAGAACGGCAGGTTTTCCGATTTGGTTTTTATGATATACATTCTGCGGTCTCCTTCCGGCATATCCGTTTTCTGCATTTCAGGTATAATGCAGCCGGAAAAAAATTTTTCAATCCCGGAATTGAAAGTTTTGGATTATTTTACAAGATTTTCGGCGTTTCGGAAAAGTTTTTCCGGAAAAATGTTTTATAATAATCTCATGAAAACGAACACGGCAACGACAGGAGGTGTTTTTATGATGATGAAAAAAATGGCAGTCGGAGGAATCATCGGGCTTATGCTGATGAACTGTTTCGCCGACTGGAAAACCGAAAAACAGGGAGAAGATGCGATTGTCCTGTACAATGACGCGGAAGACGCCGTGAAAAACGGCAGGATGAAAGTCCTTCCCCTGATCGGCGGCAATGTGTGGATGAGCAAGACATTTGACCTCACCCAGCTGCCGGAAGAATGGCGCGGGCAGATCGGATCGGCGGCTTTGCGGATTTACATGCAGGCAGCCGACCAGAGTGTCGCAGTCCGGAAAATTCCGCGGAATGGTCTGACCGAACAGCTGAAAATTCTGGTGAACGGTCATGAAATGATTCTGAACACCTCCGACTCGCGTTTTCCTTCCGTCAAACGCTGGACCGACATCGCCATTCCGGCGGAATGGGTGAAAGGTGATAAGCTGGATGTCAAAATCCATAAAGTGGAATCCAAAACCAATGACGACTTTGTCTATATGGGAGTGGATACCTCTTCTGAACCGGGATTCAGCAAAGTCAGTGTGAACGGCGGCAACAGTTTCCAGTTTGAAAGCCGTTTTCTGGCGGGACTGAAAGGCGAATATATGATTCGTCTGGTGCTTTACCGGACCCAGCAGGAAGTTTCCGTGGATTTCAGTAAAAAAAAAGATATTTCCCAGGTTGAACTGAAGGACGGTGCGGTGATCAAAGATCAGGCTGCGGTGTTTGACGGAATGAAGTCCGCCGCAGTCCTGCGGGATTCGGAAGGTCTGAACGTCACAGAAAAAGGTCTGACCATTTCCGGAGTGGTCCGCATGGAACCCTGTGCCGCGAAAAAAGATCACAACATGCTGATGGCGTGCAAGAAAGGCGCATGGTTCATCGGCAGAACCGGCAACCGGGTCAATTTCAGTTTTTCCACGAATAACGGCGGCTGGAACAATGCCGTGTGGGGAGGTGAGTACCCTGAACTGGGGGAATACTTTCACTTTGCCGCCGTTTTTCAATATGTCAACGAACATGCCCAGGGAAATGTGGGCTACCTCTGTTCCGTATATCTGAACGGCGAACTTGCCGGACAGAAAATGTTTTTCTATATCAAACCATCCCCATCCAAATATCCGGTAATCATCGGAAACGGCAATGTGGAAGGACATGCCTTCAGCGGCTCCATCGCCTCGATCAGAATTCTGTCCCGCGCCTTGAATGCAGGGGAAATCGCCGAACTGGTCAGGACCTCCGGTCGGCTCAGTGCTCTGCCTGCCGGATTTTTTGCCAGCACTCCGGATCTGAAGAAGCAGCTGGAATCCGCGGCGAAAATTGCAAAGCATAAGGAAACCGTCTGGATTGTCAATTCACTGAAACGGGCGGCGGAAACCGGTTATGACCAGAACCGGATGAAGGAAATTCTCCAAAAGACGGCGAACGTCATTGCCTCCGGTAAAAAAGGAAAAGAACTTGCAGACTTCTGGAACCGGGAATGTCCGGAAATACAACTTATTTCCAGTTCAAAAGGTCTGCTGATGATTGCCGCCGGACAGAACCGCACCAATTCCCCGGTGATCGGATTCTACAATTCCATGACCGGAACGGATGTGCTGGATGGCAGAGGAACGGGCTGGACGCTCAATTTCGACGGACGCCAGTATCATGACCGGAGCAGTGGCGTAAGCTATACCGTCAGTCCGGTGAAAACTGAAGCGGACGGCGGAGCTTTTCAGGTGGTCTGGACAAAGCCCGGTGATTTTTCCTGTATTTCAGATTTCACGTTCACCGGCAGCCGTCTGGAGCAAACTCTGGAAGTGAAAAATCTGAACAAAGCCAATATTCTCAGCAGTGTGGATTTTCCCCGTTTCTTCATTCGTAAACTGCCGGGCGGAAACGATCAGCTGGCGTATCCGCGATTCATCGGGATTCTGGCACCGAATCCGGCGGTCGGTTTCGGAGAATCCGCGCTGTACCCCACGGCAAACTGCACAATGCAGTTCTGCGCTTATTTCGATCAGAAACAGAATGGCGTTTACGCGGCATTCGAAGCTGTGGACGGTGCGGTCAAAACCCAGAGCGTAGTCGGCAGAAACGGTATTGTGGAATATAAATGGATCAACCCGGTCGCGGTGCCGGGCGGCGGAAACGGCTTCAAGACGTCCGGTCCCGCTGTGCTGGAAACGTATCAGGGCGACTGGTTTGAAGCGGGACAGATCTACAAGAAGTTTGCGGACAGCAAACCGCCGTGGCGCGTGAAGGAACTTCCCCGCAGAGACACCACTGCCTGGTATCACAACAACACCTTCTGGATTGCATCCAGTCCGAATTACATCCGATCGCTTGCCTATCTCCGGAATTATTTTGAACTGCCGTATGCGGTGTGGCTTTGCGCCTGGGAAGACCGTCAGGAATCAGATTGCGAAAACATGGTGATCATTCCCACGGAATATGCCCGGAATGCGGTCAGGGAACTGATTCCGCAGGGAGTCTATCTGCAATCCTACATCAACGCCCGGCTCTGGGGTTATATCCAGCGGGTCAGGAAAAGCGATATTTCCGATTCCGCAACCGTAAAAAAATATGGAGCCCGTCAACGGAACGGAAAGGCATACAAGGAAGACTACGGAGAAGGCGTTCCTTTCTCGGTGATGTGCACTGCCACCGAGTTCTGGCAGAAACAGCTGGTGGTCATGGCTGGCTATTCCGCCAAAAACGGATTCAACGGCATTTACTGGGATCAGCTCCCCTGCTCTTCTCCGCGAATCTGCTGGAGCAGTGAACACGGTCATGCGCCCGGCGATCCGACCGCATGGGTCCGGGGATACCGCACCATGCTGAAAAATCTGCGTGCCAAATATCCGCAGATGGCACTGGACGGCGAGGATCATTCCGAAGTATACAATGATGTGCTGGACGGCTATATGACCTGGCGTTCCACGGAACCCAATCACATTCCGATGTTCCAGTCGGTGTACGGCGGCGGCAGAGTTCAGTTCACCGCACGGGCATTCGACACCTTCGGCGGCAAGAGCGGTTCGTATGAAGCCTCCTTCGCCAAACTCGGCGAACAGTTCACCTGCGGGGAACAGCTCGGCTGGATGCACATGTACGACATCCGGCACGGCGATCCGCGCCGGCTTTATGCCAAAAAGCTGATGCATCTGCGCAAGGCTCTGCTCGGATATTTCAATGAAGCGGATATGCTCCGCCCGCTTTCCTTCAGTCAGCCGGTTCCGAAACTGAAATGCCTCTGGGGCAACTCCCGTTCCGTGCAGACTTCCGACAAGGTTGCCAGTGCCGCCTGGAAACGGCTGCGGGACGGCAGAATTCTGCTGCTCTTCACCAATACAGTCGATGAAACCATCACGGTTCATCCGACGACCCGTTATCCGGGAATGACCAAACTGGCAATCTGCGCCGAAGGTGAAAAGGAAGTCCGTTATGTTGATCTGGAGCAGGAAGAAAATCCGGAAGTGACGCTGGCTCCCTACACCAGCTGCATCTGGCTGCTGGGCAAGGATTATGACCGCAATGAAGCGGAAACGATTGCGGAGACGACCTGCCGCATTGCCTCGTTCACGGACGCCGGCAAAAGCATTCCGGGCTCGGCGCCCCAGTTCAAAGTCAGCCGGAAACTGCAGGCGAAATCCGGAAAATGGATCACACCGCAGGATTCGTCCTGGCTGCTCTTTGCGTTCAAGGAATCCAACCCGTCTGTCGAGTTCCAGCCCAACGGTCCGGCGGAATACCGCTCCAACTGGATCCGCGCTTCGAAAGGCGCAGTGATCAGTTACGGAGAAGTGGATTTCGGCAGCAAGGCTCCGCGTGAGCTGGAAATCGAATTGGCGTCTTCCGCGGAAAACGCCGGCGGAGAGGTGAAACTGTATGACATCACCGGAGACAATCAGCCGGATTCCGTGCTGGCGGAAATCACGACCGAAAATACCGGCGGCTGGCTCAAATGGAAAACGTTCAGAGTTCCCATGAAGAACGTAACGGGAAAACGCCAGATCGTGATCCGGGTGGACGGCAGGGACTGCAATATCCGCTCCTGGAGAATACTGAACTGAAAACTGAAAACGGCAAAGGGAAGAAAAAATCTTCCCTCTGCCCGCAGCAATTATAAACATAACCGAAAGAAAGGATGACTCAAATGAACAGAAAACAGAACAGAAACAAGAAATCCGCAGTGAATTTTACATTAATAGAACTCCTCGTGGTGATAGCGATCATTGCGATTCTGGCGGGAATGCTGCTGCCGGCGCTGAACAGCGCACGGGAGAAAGCCAGGGCGATCGCATGTCTGAACAATATGAAACAGGTCGGATATGCTGTAACTCTCTATGCCGGCGACAACAATGACATTGTCCAGATGGCATTGCGTTCCGCGGCAAAAGTCAACACAATTTATCTCAGCGGTGCGCTGGTCATGGGCTGGGCGGACTGGCGTCCGGATAACTGCAAAGCCGGATACCTGCCGAGTTACAAACCGCTGGTCTGTCCGTCCGGAGATTCCGATCCGCTGTATCCGCCTTCGCCGGAAACGTACGATCAGGCTGCCGCCGTAACCACCCTGTATGCGGTTTCCTATGCCGGGGGCTATTATGAAACCTTCAAGATGCTGAGCAGCCAGAACACCGGAGCCATGGTAAAGACCAACAACTCTTCCACCGGGTATAAAATGGTGCTGAAAAGCGCGAAGCAGCCTTCTTCCCTGCCGGTGTTCACCGAAGCACGGAATGCAGAAAAAAAACCGTACTACTACTGGGCGCAGTCCGGCAGCAACCTGCTGGATTTCCGGCACAGCAACCGTCTGAACATCCTGTGGGCAGACGGACATGTCAACGCCAACGGACTGAGCGAATTGCGCAGTCAGTGGAAAGGGACAAGCGGCTGTTCCGTCTACTATAAAAATGTGGCTATTCCCTTCTGAGGTTTACAGGAACGACCATGAAACAGGCAGATTTACAGCAATTCCGTACGCCCGGGATCGAGTTCCGCGGAGCTCCGTTCTGGGCGTGGAATTCCAAACTTGAAATACCGGAACTGCTCCGTCAGCTCCGGCATCTGAAACGAATGGGCTTCGGCGGTTTTTTCATGCACGCCAGAGTCGGGCTGGACACGGAATATCTTGGCGATGAATGGTTTGAATGCATTCGCGCCTGTGTGGCGGAAGCGGAAAAACTGGGCATGAATGCGTGGCTGTATGACGAAGACCGCTGGCCTTCCGGCGCGGCGGGCGGCAAAGTCACCAGGGACGACCGATACAAGATGAAGGGGCTTTACTGCGAACTGGCAGCAGATCTCCGGAAAATGGAATTCCCGGAAAATACACTTGCCTGGTTTGCGGCGGCAGCCGATCCGGAAACCAGGACGGTTTCAAGTTTCCGCAGGATTCCCGAACCGGAGCGAGGCGAACTTGCCGCCGGGGAACAGCTGCTCCGTTTTTACTGGAAAAACGATGAACGGTCGTCGTGGTTCAACGGGGAAACGTATCTGGACACCCTCAATGAAGAGGCTGTCCGCAAATTTGTTGAAGTTACGCATGAACAGTATCTCCGGAAGACCGGGGAGCAGTTCGGCAGGACGATTCCGGGCATTTTCACGGATGAACCCTGCTATTCGCATTTCGCCTATGACGCTCTGCCGTGGAGCCTGCGCGTTCCGGAAGAGTTCCGGAAAAAATACGGATATGACCTGCTGGATCATCTGCCGGAACTGTTTTACCATACCGGCGAAGAAGTCAGCCATGCCCGCTGGGCGTACTACAATCTGATCACGGGAATGTTCGTCCAAGCCTTCGCCGGCACAATCGGGAACTGGTGCGGAGAACACGGATTGAAGCTGACCGGACATATTCTCGCGGAGGACAGCCTGACGTCCCAGACTGCCTGTTCCGGTGCGGCGATGCGTTTTTACGAGCATATGCAGATTCCGGGAATTGACCTGCTGACGGAGCATTGGGATGTTTTCGGCGCGACCCGGCAATGTGTGTCCGCCGCCCGCCAGTTCGGGAAACCGGTCCGGCTTACGGAGATCTACGGCTGCACCGGCTGGGATTTTTCTTTTGCCGGACACAAGGCGCTGGGAGACTGGCAGTATGCGCTGGGGATCAATTTCCGCTGTCAGCATTTGGCATGGTATTCCATGAGCGGTGAATCGAAACGCGATTTTCCCGCCAGTATTTCCTGTCAGTCCCCGTGGTCGGAGAAATATTCATTGGTGGAGGATTATTTTGCCCGGATCGGCAGTGTCCTGACCGGCGGCGCGGAAATACGCGAACTGCTGGTCGTTCATCCGCTGGAATCGTTCTGGAGCGTCAGCCTGCGTCATCCGGAAGTGGTTCCGGAAAAACGTTCCGCCATGGATTCGGATTTCGAATGGATCACCCGTGAACTGCTTTCGGAAAATCTGGATTTCGATTACGGCGATGAGGAGATTCTGTCCCGTCTGGGCAGGGCCGGACAGGAACAGCTGCAAGTCGGAAAAGCCGTTTACCGCTCAGTGCTGATCCCGCAGCTGAAAACTATCCGGAGTTCCACGCTGGAACTGCTGAAACAGTTTGCTCTGAACGGCGGGCAGGTCTGCTATCTGGGAACCGCCCCCCGCTGTGTCGACGCGGTTCAGTCCGGCTGGGCGGAAGATGTGTTTTCGCATTGCTTCACGCCAGCAAACCGGAAGGATTTCATTGAACTTCTTTCCTGCCGCAGCCGCCGCGTTTCTCTCAAAACGCCGGACGGAAAAGAAATTCGCCCGCTGCTGTATCATTTTGCGGAAAAAGAGGATTTTCATTCGCTTTTCATCTGCAATTTCGGGAAGGAATTTTCCGAAGACATGATGCAGGAAGACCTCGTCCGCAACCGGACCATGTCATTCCCCGAAGTCGCGGTGACAGTGAAAATGCCGCAGAGCGGAAAGGTGTACGAGCTGGATCCGGAAACCGGAAACATACATGCGGTTTCCTCCGTTTATTCCGGAGGAGCTTATCATTTCAAAACCTCTTTCGGACCGCTTGCCTCCCGACTGTTCCTGTTCACGGAAAACATGCCGGCGGAAGAAATATTGCCAGTCCGCGCAGAACCGGTTCTGCGGAAAGCAGAAACCCTGCCGGCGGAAGACTGGGGTTTTCAACTGGAAGAACCGAATGTGCTGGTACTGGATCATGCGGACTATGCGGTGAATGGAGTGGAAAAAGGGAAATCCCGTCTGATTCTTCATATCGACAACGATCTCCGGGAACAGCTGGGCGCGGTCCTGCGCGGCGAATCCATGATTCAGCCGTGGGTGCGTCAGCCGGACCAGGAACAGAAAACGCTTGAGCTCCGGCTGAGCTGGCATTTTTCCTGCGACTGCGTCCCGTCCGGCTGTCAGCTGGTGCTGGAAAATCCGGAACTGTATCAGGTGTCGTTCAACGGCAAACCGCTGAATCTGAACAATTCCGGCTGGTGGATCGACAAAGCACTGCGGACTGTTCCGATTCCTGCGGGTTTCATTCAGAACGGAGAAAACGTGATCGAAATGCGCAGTGTGTATTCCGCGGAACAGCCCGGACTGGAAAACATTTATCTGCTGGGAAATTTCGGAGTACGAAACGACAGGATCACTGCCATGCCGTCCAGGCTTTCCGCCGGCAACTGGTGTCCGCAGGGTCTGCCGTACTATGCCGGCAATCTGACTTACTGTTTCCCGTTGAAAAACTTACCGGAAGGCAGAGTGTTTGCCTCTTTCCCGTCCTGGCGCGGCAGTACATTGGGAATCCGGGTCAATGACAGTGAAGAAAAACTGCTGGCATGGGATCCGTTCCGGCTGGAAATCACTCCGCATGTGAACCGGGACGGCAAAGACTGGCTGTATGTTACGGTGTACAATCATCGCCGGAATGCGTTCGGTCCGTTTTATCTGCGGGACTGCTGGCCGTACTGGACCGGGACCAAGCAGTTCAAGATTTGCGAAACAGATGAAAAACAGACAGTACCGATGGGGCTTCTGATGCCGCCGGTACTGGAAACAGGGATTTGAAAAAAGGGTAGTTTTTTATGCTGACAGTGAAACGTAATTTTCCTCTGCCCCGGATTCAGACGGGGGCATTGCTGGGAAACGGGAAAACCGGGGAAATGATCTGGGGTGCCGGAAATATTCTGAACATCAGTCTGGGCTGTGCCGATCTCTGGGATCATCGCGGCGGCATGGAATGGACAGAAAAACAGAATTTCAAAGACATCCGTTCCGCTTTGGAAAAACGGGATGCCGATGCCATCCGGAAAATTTTTGCCACGCAGAAGACAGGTACAGTGAACCGTCCTTCGCTGATTCCGGTCGGACGGCTGGTGATCGCTCTGCCGCAGGAAGCAGAACTGCTGCGGTATGAACAGATGCTCCAGAAAGGCAGAACCCGCATTTATTATGCGTTGAGCGGATGTGAGAAATATCTGGATTTTTACGCCGATATGTCCATGCAGAATGCCCTGGCATGTTCCGGACTGGAAAACTGTTCGCTGCAGCTGAAATCCTCCTGGGAACTGTTCCGGGGTGTCGATTACAGTTCATCGGAGCTGAGCGAACATAACTCGTTGGAAGAACGCGGATTTGCGCCGGTTCAGGAATATTCGTATGAACACGGCGGAGCTTTCATTCAGCCCATGCCAGCCGATCCATCCTTTGCCATGCTGTACCGCCGGAACGGCACTTGCGCCGTGGTAAGTTTTCATCGGGGTCTGAATGGAGAACAGGAACTGAAATCCCTGAACACCCGGTCTTTCGAAGAAATCCGGGACAGCGCGGAACAGTGGTGGACGGATTACTGGAAGGAAATTCCGGGCATCACTCACGACGATCCCGCGATGGAGGAACTGTATTGGCACGGCTTGTACAAATATGGGATCATGACCAATCCGCGCGGGATTCCTCCGGGGCTTCAGGGTCCATGGATCGAGGATGACCGACTGCCGCCGTGGCAGGGAGATTACCATTTCAACATCAATGTCCAGCTGTGCAGCCTGCCCGGTCTGAAAGCCGGAAAATTCGCACACCTGAAAAAACTGTTTGACCTGGTGCTGTCGTGGCGAGGAAAACTCCGGCACAATGCGTGCTGTTTCGCGGGAATCGAAGACGGCTACATGCTGCCTCATGCGGTGGACGACCGCGCCTGCTGCATGGGTAATTTCTGGACCGGAACCATTGACCACGGCTGTTCCGCCTGGATCGCCATGATGATGTTTGATTACTGCGATTACTCCGGAGATATGGAATATCTGCGCAGCGATGTTTATGATTTCATGAAAGGTGTGATGAACGTTTTTGCGGCCATGCTGGAAACCAGAGAAAACGGTTTGCTGTCTCTGCCGGTCTCGGTCTCGCCGGAATACCGCGGGTCCGATATTGACGCCTGGGGATGCAACTCCAGTTTTCAGCTGGCCGCACTTCATCGTCTGGCGGAAAACCTGCTCAAAGCAGCGGACCTGCTGGGAGAAACGCCCGATCCGTTCTGGTTCAAGATCCGCGAAAAACTGCCGGAGGCGTCGGTCATGAACAATGAAATCGGACTGTGGGACGGTCTGCTGCTGGAAGAAAGTCACCGTCACCATTCGCATCTGGGCGGACTCTGTCCTTTCGACACCATTGATCCGGAGTCGCCCCGCTGGAAGGACATCATAGCCAACACATTGGAACATTGGGTGTGTCTGGGAATGGGGCAATGGACCGGGTGGTGTATGCCGTGGGCGTCCCAGATTTTCACCCGGGTGGGGAACGGCGATATGGCGAATCTGATCCTGAACATCTGGAAAGCCAATTTCACCAACGAAGGCGGCGGATCTCTGCACGACGGCAGGTTCAAAGGATTCACCATTTATGCCGACATCCGCGGCGAAATCATGCAGATGGACGGCGGCATGGGTGCGGTTACGGCGATTCAGGAACAGTACCTGCACTGTCAGAACGGCATCCTGCGGGCATTTTACGGCACGCCGTCGCTGGCACGCAATCTGACGTTTGACAACATGTTTGCCGCCGGCGGATTCCGGGTCAGCGGCAGAAAGATCTTCGGCAGAAAGACTTCATTGCGGATTCTTGCAACCCGCGATCAGACTCTGAAAATCCAGATGCCCGGCACTGCTGTTTTTGAAAGGACCATGAAACGGGGCGAAGTTCTGTATCTGATCCGGGAACAGGACACTCTGATTCCGGCAGCTCACGCAGACTGTCCCGATTACCAAGACTGATTCATATTCACATTGAGGGAAAAATGAAAATAACAAACGGAATTTTTGAACACATGGTCATGCAGCGCAATGCGGACAATGTGTGTGAACAGAAAATCTGCGGCGAAACCAGACCGGACTGCGAAGTTGCGGCAATTCTGCCCGGCGGCGGAAAACAGCTCATCGCCCGCAGTGATGAAAACGGTTTTTTCTGCGGTTTTCTGAAAGGATTGCAAGCCGGCGGACCTTACCGGATCACTTTGACCGACGGGGTGTCCGATGCAGTTTTTACGGATCTGCTGGTCGGGGATGTCTGGATTCTGGCGGGACAGTCAAACATGCAGGGCGTGGGAAAAATGAGCGGAGCATTGCCTCCCCGCAATGATGTCCGGGCGTTTTACCTGGATGACCGCTGGGATACTGCCAGAGATCCTCTGCACAATATGAATAAAGCGAAAGCCGAAATTCACTGGACTCTGAACGGCGGACATCATGCCTTCGACAACTGCCCGGAAATACCATTGAAGGGAGTCGGTCCCGGAGTGGCTTTCGGTCAGGCAATGGCAAAAAAAACTTCCGTGCCGCAGGGATTGATCGCATCCGCTCACGGCGGCACAACCCTGAAACTGTGGAATCCGGAACTGAAGGACGAGGGGGAAAATTCCCTGTACGGCGCAATGCTCCGCCGGTTTGTCCTGAACGGGGAAAAAATTGCCGGGGTGCTGTGGTATCAGGGCTGCTCGGACACCGCTGACGAAGAAACCGTCGAGTCATACAGCCGCAATACCCTGAATCTGTTTTCCGCCATGCGGAGAGATTTCCGCAACCCGGAACTGCCGATTGTCCTTGCACAGCTGGGACGGAATGCTGTCGAATATGATTTCGCACGGAACCGCCGCTGGAGTCAAGTCCGGGAACAGCAGCGTCTGCTGGCGGAAAATCTGGAAAACTGTGCAATGGTGCCGGCCATTGATCTGGAATGCGATGATGAAATTCATCTGAGCGGAAAAGCACAGGCGGTTCTGGGAAAAAGAATGGCGGATGCGATGGCTTTTCTGAAGGGATGCCGGAATGAAAAACCGCCCTTGAAAATCGGCAAAATTGAATATGCGGAAGACACGGAACTGCATGAATACCGCACCACCATTCAGGTTGAAAATGTGGTCGGAGCTCTGCATTGCAATCATACTTTGCCCATGACTTTTTCCCTGCACCGTCCGGGCTGCGGCAGCGAACTTGCCGCGCCGCCGTTCCGGTGCGAACTTGATGGCAGCCGGATCATTGTTTCCGCGGCGGTTGCGTTAGGCTGTAAAGTTTCATACGGCTTCGGCTGCAATGGATTCGGCAATGTTTATGATGAAGCAGGAAGAGCTTTGCCGGCTTTCGGACCGCTGTTCTCGCACCAAGTTTTCAGATCGACTCCGATGCTGTCAAAAGTGGAAGTATCGGAACCAATTATGGGAGAAGACCGTTTTCCGCTCCTTCTGCCGGAAAAAACAAAAATGGAACAGCTGCATTTTTCCGAAGCAGTTACCAGTGATTTTTATTTTACGTTTGAACGCATTTTAGAGAAAGGCGATTATTACCGTTTTGTGAAGTGGCACTGTTTCTGCCGCAGAAAAATGAATTGCCGGCTGCTGCTGGGTTCAGATTCCAATTTCCGGCTGCTGTGCGACGGCAAGGAGATTTTAAGTTCAGATTCCGTAGAGAACCCCATTGTTCCTGACGAATTCATGCAGGATCTGACATTGGATACAGGTGAACATGAATTTGTCATGGGGTTGAGCGGGAAAGCGGGGAACGCCTGGGGATTCTGCTTCCGTATTGTTGATACAAATGACATTCTAACGGAAGATTCAGAAAAGTATGAATCGGAGAATTTACCGGTATTCATGTAAGAAAATTCTCTTCAAACGCCTGATGCAGCTCTCTTCCGGTATACGGGATGGAAGCTGCATCTTTTTTTCCATCACACACAAAGAATCAGCTTTTTTCTTCACTTATGCGGCTTGATTTTTCACGAAATGAAATTATATTAAAATAGTTCTATACAGAACCATTTTATTTCATATCAGGAGAATAATCAAATGAAACAGATTGTGTGCAAAGGATTGATTGCCGCGCTATGCGGTTCATTGACAACAATTTGGGGAGGTGAACCATCCGCTCCGCCGCCGGTGGTGTACGTGGCGCCCGTACGTCTTGCCGCGGAAGCCACGCCGAAACGCTATGCAGGAATCGTGGAATCCATCGAACATGTTGACATCATGCCTCGTATTACCGGAACTCTGTTCAAAGTCAACTTCAAAGAAGGTTCACTGGTGAAAAAAGGCGATCTGCTGTATGTTCTGGAAGATACAGCTTACCGCGCCGCTGTGGACGGACTCAAAGCGCAGAAGGAACAGCTGGAAGCCGCGCTGAAATTTGCCGATTCCGAATATCAGCGGAATCACCGTCTGGTTGCCAGCCGTGCCGTGGCGGTTTCCGCGTATGACAAGGCAGTGCTGGAAATAGATTCCGCCAAAGCCAAAATCAAGGAGATCGCCGCTTCGCTGATCAATGCGGAAAACAATCTTTCCTACACCCGGATCTATGCTCCGATCGACGGACGCATCGGCATCAACATTTATCCTGCGGGCAATCTCATCACGCCGTCCGCCGGTAAATTGACGGACATCGTCATGGTTGCCCCGATCTATGTCCGGTTCAGCATCAGTGAACGGACCTTCCGGCGTGATTTCGGCGGTCTGGAAGGCATCCGGCAGCGGGCGGCAGTCCGAGTCCGTCTGGCGGACAATTCCACGTATCACGAAGTTGCGCGGATTACCCTGGTTGACAACAAAATCAGTTCCTCGACCAATACCATTACACTGCGCGCCACGTTCGAAAACAAAGATCATCAGCTGATTCCCGGCAGTTTTGTAACCGTGCTGCTTTCCGCCAAAGCGGACAAACCGTTCATTTCCGTCATGCCCTCCGCCCTGGTTGCAGAGTCCGACGGTTACTATGTTTATGTGGTGGATAAAGACAACAAGGCTATCCGGCGTAAAGTCCGGACCGGTCAGACTGCCGGCGGATACCAGATCATTCTGGACGGACTGCACGAAAATGAACGGGTCATCGTGGACGGCACTCACAAGGTGCAGCCCGGCATGACCGTTTCGCCGGTGGAAGCGCCGGCAATGAAGTGAGGCGGTCATGTTTGCAGAAATATTCATCCGGCGGCCGAAATTTGCTTTTGTCCTTTCCATCGTAACCAGTCTGGTCGGACTGCTCTGCATGTTCCGTCTGCCGATTGCGGAATACCCGGAAATTGCGCCGCCGACAGTGAAAGTCACGGCGCAGTATCCGGGCGCGACGTCCCAGGTGATAGCGGAAACGGTCGCCAGCGTGATAGAGGAACAGGTCAACGGCATTGAAGACCTGCTCTATTTCAAATCGGAAAGCGACAACAACGGGAACTACACATTGACTCTGACTTTCAAGCCGGGCATCAATTCCGACATTGCCCAGGTCAACGTGCAGAATGCGGTTCAGCGTGCCGAAGCCCAGCTGCCGGATACCGTGAAACAAATCGGCGTGGTCACCAAAAAACAATCCACGGACATGGCCGGCGTCTATGCGTTTCTCACCGACGGCAGGAAACTTTCCCAGCTGGAACTTGCCAACTATGTCCGCATGAATGTGAAAGATCCGTTTGCGCGGCTGCCCGGCATGGGGTATGTGGAAATCCTCGGAGAGCGCAATTACAGTATGCGCATCTGGCTGGACCCCATGAAGATGGCTGCCATGAACCTGACTCCGGAAATTGTCATCGGCAAATTGACTTCGCAGAACATTGCCGCAGCGGCGGGTTCAGTCGGAACGGAAAAAGCCAACCCGTATCTCCAGATGAAACTGGATGTCGCCGGACGGCTGAAAAACACGGACGAATTTGCGGGGATCGTCATAGCCACCGGACCGAAGGGGGAACAGGTTACGCTCGGCGACATTGCCCGGCTGGAACTGGGAGCGGAACGCTATACGGATGAAGGTTTTTTCAACGGAGAACCCTGTGTCGCCATGGCGATTTACCGGCAGGACGGCGCAAAAGCCGTGGAGCTGGTCCGCAATGCGAACAAGCTGCTGGATGAACTGCGGACCCGTTTTCCGGAAGGCGTGCAAGGATTCATTTCCTATGACCCGACCAATTATATCATGGTGAACGTCAAGGAAATTGCCGAAACACTGGTCATGACTCTGCTGCTGGTCATCGCCATCACCTACATTTTTCTTCAGGACTGGCGCGCCACGATCGTTCCCGCACTGGCGATTCCGGTATCTCTGCTGGGTACATTCTTCGTGATGGCCCTGCTGGGCTTTTCCATCAATGTGCTGACCATGTTCGGTCTGATTCTGGTGATCGGTTCGCTGGTGGATAACGCCATTGTCGTAGTGGAAAACACCATGCGCATCATCCAGGAGGAAAAACTTCCGCCGGCGGAAGCCACGGTAAAGAGCATGAAGCAGATCACCAGCCCGCTGATTGCCGCGACACTGGTTTCGGCGGCGATTTATGCTCCGATCGGTTTTTACGGCGGCATCGTCGGAACCATTTATCTCCAATTCGCCGTGACCATGTGCGTGGCGCTGTGCATATCCGCATTCAACGCCCTGACACTGAGTCCCGCGCTCTGCGCCCTGATCCTCAAACCGGCTTCGGAACAGACACTGTCCGGGCGGAAATCTTTTCTGTTCCGCTGGTTCGACCGGTCCCTGGATGCCACGAAAAAAGGATACATTTCTTTTTCCCGTTTCATGCTCCGCCGCTTTTACCTGACCATCCTGCTGGTCGGCGCGGTGCTGGCGGGAGACTGGTTTCTGATGGGACGTCTTCACAGCGGCTTCCTGCCGGACGAGGACAAGGGAGTGCTGATGTGCGAAGTGGAGCTGCCGCAGGGCGCATCGCTGGTACGCACCACCGCCGCCATGCAGGAATTCAGCAGCAAAGCCAGACAAGTGCCCGGCATCAAGGAAATGATTGCAGTTTCCGGATTCTCCATCATGAGCGGGTCCAGTGAAAACCTGGGCTTCTGCATTGTTCAGCTGGAAGACTGGAGCAGGCGGAAAACCCCGGAACTCTCGATCCATGCGCTGCGCGCGAAACTCATGGAACTGGGAATGACGGTTCCGCAGGCGCAAGTCCGGGTGTTTCAGCCGCCAGCCATCATGGGACTCGGTGTAACCGGAGGAGCAACCTTCGCGTTCCGCACGTCCGGAAATGACACTCCGCAGCAATTCGAAAAACAGGTCGGCCGTATGCTCGGCATGCTCAACGACAAAAAAATCATGCCGGACGTCATGTATGCGTTCAGCGGATTCAGTGCGCGGACGCCGCAGCTGTTTCTGGATATAGACCGGCAGAAAGCCGAAGCGCTCGGCGTACCGGTCAGCCGCATTTTCACGGCATTGCAGAGCAGTCTCGCCAGCCTGTATGTGAATGATTTCAACCTCAACGGCTATTCGTTCAAGGTGAAGCTCCAGCTGGATAAGCCGGACCGTTCGTCGCCCGAAGAACTGGAGGAAATCATGGTGCGGAACGATGCCGGGGATATGGTGCCGCTGACTGCCGTTGCGGATGTTCGTCTTATGCTCGGCGCGCGCAAGATCGAACGTTTCAATCAGAATATGGCGGCGACCATTACCGTGATTCCCATGCCCGGCGCGTCATCCGGAAAAATCATGACGCAGATCGAGCAGCTGCTCCGGAAAGATTTTTCCAATGAATATGACATCGGCTGGACGGATATGAGTTATCAGGAAAAAAACAACAACGGACAGCTGGTCCTGCTGATCGTGCTTGCCGTGCTGTTCGGCTACCTCTTTCTGGTGGCGCAATATGAGTCCTGGTCCATTCCGCTGCCGGTGATCCTGTCGGTGGCATTTGCGGCATTGGGCGGAATCTGCGCTCTGCATCTTTCCGGAATGCTGCTGGACATTTATGCCCAGCTCGGACTTATCATGCTGATCGGACTGTGTGCGAAAAGCACCATTCTGATGGTGGAATTTTCCATGCAGGAACGCGATGCGGGCAAAAGCATTGCGCAGGCGGCGGTCAACGGCGCGAATTACCGTTACCGCGCCGTTCTGATGACGGCATGGAGTTTCATCATCGGGGTTCTGCCGCTGGTGTTCGCTTCCGGCGCAGGGGCGGAAAGCCGGAAAGTCATTGGCGTAACAACCTTCTGGGGTATGCTCTGCGCCACTCTGCTGGGCGTGGCGTTCATTCCCCCGATGTTCGCGGTTTTCCAGAAAACGCGCGAAAGCATCAAACGTCTCTGGAAAAGAAACTGAAATCGTGCAGAAAAAAACGGCGGCTCCGGGTTCGGATGTCCGCCGTTTTTTTTGAGGTGAATTATTCCTCAAAGTCCAGACACAGACGGGTCTGGGTGAACGGACGCACTTTTGCGTCGGCAACTGCCGTATGGGCTGGATGCACGGAATAATTCTTCAGTGCCGCGGCGTCGGTGAACGCGGAATCCAGCATGACGTCCGCCGTGGAACTGGACAATCCCGTTGTCCGGACCTGAATGGCGGTCAGCCCCGGCACAACGCCGAGCAGACCTTCGAGTCCGGCTTTGATTCCAGCTTTGACTTCCTTTTTTTCGTCTTCGTTCAAGGTGTCTTTCAGTTTCCATAAGATAATGTGTTTTATCATGTTGCGAATCTCCTTCCGCAGTTATTGTTCAATCCGGCGGTCCTTGTAATAAAATTCACGGTCGCGCTCGGAAATCGGGCGCAGCACCCGGCAGGGATTTCCCACGGCAACCACATTGGCGGGAATGTCCTTGGTCACAATGGAACCAGCCCCGATGACCGAATTCTCTCCGATGGTGATTCCGGGCAGGATGACGGCTCCCGCGCCAATCCAGACGTTATTGCCGACCCGCACAGGAATATTGAATTGCGCCACTTTCCGCCGCAGTTCGGGATCGACGGGATGTCCGGCAGTGGCGATGGTAACGTTCGGACCGATCATGACCGAATCACCGATGTAAATATCGGTATCATCCACCAGAGTCAGGTTGAAATTGGCGTACACGTTGCTGCCCAGATGAGTATGACAGCCCCAATTGGCGTGCAGAGGCGGTTCGATATAACAGTTTTCGCCTACTTCCGCCAGCAGTTCCCGGAGCAGTCTGCCGCGCAGTTCCTGCTGCGTCGGCCGGGTCTGGTTGAAATCGTAAAGACGATCCAGACATTGCAGCTGTTCCTTCATCAAATCCTCATCGCTGCAGAAATAGACTTTTCCGCTTTTCATCAATTCTTTGGCCGTGGACATGAATACCTCATTTTATCAGGTGAAAAGTGTTGTTTCCGGAAATATATCACAGCTCCGGATTTTTGCAAGCAAGGTTCTCCGATCGTTTTTTTTCGTAAAAAAAACAATCTCCCCCCTTGACAAAATTCAAAATCGGAATATAATAGTTAATGTTACATCTAATATGAACCAGACAGAGAAGATAATATGAATTTATATCAGACGATCAGCGGAGAACTGCGGCAGGCGATCTCGGGCAAGCAGCTGAAACCCGGCGACCGGATTCTTTCCATCAAGGAAATGAAGGAAAAATACGGAGTAAGCCATATTACCGTACTGCGCGTCTATAAGGAACTGGCGGCGGAAAAACTCATCGAGTGCCGCCACGGACAAGGCTATTTTGTCTGCGCACCAGCCGCCCGGCAGCGTCCGGTGTTCGGCAGGTTTGCGTGCTTCGTGCGCGTCATGCGCCCGCCATGTCATTCGGATAATTATTTCAACGAAATCAACATGGGCATCCAGATGGAAGCCGCCAGCCGCCGGATCGACTTGCAGCTGCCGCACCGGACCGCGCTGCTGGATGCGTACATTCCCACGGCAGAAATACAGGACGAACTGAAAAACGCCATGCTTGCGGCGGCGGAAAATACAGACGGTTTTCTGCTGGATGAGCGGATTTCCGATGAGATGATCGCGGAAATCATTGAAAAAACCCGGAAACCGATGGTTCTGCTCAACCGCCATACGGCTCTGCCGGTCAATATCGTGCGCCCGGACAACGAATCCGGACTGCGTATGCTGCTGGATATGGGACGCAAAATGAAATATTCCCAATTTGTTTTCTGCGCACAGGCGACTCTGGGCGAATCCTACAACCCGGTTTCCAATTACAATGCCATGATCCGGGATGCGGCATTCCGGGAACTGGTTCCGGATTCCGAGGGAGAAGTGGTGAATGACTGTCTGCAGGTTCCGCAGGAAGTCTTTCTCAAAAGAATCAATGCGGTGTATCAGCGGCGGCGGAAAAACGGACGGGTTCTGCTGATCTGCACCAGCGATACTCTGGCGGAAGGTCTCTGCCCGCATTTCTGTCCGCAGGGGAAAATGCCGGACGACCTCGGCATTGCCGGCATGGACGGTCTGGATATCTGCCGGTTGTGCCGTCCGGAGCTAACGACCATGAAAACCGATACGCTGGATATGGGACGCAAAGCGGTGGAACTGCTGCAAAGTTCGGTCAACGGCACCGATTCCTATGCGCCGTCGACATTCCTATCTCCGATGATTTTCACTCCCGGAGGTTCCATGAATTGAATTGAAAAATCGCAGAACGAATTGAAATTATGTTAACTCCAAAACAAAACGAAGGGAGAACCAGACCATGAACAGGCAGAAATCATTTTTATCCATTCCATATTTCATATCTCATATTTCAAATTTGAAGCGTAAATCGAAACGATTTACGCTGATAGAACTCCTCGTCGTGATTGCCATTATTGCCATTCTCGCGGGTATGCTGCTCCCCGCGCTGAATGCAGCCAAAGAAAAAGCCCGCGCCATTTCCTGTGTCAGCAATCTGAAGCAGATCGGACAAGCCATGCTTGCCTACACCATGGACTGCCGCGACTGGTTCCCCGGCGGAACCATCGGCAACAAAATTTACTTCGATCTCATGCCTTATACAGGGGTCGACCCCGACAAATATAAGTATACGCCCTGGAAGAACCGGAAAATCTGGGCTTGTCCCTCTGACAGTTACCGCGAAAAAATCTACAACGCCTCCCCTTCCAGCGAACAGTACCATATTCATGGCAGCTACGGATTCAATTATTATACCCGGAATGACCTGACGGGAATGGGACGCGACATGCAGTGCATGGAAAAGATCAGCATGATCCGGAAACCGTCGGAATATATCTACGGTGCGGATTCCCAGGACCTGAGGGATGGGAAAGCTCTGCTGTATACGACGCTTACGGTTAACACGTGGCCGTTCAAGACATCTGCCCAGAACGATACTGGAGTTCATTTCCGGCATCAGGGCAATGCCGGCACGCTCTGGCTTGACGGACATGTCACGCAAACCCGTCTGAATGAATGCTTCGGCAATGGAACCCTGCTGTATCAGGCTCCATAATCCATATAAATGAATTGAAAGGAAAGGTCCATCCCATGAAACGAATCCTCCCGCTTATTCTAATCTCACTGGCTGTCGGTCTGACGGCTGCGCCGCCGGAACGTCCGGCGCGTCAGATCCGGATTCAGAAACAGATTGCCGCAGCCGCAACGGCGGAAAACACGGAAATCGTCATCGCCGTCAATGCGCCGAAGACCATCCGGTTTGCCGCCAAAGAACTGCAAGGTTTCCTCCGGGAAATTTTCGGAAAAAATATTCCGGTGGTGCATCAGCCGTCAACAGGGAAAGTATCATTCATTCTCGGTGTGAATTCCTGGACGCAGGAAGCCGGACTGGATACAGGGAAACTGGTGCGGGACGCTTTCATTATCCGGACCATCGGCAGCCGCGTTTACATTGCCGGACTGGATGATCCGAAAGCGGATCCGGAAAAGGAAATTGCCCGCGGCGGCGTCTGGGGACAGCTGTATGAACGAGGTACGCTGTTCGGTGTGTATGATTTTCTGGAACGCATTGCCGGAGTCCGCATGTATTTTCCCGGCGAACTCGGCACGGTAATTCCGAAGGCAGCAGAACTGCAGATTCCGGAAATGGACATTTATGACCGGCCGGATTTCATACAGCGCCGGTATTCCGCTTACTGGGACGGCACGTATTTTGAAGGGGAAAACCGGGATGCCGTCATTCATCCGGCAAAGAATCTGAATCAGTACCGTCTGCGCATGGAAACGGAGATGATTCCCTGCGCCCACGGGCTGAATTCTTTCCGCTATATTCAGCGGTTCGGGAAAACGCATCCGGAATACTTCGCGCTTCAGAGCAACGGCAAGCGCAGCAATGATCCAGCCATGCCGCATCCCGGACAGCTCTGCTATACCAGCGGCATTGTGGAGGAAATCTATCAGGATGTCCGTTCGTATCTGAAAGGAGAGAGCGCAGAAGTCCGCGGAATACCCGCGCCCGGCAATACATCCGGATACGGCTGGGGACCGAACACCTGGGGAATCAAGGGCAAGTACGTGGACATCATGCCGCAGGATGCGTTCTCCGGCTGCTTCTGCCCGAAATGCCAGGCGGCATATAAGAAAGGCGATCCGCAGTATGCCTCGGAAGTGATCTGGGGCAATACACTCGGCATTGCGGAACGGCTGAAGAAAGAAGGCATTTCCGGATATATCACCATGATGGTATACACCCCGTACCGGCGGATTCCGGCACAGAAAATCCCGGACAATGTCATGGTCATGGTGGCGGAAACCGGACCGTGGTCAAAAGGAAATCCGGAACAGAAACAGCGCGACGACAACGAAATCCGCAGCTGGAGCAAAAAACTCAGACACAAAGTATGGCTCTGGAATTACGTCAACAAATACGGTGCGCTGCAAATGCCCGGCATTCCGCAGATGAGTCCGCGTGCCTACGGCGAATATTACCAGAATCTCGCTCCGTGGATTTTCGGAGCATTCGCGGAATCGGAAAATGACCGCTTCATTTACAATTACCTGAATTACTATGTCTTTGCAAAAATTGCATGGGATAATAAAACAGATCTGAAAGACCTGCTGGATGAACATTACCGTCTGCTGTTCGGGAAAGCCGCTCCGGAAATGCGCAGCTTCTATGAACTGCTGGAGGACAAATGGGTCGGACAGGTTGCGGGTCGTGTCAGCGACACCCCGCTGGGACCGATGACTGTTCCGCCTTCGGATCAGGTGCTGTGGACAGATATTTACTCCGCCGATGTTCAATCGACGCTGAATGACCTGCTGGTCCGGGCGGTCAAAGCTGTTCCCGCCGATTCGAAGGAAGCCGCGCGAATCGCGCTGATCCGCCGTGAATTCTACGAACCGCTGCAGCAGGCATACCGGAAATGGCGCAGCACTACGGACAAAGTCAAAGGTCTGAAATTTCATCTCTCCGCCGAACCGGAAAACAGGATTCGTCTGCATCCGTTCATCAAACCCGATGCTGAATGCAGGAAAACAGTCGAAACGGCGGTCCGGGCGTGGAAAACTGAAACGGCTCTGCACATCCGTTTTGAATGCGCCGAACCGGAAATCGGGAACATTGCCGCAATCAGACGCAAAGCAGATGACCCGGACATCTGGCGGGACAACTCGGTGGAAGTTTTCCTTAATCCGTCCGGCGACCGCAAGACCTATTATCATCTGCTGGTGAATTCCGAAGGTTCGCTTTCCGACCAGAAATGCGTCCGGCTCGGAGCAGGTTCGTCCAGTGATTTCTCCTGGAATTCCGATGCTTCGGTCAAAGTGGAAAAATTGGCGGACGCATGGATTGCCGAAATCGCTGTTCCTCTGAAGAATCTGCCCGGAATGAAAGCGGAATTTCCCGCCAATTTTGCGCGGAACCGGATTCTGAAACATAACGGCGGGTATGAACCCCTGTATCAGTGGAGTCCGTTCACCCGCGGTTTCCATGATCTGGAAAATTACGGCTCGCTTTCCGCAGAACCGGACAGAAATCTCATCATCAACAGTGATTTTTCCATTCCAGCCAAACACACCAACCGCCATTTCGGTATCTGGAAAGGATATGAATGGCAAGGCGGATGGATCGGTGATGCCGCAAATCCGCCGGCATTGGACAACGCCGTCTGCATCAGTCTCCCTGCCGGTCTGCGTCTTCAAGGCAAGGATGTGCAGATACAGCAGTCGCTGCCGAAGCTGAAGCCGAATACCAGATACCGGCTGTCGTTCTATGTGAAACTGACGGATGTCAAGCCGCTGACACGGGGCGGCGGAGTCTGCGCCAATATCTGGGATGACGCAAACCGCTGGTTCCCCGCTCACAACTGGATGACCGGGACAACGGACTGGACATTCCAGAGTTACGAGTTCACCTCCGGCAAAAAGACCAATGCAGAAATCACGTCCTACATCCGGCTGCGGATTCTGGGCGCGGAAGGAACCGTATGGTTTGATGACGTCCGTCTGGAAGAAATCTGAAACACCATCAACCTAATGAAAGGATATAGAACATGAAAAAAATGAATTGGCTCATCACGGGTCTGATTCTGTCCGGCAGTCTGCTGGCAGCCGAACCGGAAAAAAGCGAAGACCTCATCATCAACGGGGATTTCTCCATTCCCGCCAAACACACCAACCGCCATTTCGGTATCTGGAAAGGATATGAATGGCAAGGCGGATGGATCGGCGACGCCGCCAACCCGCCGGTATTGGATAACGCCGTATTCGTCAGCAAACCCGCCAGTCTGCGCCTTCAGGGCAAGGATGTTCAGGTTCAGCAGTCGCTGCCGAAACTGAAACCCGATACCAAATACCGCCTCTCCTTCAGCGTCAAATGCAAGGATGTCAGAATCGCGGATAAAGACACGGGAGTCTGTGCCAATATCTGGGATGACGCCAACCGCTGGTTCCAGGTCAAAACCGGCAATGGCACCATAGACTGGACTCCGCAGCAGTTTGAATTTGTTTCCGGCAAGAACACCAACGTAAAAATCACGTCCTACATCCGGCTGCGGATTCTGGGCGCGGAAGGAACCGTATGGTTTGATGACGTCCGTCTGGAAGAAGTCAAATAACCCGGAATGCTGTTTTGCAGGAAGCCGTCTTTCCCGGACGGCTTTTTGCCGATTACTTCATCAGGAGCGGCAGAACTGAACCGATTTTTTTCGGACGCAAAGTCAGCTCCAAACCGTCGTTTCTGACTTTGACGGACTGAATCACTTCCGCAGCGGCTTTAAATTTCGGATCATTCCGCAGTTTTTCAATCTGATCTGCCAGCAGGGAATCGGCGGTTTCCGGGGAAATCGGCAGACGTCCCGCCCGGCAGGAACGGGTCCGCAGGGTCAGTCTGCCATTTTGGAAATCCGGCACCGCCGTCAGTTCCAGATTCAGAGCCAGCCCCCATTTCACGAAACGGATTCGGGGCTGCAGTGCACCGTCTGTCCAGTGTACCGCAAGATCTGGCGGGTTGGCTGTCCGCGCCCGGTACTGCTGAACGGCAATCCGCAACAGAGAATTGAGTTCCGGAGCGGTCAATGCAATCACCGCAGTTTCCGGTACCGTTTTTCCTTTTCTCGGCATCATTACTTTCATCACCTTGCCGCTCGCCTGCTGGATATTCATCCAATCCTGCACGGACAAGGCTTCGGAAGACGGGCTGTTCCCCGCCGGTTCCAGCAGCAGGAATGCCGCGGACAGCACAAGCAGCAGAACAGCCGCCATCAGACCGAGCAGCAGGAACAGACATCCTCTGTGTTTTTTTTTCACGGGAGCGGGTTCGGTATTTTCAACCGGATTCATGGTACAGTCTCCTTTTGATTTCAGCTGCGGTTCCAGTGTGCACGGAGTTCACGGACCCGTTTGCCGATGTCCGGAGCCTGCGAAATTTCCGTAACCATGGCGATCAGATGCGCTCCTTCCTGAAGCAGTTCGGGAATATGATGCGCCTTGATTCCGCCCATGACCGAAAAAGGGATATGCAAACTGTCGCGGGTTTCGCGGATGATTTCCAGACCGAGCGGATGAACCGGCGTATTTTTGGTCTGTGTCGGGTAAATCGGTCCCAGATTGATGTATGCCGCACCTTCCGCCTGCGCTTCCAGAGCCTGTTCGCGCGAATGGGTGGAACGCCCGATCAGCAGTTCCGGAGCAAGCTGCACCGCCGGAGCCAGCGGCAGGTCCTCCTGCCCCAGATGTACACCGTCCGCTCCGCACATCAGCGCGATGTCGAGATGGTCGTTCATGATCATAAGAATGCCGTAACGGTCGCAGATTCTGCGGAAGGCTTCGGCTCGCCGGTAAAGAGCTTTCCCGGAAAGACTTTTCTCCCGCAGCTGAACAATCCGGATTCCGGCGTCCGCCGCTTCCTCCAGTACACGCAAAGAACCGCGTCCGGCAGTGAATTCATCCGTAATGACTGCATACAGATCCGCTTCCCGCAGTTTCTTCAGCCGTTGTTCTTTCCATTCGCCCATGATATGTTCCTTTTTTGAAGATTACTGTTATTTCGCCAGAGCCAGCAGGATTACTCCCAGCAGAATCAGCCCCAGTGCAAAAGCCTTGCGTCTGACATTCTTTTCATGAAACCAGAATACTCCCACGAAAAATGTCACCAGACAGCTGCACCGGCGCACCAGCGAGACCACGGAAATATAGGTATCCGGCAGACTGACCGCATAGAAATAAAGATAGTCCGCCGCAATCAGCAGGATGCCGGTAAGCGGAATCGACCAACGCCACTGAAATGAATGCCGATGTCCGAACCAGAAGGTACGCACGGCATATGCCAGTCCGAGAATCCAGACCAGGTCCACCGAAAACCAGAACTGCACAGTGCCGCGCGGAATGTGCAGCATTCCCAGCAGATACTTGTCGTATAACGCCGAACAGGCTCCCAGCAGCGTTCCCAGCAGAATCAGATGTATGCCCCGGCTTCTGCGGAAAGAAAATCCTTCCAGTCTGCCGAATACGGAAAAGAAATAATACCCGGCGAAAATGGAAATCATCCCCGCTGCCTGCAGAAGAGTCGGCACTTCGGAATACAGCAGCAGACTGCCGAAGAAAGTCCACAGCGGTGAACTTGCCCGGATCGGCGACGCCAGGGAAACCGGCAATTCCCGCATGGCGTAATACACACATACCCAGCTCGAAGCCACCAGCATGGATTTCAGCAGAACCAGCAGCCAGTGGGCTCCCGTACAGAATACGTCGGCGCGCCAGTCCCCGAACAGCAGAGTCATAACCACAAACACGGATGATCCGCAGAGCGTGGCAAAAAACAGAACCGGCATGACGGAGTTTTCACGCACTGCATGTTTTTTGCAGAGATCGTAGAAACCCAGTCCCAGTGCCGACCCTATGACCGGCAGCAGCCATAACGGCAGTTCATGATTCATCGGTCTTTTTCCTGCGGGAAATTTCTGTTTCAGCTTTCATGGATAGCGTTGTACTGCACCATGAGCTGTTCCAGTTCCGCCGCGGATTTTTCCCATTGTTCCGTGGCGGAAGCAATATCGCATTCCAGTTCTGCCAGACGTTTCTGATTGGCGGCAAAATCAAAATTCGCCTGCGGAACCATCCATTGTTCCATCAGTTTGTCTTTTTCTGCTTCGGCGTCCGCTATGAATTTTTCCAGACGTGCCGTCTCGTTTTCCAGACGCCGTTTGTCGCGCGACAGTTCCTGACGTTTCTGGGCGCGTTCCCGCCGCTGGTCTTTTCTGGAATCGCCGGAAGACGGATTATTTTCATTGGACGGTTTGGAATTTTCCGCCGTATTCTGTTCCGCCGCAACACGTTCCATATAATAATCATATCCGCCGAGATACTGACGGACTCCATCGGGACGCATTTCCACAATGGTTTTCGCCGTGCCGCGAATGAATTCGATGTCGTGACTGACCAGACATACCGTTCCGGCAAAATTGTTGATCGCCTGCTGTAAAGCCTCGCGTGCCGCAATATCCAGGTGTGTTGTCGGTTCGTCCAGAATCAGGAAATTGGGCGGATTCACAAAGATGCGGGCGAAACAAAGACGGATTTTCTCTCCGCCGCTCAATACGGCACAGCGTTTTTCCGCACTCTCACCGGAAAAACCGAAAGAGCCGAGAATTTCCCGGATGCGCTGCGACGGAACCAGCCCGCCCGCTGCTTCCCGGACGATGTCGAACGCGCTCATTTCCGGAGTCAGCAGTTCGGCAAACTCCTGCGCCTGATAACCGGTAACCACCTTATGCCCCAGCGTGCGGGTTCCCGCAGTCAGCGGCATACGCCCCGCCAGAACTTTCAGCAGAGTGGTCTTGCCCATGCCGTTGTAACCGATGATGCCGACTTTGTCGCCGCGCTGAAGCGCCAGATTCACATGCGAAAAAATCATGCGTTTGCCGTCATATGAAAACGAGGCATCTTCCAGCCGCACCGTTTCCGCGCCGGAATGCGGCGGATCGGGTATGCGGATCGTTCCCTTGAAATGAAGATCCTGCGGCAGATCGGCGTCTTCCAGTTTATCCAGCATTTTGATCCAGGACTGCACCTGCGCCGCTTTGGTGGCTTTGGCGCGGAACCGGTTGATATTGCGTTCGAGTCTTTCCCGTTCACGGTCGATGTTGACCTGCGCCGCTTCCGCATGACGCTGCCGCTCCACACGTTCACGCGCGTAGTAGGAATAATTGCCCGGATACCGGGTAATATGCCCGCTGTTGACTTCCAGCGTGATGTTGGTGATGGAGTTGAGCAGGAAACGGTCATGCGAAATCATCAACAGTGTTCCTGCATATCCTTTCAGACGTTTCCGCAGCCATTCCACGGCGGGCGTATCCAGATAGTTCGATGGTTCGTCCAGCAGCAGGATGTCGGGTTCCGCCAGCAGTGTTTTTGCCATACAGGCGCGCATCTGCCAGCCGCCGGAAAAATCATCCATTTTCTTTTCCAGATCGCGTTCCTGAAAACCGAGTCCCGCCAGTGCGGCGGCGGCTTTGTGTTTCAGGTCATAACCGCCCTGCGCCTCAAAAGCACTTTGCAGATGCCCCAGTTCATTCAGCAGAGACGGTGAATTTTCACCGGAACCCAGCCGTTTTTCCAACGCATGAATCTGTTCGATGATGCGTCCCAGCTCCCCTTCGGCAGTACAGACAAATTCAATCAGTTTGTCTTCCGGGTCATAGTAATCCAGCTGCTGCCGAAGATAACCGAGCCGGGCTTTTTTGGGAATGACCACATCCCCTTTGTCGGGCGAAACTTCCCCGCTCAGAATCTGGAACAGCGTGGTCTTGCCGGTTCCGTTCGGACCGACAATACCGACACGCTCCCCCTGATTGATCCGGAAAGAGACATGATCGAAGATGTCCTGTTTCCCGTAACTTTTGCAGATGTCATTGAAATCAATCATGGGGTGCGTTCCTGTCTGACATGCGCTGCGTCAGTTTCCGCCGTTTTCCGCTTTCGCTGCGGCGGACTTGGCGTAACGAATTTTCTTGCGTTCCATTTCCGTCAGATATTTTTTGCGCAGACGAATGCTCTTGGGAGTAACTTCCACATATTCATCGTCGGCGATATATTCCAGGGCTTCTTCGAGGCTCATTTTGGACGGAGGAGCCACATGGACATAATGGTCGGATCCGGCGGCGCGCATGTTGGAAAGTTTTTTGGCTCGCTGCACATTGACTTCGATATCGCCTTCCTTGCAGTGTTCGCCCACAATCATGCCTTCATAGCAGTCTTCCCCGGCACCGACAAAGAACGTGCCGCGTCCCTGCAGACCTTCCAGAGCGTACTGAACGGATTTTCCGCTCGCCATACTGATCATGACCCCGTTGATCCGCTGCGGGATGTCGCCTTTGAGCGGTTCGTAATGGTCAAACAGATGCGACATGATCGCTTCGCCGGAAGTAACGTTCATGATTTTGGTCCGCAGACCGATCAGTCCGCGGGTCGGGATATAGAACTGAACCAGCTGACGGCTGGCGTGGGGTTCCATGCTGATCATTTCACCGCGGCGCATACCGACCTGTTCAATAACCTTGCCCGCCGAGCCGTCGGGGGCGTCGATGGTGAGCAGTTCGACCGGCTCACATTTTCTGCCGTCAATTTCCTTGACAATGACATGCGGCTGGGAAATCATGAGTTCATAGCCTTCACGCCGCATGTTTTCAATCAGAATGGAGATATGCAGAACGCCGCGTCCGCTGACGTTGAACGAATCCGGACCGAGCTGCACCACACGCAACGCCACGTCGCGTTCCGCTTCCTTGAGCAGACGTTCCTTGATGTGCCGGCTGCTGATGAATTTGCCTTCCTGTCCGAACAGCGGAGAATCGTTGACCATGAATGTCATGGACAGCGTCGGTTCGTCGATGGCAATCGGGGGCAGCGGCTGCGGATCCGCCACACTGGCAATGGTATCGCTGATGTCGATGTTTTCCACACCGACCAGCGCACAGATGTCGCCGCAGCGGACTTCCGGCACGGCTTTGCGGGTAATGCCTTCAAAAGTGAAAAGCTGTTTGATCTGCGCCGGTTTGGAAGTACCGTCGCGTTTGATGATGACCGCCGGTTCGTTGATTTTGAGAATTCCGCGGTGAACCCGGCCAATGCCGATACGTCCGACATAATCATTGTAGTCCAGGGTGGAAACCTGAATCTGAACCGGACCGTCGTTGAACGGCGCGGGGGGAATATATTTCAGAATGGCGTCCATCAGCGGCAGGATCGAATCATGTTTGCCATTCTTGAGATCTTCAGTTGCCCAGCCGTCGCGTCCGCTGGCATAAAGCACGGGGAAATCCAGCTGATCTTCGGAAGCGTTGAGGTCGATAAACAAATCAAACACTTTGTTCAGAACTTCATCGGGGCGGGCGTCGGGACGGTCGATCTTGTTGATGATGACCACCGGTTTGAGATTGAGTTTGAGCGCCTTGTCCAGCACGAAACGGGTCTGCGGCAGAGGTCCTTCCGCTGAATCGACCAGCAGCAGCACACCGTCCGCCATATTCAGCACACGTTCCACCTGACCGCCGAAGTCGCTGTGCCCCGGAGTGTCGATGATATTGATTTTGCAGTCTTTATAAGTAACGCTGATGTTTTTGGCGAGAATGGTAATGCCGCGTTCCCGTTCAATGTCATTATTGTCCAGGAAACATTCCTGCATTTCCTGATTGTCACGGAAGATTTTCGCCTGTTTGATGATCTGGTCCACCAGGGTCGTCTTTCCGTGGTCGACGTGCGCGATAATCGCGATGTTTCTGATTTCCTGCATAATTTTTGTTTTTCCTCTGCTATTACGATAACTTATTAATATAGCACAGACAGGAGAAAAAAACAAGAAAAAAGGCGGTTTTTTATAAAATTTTGCACCTGCCGGTGAAAGTTTCCTCCGGCAGGTGCAGTTTCAGACAGTCCGTTCAATCAGTTCTGCCCGGCATCGCCCAGATCCGGCTCTGCGGAAAACGGAATTGCGGCGGAATCCAGTTTCTCCAGCTCGAACACCACAATTTCATTGCGTCCCGGTTTCAGCAGCGGGGACGGCACATAGAGCCGTTTCTGCGGACCGCGCTTCCAGTAACGCCCGATATTGAACCCGTTGATCCAGATGACGCCTTTCTCGCCCGGTGTTTCAATGAAAGTTTCGCCGATCTCCGAAACCTCAAAACTGCCCCGATGGAAAGCGGCGCAGCCGGGAGCCGCATTGAATGTTCCGTAGTTCTGTTTCGGCGGATTGGTCAGCGGCAGCGTGCGGTACTCCCAGCCGCCGGTCTGAATCTGGAATTCCAGGGCAACAAATCCCGCAATGCCTTTGCGGTCAAATCCTACATACGGTCCGTAATTGATGCGTCCGCAGTTTTCCACCAGCAGTTTGAGATCAACGCCTTCCGGACCGCAGGTAATCATGAACGGGTCCTGTCCGTCCGGACGCCAGCGATACCCCTGATACTTTCCGTTGAGATAGACCTGCGCATAATCGTTGACCTGAAACAGGCGCAGTCCGATAGGAACAGTCAGAGGACCCGCAAGGTGTCTGCGGTAATAGATGAATCCGGTCGTGTCCGGTGCAAGTTCTTCCATCGTGGGCGGAATATCCGCCTTGCCTTCCTGATGCGTGATTTCCGGAAGTGCTGTCGACAGCGGAAGCGTTTCTGTAAGGCAAACTGGACTCGGCACACACTTTTTCGACGGTGTAACCGGACGAATCTTCGCGCCGGTGCAATCTGCAATCAGTTTCTGGAACGCCTCAAACTTCGGAGCTGGATCACCGGCTTCACTCAAGGGGGCGTCATAGTCGTAACTCGTGGTTGTCGGGGCATAATCCGTCAGAAAGTTTCCGTTCGCGCCTGCCGTGAAGCCGAAATTGGTGCCGCCGTGGAACATATACATATTGACATGAGCACCGGAATTCAGGATCGTTTTCAATTCCTCTACGGCACTCTCCGCATTGCGGTCATGATGCTGTTCGCCCCAATGGTCAAACCAGCCGAGCCACCATTCCATGCAGAAGTCCGGTCCTTTCGGCTGATAAGTGCGGACCCGTTCAAAATTCGAAAGGCTGGCACTGCCGAAATTGGCTGTGGTCAGACAGCCGGGACAGCGTCCGCCGTTGAGATAATGATTGCTGTCCGCTCCGTCGCTCGTGAACAGTATTGTCCGGTCAAAGCCTTCGCGAATCATCAGATCGCGGATATATTTCAGATATTCCGTGTCACAGCCGTAAGATCCATACTCGTTTTCAACCTGAGCGGCAATGATGTTTCCGCCATTGCAGAGAAGATGTTTGCGCAAACGGGGAAGCAGTTGTTTGAAATAACGTTCAACCGCGTCCAGATAAGGTTTGTTTTTTACCCGCAGACGGATTCCGGGAACCGCCGCCAGCCAGCCGGGAAATCCGCCATTTTCCCATTCCGCACAAATATACGGTCCGGGACGGACGATCGCATAGAGACCACGTTCTGCGGCAAGGTCCAGAAACCGTTCGAAATCCAGAATCCCGGTAAAATCAAACTGTCCCGGTGCCGGTTCATGAAGATTCCAGCAGAAATAAGTTTCGATTGCATTCAAGCCGCAGGCAACAGCTTTGTCAAGACGGTCTTCCCAAAGCCCCGGATGCACCCGGAAATAATGAATGGCGCCGGAAATAATCCGGACAGATTTTCCGTCAATCAGAAGTTGACCGTCTTGAATCACAGCATTGGACATAATAAAACTCCTCGCAGTGGAAATTCTTCCTGTATTTATCAAAGATTTATAATGCGGTTTCATGAGACAAGCCGAAAAAAATGCTTACTTTCCGCAATAAAAATCCCGGCGAAAGTATTACTATAACGGCAAACAACGGTTTTTCAAGCCGCATCTGTCAAAAAACAGCGGGAGTGCGCAGTAAAGTCAAATGCACTATTTCTCTCAAACTTTCACAAGGAGCATTTATCTTTACTGCTCACATTGAAGGATTTGGCTGCACAGCCGCCCGATTTCCCAGACAATCCTTTCGTAAACCGGAGATGGGTGCAGTGCATTCAATTCACCGCATAAGGTTTTTGCTTTTTCCGGCAGCATGGACGCCAATTCCAGCAGTTCGGTCAAAATCATTTTTGAATTCAAATTACATTTGACAGCCATTGTCTTGAAATGAGACTGTGTCATTTGTCCCATGCGGTTTTCACCACCGATTTTCATGGCAAAACATTTGCTCATATTGTCATAAATCATAGTGGAAAGAAGATCATATGCAGGGGCAAACGCTGGTCTGCCGTTTCGATATAGGACGGCATAATTTTTTGCATGTGCATCGCAATTTCCGATGAGGAAATTAAAAATCACGAGCCGAATAAAATGTATGCGATCCATTGCCGGCATGTGCATCTGCGACATTTTTTCAATGCATTCCTCAATTCCCGGTCCACCATCTTCCTGATACTTTAATTTTGGCGAAATATTCAGGACCTGACAGAAATCCTCCTGATGCAAGCGATATGTTACTCCGTTTTTCTTCACTCGGTCAAAACGCTCAACAACGTAGAAATCTTCCTCATTCAAGTGCAAGATGAAACATTCCGCTACCGGAATTCTGCAGATTTTTGCCAGTTTCATGCAAAAAAATTCGTTGTAAACAGAATCGGGAATCCCTGTAATGGCAGGCTTGATGATATGCGTGGAAGGAGTTCCGTATAACGGCAAAGACACCGTTCCCGCGTTGACACATGCGACCAGTTTTTCCTGCGATCCTGCACCGGAAATCCGAACACCTTCATCTCCGGCATCCAGAGGACAAAGAGCCAGATTATCAAGAATTGCATATGCCTCGGAGTCCGACAATGTTCGATAGACCGGCTTCGTCAAAGCGGCTGGTACATTGCCTGCCGGATAAAAAGAGACTGCTCCGGCACAATCGGCACCAATGCGTTTCAGCAGACCGAAGGTGTTGTCAGGAGATGTCCCAAGCACCATGGCAATAGCATTGCGCATCCGTTCGTCCGGCAGTAAATTGGAAAAGAAATTTTCCACCACAGGATCAGTGAATTCCATATCCTTCAGCGGCAAGCTCTGCGACAGCGGATAAGCGGAAGGGTCATTCAGAAATTCAGGAGAATAGCGGAACGACATCACTCCATTGGTTTCAAAAAGTTTTCCTATTCTTGTTTCATTCAGAAAAACATCCAGTTCATCGTGCAGTTTGGCCATTCATTACTCCTTGTCATAAGGGCTATGGATATATACGCAGACACCAAGTGCCGAAAGAACCCGCAGCGTTTTTCCAAGATGACAAGTCTCCTTGCCGTTTTCCAAATCTCCGACAAAGCGGATGCCGGTATTGGCAAGCCCCGCCAGCTGCGCCTGAGTAACTTTCTGAGCCTTGCGCAATTCCCGAACCCGCGCTCCGAGTTCCGCACTGGTCAACAGTTCTTTGTCTTTCATATTTTTCTCCAGAGACTGATTTCTTACCGTTCGGTATTAATATAACTCTGTATTGCCAAAAATCAAGCTTTTTCTTACCGTTCGGGAATATTTTTATATTTTCAGCATATCGTCAATAAAAATCTTACCGTTCGGGAATATTTTATAAAAATTCATAAAAACAAGGAGCATGGCAAACTTTGTCTATAATCATATTTACCAAAAAACCGGACGCGGCATTTTTCATGCGGTCCGGTCTTTTTCGAAGAAATTCAGCGGTCATTTCTGAAATTTCTTCAGCATCTCCTCCACTTCTTCCGCGCCGCGGCAATAGAAACCTTTTTCCGACGGCTCCAATTCATGCAGCAGACGCAGAAATTCCCCGACATGAACCCGCTCCTCGTCGGCAATGTCCTTGAGAACCGTTTGAGTGCGCTTGCAGTCCGTGGAGTCATACAGTTGCATGTAGAGTCCGATTGCTTCGTACTCCGCGGCAATCATGAAACGGATCGCACGAATCAATTCTTCCTGTGTCAATTTGGTTCCGGCTTTCGCCGACGGCAATGATGTACAGAATTCAGGCATGGTTTATCCCCCCTCTTTTTTGATGAGACGTTTCTGGTGCGGAAACGTCTTCCCCCTTTTACAGATATGCACCGGAAGTAAAGACATGCCGGACAGAGGAAAAGTTCCGTCGTTTCTGTTTTTTCAGATCCGGTTCAGAATCAGCATACAGTCGCCGTAGCTGAAGAACCGCATCCGTTCGCGAACCGCATAACGGTAGGCTTCCATGACCAGTTCAAAACCGGCGAAGGAGGAAACCAGCATCAGCAATGTGCTTTTCGGCAAGTGGAAATTGGTCAGCAGCATGTCGGCGGATTTAATCCGGTAAGGCGGGTAAATAAAAATCGAAGTGTCCGTTTCCTGCGCATGGAAAAGACCGTCATCCCCGATCACCGATTCCAGCACCCGCAGCGAGGTTGTCCCGACCGCGGCAATCTTATGCCCTTCCTGCCGAGCCCGGTTAAGCTGTCCGGCGGCGTCCGGCGTCAGAATGAAATGTTCGCTGTGCATGGGATGGTCGGCGATATTCTCGACCGTTACCGGCTTGAAAGTCCCCTGCCCCACGTGCAGGGTCAGTTCCGTTTCGGTAACCCCTTTGGCAGCAAGCTGTTTCAGAATTTCCGAAGTAAAATGCAGTCCGGCAGTCGGAGCCGCCACCGCGCCCGGAGCTTTGGCGTAAACCGTCTGATAGCGTTCCGCATCCGGCGGTGTGTCCTCGCCGCGGCGGATGTACGGCGGCAGCGGCACATGACCACACTGACGCAGCGTATTTTCCACATCCGGTTCACAGAAACGGATCGTGCAATTGCCGTTTTCCTGTTTGGAAACCAGTTCGATGCCGAAAGAGGAAGGTCCACCGTCACGGTTCAGCAGAGTCAGATGCGTTCCGCATTCCGTGCGCCGGGTATTCTTCATGAGACAGCTCCAGACGGAACCGTCCACCGGAGTCAGCAGCAGGATTTCCAGTTTGGCACCGGTGTCCTTGCTGGCGTAAAGCCGGGCACGGATCACGCGCGTATTGTTCAGCGCCAGCAGATCCCCGGCGGAAAAATACTCGGTGATTGCCGCGAAAGGACGGATCACCATGGTTCCGGCGGCGGGATCCAGAACCAGCATTCTGGAGTCGCCCCGTTTTTCCGGCGGATGCTGCGCGATCAACTCCTGCGGCAGCTCGTAATCAAAATCACTGGTGTGCATCATGATACATCTTCTCGTACTGTGCAGCGGTATGGTTCCAGGAAAAATCTGCGGTCATGCCGTTGCGGCGCATGGCGCGGATTGCGTCCGGAGATTGACGGTAGACGTCCGCCGCCCAGCGGATGGTATTGCGCAGGGATTCCGGATTCAGATCCCAGAACACAAAGCCGGTCGATTCGTTCAGCGTCTCCGGCGAATAATTCTTCACCGTGTCGGCAAGACCGCCCGTATGCCGGACCACCGGCAGAGTTCCGTAACGCATACTGTACATCTGATTCAGACCGCAGGGTTCGTAACGGGACGGCATGACAAAGAAATCCGATCCGGCTTCCAGCAGATGGGAATCCGCATCCGACGCATAGCCGATATAAACGGAAAAACGTTTCGGATAACGGTTTGCCAGATACTGGAAATGCCCTTGCAGACCGGGGTCGCCGGAGCCGATCAGCACAAACTGACTGTCGTCATGATACAGCATGTCTTCCAGCGAGGCAGCGAAAACATCCAGACCTTTCTGATATGCCAGACGGGACAGCACGCCGAAAACGGGAACATCCGGACGCACCGGCAGACCGAATCGTTTCTGAAGAGCCGCCTTGCACTGTTTTTTTCCGGCAGGATTATCCGCAGTGAATTGCACAGGAATCTTTGCATCAGCCGCAGGATTCCAGACCTGAACATCGATTCCGTTGGGAATGCCGCAGAGACGTCCCTGACTGGCGCGGTGCCGCAGAGAAGGATCCAGCGAAAAACCGTAATCCGGCGACAGTATCTCCTCGGCATAAGTCCGGCTCACCGTGCTGACCATGTCCGCACACATGATGCCGCCTTTGAGCAGATTGATGCGGTCATAGAATTCCAGACACTGATAATTGAAATAGTCCCAGCCCAGACCGGTCCAGTAGATATTCCCCTTGTCGAACACCCCCTGATAACCGATATTGTGAATGGTCATGACCGAACGGCAGCGGCGGAAGGCATCAAGTTCATTGTACAGCGAACTGCGGAGATACACCGCACACAAGGCGCTGTGCCAGTCGTTGAGATGCAGGATGTCGGGAGTCAGTTTCATTGCCAGCACGCACTGCATGGCGGCGCGGGAGAAGAAAATGAAACGCTGCGCATTGTCCGGATATTCCCAGCCGTTCCAGTCATACAGCGTTGCACGGTCGAAATATTTGTTGTATTCAATGAAATAATATGTCAGATTCGGTGCAATTTCCTTGTAACGCACCGCCGCCCATTCCGTACCGCCGCCGAAAGGAACTCCGAGCAGATCATGCCGACCGTCGAATTCCAGATGAAGCCGTGCGAACTGCTGCGGATAATACGGCATGATGACGCTGACCTGATGTCCGCGTTCCGCCAGAGCAGCGGGAAGCGATGCGGAAACGTCCGCCAGTCCGCCGGTTTTGGCGAACGGAACTGATTCACTGGTTGCCCATACAATATTCATAGTCCCCTTCCTTCAGTTTTTACGGTTCATCTGTTCGCGCACCCGTTCCAGCACCTTGACCTCTTCCGGAGTCAGGCTGTTGATTCCCGTGCGGGAAAGTTTATCCAGGATCCGGTCAACTTCCTGCCGGCTGATATCCGGTTCATCCGTGCGCCGCTTCGGACGCGGGCCGGCGTTAAATTCATACGGGACAGGACGGGCGCGTCCTTCTTTTCCGCCGCCGGTCAGGAAATCCAGCATGTCCCATTCCACCAGCCGGCGCAGGAACAGACGCATGAACAGGTAGCCGCCCAGGAATCCGCCGACATCCAGCAGAGCAAACGGAGTCAGACTGCCCATCAGCAGATTCAGCAGCATGAACACGACAGCCATGGTTCGCAGTTTGACCGGGAACGGAATGAACAGCAGATACAGCTGCAGGTTTGGAGCCGTCATTGCGCTTGCCATGATGATGCCGTTGACCGCTCCGCTGCATCCGAAAACATACGGGCTGCCGAAACGGGACGACAACGCCAGCCACAGGAGATTGCCCGCCAGTCCGCTGAACAGATACAGTGAAAGAATTTTCCCCGCGCTCAGACGCGGCGTGATGATCGTTCCGAAAATATACAGGGCAAACATTTCAAAAAACAGGTTGAATCCGTGAAAATTGACCAGCAGGGAAGAGAACAGACGCCACAGCTGTCCGTCGCGAATCGCAGCCGTAGTCAGAATCAGCAGCCCCAGCAGCGCTCCTTTCTGGAATGCGACAGCCAGAAAAAACAGCACGTTCACACAGATGATGCCGAACAGCATTTTGCGAGATCCGGTATCCGGACCATCCTGTGTATAATTATTGAAAAAACCCATGTTGCACCTCAATTCTTATATTTTCCGGCAAGTAATATACATCTTTTTCCGTAAAAGTTCAACCGGAAACGTCTTTTTTATGACAAAGACTGCCGGAAATCATTTGAAAAAACAGTCCTGCCGTCTATATTACTGCAGCCGCTTTTCAACTTCAATATTCTGTCAGGGAGCTTCTTTTTCATGAGCAAAATTCTGCATTTTTATTACGACTGGGTCTCGCTGGACGATAAACAGTTTCCGCGGATTGTCCGGGAATTTCTGGACAACGGGGCAGACCATTTCGTCATCACCGAAGATCTGCTGCTGCAGATGATTGAAAATCCGGAACGCAAGGATTTTCTGCATAAAATATGCAAAGACATGAATGTGCATTTTTCCACAGTCCATGCGTTGTACGGGCCGAAATGGGATTTGAACATTCCGAATCCGGCAGACCGGAAAAAAATGCTCCGGCATCAGAAAAAAGGAATGCAGATTTCCCGTGAATTCGGCTGTGTTACCTATACCATTCATGTGGGTGCATACCATTACTGCTATGACCGCATTCCGCTGGAAACGCTGCGTCCGCTGGCGCATCAGGCTCTGGAAACCCTGATCCCCGAAGCGGAAAAACTCGGCATGATCATTGCTGTTGAAAACAGTTTTGAAATGCCCAATTCCGCCAAAGAAGTCATCGGACTGACCGATCCCTTCATGTCCAGCCCCGCCATCGGACTCTGTTACGATACCGGACATGCCAACTGCATGGCGTCCGCACCCTGGAAAAAAATGGAGGAGTACGCCCCCTATTTCCCGGTCTGCTGGTGGGAAAACGGCGTCATTCCAGAAGACGGCGCACTGGAAAAAATGAAAGACCGCATTGTAACCTGTCATATTCACGACAACAACGGCTATGCGGATCTGCATGACATGCCCGGCGATGGCACCATCGACTGGAATGCACTGGTTCCTGAACTGAAAAGCTGTCCGAACATGAAAGAATATCAGACGGAAGTCGGGCTGGTCGGAGGCAGGAACTGGGCGGGCGTTTCGGCGGCTCCGGTGGGCGGATATTCCATCCGGCGGCTGGTCGATACTTTCCGCAAACTGGGTTTCTGACCCGCGGAAGAAGCGCGTTTTCGTCCGGCATGAAAGGAAAAAAACGCGCTTTTTGACTTTTACATTTGCAAAAACGCATCACCCGTGATACATTGATGTTTATTATTTATGTCAGATAAAGAAACGGAGAAAGAATATGCCGGGAAAGAATGATTATTCCAAGGTCAAAGCCCTGATCATCACGGGCGTGGGTTTGAACTGCGAAAAAGAAACCGCGGCAGCGTTTGAAGCCGCCGGAGCAACTGCTGAACAGATTCATCTGAATGATCTGCTCCACGGTAAACGCTCCATGAAGGATTTCCATATTCTGGCTTTCATCGGCGGGTTTTCCTTCGGCGACCACCTCGGCTCCGGAACCGTTTTCGCCAACCGCGTCAAATTCCGTCTGCACGAGGAACTTCAGGAATTTGTCAAAGCCGGAAAACTCGTCATCGGCATTTGCAACGGTTTCCAGACCCTGACCCGTTTGGGACTCGCCCCTGCCCTCGACGGCAAATATTTCGAACAGCAGGCGGCACTGACACATAACGATTCCGGCGTGTTCCGCGATGACTGGGTCTCCCTCAAAGCCAATCCCGCGTGCCCCTGCGTTTTCACCAAAGGCATTGATGTGTTCCGTCTGCCGATCCGGCACGGCGAAGGAAAATTCGTGGCGGAACCGGAAGTGCTTCAGCGCATTGAAGCGGAAAATCTGGTTGCATTGCGTTACTGTGCCGCTGACGGCTCCGCGCCGAAAGGATTCCCCGAAAACCCAAACGGCTCACTGAATGACATCGCGGGCATCTGCGACACGACCGGACGCATTTTCGGTCTCATGCCGCACCCGGAAGCCTTCCTTTCCCCGTACAACGCGCCCGACTGGCAGACCCAGAAACTCAACGGCAAGCTGCCTGAATGGGGCGAAGGCAAAATCATTTTCGACAACGCGGTTCGTTTTGCTGCGGAAAATCTGCTGTGAACTGAATATAAACCACGGAGTACTGCACCATGAATCCGAAATCCATTCTCTGCATCGGCGCCGGTTATGTCGGCGGGCCGACCATGGCCATGATTGCCGCCAAGTGTCCTGATTATAAAGTAACGGTGGCGGATATCAATGCCCAGAGGATTGCAGGATGGAATTCGGACAATCTGCCGATCTACGAACCGGGTCTGAAAGAACTGGTGGAACAATCCCGCGGACGCAATCTGTTTTTCACTACGGATGTGGAAAAGGGCATCAAAGAAGCCCATATCATTTTCGTGAGTGTGAACACGCCAACCAAAACTTTCGGGTCCGGCGCCGGCAAAGCCGCAGATCTGCAGTACTGGGAAAAGTCCGCGCGGCTGATTGCGGAAATCGCGGAAGACGACAAGATTGTGGTGGAAAAAAGCACTCTTCCGGTGCGCGCCGCGGAAGCGATTCACCGGATTCTGCAGTCCAATTCCAAAGGATTGAATTTCTCCGTGCTGTCCAATCCCGAATTTCTCGCGGAAGGAACCGCCGTTTCCGACCTGGAAAATCCGGACCGCGTTCTGATCGGTTCCATGGTTACTCCGGACGGACACGAAGCACTGGATGAACTGGTGAGCATTTATGCCCGCTGGATTCCGCGCGAACGCATCATCACGACCAATGTCTGGAGCAGTGAAATGTCCAAGCTGGTTTCCAATGCCATGCTGGCTCAGCGGATTTCCTCCATCAACAGCATCTCCGCCCTGTGCGAAAAAACCGGAGCGGATATTTCGGAAGTTTCCCACGCGGTCGGACTGGACAAGCGGGTCGGCTCCCGTTTTCTGAAAGCGGGCGTCGGATTCGGCGGTTCCTGCTTCAAAAAAGACATTCTGAATCTGGTCTATCTGTGCGAAACCTTCAATCTGCATGAAGTTGCGGAATATTGGGAACAGGTTGTCCGGATGAACGACTATCAGGAACGCAGATTCGCGGAGCGGGTGGTGAAAAATATGTTCAACACCATTTCCGGAAAAAAGATTGCGGTGTTCGGGTTCGCGTTCAAAGCGGATACCGGCGACACCCGCGAATCTCCGGCGATTTATATTTCGCGTCTGCTGCTGAACGAACATGCAAATCTGGCGATTTACGATCCCAAAGCCATTCCCAATGCCCGGATTGACCTCGGCGACGTCAAAGCCGGCGTGGAATACTGTTCCGATCCGTATGAAGCCGTGCGCGGTGCTCATGCCATTGTCCTGATTACGGACTGGAAGGAATTCACCGCCTATGACTACCGCAAAATCTTCGACTTGATGGAAAAACCGGCATTCATTTTTGACGGACGCAATCTGCTGGACCATGAAAAACTTTATGAGACCGGCTTCAATGTCTATCCGCTCGGCAAACCCGAACTGACTCATTTCGAATAAGGTTTCAGCTGCTTGTGTTTTCCCGCCGGGAAATGACTGCTTCGGAGCATTCTTTCCCGGCAAATTTGTATGTGGTCAGACTTTCACGGCACGGGTTGCCCAGAATGTCTGAATCCCGTGTTCATGAAGATTTCCGCTGCCGCCGGTATCGCCATAGATTCCGGTCAGCTGAAATCCGGCAGACAGCTGTCCGCCGATCAAATCGTCTATGGAATGGGAAAACTGATAACCGCCGCCGCTTTCCGCAAGGGCTTTCCGGTGCAATTCATTTTTCAGCGGGTTGAACGGCAGGGTATATTCCAGTTTTGTTTCCGTTTCGTCAAAAGCAAAACAGAAACCGTTGTCCATTCCGGCAAGCAGAACTCCGCCGGTTTTCAGTACCCGGCTGCATTCTTTCCAGATCGGCAGCATGTTTTCTGCATAACAGTTTGCCACAGGGGAAAAAATCAGATCAAAGAAACTGTCCGAAAACGGCAGAGTTTTTGTCATATCCCCATAAACAATATCTATCGGATATTTTTCTCTGGCGGCAACCATGCGTTCCGTTTCCAGCTGTGCTTTGGAATAATCCAGAACCGTTACTTTCGCCTGAAGCGCAGCAAAAACCGGCATTTGCTGTCCGCCGCCGCTGGCAAGACCAAGAATCTGTTTTCCTTTGACGCTGCCGATCCATTCATGCGGAACGGGCCGTGTGGGAGTCAGCAGGACATTCCATTCGCCGTTTTCAGCCGCGGCATACACTTCATGGGAAACCGGAATGCCCCACGCCCAGCCGTTTTTGCACCAGCCGTCAATAATTCCGGCATTGACATCCTGATAATTCATGTGACTGATCCTTCAATGAAAATTTCCGTTTCAGGAACTCATGCGGCGGATAAATTTTGTCCGGAACGTCATTTTGACCGGTTCGGACGGTTTTTCATCCACGATCGAAACAATGGCACGGTCCAGTTCCTCCACGGGGTGTGCCACCGTACTGAGGGAAGGATAGAACAGACGTCCGCTGATTTCATCGTCAAAACCGATGACGGCAATCCGTTCCGGCACCGGAATCTTATGCGCCGCCGCATAATGAAGAAATCCCAGAGCCATCCGGTCCGTATCGAAAAAAACCGCATCGGCATCGGTCCGCAAAATACCGGGAGCCTGTGCCAGACCGTCAATGAAAGTGCCGCAGCCTTCCATGCGGATCAGTTTCGGGCGTTTGTTTTCCGGAGTGGAAGCGAAAGCTTCCTGCAATCCTTTTTCCCGCGAGTCCAGAGAACCGCAGCGGAGAATACATTTCTTGCCTTCTGCAATCAAAGTGGAAATGGCGTCCCGGATACCGGTGGCGCGGTTGATTTCCAGTGCATGACCTTTCACCTCGCGTTCCTGATCCACATAGATCGGAGTCAGCGGATAACGGTCAAACAGTTCTTCCAGCGAAGTGTCTTCCGGAGTGGGTTTGAACATAGTGACAACCACGAAATCCACCACGCCGGACCACTCGGCAAAAAGTTTTTCCAGCGTACCGGGATTGGTGTCATAGCAGCCGACAATCGGGTAATAGCCGCGCGATTCCAGACGGATTTCCAGATCCAGCAGTTTCTGCATGAAAACCTCATGCGTAATCCGGGAACAGAGAATTCCCACGAATTTCGACCGGTTCAGCCGTAAATTGCGCGCTGCCATGTTGGGGGTGTAATTGTATTCACGCGCCAGACGCATGACCAGTTCCCGTTTGTCGTCCTGGACATGTGCCTGGTTTTTCAGAACACGGCTGACCGTCCGGATGGACAATCCGGAAAGTTCAGCCAGCTGTTTGAGCGTAACTGCCATATTTTACAGAGTCACTCCGTCTTTGAACAAGGCGATTTCTTCGAAACCGTGTTCTTCGTTTTTGGCAGGTTTTCCGGACGCCGTATCCATCACCAGACGGAAAAATTCGTCTGCAACCGCTTCGGCGGAAGTGCCGTCTTCAACCAGACGCCCCGCGTTGAAGTCGATCCAGTGCGGTTTCTTCGCCGCCAAAGCGGAATTGGAAGCGATTTTCAACGTTGGAACAACTCCGCCGAACGGAGTGCCGCGTCCCGTGGTGAACAGCACAAGGTGCGCACCGGCGGCAGTCAGCAGAGTCGTGGCGACCATGTCGTTGCCGGGACCGTTCAGCAGGTTCAGGCCGGGTTCCACAACGCGTCCGCCCATCGGCAGAACGTCGATCACCTGTGCGCTGCCGGCTTTCTGCGTGCAGCCCATGGACTTGTCTTCCAGAGTGGAAATGCCGCCTTCCTTGTTGCCGGGCGACGGATTTTCATAAATCACCTGATTGTAGCGCATGAAATACTTCTTGAAACTGTTGATCATATCCACGCACTTGTCAAAGATTTTGCGCGAAACACAGCGGTTCATGAGAATGGTTTCCGCACCAAACATTTCCGGCACTTCCGACAGAACCGTCGTGCCGCCCAGCGCAGACAGCCGGTCGGAAAACTTGCCGACCAGCGAATTTGCCGTAATGCCGGAAAGCCCGTCCGAACCGCCGCATTTGAGACCGACCACCAGCTCTCTGGCGGAAATTTTCTCCCGCTTGTCATGCTGCGCGATCTCCGCCAGCTCAGTCAGAATCTTCATGCCGCTTTCAAATTCGTCTTCGCCGTCCTGTGCAACCAGGAAACGGATGCGTTCCGAATCATATTCGCCGAGTTCCTCGCGGAACCGCGCCACGGTATTGTTTTCACAGCCCAGCCCGACCACCAGCACAGCTCCGGCGTTCGGATGACGCACGAAGTCCGCCAGCAGCAGACGGGTCAATTCATGATCCGCGCCCAGCTGGGAACAGCCGTACGGATGCGTCAGAGCCACCGCGTGATCCATGCTTCCTTTCGGGAGCAGCTGCCGGTTGGCGGCATTGGCAAGATTGACCGCGAGACGGTTCACGCAGCCGACCGTCGGGACAATCCACAGATTGTTGCGGATGCCGACGCGTCCGTCTTTGCGGCGGAAACCTTCAAAGAAAACCTCCTTCTGCGCCGGAACCGGAGCATGGGCGGCTTCCGGTTCATACGTGTAGTCAAGCACGCCGGAAAGCGCAGTGCCGAGGTTGTGGGTATGTACTTTGGCACCGAGGGCAATATCGCATTTGGCAATCCCGATGGGCATTCCGTACTTGATCACCTTTTCCCCTTTGGCAATGGGACGCAGGGCAAATTTATGACCGCGCGCGATGTCTTCCGTCAGCTCGACAATCGCCGTTTCTCCTTTATGCAGGTCTTCCAACGCCACGGCAACATTGTCCCGCGGATGAATCTGAATGTAACGCATGGGCTGTATTC
>ERZ1034992.142-NODE-142-length-44729-cov-11.939226_pt1 | contig 44729 bp, 41 predicted proteins | sample MGYA00520695_ERZ1034992 | MGnify/ENA primary metagenome ERZ1034992 (study PRJEB33766, sample SAMN09781778) | gut metagenome | biome: gut microbiome | host: Homo sapiens | place: Madagascar | study: EMG produced TPA metagenomics assembly of the PRJNA485056 data...
TAAAAATACCGCCCATTCAAAAAATATCCATTCACCTGAAATCCCGACCGTTTTTCTCCGTGATCTTTTTTGAAATGAGCGGTTTGATGGCGCAATGAAAATATTCCTGAAACGTTATGTCAATTCATCGCACCATACTTATCCCGATACGCCTTGACTGCTTTCCGGTACCGATTCAGTGCTTCTGTCGTACCAGCCTTTTCCAGATAACCGAGCAAATCGTCCAGATTGGCAATGGAAAGAACGGTAAGGCCATGCGCTTTCTGTACTTCCTGAACGGCTGAGAATTCCGACAATGCATCATCCTTGCCCGAACGTTCCATACGGTCCAGCGCGATCAATACGACGCTGGGAACCGCATCCGACTTCCGAATAATTCCAACAGATTCATTGACCGACGTTCCCGCGGAAATGACATCATCGATAATGACAACACGCCCTTTCAAAGGCGCGCCGACAATGATGCCTCCCTCGCCATGATCTTTGGCTTCCTTGCGATTGTAGGCAAAAGGAACATTTCTTCCTTTTTTCGCCAGTGCCATGGATACCGCCGCAACAAGCGGTATTCCTTTATAAGCCGGACCGAACAGCATGTCGAATCCGACACCGGACTGAAGCAGTGTCTCGGCATAATAATCGGCAAGCTTTCCAAGCGACTGGCCGTCATTGAACAAACCGGCATTGAAAAAATAGGGAGAAGTTCTTCCCGCCTTTGTCACAAATTCGCCAAAACGCAAAACACCGCACTCAACAGCAAAGCGGATAAAATCCTCTCTTAATGCACTCACTTTTGTACCCCGTACCTGAAAAAAACAATGTCGGTATTGTAACTTGCCGCTTCCGTAACGGATAGCTCAAACACATTCCGTCATTTCCAGTATGATTCCGGTTTTCAAGTCAACAAAAAATCACCATGCTCTCGATTACCACAGCCAATCTTAATGGCATCCGTTCCGCGGTCAAAAAGGGATTTCTGGAATGGATTGCCCTGACCGCACCGGACTTTGTCTGCATTCAGGAAATCAAGGCCCAATCCAGCGACATAACACCGTCTGTCGCCAATCCTGACGGACTGACGGGCTACTTTGACTGCGCCCGGAAAAAAGGGTATTCCGGCGTCGGAATATACAGCAGATACAAGCCCGATCAGGTCATACATGGCTTTGGCAGTACGGAATTCGATGCTGAAGGCCGTTATTTGCAATGCGACTACAAAAATTTCAGCCTGATTTCCCTTTATGCGCCTTCCGGCTCGTCTTCCCCCGAACGTCAGGCGGCCAAATTCCGCTTTATGGATGAGTTTTTTCCGTATCTGAAAAAACTCAAGGACAGTGGTCGCGAATTTATTATTTGCGGTGACTGGAACATCGCTCACCGTGAAATCGATCTGAAGAACTGGAAAAGCAACCAGAAAAACTCCGGTTTTCTGCCGGAAGAACGTGCATGGCTGTCCCGCATATTTGATGAACTCGGTCTGATCGACGTATACAGAATGCTCCATCCCGACACGACAGGCGAATCATATACATGGTGGAGCAACCGGGGACAGGCCTGGCAGAAAAATGTGGGATGGCGCATCGATTACCAGATCGCCACCCCCGGCATGGCCCGTAAAGCCGTTTCAGCCAGCATCTACAAGGAAACGCGCTTTTCCGATCATGCGCCCCTGACAATCCGATACGACAGGGAACCCTGATCAGTTGATGCCAAGATAATTGGCAATGAAATCGGCATCCTTGTCGCCTCTTCCGGACAGATTGACCAGAATGGTTTTATCCGGTCCCAGTTCCCTGGCAATTTTCATGGCATAGGCGACAGCATGCGAGCTTTCCAGTGCCGGAATGATGCCTTCGATCCGTGACAATGTCAGAAAGGCATCAAGACATTCCTTGTCTGTAATCGCTTCATATTCGACACGGCCGATATCCTTGAGATAACAATGCTGTGGGCCGACTCCGGGATAGTCCAGACCGGATGCTATGGAATAGACCGGCAACAACTCCCCTTTTTCATCCTGCAACGTATAACACTTGAAGCCGTGCAGGACTCCTTTTTTCCCAAGGCTTAGTGTTGCGGCATTATCCGGTGTATCGAGTCCCTTGCCAGCCGGCTCGATACCTACCAGTCTGACCGATTCATCCGGCAAAAATTCGGTAAAGATACCGATCGCGTTCGAACCGCCTCCGACACAGGCCGTCACGACATCAGGCAATCTGTTTTCGCGAGCCAGAAACTGCGCGCGCGCTTCTTTTCCGACAATGCTCTGGAAATCGCGCACCATTTTCGGAAAAGGATGAGGACCGACGACCGAACCGATTGCATACAGAAAATTCTTCGGATCTTTCAGGTACTCTTCAAATGCACTGTCGACCGCATCCTTGAGTGTTTTGGTTCCCCTCGTAACGGGAATGAGATGACATCCGAGAATTTTCATCTTGGTCACATTGGGATGCTCTTTTTTGATATCGATTTCCCCCATATGGATCTCACAGGGAATACCGACCAGCGCACAGGCCGTAGCAAGTGCCACACCGTGCTGACCGGCTCCGGTTTCAGCCAGTACTTTCGTTTTTCCCATATACTTGGCGAGCAATGCCTGTCCAAGGCAATGATTGATCTTGTGTGCACCGGTATGATTCAGATCTTCCCGTTTCAGAAAGATACGGGCTCCCCCCTGACGTTCGGACAATCTCTTGGCATAAAAAATGGGGCTCGGACGACCGACAAAATCGGCATACAGTTCCTGCAATTCATCCTGAAATGCTTTCGTTTTGCTGACCTCATCATAAGCCGCGGCAATTTCATCCATCACCGCTTTCAGTTCCGGCGGCACGATTTGTCCGCCATATTCACCGAAATAGCCATCTTTATCCGGCATTTCCAAAAACTGCTGAGCCATACCTTCTCCCATTCATGCACACCCGTCCGGCCTGAACGTTATATGACAGGCAGGACATCAATCATTTGTCAAAGCTTGCATTCCGGAACCGGAACACAAGCGGATTCTTTCAAAGACGAAAATTTTACACTCAACCGGGAATTTTTTTCGATGTTCCTGAACTTATTCCCGCTTTTGCCGCCAGGGCGCTACTTTCGGCAATAACAACATACCCGGCAACGCCAGTACAAAACATAAGTTGAAAAACATGAACCAGCCTGTCATATCGACGATGTAACCGGCCGACGCGTTAATGAACGTTCTCGGCACAGCGGCCAGACTGGTAAACAGGGCGAACTGGGTAGCGGTATAACGTTCATCCGTTGTCCGGGCGATATAGGCCACAAACGCGGCAGTTCCCAATCCAACGCCAAATGCTTCGAAACCGATCACAAAGGCAAGAAGCATCGGATTGGCACCATTTATGGCAAGCCAGGAGAATCCGAGTATGGCCAGCGCCTGTACGGCACCGAAAACCCAGAGTGCCCGGTTGATTCCCAGACCGATAATCCATATCCCCCCCAGCAATCCACCGATCAGGCTCGCCCAAAAGCCGGTCGTTTTCGCGATGATTCCGATCTGGGTCATGGAAAAACCGAGATCAAGATAAAATTTGGTGGCAAGCGCAGTTGCCAGGCTATCGCCCAGCTTGTAAAGAAATATGAACGTCAATATCAACAGAGCGCTTTTCCAGCCGGCACGTCCGATAAATTCGGTAAATGGCAAAACCACCGCTTCCCTGATCGTTTTCGGCGGTGCGCCATGAATATCCGGCTCACGAATGACCAGTGTACAAACCAGACCCGGCAACATGAATGCGGCGGTAATCCAGAACACTGCCGGCCAGCTCATCATATCAGCCAGTATAAGCGACAATGCTCCCGGTACCATTCCCGAAACCCGATAGGCATTGACGTGGATGGCGCTTCCCAATCCCTGTTCTTCATCCGGCAGCAGCTCCCGACGATAGGCATCGATGACAATATCCTGACTGGAAGAAAGAAAAGCGATAAATGCCGTCAGCAAACCGACCAGAACGAGCTGCCGGCCCGGATCAAGCGCTCCCAGCAATCCGATCGAAACAAACAAACCGGTCTGGGTTAACGCCATCCATCCGCGACGGCGTCCCAGAAAGCGAAAGGAATAACGATCCATGAGCGGTGCCCAGAGAAATTTCCAGGTATAGGGAAACATCACCAGCGCAAAAAGACCAAGTGCCTGAACATCAAGTCCTGATTTGGCCAGCCAGGCCTGCAAAAGGGTAAGAAGAATAAATAACGGCAACCCGGAAGAAAAACCGAGAAACACGCAAATCAGCAGGCGCGGATCGAATACGGCGTGCCATTTTTTCGGGAATGCCATTACGAATAAGCCGCTATTTTTTTCTGTAACCTGAAGATGGCAAGACTTCCCCGCCAATTCGGTACGAGCTTGACCGGTTTTCCGCCATGCAATGCGACACAATCGATCACCTTCAATCCGACCTGCTCAGCCAGATTCTCGAAATCCCGTATAGTGGCACACCGAAGATTCGGTGTGTCATACCACTCGTAAGGCAACTCGGCGGAAACCGGCATATGCCCGTTCAACAGAGCAAGACGGTGTGGCCAATAGGCAAAATTCGGAAACGAGACAATCGCTTCATTTCCGACACGGACGATTTCCCGCAACAGTTCTTCCACGTTTTTCATCATTTGCAAGGCAGACAGGCACAGAACCGAATCGAACGTATCGTTCCTGAAAAAAGAAAGCCCTTTTTCCAGATCATGCTGGATAACACTGACACCGCGGCGGATACATCCGGGTATCTTCAGATCGTCGATTTCGATACCATAACCGGTACACTTTTTCGTCAGCTGCAGATATTCCAGCATGGCACCGTCACCACAGCCAAGATCCAGCACATGGGCGCCGCTTTCGACCCAGTTTGAAATAAATGCCAGATCGGCCCGCAATTTTTTCAGTTTCGGCACATTCATGATCCGTCATCCTTTCCGGTTTCCTGCCAGATACGTTCATAATACGCCCGAACGACCTCATGATAACGTTCATCATTCAGCAAAAAGGCATCGTGGCCATGAGGCGCATCAATTTCGGCATAAGTGACCTGCCGTTCATTACTGATCAGGGAACGGACTATTGCGCGACTGCATTCCGGCGAAAACCGCCAGTCCGTTGTGAACGAAACCAGCAAATATTGGGCTTGGGTTCCGGCAAACGCCTTGTCCAGATCACCGCCATGTTTGGCCGCCGGATCGAAATAATCCAGTGCCCGTGTAATCAGCAAATAGGTATTGGCATCAAAGTAGGCAGAAAACTTCTCCCCCTGATAATGCAGATAGGATTCGATTTCAAATTCGACGCCATAACCGAATTGGTATTCACCGGATCGCAATTCACGGCCGAATTTTTCCGACATGTCGTCATTGGACAAGTAGGTAATATGCCCGATCATGCGTGCAACACGCAAACCGCTTTTCGGAACGACACCATACGCGTAGAAGTCCCCTCCGTGAAAATCGGGATCCGACAATATCGCCTGCCGGGCGACATCGTTGAATGCGATATTCTGTGCCGACAACCGGGCAGTTGAAGCAATCACGACAGCATGACGCACCCGGTCAGGATACTGCATGCTCCATGCCAACGCCTGCATTCCTCCGAGAGAACCGCCCATAACGGCGGCAAATCTCTCGATACCCAAGGCATCGGCCAGACGTGCCTGCGCATTGACCCAGTCTTCCACCGTCAATACCGGAAAATCCGCTCCGTACGGTTTTCCGGTCTGCGGATTGATATCCATCGGACCGGTTGAACCGAAACACGACCCCAAATTGTTGACACCTATCACAAAAAAGCGGTCGGTATCCACAGCTTTTCCCGGACCGACCATATTGTCCCACCACCCGGTACTTTTCGGATCATTCGCATACACTCCTGCGACATGATGGGACGCATTCAAGGCATGGCAGATCAATACGGCATTGGAACGATCTGCGTTCAATTTGCCATATGTTTCATAAACCAGTGTGTAATTGGCAATACTGGCACCACTTTGCAGAACCAGTGGTTCGGCAAAATGCATCGACAACGGTGAAACGATTCCAACTGATGTCATGAATATTCTGTTCCAGAGAAACGGTCACTTGCAATAACCGGCTCTTTACGTATCAACAATAAAAAAAGCCCGAAAGCATCGGCTAATCGGGCTTTTCATTCACACTCGCTTTAGCCGTATTTATTCAGGAAACCCTCTGCGCCCGCAAGCTGTCTTGTTCAAATCGGCGCAATATCGCTAGCATAGCGAAATCACCGGATATCGTCAAACCTGATAATCCGCTATTTTGCAATTTGCGCCTCGCCAATAATCAGGTTCCCCCAGCAGTCATATCATCAAGCTGCAAATCGTGCACGGCCTTTTCAATGGCTTCCTCTTCCACCAGTGCCAGAATATTTTCGACTTTCGGTTTCAGGATTTTCAGATCGCTTGACAGAACTTCCTGCTTGACATTCAGAAGCTGGGCGGGATGCATCGAAAACTCACGCAATCCCATTCCCAGCAGAAGTCTTGTCAAATGGGGATCGCCCGCCACCTCACCGCAGACAGAAACAGGGATGCCTGCCTTGTCCGCCGCCCAGATCGTCATCGACAACATCGACAAAATGGCAGGATGCAACGGGTTGTACAGATAAGCTACTTCCGGATCAACCCGATCTATCGCCAAAGTATACTGTATCAAATCATTCGTTCCGATAGAAATGAAATCGAGCCGGGAAGTAAACATCGGCAAGCCCAGTATGGCAGCCGGCACTTCCACCATGGCACCGACCTTGATATTCTCGTCGAACTTTCGGTTGGCTTCTCGTAACTGTGTCTTGGCCTGCTCGATAAGCGCCAATGTCTGGTCAATCTCGAATGCATGAACCAGCATGGGAACCAGCAATTTGACGGGACCGAAAGCCGATGCCCTCAATATGGCCCGCAACTGTACCAGAAACAGTTCCGGCTCGGCCAGACAATAACGGATCGCACGCCTGCCAAGTGCCGGATTCAGTGTACTGGATTCCGGTGTGCCGATCGGTTTGTCAGCACCGATATCCAGTGTCCTGATCGTGACAGGCCGGCCTTTCATCAAAGTCACCGCTTTCTTGTAGGCTTCGAACTGTTCTTCTTCGCCAGGTATCCGGCTGACGTTTCCGCTTCGCCCCATAAACAGAAATTCAGACCTGAACAACCCGATACCGGTCGCACCATTTTCCAGTGCTGCCGTGCAGTCATCCGGAAATTCGATATTGGCCAGCAGTGCGACAGGCGTTCCGTCGATCGTTACAGCGGGAGTCCTTTTCAGTTTGGTCAGTTTTTTCCTCGCTTTTGTCTGGGCAGCCTGTCGGGCACGATACTGCTCCAGAACCAGAGGCGTCGGGTTGACGATAACGATACCGGCATCGGCATCGACAATCAGCCAGTCATCCTGCCTGATCAGCGACAAAGCCCCGGCAAGACCGAAAACGGCTGGCGTATCAATACTTCGGGCCACAATAGCCGCATGCGAGTTTCTTCCACCTATTTCAGACACGAAACCGCAGAACGTATCATCACGGAACTGGAGCATATCGGCAGGCGAAATGTCATAAGCGACGACAATCATATCGACGCGTTCGCTGTCGGATTCCGGGGATACGGGATGATAATCGGTCGGCGTACCGGTCAGAACCTTCATGATCCGTTCGGAAACCTGCTGGATATCCGCCTTGCGCTCCCTCAAATAGGGATCTTCTATATGATCGAACTTGGCCGAAAGCTCTTCAATCTGGGTCAGAAGCGCCCATTCCGCATTGTAGCGGCGGGTCCGGATGATATTGAAAGGTTCTTTCGAAATCATCGAATCCGCAAGAATCATGGCATGCACATCCAGAAAAGCGCCCAGCTCTACCGGAGCATCGACAGGCAAATTCGACCAGATGGTTTCCAGCTCCTTCTGGACCGTACTCAGTGCCTGCTGCAAACGTTCCACTTCGGCTTCCACTTTTTCCTGCGGAACCAGATAATGCTTGGTATCCATCGCAGCATGAGCGATCAGATGAGCGCGGCCGATTGATATGCCACGCGAGACAGAAATTCCGAAAAGTGCAAAAGATGCCATAATCGTGTCGGCCTATACTATTCCGCTTCACCAAACCGGTTGTTGATCAGCCTGGTCAACGCCTTCATGCATTCGGCTTCATCTTCCCCATCTGTCTCCAGAAGAATCTTCGATCCTTTTCCGGCCGCCAGCATCATGACTCCCATGATTGATTTGGCGTTGATTCGCTGATTGTTCCGAGTCATCCAGACTTCACATGAGAACTTCGATGCCAATTGCGTCAATTTGGCCGAAGCACGGGCATGCAACCCCAGTTTATTGATAATTTCCAGTTCCGTTTGTACCATGTTCTACCAGATATCGAGATTAAAACGTCAAACAACAGGAAGCTCTGTCTGGAAACAAATCCGGTTTGTCCGTTTTGAAAAACATTTCCTTTCCAGTCAATTTTTTCAGCAGGGATCAATACGGACTGCGCCATTTTTGCCGCCGGAAAGAGCCTTTTCGATCACCGTCTCCAAGTCGCTTTTCCGATAGGTGATCGCTCTTAGCAACATGGGCAAACTGACCCCTGCAATTACCTGTACCTTGTGCTCTGTACTGAGCTGGTGACAACAGTTGGAAGGCGTACCTCCCAAAACATCCGTCAAAACCAGCACACCGGAACCATCATCAAGCCGGCCGATAGCATCCATGGCCATCCTGCTGATATCGCATATATCCTGATCCGCCTTGACGTTAATTGCTTCAATACGCTCCTGCTCACCTTCAAACAGGTGCATTGCGGTAGTCATGAACGCCTCCGCCAATGGCTCATGCATGAGAAGTAATATGCCTACCATATAATCTTGACAATAAAAAAAGATGGGCTAAAAAACACGGCCGGACAACAGGCCTTTTAAGGCATTGTAATGAATTAAACCGATCGGTCAAACCGTTTTTTCCAGTTCATCCATAAACAGACCGGCCACATTGAAGCCGGTCTGTTGCGCGATTTCACGAAAACAGGTCGGACTGGTCACATTCACTTCCGTCAACCAGTTGCCGATGATATCCAGTCCAACAAGGAAAAGTCCCCTGTCTGCAAGTACCGGCGCTAAAGTCTCTGCAATTTGCCTGTCTCTCTCCGACAAAAGTTGTGCCCTGCCCGTACCGCCAGCCGCGAGATTTCCCCTGACTTCCCCCTTTTGGGGAATACGGGCCAAAGCAAATGGCACAACCTGACCGTTTATCAGCAAAACCCTTTTGTCACCCTCGACAATATCCGGAATGTATCGCTGGGCCATCACCGCTTTGCGACCGCTCGCGGTCAATATCTCAATCGCGGCCCCCAGATTGAGGCCGTCTTCCCCGATCCTGAAAACACCGTCTCCCCCCATGGCATTCAAGGGCTTTAATATGATGTCACGATACTCCGCATGAAAAGAACGCAACTGCTCCTGATCCGCCGTCACAAGAGTTGGCACCATGAATTCGGGAAACTGTGCGATCGTCAGTTTCTCATTATGGCTGCGAAGTGCATCGGGACGATTGAAAATTCTGGCTCCCTTTCTTTCCGACAATTCGAGAAGATACGTGGAATTAAGATATTCGACATCAAATGGAGGATCTTTCCTGACAATCACCGCATCAAAGGTTTCCAGTCCCCGATCTTCTGTTTCCCGGACGTCAAACCACCTGTGATCTTCCGTACCCGTCAATTCGATACCATTGACACGAGCATGCACGTTCTGCCCGTTCAAAACCAGATCATGCTGACAGAAAGCATAAATCCGGTGCCCTCTTTCCCCCGCTTCCTTCATCAGCGCAAATGTCGAATCCTTTTTGATGACGAACTTCTCAAGCGGATCCGCATAAAAAGCCAGTTCCATATCCTGCCTTTCGCTCACGATTGCATGTCGGGATCGGTTTTTTCCAGTTCGACCGAAGCCGCCAGCAATGCCAGACGTGCAATCACCCCATACATGTAAAACCGGTTGGGCGCCGTCGTCCCCGGTTCCGCACTTCTGTCCGGTAACGTATGCTGCTGTGCGAAGGCCAACGGAACGAAATGCGCACCTGGCGCATTCAGATTTTCATTGATATCGCGCTTTTCATTAACCCGGTAAAAACCACCGACCACATACCGGTCAATCATGTAAACGACCGGTTCGGCGACAGCGTCATCCACTCTTTCGAAAGAATGAACGCCTTCCTGAATAATGACATCACGAACGGGAAGGCCTTCCTTGACGACCGACATCTTGTTGCGCTGCTTGCGATTCAGTTCCCTGACTTCGCTTGCATCCGTAACGGTCATGATACCCATACCGTATGTTCCTGCATCCGCTTTCACAATGACAAACGGCTTTTCCTTGATACCATATTCCTTGTACTTCCTTCGGATTTTGATCAGTACGGAATGGACACTCGCCGCAAGACACTCCTCACCCTCATGCTCGCCGAAATTGACATGGCTGCATTTTGAAAAGTACGGATTGATCAGCCAGGGATCGATTCCCAGCATCTTGGAGAACCGTTTGGCGACATCGTCATATGCAGCGAAATGATTGCTTTTGCGACGGACAGTCCAGCCTGCATGCAAAGGGGGGAAAAGACTCTGTTCATAAACATTTTTGAGAATTTCGGGAGTCCCGGAACTCAAGTCATTGTTCAAAAGAATCGTACACGGATTGAAATCCCCCACACCGACGCGGCGTCCGTTATTGATTCTCGCCAAAGGTTCCAGCATCAGCGTCGTCCCGTCCGGCAGAGTAAACGGAGTCGGCACCTTGATATCTTCCGATAAGGAACCCAGCCGGACATTAAGGCCTGTCTGACGCAAAATCCGGATCAGTCTTGCAATATTTTGCAAGTAATAGATATTCCGCGTATGACTTTCCGGAATCAGAAGCAGATTTTTGGCATCCGGACAGTATTTTTCAATGGCGGCCATGGTGGCCTGTACAGCCAGCGGCAGCATTTCAACAGACAGGTTGTTAAACCCGCCGGGAAAAAGATTGGTATCGACTGGCGCCAGCTTGAAACCGGCATTCCTCAAGTCGACTGAACAGTAGAATGGAGGAGTATGATCCTGCCATTCCAGCCTGAACCATCTCTCAATGGAAGGTGTCGAGTCGATAATGGTTTTTTCCAGTTCATGCAAAGGTCCGTTCAGTGCGGTAACTAAATGGGGAATCATAAAAATCCTTCAGCGTACTTCAGTAACATGGAAGATTATTCTGGACTTCGAACACAATCTTCCTTTTCCCAATACAAGACATCGCCTTATTTTACAGGAGTGGCAAATGGACATGTTATCGGACGCCGCGCCACTCCTGTCATATCATTTGTCCGGGCTGTGCCCGCTTCAAGGAACATATACTACCTGCTAATGAAAATTATTGCTTCAGTGGCCCGTTTTCAGCATCCATCAAAAGACGAAACACATCATGACCGACTATTTCCCAATCGCCCTTTTTCTGCCATGAATTTTTTCAAAAATATCTTCCATCAGCTTTTTTAACCGCCGTTTTCTTGCGCTATATCTTTTTTACCGGATCCGGAACAGAAAAATGCGTCATCAAAATGGACTTATTCTGTCAAAATCAATTAATATTGGCTCATATTTCCCAGGAAAACAAGCAGCTTTCCCACCTATCAAGAGGAGACGTAATGAGCAAGAAAATACTGGACGAACTGCAAGCCAAACTGGGACAAATCATGGCAAGCTCGCCGGCAAAGGATATCGAGCGAAACATCCGTGCAACCCTAACTCAGGCTATCTCCAGACTGGATGTTGTCACAACAGAGGAATATGAAATCCAGAAACTGATCATTGCGCAGATGCAACACAAGATTCTTTCACTGGAAACACGACTGGCAGAACTTGAGCAGCAATCACGGCATTCAAAAACATCGCTACCAGAATCTGAAACCGGAAAATGAATCTCGCGATTTTAAAAAGCCGTGCTCTTTCAGGCATGAAAGCCCCGGAAGTGACTGTGGAAGTCCATCTGGCAAACGGTCTGCCGTCTTTCACTATCGTCGGTTTGCCGGAAACAGAGGTCAAGGAAGCCAAAGATCGCGTCAGGGCAGCCTTGCAAAACATCCGGTTCGAATTTCCGGCAAGGCGAATAACGGTCAACCTCGCTCCGGCCGATCTTCCAAAAGAATCGGGCCGATTTGATTTGCCGATCGCCCTGGGAATCCTGGCAGCATCCGGACAAATCCGTCAGGACCAGCTGGACCGCTATGAATTTGCCGGAGAGCTATCGTTATCCGGAGAACTCCGTGCCATTCGCGGAGCACTGGCAATGGCCTATGCGATAAGCCAGAACCCAAAGGCATCCGAGAAAGCTTTCATTCTTCCGTCTGCCAACGCTGATGAAGCAGCCTTTGTACAAAATCTGAAAATTCTTCCGGCCAATACCCTGCTTGAAGTCTGCGCTCATCTGAACACGGCTTCCGGTATGCCGGGCCTGGTTCCCTATGTCGCCCGACATGACAAACAGCGTCCCGAATACCCCGATTTCAGCGAGGTCAAGGGACAATTCAAAGTAAAAAGGGCGCTCGAAATCGCCGCAGCCGGCAATCACAGCGTCCTGATGAGCGGACCTCCAGGGACCGGCAAAACCATGCTGGCATCACGTTTTGCAGGAATATTGCCTCCCATGACGGACAAGGAAGCCATTGAATCGGCCGCCATTCAGTCCCTGAGTGGCCAGTTCAATCCGTCCCGATGGAAAACGCGACCTTTTCGTTCCCCTCACCATACTGCTTCCGCCATCGCCCTGATCGGAGGCGGGAGTACACCCCGTCCAGGCGAAGTCTCTCTGGCACATCATGGCGTTCTTTTCCTGGATGAATTGCCCGAATTCGATCGCCATGTTCTGGAAGTACTCCGTGAACCGCTTGAATCCGGACACATCGTCATCTCGCGGGCAGCCAGACAGGCTGATTTTCCTGCCCGATTTCAGCTCATTGCCGCAATGAATCCCTGTCCTTGCGGTTATTACGGTCATCCCTCCGGGAAATGTCACTGCTCTCCTGACTCTATTGCCCGTTACCAGCGGAAAATATCCGGGCCTCTTCTGGATCGGATCGACATTCAGGTATCTGTCAATGCCTTGAGACAGGAAGAATTGTCCAGATTCGCAGAAACAGGCGAATCTTCCGAAGCAATCGCTTCCCGGGTCAGGAAAGCTTACGACATTCAGCTGAAAAGACAGGGTAAACCGAACAACCAGCTTACTGCCCGGGAAATAGATGACTTTTGTCTTCTTGACGAGTCCGGTGAACGTTTGCTTAAGGAGGCGATGGCCAGACTGATGTGGTCGGCACGCGCTTACCATCGTATTCTGAAAATTTCAAGAACGATTGCCGATCTGGCCCGAACGGAAACGATCAGGCCTGAACATGTGGCAGAAGCAATTCAGTACAGAAGGGCTCTGAAAGAAAATTGAAAAAATTGATCTTCATTTGGCAACCCTCATTCAGGAGAAAAACATGCTAGTCATATTCAAATCCCCGGCCGGAGCCGATATCATGATGTTCGAAGAAAACGCCAAACAGATTCTCGATCTTCTCGGAAAAGACATCCACAAGGGGATCATCACTTCGGATGAAACGGGTACGGCCATTGCAACACTTGAAAAAGAAATAGAACGCAAAAAACAGATCGAGGCTGAAGAAAAAGCAAAAAGAGAAAAACGGGAAAAAGAAGAACGCGAAAGAAAAGAAAAGGAAGGAAACGGGAATCCCGGCGAAAAAAACAAAAAAACATTCCCTCAAGCGGAGCCTCCTGTCAGTTTTTCCGCACGTGCCTATCCGTTTCTTCAGTTGCTGAAAGCCGCCAACAAAAAGAAAAAGGACATTTACTGGGGAATTTGATGACAGCAATACAACAAATCAGGTTAAACTGCCAGCATTGAATCATTATTTTCAATGTGCGTTCCGCACCGATTCAATCAGCAGAATAACGGATCGGTTTTATATCAATGACAATAGGCTAGGGAATGATTTCAAAAGGTTTAAAGAAATACAGGCTGTTTTTTCTCTGTCTGATGATGGCACCTGTCTTCTCGACACTGACAGGCTGCGCACGTCCCAACGATGAGGACATGGTCGACATGCTTTCCAAGGCTTACCAGTGCAAATGGATCAAAGTCGACTCCTATGAAAAAACCGATTCGCTACCGGGAATCTGGTCATATATTGCCCAGTATGATTTCAAACTCCGCTTTCGCGAAGGAGAAGCGGGTGCCTACAAATTCATGAAAGGCATGTACAACACCGTTCCCGGAGAAACCGATTGGCAAAAAGTCCTGCAAAATCCGAACGCCCGGGCATACATCCGCGACAATTGTTCTCCTCCGGCCCAGAAAATCATGGAACAGATCGCTATCCGTTCCTACATGCAATTACACGACAAAAAGATGTCGACTGTCCGGATACCGGTTTCTGTCAGTCTCTCAGGCTGGGCAGAAACTTCATCCGGAAGAGGTGGCTGGAATATGGACATGCGTCGCGACAAGGTAAAAACCGACTTCGAATGGACCAATCCCATTCCGAGAAAAGATTTGACGGCAAAAATCGTCGCAAAACCGCAAAAACAGTGACACTTTCCAAGGCCGGTCTTCATAATCGCCCGCTTTTATCGATCTCCAGCATAAAAGCGGGCGGCGTAATGTTATGACCCAGGATCAGGACCTTGAACACTTCTCCCATTTCAGCAGGTGATAAAAGCTTCTGGACAGCCTGTGACTGCAACAAAAACTGTGCGTCATCCCTCTTTTCGGAAAGATTTTGCACCAGGCCGATCAGTCCCGAACCGATCAGAAAATTCGCCTGGGTGGTATAACAGAGCACATCCAGTCCTTCTTCTGCAGCCGCTCTTGCAAGGGAAGTAAAATCAAGATGAGCCGTTATATCCTGCAAGCCGGGAAGAAAAAACGGATCGGTATGCGCACGATGCCGGTAATGGCACATCAATGTACCGACTGTTCTTTCCGGATGATAGTACTCATGTCCGGGAAATCCGTAATCCACGAAAATGGCAGCACCGGCTTTCCCGATTGCCAGCCTGTTCGCCAATGACCGGATGAATGCATACGCCTGTGTATGAATCTCGGTGACATATCCTTCCGGCAAAAGGCCGGAATCCGGAATCTGGAACGCTATCGAATCAGCCAATGCAGAACTGGCAGGACGCTCATCGAAAACGAAACGCCCTTCCCTGTAACCGACTCCCAGTTCATACCATCCTGTTTTCCGTCTGACAACCAGTTGTACAGGCATGGCATCCAGTACCTCATTGGCGATCAGGACACCTTCAAAACATTCGGGCAAGCTATCCAGCCAGCCGATCTGACGGTATTTTCCGAGCATCGCCTGCTGCCGTTGTCTCAATTCCGGTGACACTTCAAGTATTTCATAACAGTCACAGGTAACACCTGAGGACGAAAAACGATCGAGAACATCACGAGCAAGACGTCCGGTACCGGCTCCCAGCTCAAGTATTTTCGGTTCCGTTTGTCTCATCAGGGGAATCACGGCATCGGCCAGCGTATGACCATACAGGGGACTCATCTCTGGCGCTGTGACGAAATCCCCGCTTTCGCCCAGATTGGCAGAACCACCGCTGTAATAACCCAGTCCCGGTTCATACAGGACACAAGTCATATAATCGGCAAACGATATCCAGCCATTTTGCGATTCAATACGGTCTGTCACCCGTCTTTTCAATACGTCCGAGAAAACAAGCGCTTCCGCCGGTGGTAAAGGAAATTCCATCATTGCACAGGTTCCGTGAAAATTGTCATCAGTCTACTGCCAAACGGCGAAAAAACGGCATTTTTCCGATTCGATGATTCATTACTTTTCTCAAAGATGAATGCTTCGCGTACAATTTCGTCTTCAGACAAAAAACGGAATATCCTGTATGGCAAATCATGGAATCGCATTGGTAACCGGCGCAGCCAGACGTATTGGTCGCGTTATTGCCCTGTCTCTTGCCAGACATGGCTGGGATGTTGCGGTCCATTACCGTTTTTCCGAAAGCGAGGCAATGGCGACAGCTGAAGATATCCGAAAACTGGGCCGCCGTTCTGTTGCGCTGCATTGCGATTTGACAGACGAAGAAGCGGTAAACCGGTTACTGCAACGGGTCGAGGATTCATTGGGAAGACCTTCCTGTCTCGTCAATAATGCTTCTGTTTTCGAACACGACAGTGTGACAGATTTTTCTGCGCACTCGCTGGATTTCCATATGCGTACCAATCTGACTGCTCCGGTTCTGCTGTCACGGGCACTTCACACCATGACACCTGAAGGATCGCAATCCGTCGTTGTCAATTTGCTTGACCAGAAACTGGACAATCTCAATCCCAGTTTCCTGTCCTACACATTATCGAAAGCGGCCCTGAATACGGCGACAACACTGTTGGCACAGGAACTGGCGCCCAAACTCCGGGTTGTCGGCATCGCCCCCGGCATCACACTCGTATCGGGAGAACAAACCGAACAGGACTTCCAGATTGCCCACAAAAACACTCCTTTAGGTCGCTCCAGCACACCTGAAGACATCGCTTCGGCGGTTTGCTTTATTCTTGACTCTCCGGCAATTACCGGTACAACCATTATGGTTGATGGTGGCCAGCATCTCATTCCCCTTTCCCAGGATGTCATGTTTATTGCCAAGATGAGTGCCCAAAACAATTCTTGATCCCATGCATACACTTCTTCATCCCAAACTGAAAAACTGCCGTCGGCTTTTCCTTCGCAATTACGAAGTTCCTGTCAAAATCGGCGTTCACGATTTCGAAAAAAAACGCGCACAGCGTCTGTTGATCAACGTTGATCTGTACATTCCTCTGGCATTGTCGACGCCGGTCAACGACCAGCTTGCCGAAGTCGTGGACTATTCATTCATCCGGGATACCCTGTTTGAAAGAACGTCAAAGGGGCATATCAATCTTCAGGAAACATTATGTGATGACGTCGCCAAAATGCTGTTGGCCCACCCGCATGTACAGGCTGTCCGCGTTTCCTCGGAAAAACCCGATGTTTATGAAGACTGCGACAGCATTGGCGTTGAGGTTTTCCGTTTTCGGGATGAAAACTGATTCCAGTACGGATTATGGCAACCCGCAGGCAGTTTTTCAAAACCGGTTTTGAAAACAACAAACTGGCAAAACGTCTTTACCGTCAGGTCGGCAAGGCGATTGGCGACTTCAATCTGATCGAAGACGGGGACAAAGTCATGGTATGCCTGTCGGGAGGCAAGGACAGTTTTGCCATGCTTGATATCCTTTTGGGTCTTCAGGCGCGCGCGCCCGTTCATTTCGATATTATCGCCGTCAATCTTGACCAGAATCTGCCCGGATTTCCGAAAGACATTCTGCCTATTTACCTGAAAGAAAAAAACATTCCTTTCCACATCGAAACACAGGATACCTACAGCATCATCCGGCGCCTGATACCGGAGAACAAACCAGTCTGTTCGCTTTGTTCCCGTTTGCGCCGGGGAATTCTCTATCGGGTTGCCGGTGAATTGGGAGCAACCAAAATCGCACTGGGACACCATCGGGACGACATACTGGAAACTTTTTTCCTGAATCTGTTTTTCGGTGCAAAAATCAAGAGCATGCCTCCCAAATTGAAAACCAACGATGGCAAACACATTGTGATCCGCCCTCTTGCCTACGTCAAAGAAACCGATATCGAGCACTTTGCCGAAATCCGGCAATATCCGGTTTTCCCCAAAAACCTGTGCGGAGCCAAAGAAAATCAGCAACGCCGGCAAATCAAAACGCTGATCCGTGAGTGGGAAAAAAGATATCCGGGCAGAATCGAAAACATCTTTTCGTCGCTTTCCACCGTCGTCCCTTCACACCTGATGGACAACCGTCTTTATGACTTCGGCAGTCTGACATCCGACGAAAATGATACCGACCGTTTTCTACCGGAAACGACGGACTTTATTGAGTAAGGCGGTCGTTGATCTGTCATATTCGAAGTCAATTGCCATAACCCTTCCGCCGTAAGCAAGTACTTCCTTTCCCTCAGGGATGGCCGTCATGTCATAGTCTCCGCCCTTGACATAAATATCCGGACGGCATTCCCGCACAATCGCCTGTGCCGTATCTTCATCAAACGGGACGACCGCACTGACCGATTCCAGCGCCGCCAAAACGGCCATCCTGTCCTCACAGGAATTGATCGGGCGATCATCCCCCTTGCCGAGTCGTTTGACCGATTCATCTGTATTGACGGCGACAACAAGTGAAGCACCGAGCGCACGTGCCTGTGCGAGATAGGTAACATGCCCCCGGTGAAGAATATCAAAAACACCATTTGTAAAAACCACCGGTTTCGGCAAATCCGAAATCTTCGAACATATCGCCTTGCGGCTACATATTTTTTTATAAAAAGAAACCATTTGAAAATTCAGAAACCCTTAGTTAATTCCAACTATGCAACAAGAATGAACTAAAATCGTCGATGAACAAAAAAAGCATGCATCTGTCTCAAGATAACAAGCCGGCGAGATTCGTTTTTTGTTTCTATTTGTATCAATCATCGACATGGCGGAAACATCTGTTCATATTCGTTTATATCACAAGCCGATAGAAAGTCCGAAATGAAGAATATACGTTACTTTATAGCATGGCTGGTCCTGCTCGCTCTTTCCCCGTCAATATTCGCCAGCCAGAACACCCGCGCCCCGAATACAGATATCCCTCCTTCCGCAGAACTCACCTATACCGTAAAAGCCGAATATAACGGGCTCAGTCTGGGCGGAAACTCATTTATTCAATGGAAAGCGGACAAGCAGAAATATTCGCTTCAAAATGAAGCCAGAATATCGCTTTTCGGCAAAATCCTTGACGCCGACAGCAACGGTCGAATCACTGCCGAGGGACTCGTTCCGGAAAAATACGTCGAAAAACGGCTTCGGAAAGAGCAAACCACCACCCTGTTCAACTATACCGACCATACCGTCACTTTCCGTGAAAACAGGAAAGCCTCCCTCCGGGAAATAACCCAGGACCGGGCCAGTATTGTCTGGCAACTGGCTTTTATTGCCAGCGCCGATCCCGAACGACTGGTTCCCGGTTCCACACTGACATTCCAGGTCGCCGGTCGCAGTAAAATCGAACCCTGGACATTCCATGTCGTCAACACGGGCGACATTTCCACTCCAATGGGAAAAACAAAAGCGATCCAGTTTTCAAGAAACGGCAAAAAAGGCCAGAAGATGAATGTCTGGCTGGCACCGGATCACAACTGGTATCCTGTCCAGATTCTTTTCGATGAACCGGGCGGTCTTCAACTTTTGCAAACCATAAAGAAGATCACACCTCTTTGAAAAGAGAGCGACCTCAGTCGAATTTCCAGTCATACAACAAATCGACAGCCGTAATCGTTCCCGTTTGCCCGACAAGCGACAGGCGCCTTGAGATAATATAACGCAACTTGATCAGATTGGTCGCGCCTGTCAGTCCCTGCTCATACGTCAGATAAAGACGTGACGAAATCCGTTTGGTCAATGACAGGACCGTTTCGTCCAACTGGGATGAAGATGAAATACCGATGTCATCCAGACCGATTGTACTGGCCAGTCTTGTCGGCAAACCGCCAGACTGCTCCGTACTCAAAATGGCCGCCGCTGCCGTGGCGATGAGAGCACGTTGCTGATCATCCCCGTTTTCACCGCCGCTATACCCCAGAACCAGCCAGGACAGCTTTTCCGTATCGGACACTTCCGGTGTCGATACAAGCTGAACTTTCGGCGACTGTGCCGTCCCCTTGACGGAAACCCCGACCTCCGTCACATCCTCCGTAGGAGGGAATTCCCTCACGGCAAGAATATCGATTGTCGGATTTTCTACCGGTCCGCTGAATGTCACCTGTCCCTTCTTGATAGTCAGTTTCTGTCCAAATGCCGTATAGGATCCATCTTCTGTATTGACTGTTCCGAACACCCGCAATCGGTTGTCCTGAGCGGAAACAGCCTGTATCTGGCCGGCAAGTCTGGTATCCACCCCCTTCCCTTTCAGATAAAATTCGTTGCCGAGACCGACTTTCAGGTCAAATCTCAACGGAACCGGATTATCGGTTTTCTTTTCAGGACGTCCCAAAACAACAACATCCTTGCTGTATGTGACATTTCTGCTATCCGTCAGAATGATCATCGCCCGGTTGACATGCCACTCTCCGGTCAACTGCACCCTGTTCTCATCCAGAGAGAAATCCCCCTTTCCGGTAATGGCAAGCTGTCTGTCCACATTGGATAAAATCAACAATTTGTCCGTCTGGAAATGCAGATTGCTCAGCAATTCTCCATTTTTCAGCTGAACTCCCCCACCGATCTGCAACCGGCCCTCCGGCCCATAAATAATCCCTTTGACAATCTGCATACGGTTGCCATCAAGCTCGGCGGATATCTCACCACGAGACAGATTGACTCCCATACTCAACCAGCTGACCGACAGATTTTTTCCTTCAACATTGCCTGACAGCCGGGGATTGCCCAATGTGCCGTTCCCGTTGACCTGAAGTGACAGGGAACCGTCCAGCTCCATATCCGGCTGACCGGTCAACGGCCCTATCCATGCAATAGAAGGGACATCGGCATGAACGGACAATTCAAAGGGACTCCCCTTCGAAATACGCCAGCTCCCGTTATGCAAAACGAATTTTGTCATGGCCCGGGCCTGCACCGTTCCCGCTTTCACACTTTCAATCCGGGCATCGAGATTGGCAGTATTCCGGGAAAAGGTGGCTTGCACGTCAAATGTATTCAATCCCAGTTTGATACGATTGTCCCCCAGCAAGGTGATATCACCCTGTTCCCTGTAAAGATGAACCTTTCCATCCAGACTTCGCCCCGCCACCAGTGACCAGTCCGCTCCGAAAGTCAGTGTTGTACGTACCGTATTTCCGGAATCGGGCGAAACGGCAAGCAGATAAGCCAGTGGAACACCGCGCGCATTGCCGGACGTTTCCAGCAAATGACCCTTTTTAACCAGTTTTTCAACCGTCAATTGCCCATCCGGCAACTTGAGCGTCATATTCCGGAGAGATATTTCATGACTGCCGATTCGTACCGGAACAGATGAACTCAATTCAAAAGGCTGCTTTCCCTGATTTTCCAGTATGTCCAGCCGTCCTTCCCATATCTTCTTCGATGTCAGGCCACCTGTCGCCTGCGCAACCAGATCAAACAAGTCATTTTTTGCCATTATACGTATGCCATGAGAACGCAATGTTCCATCGATACCAGCCTGAATCGTATTCCACGTGCCCGAACCGACGGTCACATCATCAAGCCGTACATTGACGGCAATCCTGTTTCCCAATTCCGTCCCGAAACGCAGTCGTGCCTGCAGCTTTCCTGCGCCATACTGGCCCAATACCAGAAAATCCGTCCCCTCTAGGTCCATCGCAACATACATTGAATCCAGAGAACCGTTCAATTCTCCTTCACCCGACAACGCCCCCTTGTATCCTTTTCCAAAAGACTCCAGATCAGGTGCCTTCAGTTTCCAGGCCAGCCTGTCCCCCGGTTTTCCCAGATTGCCGGATACGCTCATGGAATTGGCTCCCAGCGTCAACAGGATATTCACGTCATTTATCTCTTTGTTTCCGATATGGAATTGTCCCTTGCCGGCCAGTGCCTGATTGAACAAGCGACTCGGCAAAAACGAATACCGTACCAGAATATCCTGCCGGGGTTTCAGTGAACCGGAAATATCGAGCCTGAAATTCAGATCGGACTCGGCGAATTGACCGAAAGAAGCGAAATTGAACCGGTTGACTTCACCGGCCAATTTAAAGGCCTGATCTTCGTCCAGGTTCATGTGCCCGGTCATTCTGAGTTCACCCCGGTCTGCCTTGACCAGCAATTCTTCCAGATCAAGCTCATTTTCTTTTTTAAGCAAACGGGCATTCAGGCGAATATGGTTCTCTCCCAGTTCAATCCTGAAATCCTGATTTTTCTCCCATTGAAGAAAGTGGATCTTTCCTGAAATCCGTGTTTGTCGAATCCTCGAACTGATCTCGTGCAAATCAAATCGTGACGTTTCGAGTGCAAGCACGACCTTTTCAGATACGAACTGGCCGTTCCCGGTAAATTGCCCGGCTTTCCCGAAATCCAGCAAAATATCATTCAACAAAATGTTATCGACATCCCCCTCGATCTTTCCTTTCAGAAACCGGACAGGTACTTCATTTCGATCGAATGGTCCCGGTTTACTGTTTTTGACCGCGACCTGTCCCTTCAACGACCGGTTCTTATCGGCACGAACATCAATCCGCGCATCAAAATCCGCGACTGGCCAGGTCGATTCGATCCTTGAAGGATCAAGCCCTTTTATATCCAGCTGAACCGCTTCGAACGGAAAAGAAGCGAACGGTGTCACAATGGCTTCAACCTGACCTTTTGCATCATATCCGTCAAGATTACCCGTCACATTCAAACGGTTCAGATCTCCGGACAACATCACGCTTGCATTTGCCCTGGCCAATTCATTCTCCAACCGGATCGTGCCGTCAACGCGGTAAGGGCGCGCCGTGCCCAGACTCATATTGATTCCGGTATTGCCCAAAGGGCTGTCAAATCCAAGATCCTTTACGCGCCATGCGGCCGCATCAGAGACAAGTGAGAAATTCACATTCTGCAATGAGATTCCCACCCCGGATTGGGTAACCGAAACCGAATCGAAATGTACATCCGAAACCTGAATGGAAACCGGGGGCGCCAGAGATTGCGGCAAAACAAATGGTTCTTCGGAAGACTGTTTCAAATCGACACTGATGCTGTCGGCCGAAATCAGCGAGACGTCCAGCCGACCCTGCAAAAGCCGCCAGGGATTCCACTCAAACATCAGGTGATCAACCCGGATATCTCTTTCTGCACTGCCCAGAGTAATTTTTTCGATTTCAAGCGAACCAAGCAGCGTTCCGGAAACGCCTTCGATTTCGATACCGCCATCTCCCGCCTGCACGACTTTCTGGGCAACCCACTGCAACGCCCATTCCTGACCTGCCAGCCAGATCAATCCCCCCAGCAGGAAAAAAGGTATGAATAACAGTATCAGCAAGCGCCGTCGCATCAGAAAGTAAATCCCAACGAAAAATGTAATCGGAAACTGCCTGTTCTTTCACCATATGCCAAATCGACACCAATCGGTCCGGCAGGACTGCGCCAGCGGCCGCCTATGCCATAGCCTATAGCGGGATCAAGCTCCTTGATCGTATCGCCGGCATTACCGGCATCGACAAAAAAGGCGACGCCCCAGTTTTTGATGAAATAGTACTGATACTCGACACTGGCCACAGCCAGATAACGCCCCCCTACGATCGCGTCACCTTCCTTGACCCCCAGACTCTGATACGAATAACCACGAACAGACTGGTCTCCCCCTGTCCGGAAAAAAACAGTCGACGGAACACCCTCTTTGCCGTCAGAGACAACCGCTCCGAGTTCCCCTCTCAAAATAAGATCGCCCTTCTCACCTATCGGCTGGAAGCGAATACCTTTAAGATACCCTCTCACAAACGACTTATCCGTCAATACCGGTTCAACCGCCGCTCCCACCTGAGCTTCAAGAGCATACCCTTTCGTCGGTGCGAGACGATTGTTCAGATGTCGCGTTATGATTCCGAATGTCACCGGCAACGCCTGACTCTGCTGCCCATCGGCCCCGTCAATCCGGTTATGTTCATTCAGATATTCGACGCTCACATATTTTTCCAGGCGGGGTGTTCCCCACGCTCTTCTGAAATTGGCGCCGGCAACACGGGTATCTTCTCCCTCGATCTCGGAACGGTCGTACATTACGCCAAAACTGTCTCTTGTACCATCCGGTCGTTGAGGAAGATAAACATCCGCTTTTGCGGTTCTCTGCCTGGATTGCAAAACGACAGAACTCTTCAATTTATAATCCCTGCCGAGAAAGTGGAGATTGTCATACGTCAGGCTGATACGTTCACCCATATCCGTGCTGTAACCGATACCGACTGCAGCATGTTTTTTCTTGTTTTCAACGACAGTCACCGTAATGGGAACCTCCTCAAGACCAGACTCCAGATCGGCGGTCACTTCAACCGAACTGAAATACCCCGAATCCTGAATCCGGGACTGCCAGTTCAGAAGCGCATTCTCACGAAAAGTCGATCCGACCTTGACCGGACGCTGTCCCATAATGACATCTTCTCCATACCGGTGTAATCCCACGATTCTGATGGGACCGAATTTCACAGGATCTCCACTGTTGACGATGACTTTGAGTGTCACCTCATCCGTCTCGGGATTGACAATCGCCCGGGTATCCTCAAGTTCGGCACGGGGATAGCGCACCCGGGTAACCTGTTTCAGGAGAGCGATTTTGGCCGCTTCCCAGTCGGCCATCCTGAAAACCGATCCCACAGGCAACTGCCAGTTTTTTTTCAGCTGTTCGATGCTTGGCTTCAGTGAACTTTTCTGTATCGTGATCGCCCCCTTAAACTCGATATCGACGACAGCGACCTTTACAGGTTTTCCGGGATCGACATGGATCAAAATACGGCGACCGCCATTTTCAAGTTTCTGCATTTCCGTCTTGATGACAGGAGAATAATAACCTTCAGTTTCGACCAGTTGTCGTATTTCATCCGGAGTATTACGATACAACCTTCTGAGCTGCGCACCATCAATTTGCTCATTTCCACGCCACCGGATCAGATCAAGATTCTGTTCCAGCAACGTCTTGATCATTTTCGGCGCATCGATATCGACATCATACGACACTGGTTTTGCGTAAAGCACCGACGAACAGAACAGGAGGAAAAACAATATCAGGATCTTGCAACAGAAATGCCAATGAAAAGCCATTTTCGAAATCGCTTTGTCATTTTTGAAAACTTCCATTACATTGATCATATCTGAGATAGCCGGATCCAGCTGTTTTTCAATAATGATTACGTCACTTGATTCTGCGAGACTACCACGCAATACTGCTCAAGTCGTTTAATATATTTCAAGAGACAAGAAAAAGCCGGACATTTTATAGTATTCGGAAAAATACGGGGCTTTATCTCCCGGCCTGCAGCCTTTCAGGCCGTTTATTGATACTTTCCGATTCCAAACAAACACCTATTTAGCCATGTCAGAAAAAAAAGCTCTCGTTCTTTTCAGTGGAGGACAGGACTCTACCACCTGCCTTGCCTGGGCACTATCCCGTTACGATCTGGTCGAAACGATCGGATTCAGTTATGGCCAGCGGCATGGAATCGAACTTGCCGGCAGACCGGTCATTCTCGAGAAAATACGACGGCTTTCTGAAGACTGGAAACGGAAACTGGGTGAAGACCACCTATGCGACCTGTCGCTGATCAGTAACATATCCGATACCGCCATGACTTCGGATATGGAAATCCGTATGATGGAAAACGGATTGCCGAATACATTCGTACCCGGACGAAATCTGATGTTTTTAACCGTAGCGGCCATGATTGCCTACCGTCGCAGTCTGAACATTCTTGTCGGCGGGATGTGCGAAACCGATTTTTCCGGATATCCCGATTGTCGTGACGATGCCATCAAGGCCCTTCAGGTCGCTTTGAACATCGGTATGGACACCCGCATCAACCTGGTCACCCCCCTGATGTGGAAAAACAAGAAAGAAACCTGGCAACTGGCATTTGATCTGGGAGGACAGACACTCGTCGAACTCATCGTCAAAGATACCCATACCTGTTATGTCGGCGAACACGACCGGTTACATGCATGGGGATACGGATGCGGAAAATGTCCGGCCTGCCAGTTGAGAAAACGTGGATTTGAACAATATCGGTCCGAAAAAGAAAAAAACGGATGATTCCATCATAATGAAAAAAACGCACGCCTTTGAACGCGTGCGTTTTTTTCAGATTAAAGCCGCATCAACAGACCGAACTGTCAGGATTTGCCATCCGCCCAGTTCCAGTCCCGGATCTCAGGCATATCTTCACCATATTTGTAGACATATGCTTTATGCTCCAGCAAGCGGTTACGCAAATACTGTTTGGTATAAGCCGCCTTCGCCCCCAGACTCGGCAGCCGATCGATGACATCACCGGCCAGATGATAACGATCCAGATCATTCATCACAACCATATCGAACGGCGTGGTGGTCGTCCCTTCTTCCTTGTAACCGCGAACATGGAAGTTCTTGTGATTCGTGCGACGATAAGTCAACCGGTGAATCAGCCAGGGATAACCATGATAGGCAAAAATAACTGGCTTGTCCTTGGTAAACAAGACATCGAATTCCCGGTCCGACAGACCATTCGGATGTTCACTGGGTTGCTGCAAAGTCATCAGATTGACCACATTGATCACCCGGATTTTCAATTCAGGAATATGTTCCCTTAAAATCTTGACTGCCGCCAGCGTTTCAAGCGTCGGGACATCTCCGCAACATACCATGACGACATCAGGTTCCGCCCCCTTGTCATTACTTGCCCACTCCCAGATGCCGATACCTGCCGTACAATGCCTGATCGCTTCATCCATGTTCAGATACTGCAATGCCGGCTGTTTGCCTGCCACAATGACATTGATACGGTGCCGGCTGCGCAGGCAATGATCGGTAACGGATAGCAGACAATTTGCATCAGGTGGAAGATAGACACGGGTGATATCGGCCTTTTTGTTCATGACCAGATCGATAAATCCGGGATTCTGATGACTGAGACCATTATGGTCCTGACGCCAGACATGGGATGTCAGCAGATAATTCAGTGATGCGATCGGACGGCGCCACGGAATATGACGGCAGACTTCCAGCCATTTCGCATGCTGGTTGAACATGGAATCGACGACGTGGATAAAAGCCTCATAACAGGGGAAAAAACCGTGTCTTCCCGTCAGCAGATAGCCTTCCAGCCAGCCTTCCGACTGATGTTCGGACAACATTTCCAAAACCCGGCCGGTATGGGAAACCTTGTCGTCTGTCGGCTTGATCTCATCCATGAAAGTCCGCTCGGTCACGTCGAAAACGGCGTTCCACCGGTTGGAAGATGTTTCATCCGGACTGAATACACGGAAATTTCTGGCTTCCTCATTCAAGACGAAAACATCACGGATCATGTTGCCCTGAACGCGCGTGCTTTCGGCCACGACGACCCCGGGCGAAGGGACATCCACCGCATACTTGCGGAAATCGGGCATACGCAATTCACGAAGCAGGATACCGCCATTGGCATGTGGATTGGCTCCCATTCTCCTGTCGCCTTTCGGTGCCAGTTCTGCCAGTTCGGGTTTCAGTTTTCCGCGCTCATCAAACAATTCATGAGGTTTGTAACTCAACAGCCAGTCATTCAGGATTTTCAGGTGAGCCGGATTGGTCTTCACTTCATTCACCGGAACCTGATGGGCACGGAATGTTCCTTCGACCTGCTGGCCATCGACAACCCCCGGTCCTGTCCAGCCCTTCGGGCTGCGTAACACGATCATCGGCCACTTCGGGCGCATCGAATATCCGTTTGTCCGTGCATCAGACTGTATCTGTTTGATCCGGGCAATCACAATATCCAGTGTCGCCGCCATTTTCTGATGCATGACCATCGGATCCGAACCTTCCACATAGTAAGGTTCATAACCATATCCCCGCATCAGTTCATCCAGTTCTTTTGGCGGTATCCGTCCCAGTACCGTCGGACCGGCGATTTTCGCATCATTCAGATGAAGAATCGGCAAAACGGCACCATCATAAACCGGATTGATGAATTTATTGGAATGCCAGCCTGTTGCCAGCGGTCCCGTTTCCGCCTCACCGTCACCGACGACACAGGTCACGATCAGATCGGGATTGTCGAATGCGGCACCGAACGCGTGAGAAAGGGCATATCCAAGCTCTCCGCCTTCATGTATCGAACCGGGCGTTTCCGCTGCGGTATGACTCGGAATACCTCCCGGAAAGGAAAACTGGGTAAACAGTTTCTTCATCCCTTCCTCGTCTTCGGAGATATTCGGATAGAATTCGCTATAGGTGCCTTCCAGATATGTGTTGGCAACCAGAGCAGGGCCACCATGACCGGGCCCTGTCACAAAAATCATGTCCAGATCGTATTTTTTGATGACACGGTTCATATGGACATAAATAAAATTCAGACCCGGCGTCGTTCCCCAGTGACCCAAAAGCCGGGGCTTGATATCATCGGGACTCAAAGGCTCCTTCAGCAAGGGATTGTTATACAGATAGATTTGTCCAACCGACAAATAATTTGCCGCATTGAAATAGGCGTTAATTTTCTGCAAAATGTCCGGAGAGAGTGGTTCTGCGTTCTGATCAAGCTTTTCCGCATTCATACCCATATTCATTTCCTTTCTATTCTTTCGCATTCGGCTCGCCGAATACGGCAGAATCCGAATTTACATGTTTCAGGCAATGGTGAGTGAACGACAACCGTATTGAAATAAGAATGCTCTGACGACGGAGTAGCGACGGCAAAACTTTATTCCATCAGGAAACGGCCGCCCTTGCCCAGCAAAAGCGGCCTCAACAACAATATAACAGGAATTACACTGATTTAGGCACTTTGCCAGCGCCATTTTTCAAAAAACTGCGATCCGTCAATTTTCATGGGAAAAGACATTATTTTTTTGATTTTACCGGTCTTTTCCAGTCATTTATCGTCGTTTGCCGAACACGCGATACCGTCAGTGAACCAGCCGGAGCGTCCTTTGTCAAAGTCGTTCCGGCTCCGATCGTCGCACCGCTTCCCACCCTGACCGGTGCGACCAGCTCGCAATTGGTGCCGATAAAGGCATCGTCCCCGATAACCGTCCTGTGCTTGTTGGCACCGTCATAATTGCAGGTGATTGCCCCCGCACCGATATTGACCCGGCTTCCGACGGTCGAGTCTCCGACATAGGCAAGATGGTTCGCCTTGCTCTGCGCCGCAATATGGCTGTTCTTGACCTCGACAAAATTGCCGATATGCACTTCCTCTCCCAACTCGGCTCCCGGCCGCAGGCGTGCATAAGGTCCGATCAGCGACCCCGGACCGATTTTCGCGCCATCCAGATGACAAAAAGGACGAATTTCGGCATTTTCCCCAATAAGGCAATTACGAACAACGCAATTGGGACCGACCGTCACTCCGTCGGCTAGCGTCACTTCCCCTTCAAAAACACAATTGACATCGATAAAAACATCACGGCCGCATTGCAGGGAACCACGGACGTCGATCCGGTCCGGATCAGCCAGGCTGACTCCATCGTCCAGTAAACGGGAAGCGATATTTTTCTGATAAACCCGTTCCAGTTTTGCCAGTTGTTTTTTGCTGTTGACCCCCATGGTTTCAGAGATGTCATCCGGCTGTGATGAAACAATGTCGATATTTTCGGAAACGGCCCTGGAAACGATATCCGTGAGGTAATACTCTCCCTGCACATTATCATTGGTCAGGGAAGATAACCATCGTTTCAGCAAAGCTGTCGGCACGACCATCATACCGGTATTGATTTCCTTTACGGCCAGTTCTTCCTCACGACCATCCTTTTGTTCGACAATCCGTCTGATTCTCCCATCCACACGAATAATGCGTCCGTAACCTGTCGGATCCGGCATTTCAACGGTCAAAATACCCAGTCTTTCATTTCCTGCAACCGAAACCAGACGCCTGAGTGATTCGATACCGATCAAGGGGACATCACCATAAAGTATGAGTGTCGGAACCGATTCATCCAGCTCCGGGACGGCCTGCATAACAGCATGTCCGGTCCCCAGCTGGGGTTCCTGTTTCACAAATATGAGATCCGGACCGGTTATCTGCCGTAATACTTGCTCGCCACCGTAACCGTAAACAATCACCAGCTTTTCGGGCATCAACGCCCTTGCCGTTGCAATAACATGTTCAAGCATGGATTTGCCTGCAAGCAAATGCAACACTTTAGGTAACGAGGAATGCATGCGTTTGCCCATGCCGGCAGCCAGAATAACAATATTCATTGAAATGCTTCCCAAAAAAATTAATGACCGGTAATGTTTGCCATCGCAATCACTCCGTTTCTTCAAACCGGCCTTCCTGCCGGTTTTTCCGGACACGATCCCATTCAAAAACCCGGCCATTCATAGAAATATAGACTCCACAAGACAACAATCCGGCAGCTGCCACGGCAAAACCGAAATTGAAAAACGCATCGGAATCATCGAACTCATAAGGTATCATCGCCCCTGTCAGAACAATTGTTTTCCCGAGCGCCGCATGGCCCAGCATCTTTGCCGTTTCCGGCATCGTATCCGTTCCATGAACAATAACGATTTTTTGCGATGCGCAATCCGAACAGGCCTGAAGTACTTTCAGACGGTCGGAATGCTGCATGTCCAGCGAATCCAGCATACAGAGCATTTCGAATGTACAGGGAACCGACACGCGGGCACGCTTCAAAAGTTGTGGAATATGGCTGTCTCCGAAAACCAGCTGGCCGCTGATTTCATCATAGTGTTTCTCGAAAGTTCCGCCTGTGGCAATAATATGGAGCGACATTCCGTTTCACCTTTAAAAACAGCAGAAATAATCCCGCACGACAGGATCGGTATGATAGCGTTTGTTCCACCCGGGCGGACAGGGCAGCGACGGACCGTCATAAGGAGGCAACCCCTGCCTGACAGGATAAACCGGCAAAACATCTGAAAACGAGCCATCCGGATTCAAACGTTTTTCAAGACTGTACATATACCCCGGAAGCAGCGCCTTGCACACCCGCCTGAACCATAAAGTATGTTCTTCATCTTCACCCAGTGCCTGTGCCAGTCCTTCCGGATCGAATCTCGACAGTGCATCGATCAATTCATCCGTTGTCGCTCCGGGCAAATCGCCCCATCCCATGACCGGATTGAAGATATAATCCGCACCGGAACCATACCAGCCCTCGCGCCAGGGACGCTGGAACCAGTTTCTGCAGCCTGTGAAAAGATGCCACCGCCAGTGGAGACCCGATTCTTTCGGCCACGAGTGGAGATATAAACGCTGGTAGCCGGCACTGTGCAATTTCCGGACCATATCCATCAACCGCGCATGTGGCATACGGTCGGGTGCAGCCAGCCTGAAAAGAATCGGCTCGCCATCGGCATGCTGGACCTCGTCCGAAGACAGATTCAGGTCCAGACAACGCTGCTCGTCGCCAAAACGTGCGGAAACCCAGCCGGTCAACAGATTGACGGCTGTCAATACGCCATAACCGCGAAAACGGTGAAAAATAACAGTTCCAGGAGCAATTGGTTTCATTTGATCATTATAAATCGGAAAACCTTCCGGGCCGATAAACGGCTTCATTCATTCCCGATTTCAGCATAAGACTGAATCATCTCCCGACGGCTTTCCGGCGTTTCAAGACTTATCCGGCCGATCGCGCCATGACGATAATCCTGCAAAAGAGTATGGGCGCCCTTTTCCACATCCAGCTCCCCCCCCCTGATTTTGAATCCCCGTTTTCTGGCGATCATTTCCATCAACCCGATTCCATCGAGTCCATCGACCGGAATCTTGTAACGCAAGGCCAACAGCTCCGGATATCTTGCCAACAGAACATCGCCGAGAAAAGCGGCGACTTCCTCCTCGATCAGGGCGTTTACCCCGACAGCATGACTGGCCGCAAGCATATAACCGTCACTCGGATAAACGATTTTAGGCCATAACATCCCCGGTGTATCGGTCAATACCATATTCTTGTTCAGATAAAGCCGCTGCTGGCTTTTCGTTACAGCAGGCTCGTCTCCGACAGCAGCGACACGGCGTTTTAACAGCATATTCATCAGCGTGGATTTTCCGACATTGGGTATTCCCATAATCATCACCCTGACCGGTTTTCCGGGACCGGTACGATGCGGGACCAGTTTCTGGCAAAGTTGCGGAATCCTGGCCACCTCCGCAGGATTTTTACATGAAAGGGCAACGGCATCCACACCGGATTGACGATTGAAATAATCCAGCCATTCTTTTGTCACCTCGGGATCAGCCAAATCGTCTTTATTCATTATTTTCAGACAGGGCCGCTGACGATGAAGCCGCAATTCCTCCACCATCGGATTGCTGCTGGCGGCAGGAAGCCGCGCATCCAGAACCTCAACGACAAGATCGGTCATTTCCATCGTTTCTGCCGCTTTTTTCCGTGCGGCATTCATATGACCCGGAAACCACTGGATAGCCATCATTGTTCCTCAGCTCTGTCCAGCCAGCGTTTTCACGTGAGCCACGACACTGCCTGCAAGCGCTTTTAGATTGTATCCTCCCTCTGAAAAACTGACGATCCGCCCCTGGCAATACTGATCGGCAACATCCATTACCTGTCGGGTAATCCATGCGTAATCCTCTTCGACCAGATTCATGTCTCCCAGCTGGTCATCACGATGGGCGTCAAAACCGGCTGAAATGAAAATCATCTCCGGTTTATGCCGGTGAAGTGCCGGTAACCATTTCTCTGTTACAACCCGGCGAATGACATCACCTCCGGTACCTGGAGGAACCGGAACATTGACCATGTTTGCCCGTTCCTTTTCATTTCCGCAGAACGGATAGAGATACTGCTGGTAATAACTGACCATCAGAACACTGGGTTCATAGGAAAAAATGTCTTCCGTACCGTTGCCGTGGTGCACATCAATATCGACAATCGCCACCCGCTCGAGTTTTCTCACCTTGACCGCATGCATGGCGGCAATGGCCAGACTGTTGAACACACAAAATCCCATCGCCTCGCCTATCGTGGAGTGGTGTCCGATCGGTCTCTCAATACAGAACGCATTCCGGATTTCTCCGGACAAAACCGCATCCGTTGCGGCCAGAGCAGCTCCAGTGGTTCTCAGGGCGGCCTTCCAGCTATAGTGATTCAGCGGCGTTTCATCCAGAGGATAAGAATCTCCCGGTTCGGGAATATTGTCTTTTGCCTTGTTAATCATATCCTGAGTATGAACACGCCGGATATCCCGTTCGGTGGATTCCGGCGAGAGACGGTATTGCAGAATACGGTCCAGTCCACTTTCCCGGAAAGCATTCATCATGGTTTTCATACGTGCCGGCGATTCGGGATGATGCGCTCCCATTTCATGCAACTGGCAAATCGGGTGAAAATAAATAGCAGTAGTCATAATAATTGCTTGGTCGAAATCGGTTGAATCGCACGAAATCACAGCAACTGCCGGCAAACCGGCCAGACAGGCAGATCTGAATGCGTTTTGAAAAGATAATACGGCATTCCCGCTTACTTTGCGATCTTTGTCTGAATCGTCTGCGTTATCCTTTCGCAAATCCCGGCCATTCATCCCCATGCCATATCATGCAACTGTCCGACACAGGAAATCTGACAGAAACCGTTCTCATGTAATTTTATCCGGTCAGAAACCGTCGTTTTGTATCCGGAAAGGACAATGACACGATTCTTTCAGCCATTTCCATCGTGGAATATCGCCCGCTGGTTCAAATGGACTTGGGGCAATTCATGATTTGCCATACGCCCTTTTGAGAAATATAGCCGGGCCGGGTTAATCGGTTGTTATACTCTGACCAGCCTTCCCGAGAAAAATTTCCTCACAACCGAAATCGATGCCGACAATATACCGCCTAATCCACGCAGGAATCATTTCATTCTTTCTTTCCCTGTTTCTGTCCTGCAGCATTGCACATTCAATCGAAGACTATGATCAGAAAGCCTTTTTCGCCTGTCCGTCATCCCAATCTGATACGGACATGACAGAAAAACCGAACCAATCCGATTCTTTCCGGAAATCCTCTGCGGATTTCATCCATGAGCTGTCGGAAAAGCATCACTTCGACAAAAACGAACTGGTCTGCCTTTTCGATCAGATTGAACCCAATCCGACAACGATCAGGCTGGTGACACCTGCAAGTACACAAAAACCCAAAAACTGGCAGGCATACCGGCAAAGAATGATCGAACCGACAAGAATATCAGCCGGTCTCCGGTTCTGGAACCAGTATGAAACATATCTAGACTGGGCCGAGAAAAAATTCGGCGTGCCGCCCCATATCATTGTCGGCATTCTCGGCATTGAATCTGTATATGGAAACCATACCGGCAATTTCAGGACAATCGATACGCTTGCCACACTGGCTTTCGATTATCCTGAGACGGCCAATCAGTCTGTCCGGAAAGCGTTTTTTCGTGGGGAACTGGAAAATCTTCTTCTGCTGTCCAGAGAAAACGGTACGAATCCAATGAATTTCTACGGTTCATATGCCGGAGCCATAGGATACCCTCAATTCATGCCCGGCAGTATAAGACGATATGCTCTTGATTTCGATGGTGACGGCAAGATCGATCTTGAAAATTCCGCGATTGATGCCATAGGCAGTATCGCCAATTTCCTCCTTCAACATGGATGGAATGAAAAACAGCCTATTGTCCTTCCTGTCCGCAAAACACCTGACTGCACCATGAATGAAACCCTGCTCAATCAGGGACTTGAAGCCAGATTCACACCGGCCCAACTGAAAAAGGAATGTATTGTCCCTGATACAAACATTCCTGATGGAATTCTTTACGGGTTAATTGATTTGCCTAATGGTTTTGCCGACACGGAATACTGGATCGGCTCTGACAACTTTTTTGCCATCACCCACTATAACCGAAGTTATTTCTATGCCATGTCCGTTATCCTTCTGGGAGAGGAGATTCTCCGGAAAAAAGACACTGACAGGTAGTTTGTAAAAAACGAATTTTTTATAACTGTTTTCTCATTTAGAGCTTGTTTCAACTTATGTATAATTGTTAACATATCCAGGTTACTTCATATTTCAACCTGATACGCAATACGCTTGTATATTTGCATATGTCGAAATATCAAATGAGTCTGGATAAATCAGGACCACGGAAATATCGTCAGCAGACACTCTGCACCATACGTAACTCTTTCGGTATATCCTTCAACCATTCACGTCTAAAATAATCTCAACCGATTATTTTCAGGTAACATGTTTTTGACAAACAAAGACAAGTGAATTTTTATAAACAGGATCTTTGAAAATGACGAACAAACCCAAAAGCCCGGAAACTCCAATTGAGGAAGACCGACTTGAAGATCGCGTATATGACCCGAACCGTCTTCTCGATACATTAATCCAGCATCTGAATCTGAAGAATGACGCCGCCTTGTCCCGTGCACTGGAAGTCGCCCCTCCCGTCATCAGCAAAATAAGACACCATCGACTGCCTGTTGGCGCTTCCCTGTTGATCCGCATGCATGAAGTCAGCGATTTGAGTATCAAGGAACTGAGACGTCTTATGGGTGATCGCCGATCGAAATTCCGTATCAGCGACAAGCAGTTCAAACCCAAAAGAAAGGACGATATGGAAAACAGCTGAACTTGCCGTTCAGAAATTTATTACATCCATTCAAGGCCCGAAACCGCAAGATTTCGAGCCTTGAATCATTTCACAGAAACAATCAGTTTTCTTCCAGCCAGGAATCGATCGCTTTTCGCAAGAGTGCTTCCCCCTGTTCAATATGTTCATCCGAAACCACAAGAGCAGGCACATAACGAATCACATCGTAACCGGCCAAAAGCAGCAGCAACCCTTGCTTTTCAGCCGCAGAAGTGATTTCCTTGGCACGGCCCTGGTACTTGTCGGACATAACCAGTCCCAGCATCAGTCCCTTTCCTCTCACGCCGGAAAAGACATCAGGATAATCGGCAGCCACTCTCTCAAGGGAAAATTTCAGTTTTTCACCGGCCTCAACGACACGTTGCAAAAATTCCGGTCTGTTGATCGTTTCAAACACCTTGCAGGCAACCGCGGCTGCCAGCGGGTTTCCTCCATAAGTCGTACCATGGGAACCGACCGAAAAAGACCGGGCTATTTCGGAAGTCGTTAACATGGCTGCAATCGGAAAACCGTTTCCCAACGCTTTCGCAGATGTCATGATGTCCGGCACGACACCATATCCCATATAGGCAAACAATGTTCCGGTTCTGCCCATTCCGCACTGTATTTCGTCAAAAACCAGAAGGGCATTTTTTTCATTGCACAACTGGCGCAAGGATCTCAGGTAGTCCGGATCAGCCGGCAATATCCCGCCTTCACCTTGAACCGGCTCAACAACAACAGCACAGACATCATCATCGATGGCCGCTCTCGCCGCTTCGATATCATTGAATGGAATATGGTCGATTCTCGGAGGCAAGGGCTCGAATCCTTCCGTATATTTTGACTGGCCACCGACAGTCACGGTAAACAGCGTACGCCCATGAAATGAGTGATAGCAGGAAACGATCCTGTTCTTTTTTTCACCGAAATGGTCATGAGCCCATTTACGCGCCAGTTTGAAAGCGGCTTCATTGGCTTCCCCCCCCGAATTGCAGAAAAACACTTTTTCGGCAAACGTTGCATCGGTAAGAGCCCTGGCAAGTTTCAGAACGGGTTCATTCGTGAAATAATTGCTGACATGCCACAGTTTTTTCGCCTGTTCCACAAGCGCATCGACAATTTCCGGCGGCGTGTGTCCCAAACCGGAAACAGCGATTCCTCCGGTCAGATCAAGATAATGCTTGCCATTCTGATCCCATAAATCAAGTCCCGATCCGCGAACGGGAACGAACGAAGCCGGCGCAAATACCGGTACCATCACATCATCGAAAGTCTGGCGTGTCACCGGTTCATCGTTTTTCCCAATATCTGCAGACATATTCATTCCCCTATATTTCACTCATAAACACAAACAGGCTGTTTTTACGCATTTTATACCCAAACCGGTCCGATTCATTTCAAAGTGATTTCCATATACCAAAGACCGGTCAAAACACAGGAAAAGAATTTTATACTTTCCGGCTCCGTCATCAAACCATTTAAAACGGTATTGCCCGGCATATACATCGGAACACCTCTTCAGGACACGCTTCCTGCATAACATGAGAAGGTAACACTTTTATTTTTTCGCGACAGCAAGGATAATGCATGAGAAAAACGATCAACAGTTATAAAACCTGTTTTTAATGTACTCACAATGAATACTGATTCTTCTCCTATTGCAGCCATCGCTACCGCACCAGGACGCGGTGGTGTCGGGATCATCCGCATTTCCGGCAAGAACCTTGAACCGTTCATTTCGGAATTCTTCAAAGCCGCTACAACGGAACTGCCGTTAAAACCCCGTTACGCCTATTTCCTTCCGTTTCTGGATGAAAACAGCAACATTATTGACGAGGGAATTGCCCTGTATTTCAAGGGACCGAATTCATTTACAGGAGAAGACGTGCTGGAACTCCAGGGACATGGAGGACCGGTTGTTTTGCAAATGCTTCTGAAACGCTGCCTTCAGGCCGGCAAAAACATCGATCTTCGAATAGCGGAACCAGGCGAATTCACCCGCCGCGCTTTCTTGAACGACAGAATCGACCTTGCCCAGGCTGAAGCCATTGCCGATCTGATTGACGCCACGACGGAAGAGGCCGTCCGTTCCGCGTCACGTTCACTCTCCGGCGCATTTTCGCGAGAAATTCACGAACTGGTTTCATCCATCATCCAGGTCAGAATGCTGGTCGAATCATCCCTTGATTTCCCTGAAGAAGACATCGATTTCCTGCAAAAAGAAAATGTGAAAGAAAAAATCACATCCATACGCAAGGCACTCAAAGGCATCATTGCCCAGGCTACGCAAGGTGCGCTGCTGCGGGAAGGTATACACGTTGTCCTGGCGGGACAGACCAATGTCGGCAAATCTTCGTTACTCAACGTCCTGACCGGTTCCGATATCGCCATTGTCACCCCGATTGCCGGAACGACACGTGACAAGATCACGGAAACCATCCAACTCGAAGGAATTCCTGTCACCCTGATCGATACGGCTGGAATTCGCACCAATACAGCGGAAGATGAAGTCGAACGCATCGGGATAGAACGTACCTGGAATGAAATCGGAAAAGCCGATGTTATCCTGCATTTGCTCGATGCCAGCCTCGGTCCCACACGTTCCGACGAGAAAATAGCCGCGGATTTTCCTGAAAATATCCCGGTCATTCAAATCTGGAACAAAATCGATATTTCCGGCCACCGTCCGTCAGTCGATAACATGTTTGGCATAACCCAGATTTATCTGTCTACCCAGACGGGCCAGGGCATTGACCTGCTCAAAACGGAATTGCTCAAAATAGCGGGATGGGTTCAGACAGGTGAATCCACTTATCTTGCGCGTGAAAGGCATATGAATGCCATGAAAACGGCAGACAAACATCTTGCCATCGCAACAGAACATGCACAATCCGGGTCACCGTCACTGGATCTTATGGCGGAAGAACTGAGACTTGCCCAAGATGCGTTGAACAGCATAACCGGAGAATTTACATCTGATGACTTGCTGGGTCTGATATTTTCCCGTTTCTGTATTGGAAAATAGTCTTTTATTCTCCAACCATCGTGAAATCAGTATGAAAAGATTTCACGATGGAATTCCCGACAGCCTTCACTGATTCTTTTCCCGGGCACAATATTGATAATATGCTCCTTTCAGGCAGTTTCCTTTAAAATAGCAGATTCCAAAGGAATTCCGTTATGTCTATTTCTTCCACACAAGAGATTATTGACGAGCTGCGCGCCGGCCGCATGGTCATTCTGGTTGATGACGAAGACCGTGAAAACGAAGGCGATCTCATGATCGCTGCCGATTTTGTTACACCGGAATCCATCAACTTCATGACCAAATATGCCCGTGGACTTGTTTGTCTGACCTTGACGAAAGAACGTTGCGACCAGCTCGGTCTTTCCCCCATGGCCCGTGAAAACCGAAGTTCTTTCAATACAGCTTTCACAACATCGATTGAAGCAGCGGAAGGCGTCACAACAGGTATTTCCGCTTTCGACAGGGCACGAACCATTCAGGTTGCCGTTGCAAAAAACGCAAAGCCGGATGATATCGTCCAGCCTGGCCATATTTTCCCGATCACCGCCAAACAGGGAGGAGTACTAAGACGGGCGGGCCATACCGAAGCAGGCTGTGATCTGGCGGCACTCGCCGGTTTGACACCGGCATCGGTCATTTGCGAAATCATGAATGACGACGGTTCGATGGCCAGACTTCCCGAATTGCTTGAATTTGCCGGAAAACACCAGATCAAAATCGGAACGATAGCGGATTTGATCAGCTACAGAAACCGGCATGAAAGTATTGTGGAACGAATCGCGGAAAATACGATAAACACGTTGGCTGGCCCTTTTCATGCTATCGTCTACCGTGACAAACCGAGTCAGTCGGTTCATCTTGCCCTGGTAAAAGGCGCAATTACGCCCGACAAAATCACCTTGGTCAGAGTTCACCAACCGGTATCGCTCGTCGATTTCCTCGAAACAGAATCGACATCCCATTCTTGGCGACTTGCCGATGCCATGAAAAAAATACAGGCAAGTGACAGGGGCATCGTTGTCTTGCTCAATTGTGGTGAACAATCCGGAGAATTTCTTGCCAGATTCGATACAATCGGCAAAAAACAGACAAATGAAACCCTGTCGGCGACAAGTCAAACCTTGCGGAACTATGGCATCGGTGCGCAAATCCTGTGTGACATTGGAGTAGGAAAAATGCAACTACTTGCCAATCCCAGGAAAATGCCTTCCATGACCGGTTTCAATCTGGATATTGTCGGTTATCTGGAAAATCAGGATCTTTAATTATTTATATCGGGAGAACGGTTATGAGCGTCAATACTTTCGAAGTGGATTTGCAGGGACAGGATCTGAGGATCGGTATTGTCCAGTCGCGTTTTAATGAAGAAATCTGCCGAGGCCTGTTGAATGCCTGCCTCGGTGAACTGAAAAGACTTGGTGTCGCCAATGAAGATATTCTGGTAGCGACGGTGCCTGGCGCACTGGAAATACCAGTTGCCCTGCAAAAAATGGCGGAATCCCAGCAATTCGACGCTCTGGTTGCCGTTGGCGCTGTCATCAAGGGAGAAACCTACCACTTCGAACTGGTCTCCAATGAATCTGCCGCAGGCATATCCCGGGTCGCTCTTGATTTCGACATGCCCATCGCCAATGCCGTACTGACCACCTACACGGATGAGCAGGCCGAGGCACGAATGATCGAAAAAGGAACCGAAGCTGCCCGTGTAGCCGTTGAAATGGCCAATCTGGTTCTTGCAATAGATGAACTGGAGCCTGCTGCCGAAAATGAATAAACAAGACCTACCAGAATCACTTCCTGCATTTGAAATCTATGAAAACAAAATCTGTACATGCAAATCCATCCAAAAACCGTTCTCCCCGACACCGTTCAAGAGAATTTGCGTTACAGGGACTTTATGAATGGTTGCTCAACAAGGATGATGCACCGGCCATTATCGAGCACATTCGCCAGGCACATGGGTTCGACAAGGCAGATACGGAACATTTTGTCACACTTGTTTCAGGCACCATTCATCAAGCGGAAACCCTGCGTTCCGAAATCATGCCACACATCGATCGTTCGCTGAATGAATTGTCACCGGTCGAACACGCCATTCTGCTTATTGGTGCCTATGAACTGGGCAACCATATCGAAATACCTTACCGGGTCGTTATCAATGAAGCTGTCGAACTGACCAAATCGTTTGGCGGAATAGACGGTCATAAATTCGTCAATGGTGTACTTGACAAAATAGCGGCAAAATTACGTCCCGAAGAAGTGGAAGCGGATCGCAAAAAATAGTCCATAAAAAAACGGTACCGTCTGATTGCGGTACCGTTTTCTTTACACCCCGGCAAGTTCCCTATCCAGGACAGGAACAGGTCGTTCCTGTCTTTCGTGAAGCCTGAGACGCTTCCAGATTTCCTTGGTAGCGGCAGCTCTGTTGAGACTGTAAAAATGCAATCCCGGAGCCCCCCCTTCCAGCAACTGCTCGCATAATTCGGTAACGACATCAAGACCGAACGCACGGATAGAAGCCAGATCATTTCCGTAACTTTCCAGTCGAAGACGTATCCAGCGAGGAATTTCCGCGCCACACATGTCGGAAAAACGCGCCAACTGGGTATAGTTGGTTATCGGCATGATTCCGGCTATCACAGGGATGGAAACACCCGCTGCCTGAACATTCTCCATAAACCGGAAATAGGCCGATGCATTGTAAAAATACTGGGTAACCGCGACATCCGCCCCCGCTTCCACTTTCCTGACAAAATTATTGATATCGTCATTCATGGATTTTGCCTGCGGATGCATTTCGGGATAGGCTGCAACATCGATCCGGAACCAGTCCCCCGTTTCGGCACGGATGAATTCAACCAGTTCATTGGCATAATGGAATTCTCCCAGAACGCCATATGAACTTGGCAAATCACCACGCAAGGCAACGATATGCCTGATTCCGCATGACCGGTATTCATTCAATCGTTCACGGACCTTTTCTCTGGTCGATCCGATACAGGTAATATGCGGAGCCGCCTCATATCCTTCGTTTTGTATTTCCAGAGCGATATTATGAGTTCCCTGTTGTGTCGAACCACCGGCACCGAATGTAATCGAAAAATACTTGGGTGACAATTCAGCCAGCTGTGCACGTGTCTTACGCAATTCACTGATTGCCTCCGGTGTTTTAGGCGGAAACACTTCAATACTGAAACTTTTCTGTGATGGCATTTAATTCCTGAGTAGCAAAGTGGACAAGGCCCACGAGATAATACTGTATAACAATGCCCCGCCAACCGCAGCCCAGAAACCCGTGACATAGAAACCATCCACCATTTTGGAAACCAACCAGAACAACAAGCCATTGATCACCAGGATGAAAATCCCTAATGTTACAAGAGTCACCGGCAATGTCAGCAAAACCAGTACAGGCCTGATCAATGCATTGACAAGGCCCAATACCAGCGCTGCAATCAACGCCGTCCAGAAGCCCGAAATTCTGATTGACGTCATCAGATACGGCAAGGCGAGCAAAGCAACCGTGTTAATCAGCCAGACGATTAAAATACGCATGATTTTCTCCACTGGAACCGGACATACCGGATCGAATTTCAACAGACGTCGACAACACCGACATCATAACGAAAATTCATCTGGCTGCAGTGATACAGAATGAATCCTGTATCTTCCCCTGATATACATCAATACCGGTAGTGATCGGGTTTATAGGGGCCTTCCTTCTTGACTCCGATATAATCAGCCTGTTCATCTGTCAGTTCTGTCAACTGGACATTGAGCTTCTTCAACTGAAGGCGGGCGACTTTTTCATCCAGATGTTTCGGCAAGGTATACACGCCAAGAGGATAAGCACTCGTATTAGTGAACAACTCAATCTGTGCGATGGTCTGATTGGCAAAAGAAGAACTCATGACATACGACGGATGTCCGGTGGCACATCCCAGATTGACCAGCCGTCCTTCTGCCAGCAAGATGATCCTGTTACCGTTCGGCAGAATAATATGATCGACCTGCGGCTTGATATTTTCCCATGCATATTGCTTCATTGAAGCGACATCGATTTCATTGTCAAAATGACCGATATTGCACACGATCGCCTGATCTTTCATCTTGATCATGTGATCGTGTGTAATGACATGGTAATTGCCGGTACAGGTCACGAAAATGTCGGCCTGTTCCGCCGCAAATTCCATGGTAACGACACGATACCCTTCCATGGCGGCCTGAAGAGCGCAAATAGGATCGATCTCAGTTACCCATACCTGAGCAGACAAAGCCCGCAAAGCCTGTGCACATCCCTTGCCGACATCACCATAACCGCAGACAACCGCAATTTTGCCGGCAATCATGACATCGGTAGCGCGCTTGATACCGTCCACCAGAGATTCACGACATCCGTACAGGTTATCGAATTTTGATTTGGTCACGGAATCGTTCACGTTGATAGCCGGAAATTTCAGCTTCCCTTCCTGATGCATCTGGTACAACCGATGTACACCGGTAGTCGTTTCCTCGGTCACGCCCTTGATTTCCCTGATACGTTTCGAATACCAGCTGGAATCTTCTTTCAAATGGCGTTTGATGGCATTGAAAAGACAAACTTCCTCTTCCGAAGAAGGATTGTCGAGAACCGACATATCCTGTTCCGCGCGGTTACCGAGATGCAACAGTAAAGTAGCGTCTCCACCATCGTCCAGAATCATATTCGAATAACCACCATCGGGCCATTCGAAAATACGGTGAGTGAATTCCCAGTAATCATCCAGTGACTCGCCCTTGAAAGCGAATACCGGTGTACCATTGGCCGCAATTGCCGCTGCGGCATGATCCTGGGTCGAATAAATATTGCACGAAGCCCAGCGCACCTGGGCGCCTAGTGCTTCCAGTGTCTGGATCAGAACAGCTGTCTGGATTGTCATATGGAGGGAACCACTGATTCGTGCCCCCTTCAACGGCTTGCTGGCGGAATATTCCTCACGAATCGCCATCAGCCCCGGCATCTCGGTTTCGGCAATTCTGATTTCCTTGTTGCCCCATGCGGTCAGAGCGGGGTCGGCAATACAAAAATCCTGTTCTTGCTTGGATACAGCGTTCATCACGCTCTCCTTTCCTGAAATTGATAGAAAAAAGTAACGTGAGCGCCGTTTTGATAAAAATCCGAGCCTGGCAAAAACGGAGTTCCCTCTACAGGATGAATCCGTCCATTTTGTTGCAACGCTCCTCGGACATCCGGCAATATTACATGAAATCCGGAAAATTGTTAAATTTCCTGAAGAAATGAAAAAGTCTCTTGAAGCAGCTTATCTGCACTTGCCTTTTACTCGCCAAATTTCATCCCGATTTCCAGTTTCCATCTCTTCACGCATTCTTTTGCAGTCATTTTCTTTTTCGATTCCGTCCTGACAGCGAAAATACGAATTTCCCCTCCCGGGACGCCGACAAAAAAACTTTCTTCATCTATGGACGTTATGGTTCCGATCTTTCCCCTGACATCCTGAAAAGAACAATGAAGATTTTTCCGGCATTCCATAATGACCAGTTTTTCATCCTGAAACCGGATCCATGCCCCGGGATTTGGATTACATCCCCGAATCAGGTTATAGACCTGATTGACATGATTATTCCAGCTGATACGGGCTTCCCGTTCTTTCAGCCAGCTTTCATAGCTTCCCTGCAAGACATCCTGAGGTTTCTCCACATAATTGCCGGAAACAACCCTGTCCGCGGCCTCAAGCATCGCCTGCACACCCACTGGAAACAAACAATCGTAATACAACGACCCTGCCGTATCATCCGGTTGAATCGGCACCGCTTTCTGGAGAATGACAGGCCCCTCATCCATAATATCAGTTGGCCTGAATACAGTAACGCCCGTTTCCCGCTCTCCGCAGACAATCGCCCAATTGATGGCACTTGGACCACGATATTTCGGCAATAAAGACGGATGGAACTGGATCGTCCCACATTTCGGAATCCGTACAAATTCCTGGGGCACAAACTGAACGACATAAGCCATTACGGCAATATCGGCATTCGACTCTCTCAAAGCCGTCAGTGCTTCTTCCGAGGCAAGATTTTCAAATTGAAACAGCCGGAGATTTTTCTCCAGAACAGCCGTTTTCAGAGTATCCGGGCGCGAATTTTTTTCCGGTGCCATGAAAACACCTGCAACGACATCTCCCCGGGCATGAAATGCCTCAAGGACAGCCTTGCCAAAATCCCTCTGACCAACAATGACAACACGCATGGAAAAACCTCGGCTTAAAAAAAAAGATGGGTGGACAAAGCCACCCATCCTGCAAAAGTTAATGAATCACTTCATTAAAACAATTGACTCACCAT
>ERZ1034992.143-NODE-143-length-44541-cov-5.559862_pt1 | contig 44541 bp, 36 predicted proteins | sample MGYA00520695_ERZ1034992 | MGnify/ENA primary metagenome ERZ1034992 (study PRJEB33766, sample SAMN09781778) | gut metagenome | biome: gut microbiome | host: Homo sapiens | place: Madagascar | study: EMG produced TPA metagenomics assembly of the PRJNA485056 data set...
TAATATGCCCTTATAGGGCTGGTGCAAACCACCGGCTCAGCCGGTGGTCCTGATTATTTTTTACTGGAATCAGACGATTACGAAAGCTGCATCATGAGCCGGAAGTTTCAATTCTCCGGACACGGCGCCGCAGCCGATCAGAACTTCCCGGCACAGTTCCGGCAAACCCCAGTCGGTGAACCGGAACGTCAGTTCCTCTTCCGTATCATTGATGAACAGCGCGGCGGGTTTGCCGTCGCACGTTCCGGTGAAAACCGTTGGCCAGCGGCCGGCTTTCCAATCGGCGGGAACCGCATCGCGCAAACGGTATTTCGCCGCGCACGCCAGCAGTTCATAACGTTCCGGCGTGATTTTGCCGAGGTGGTCGCTGGTGATGGACACGCCGGTGAGGATGCCGCCGGCGACCGAAATACGGGCTTCGCCTTCGGAGTACCAAGCATTGTCGGAACGCGCCATAAGCGTATCCGGATCACTGCGGAACCAGATGTCATTGAGAAACCAGTTGGCTTCGACGCCGTGCAGGGTATTGCGGATTCCGACACCGGGGGCATCGCAATTCTGCGGCGGCTGTTCTCCGGGCTGAGAACCGAACCAGCAGCGCGAAGTGTCGCAGCTGACGCGGCACATATCCACATATCCCAAACACGGCATGAAGGGCGGGCAGCAGCCGAGCAGGATAGCGTCCGGCACTGCTTCCCGGATGGTTTTCATCGCCAGCCGGAACGCGCTGACCGAAGTTGCTTTCGGGTCGGAAAACACTCCGCGCGGCAGACCGAAACCGAGACCGTCCATCTTGAAATAACGGAAACCGAGTTTGCGGAGAGCTTTCATGAATCCGGCGATATACTCGCGGCATTCGGGGAGCGTGGCATCCAGACACGCCCAGTGGTTGTCCGGTTCAGGCGACCATCCGGCAAAGACCAGCGGTTCACCCGCTTCATTCTTCACAAACAGATTGCGGTGTTCACGGAACGCACGGCTGGCAGTGGAAGCCAGGAACGGCATCAGCCAGATACCCGGAATCGCGCCGGCGTCTTCAATGCGGCGCACGACTTCCTCCAGCGGAACGGGCCAGGATGCATCACGTTCCAGCCAGTCGCCCTGGAACGGCTGATATCCATCGTCAATCTGAATCACATCGCAGGAATAACGGTCGTTTTTCCGTGCGGCAATGGCGTCAATGTTTTCCAGCATGTCCGCTTCCGTAACATCGGCATAATAGTAGTACCAGGTGCAGTAACCGGTCAGATTCTTTTTTGCATCAATGGCAGGCGCACCCATTTCGCGGGCGGCGGTTTCCGCATATTCCTTCAGTAATTTCCGCCAGTCATTACCGCGCAGCATGATGACTTTTTCCGGTTCTTCGCCGGGTTTGATTTCCGGCTGAGTCATCAGCACGCCGGTCAGCCGGGCATCCTTGTGAGCGGTAAAATAAGTAAGACTGCGGAAGCAGGTTACCGCACCGATCAGCAGATAATCATTCGTAAACTGGTCGCCGACCACAATCACATCCTGGCTGGGATAATCACCGACAAATCCGGAAGTATAAGCGGCACTGGATGAATGGCTTTGCAGCACCATGTTGTTGCTGTGCGAAAACACGAAGGATGCTTCCGGCGGCAAGAAATCCAGCGGGAGCCATTTCTCATAACAGGCGTTTTTATCTTTCCAAATCAGTTCGTTCATGGCAGTTCCTCATTCAGTTGACCTTGATGTCCTGCACCGTGCCGGTCTTGCGGGAGCGTTCCGCGGCAAACACCATCAGATGACTTTCCAGCGAAACATCCGGACCGGACAGAATTCTGGACGGATCATTATGCTCCAATGCGCTCACGAAGGCTTCCATCAGACCGCCGTCTCCGCCGCCGTGTCCGGAAAGAATTCCGCCGTCGTTGGCTTTCTGGCTGTCGATTTCCGTGAACTGATCGGTTTCAAAATCAAACACCTTGAAAACTTGCTGTCGGTTTCAATGTATCCGCGCGTTCCGAACAGACGGGTCAGACGGCCGGAATGCGGCGTGAACGCCGTCATGGTCATGGAGGCAGACACGCCGTTGTCAAACTGCAGGTTCACCACCTGATTGTCCACCACATCGTTGTCGCAGGCATAAACACAGCGGCCGTAGGGACCTTCTTCCAAAGCCTTCATGATATTTTCACGGGTCGGATTGCCGTCCAGCACATCCACCGGCCAGGTGGATGAACCTTTATCCAGGCGGTCGCGCAGATAAATTTTCAGAGCGGAATACGGGCAGTTTGCCTCGATATCCTTCGGACATTCCGTGCAGCGGTCCGCCGCACCTGCCGGCTGGTTTTCCTTTTTGAAATGGAACAGCGAGCCGAAAGACTGCACTCTGCTGCAATGTTCATTGACCACATAGCGGAGCCAGTCGAGGTCATGACAGCATTTCTGAAGCAGCATACAGCTGGACAGTTCCTCGTTGCGCCAGTTGCCACGCACAAAGGAATGCGCCTGATGCCAGTAGCCGACCGGTTCCAGATGCTGAATCGAAACCAGTCTGCCGATTTTGCCCGAAGCCAGAATATTCAGCAGACAGCGGGTGTATTCGGTATAACGCAGCACGTGGCAGACGGCAAAAATGATGCCGGCTTTTTTCACGGCGGCGACAATATTGCGGCAGGCTTCTTCCGTGGGAGCCAGCGGTTTTTCCAGCAGCATGTTGTAACCCAGCTTGGCAAACGCCACCGCCGGAGCTTCATGCAGGGCGTCGGGCGTGCAGATCATGACCGCATCCGCAAATTTCGGCAGTTTGGCAACATCTTCCCACGTGCGGAAACGGTATTCTTCCGGGATGTTGTGTTTGTCGGCAATACGGTTCCGGTAAAACTCACGGGGCTCGGCAACTGCAACAATTCTGGCACGTTCGGGATACTGTTCCACAAATCTGGAATATCCGGTGCCGCGGCTGCCGCAGCCGATGACGATCAGTTTCAATGGTTCAGACATAATGATAACCTTTCTTTGAATACAAAAAAATGGGGCTTCAATTAATATAACACGCATTCAGGCAAAATCACTGTCCGGATGCAAAAAAAGCGGAAATTTTTCGCCATGTCAACCGCAGCGTCAGACATTTCTTTTCCGGACGCTGGCACGTTCGGTGAACTGAAACGGCAGCCGGACATTGCGCACCACCGGAATTCCTTTGATCTGTTTTTCCAGCATCATCACACTTTCCCGCGCCAGTCCTGCGAAGTCCTGCCGCAATGCGGTCAGCGGCGGATTGGAGCAGAAGGCATTGTCGTCGCATTCCAGCCCCATGATCGAAAGGTCTTCCGGGATCCTGATTCCGCGCTGATGCAGCAGTGCATAGATTTCGGCGGCAATCCCTTCGCTGACGATGAACAGGGCGTCCGCTTGAAGTTCCAGCATCCGGTCCGCGATCCGGCCGAGAGAAAAATCCTGTGTCCGGACCAGCAGAAATTCCTCGCACGGAAGATTGTAGCTCATGCAGCTATGGCGGATCGCCTGGATCCGTTCCCGCCGGCTGGGATTCTCCGCCGGCGAAGAAAAAAGGAAAGCGATTCGCCGGTGCCCCGTGTTGAACAGATAGGAAATCCCCAGGTTCATTCCTGCCGTTTCGTCGGACGACACCATGAAAATGTTGTCCAGACGGTTGTCCATTGAATTGAGGGCGACAAACGGCAGGGTGTGTTCCTTGGGATACTGTTTTTCCAGGCCGGGGATCCAGGTCGTCGAAATCAATCCGTCGAACATGCAGTCCGCCAGATGCGGCGCGACGGACTGCGGGATCAGATAAGGTTTCAGCTCCCGCGCGATCAGTTCATCATAAAGCGGTCCCAGCAATGCGCCGAGGTAGCCACTGAAATTCATGCCGGCAATGATGACGGCAACATTTCCGGTCCGATGCGAAGGCAGGGAATATCCCCGTTCCGCGGCAAACCGGATGATCCGCTGCCGCAGTTCCGGCCGGACGCTGGGATGTCCCGACAACGCGCGCATCACCGTGGCGGGACATACTTTCAGATCCGCGGCCAGCGTCCGCAATGTTGTCTTGCAGTTCACAGACACGTCATTTCGCGGCGGATTCGATTTTGATGTCCGTCACCGCGGCGCGGTTTTCCCATTTGTCGCCGTTGGCGGGGTAAACCGGCAGAACGTTGAAAGTGGACCAGCCGCGCGGTTTCGCCGCAAATTCGGCAAAACCGGCCGGCAGGGCGCAGTCGCCGTATTTTTTCCCGTCTAGATACGCGGTCAGAGTCCCGGCGTTCCATTCCACCCTGACTTTGTTGAACGCATCCGCTTTGATCAGACGTGCGGGAATGACAATCCGATACTGTTCCTTCCCGACTTGGATTCCGGTCACGAAAGCCTTTTCGCTGTTCTGGTAGAAGTAGAAAATCAGCAGCCCCTGCTGGTCTTTGGACGGACTGAAAACATGCAGGAATCGCACCGGCGAACCGGTCTGCTGTTTCAGAACCTTGAAAGAAAATTCCACACTGCCGGCGGCATAGGGAAAACCGTTTCCGGCGAAATAACTCGGATATACTTTTTTCTGAGCATTGGCGTCGCTCAGCTGGAAAGCAAACTTGCCGTCGCCGGCATCCACAAAGTTCTCCGGACCGATCTGGATTTTATCAACCAACGGCATGGATTTTCCTTGTGCCTTCAATTCCTTTTCAGGGAAATCCAGCTGAAAAACGGTGTCTCCGAAGCAGACGGCTCCAAGAGCGAACAGGGCGCAGATCATTGATTTTTTCATGACAATCATCTCCTTGATTTGGGTTATTTCTTAATAATGCGGATCATTCTGAAATCACGGGCGGGAACGGAAACGGCTGTACCGGAAAGAGTTTTGCCGGACTCGGCATCCGACAGTGCCGGGCTGTTACCGAATACTTTCGAATCCAGCGACAGCAGCACATCCGCCGGCTGATCGGTATCGTTCATGAGAATCACCAATGCGCCGTTATCGGCGGCATAAGCGGAGACCATGATGCGGTCGGACATCTTTCCGGCGGTTCTGACCGGAGAATCCGGCTGCCAGTAACCGTAGAACGCAGAGTCGTCGGTAATCCCCGCATTGTCCATGATCTTGAGATACTTGGACACACTGACCCCGAAGTTCGGCCAGGCGTGGGTGTCATGCGCCAGAATGTAGCCGATGAAATGCCGCATGTGTTTTTCCTGTCCGGGAAGTTTTCCGGCTTTGGAGTCTTTCAGTTTTTCAGGGAAATGCAGCTGGTATGCCCGTTCGAACTGCGGAATGAACACCGAAGGCATACCGAACTGTTCCCCGCGGAACGAAGCCCGGAAGAAATCAGGACGGAACACATTGTAATAGCTTTCATCCCTGCCGACGTCCAGCATGAAGCATTCGCCGTCGACCAGGGCATCGCAGAACGAAATCAGCGGCGGTTCCGGAATCTGCGAAATATGGCGCACGATCAGACCGTAAGGATATTGTCTGCGGTGTTCGCGGTAAATGTTCTTTGCCAGTTCGCGGCTGCCGAGGATGTTGGCGGTGCAGTATTTTTTGCCGTGTTCATCCGTCCAGCCGCAGCCGTGCGCTTCATTGCCGCAGAACCAGCTCCAGCAGTTGTCGAAATACAGTTTCTGCATTTTCAGTTCGCGCATACACCTGCTCATGCTCCGGAGATAATAATCGCGGTACGAACGGGAGCCGGCGCACATGAACACGTAACGCCATTCGCGGTCGTTCGGGGAAACTTCCGTGCCGGCCGGCGGCGGTGTGATGCTCCATTCATTGGCGTGCTGCGGATAGCCCGGATTTTCAGGTGAAGCGGAAAAGCCGGCGAAATAATGGAACAGCGGAATCGAACCGTTCGAACTGAACGACTTGCGCATTGCCGGATAGTTGTCTTTGGCAAAACGGGCGTCGGGGACGTTGTGAATCTTTTCCCACGGGAACCACAGGTTCACCGCGCTCCACGGACGCCACAGACGCCGGTTCCGCACGAACGGACGCACCGGAGTGATTTGCAGACCGAAGCTCCAGGTTACCGGTTTTTCGGGAGTGAAGACATAATCAACCAGATTGATGGTCAGAGTCGCACCGTCTTTGCCGGGATCCAGCCGGAGAGTTTCCGCGCGGTTCTTCAGACGGCGTCCCGCCTGATCCTGTGCAAAGTAGTAAAGTCCACGTTCGTCATTGCCGACCCACATCACGGGAAGCTGATCGGTTTCGTCGAAATGATTGGATTTCACGGTTTGCCGGAGTTCACCGGCGCGGAATCCGCGGAACTGGAAATAATCCTTGGCGAACCGGTTGAACAGTGTCGAAACTTCCGGACGCAGCGGCACAACAATTTTCGCGCTGTTCACGGAATCTTTCCCTTTGGGTGTCAGCGTAACATCAAACCACATCATGCCGTCAAATTCAAAACGGCAGCGGGAACTGAGTTCAAATCCGGAATCCGTTCCCGCGGTTTCCACCACGGCAAAATCATCCTGTTGTTCCACGATTTTCGTTTTCTCCGCAGGCGCAAACGCCTTGCCGTTCAGTTCAAACCGCATCGCGCCGCGCAGCAGCGGCACTTTCCCCGAAAACATCTGCACCGGAAAAATGCTCCGGCTGAATTCCACTCTCTGAAGCAGAGAAGTCAATTCCGCCCCGCGGGGTTCGGCATCGCCCGGCAGGATTCGCTGAAGCCATGAAGTCAGCCCGGAATTCCCGGACCGGACAACGGCTTTGACCGGAGTCCACGGTTCCGGAACAGAATGGTCCACGACCGGTTCGGCATCGCCGATGCGGAACAGGAAAGAACCGTCTTCTATTTTATCCTGCGGAGTTTCTCGCACCGGACGCAGAATCAGTTTGTAATCCCCCTGCGCCAGATCCGCAATCTGAAAACGCCAGTTGTATTCTGTCGATGCCGCCTGCAAAGTCTTTTTCAGAACCGTGGTTTTGTCATTGAGGATGACTTCCATTTCCACGGGAAATCCAGAACGTTTCTGCGTGGTGCGGGTGAGACTGAAAAACAGATCCAGGGCTTTGCCGTCCGCGGACGGATTCATTTTGATCCGGTTGAACTTGACGGGAATCTGTGATTTGTCGATTTTGCGGAAATTGTAGGAAGCATAAAGTTCCTCCACTTCAGAGCCGGTCAGAGCGCGGTCATAAACCCGCAGATCATCCAGCAATGTATCGCCCTGCGGATTCGGCCAGGCGTTCGGGGTATAGGGTCCGGCACAGAACGTGTCGAATTTTTCCGGGCGTTTCGCCGCGGGAATCTTGACGGCTGCCTGCAGAATGCCGTCCGTGTAAATCCGGATATTCTGTTCATCCCAGGTGGCGGTTACATGATGGAACGAACCGCGTTCCCATTTCACGGCGGGAGCCTCGGCAATCACAAATCCGTTGCCGTTGTCGGCGGATTTCATGCGGCCGAACAGAAAATAAAGTTCATGGGCGTCTTTGTATTTGTAAAGCACCAGCCAGCTGTTGTCGCCGCGTGCTTCACAGAAAACATGAAATTTGGTATCCTTGAAATCCCAGTCCACCGGTTTCATCCAGAAGGAAACGGTTCCCTGTTTCGTATTGAGAACAGATCCCGGATACTGAATCAGCGAGGCGTCCGTTCCGCTGGACGTAACCTGCGTGCCGATTTTGGCGGCATTCCCTTTCACGCCCGGATGCAGCAGCATGGACAGCGTCTCCATGGTGATGGGCATGGAATGTTTTCCTTCGACTTTTCCAGACGGCACATCCGCCCGGAAGTCCAGATCGAACGGCGCATGGAAAACGGGTTTTACTTCCGCCGCGCCCAGTACAGCCGTCAGCAGCAAGGCTCCGGCAATTCCAAGTTCATTCTTCATAATGCTTTATCCTCCAATTGCCTATTGTCTATATAAACGATTGCTGTTCGCCGGATCATACTCCACATAATGATATAGATCCGTTCCATGATCGCTGACCGAACCGTCCAGCCAGCCGCAGTTGGTGCGGTTGCCGTGGACAAAAGAAATCAGGCGCTGGGACAGATTCACCAAGTCAACGTGCACCCGGTTGGAAAAGTTGAAATACGGAGGCAGACGGTCTGCAAGCATGATCGTGCGGGAAATGTTTTTGAGTGAACCCGTCCGGATGCCGCTGTCCGCAATGAGCAGATCGGCCATGATGCTTGAATTGGCGGAATAGCCCGTGTAGAAATGCTGTTTCTGATAAGGATATTTTGCCTGTTCATTGGACGGGCAATAGAAAAATTCCATATTTTCCGACTGTGCCTCCGGGGTCTGCCAGGAATGACAGACCGGAAGATTGCGGTAACTGTTCAGCAGCTGCGTCCAGATGATGTATGCGCCGGAATCATGTTTGACCCGGAGCGGCAGCACATAGTCGTTGTGGTCCATGCTGTACATGGAGGCGAACAGCAGAGACTGTTTGACTCTGTTCTTGCAGGAAATCTGCTGTGCTTTCTGTTTTGCCTTGTTCAAAGCCGGCAGGAGCATTCCCGCCAGAATCGCAATGATCGCTATCACGACAAGGAGTTCTATCAATGTGAACCACAACAATTTGCGCCGACAGACATGTTTTCTCAAGGCGAAGTTCATGGTGCCTCCTTCTGAATTTTTCAGGATGAATATACTTATACTGCTTTCTTCTATAAACTATAGTCGGATATGAAAAAATAGCAATACATGAAAACCGGTTTTTCATGAAACATTTGAAACACGGGTCGGATAAAAAATCCCGGACGGCTCCGGGATTCAATGAAAAAGCCTCAGTCCAGCACAGTCAGCAGACAGCTGTGCGCAGGGAGTTCCGCGCAAATCCGCCCGTTCTGAACGTCCACCGGGCGGTCATTCCAGAAGTTGCGTCCAGAGCCGGCGGCAATGCCATGCGCCTTCAGATCAAATTCCTTCCGGACAGGAGCATCACTCCAGTTGATCAGCAGAACGCGGCTGGAACCGTCCGGCATACGCTGAAGCCAGGTTCCGGCATGAACACTCTCAAAGAGGTCCAGCGGCAGACCGGAAGATCCGTGTTCCGCGGCAACCGCCCGGCGGAGCAGATCCAGTCCGGATTCGTTCAGACGCGGCATATTGTCGGAGAAATTTATGATGCCGCCGAAATCACCACCAGCGACAGCAGAACTTCGCCCTCCTGCCGAGACATGGTTGCCAGCTTGAAATCATCCATGCCTTCGAGATACGGCGATTCCGGCCGGATATACACAGTGATGCACTGCAAACGATCCAGATCGGGGTCGCAGGACGTTTCAGGTCCGCGCGCCAGCGAGAAATCCGGGTCATTGATCCACAATCTGCCGTTGGTATGGAACATCGACGCCACAGCGACGGCATTTGCCATGATATTTTCCCAGCGGGCATGAATGTCGCCGCCGATCCGCACGGAATCCACGAATTCATTGCCGCCGCAATAGAAGTAATTGCAGCCGAGAATCTGGGCTCTGTCCTTGGCTCCTTCATACGCCGCCTGAACAATCATGCGCGGAATCTCCGTGCGGGGAACGGACGGGTCATGAAATTTGCGGGCTTCCAGAGTCGACCCCATGAAATCGAGTTTGAAATAGCTGTATCCCATCGCGGCATAACGGTCAAACAGATTCCGGAGAAATTCCCGGACTTCGGGAACCGTCGGGTCCAGCAGGAAGCCGTGCCGTTCCATGCAGGAATAACCGAGACAGGGCTGACCGCCTTCGCTCATGGCAAGCCAATCCTTGTTGAGCTGGGCGATGCGGCAATGCGGCTCGATGATAGTCGGAGCAATCCACAGCCCCGGTTCAAAACCGAGTTTCTTCAACTCATCGGCGAGATATTTCATGCCGTGCGGGAACAGCGGATTGGCATCCCATTCCCCGTAGCAGTACTGCCAGCCGTCATCGACAATGATGCGCTTGACATATTTGGACAGCACAGGATCTGCGGCGATGAAACGTGCATTGCGGAGAACTTCTTCTTCGGTAATGGTCCAACGGTAATAGTCCCAGGAGTTCCAGCCGGCAATCCAGCCTTTGCTGAAATCTTTTTCCACGGTAACATTGCGGTCCGTCCAGCCGGTCATCCGCTGGAAAGGATCGCCGTCCAGACTGAATTCAATCCAGCCGGAATCCGCCGCAGCGGAAGTATCGTCCGCAATCCGGAAATTCAGTTCGAAATCGTTCAATCCGTTTCCTTTGGCAATGCCGCGGAACTCGGTCCAGGCGGGATTCCGCAGCGGAACGGAAATCATGAGATGATCGCTGTTCCGGGTCAGCATGGTCAATATGGAACTGTTCCATTGCCGTTCTTCCGGACAGGGAAACACCACGGGGATGCACCGTCCCATGCGCGGACCAAGCCCCAGAGCATGAGTCAGTTCCACCGGGTCTGCGGCTTTCAGACCGAAAGTCAGACCGGGACACAGCTGTTTCAAATCACCGCAGAGACGCATTTTCAGAGCGCTGCCGGAGGATGCAGTCTGCAAGGTCCAGCGGCCGAGGGATGAATCCCAGACCGTTTCATACTCGTCATGGCGGACAAGCCGCCAGTCCGAAGCCCCGTCGGCAAACGGTTTCAGGGTCATGGAAATCGAACCGGCCCGGAGCGAACCTGCGGCGGAATCAAAGCACAGATTTTTTGGAGACATGGCAAACCTTTTCTGCTGTTGTATATGTCAATGAATTTAAAAACACCAGGAGCCGCCGCGGAAAATTTCAACCCGTTCCCCGGAAGGCGTTATGCCGGTAATGCTCAAATCCCGGCTGCCGACCATGAAATCCACATGAATCATACTGTCGTTGATCCCCATGCGTTTCATTTCGTCCTGCGTATATTTCGGATAATCCTGAATGCAGTCATAGAAACCGCGTCCCAGCGCCACATGGCAGCAGGCATTTTCATCATACAGCGTATTGTAGAACAGGATTCCGGTATTGTTGATAGGAGAATCAAAATCCACCAGTGCGCATTCCCCCAGATAAGCCGCGCCTTCATCCATGGCAATCATTTTTTCCAGTGCGTCCTGCCCTTTTTCCGCTTTGACTTCCACTGCTTTGCCCTGTTCGAACCGGATGGAGAAATTCTCAATCAGGGAACCTTGCCAGGAAAGCGGTTTGGTGGACACCAGCACGCCTTCGGCTTCACCGCGTCTGGGAGAAGTGAAAATTTCTTCGGACGGGATATTGGGGTTGAAGACACGTCCGGAAAGATCGGTTTCCGCAGCTCCGGCGAAAACGCCGTTCGGAATCAGCCCGACTTTGAAATCCGTGCCGTTGGCGGATTTGTATTCCAAGGAAACGAAATGAAAAGCATTGAGTTTTTCGCAGCGGCGGTGAATGGTCCGGTTGTGCTCATCCCAGTTGGCAATGGGGTCGCCGTTGGCACGGGCAGTCGACAGGATCGCCTCCCAGAGTTTTTCCACCGCTTCGGGATCCGGAATGCCGGGAAAAACCTTGCGCGCCCATTCCACTCCGGGCACGCCGGCGATGCACCACTGATGCCTGTTCTCCGCAGCCTCGCGATACGGCTTGATGACCGGGAAACGCGCCATCTGCGCTTTGGCGCGTTTGGCCTGATCTATGCCGTTCATGCCGTCGGGATCATCGGAATCCAGCCAGATCATGGCAGGCAGTTTTTCCGCACGCCACTGCCAGCGGGAAAGCACCCAGGGTTCGACCTCGGACAGCATGGCTTCGCTCTGATGCAGCTGATGAAGTTTTTCTACCGGCATGTCATGCCAGTCCACCGACACGCGTGATGCTCCGGCTTCATAACATTTTTCCGTCACGGTCCGGACAAATTCCGGCTGGTCAAGATTGGCGATGATCAGCACTTCCTGTCCGCGGTCCAGATTCAATCCTTTTTTCACCAGAAGATCCGCATACGCGTCAAGCCGTTTCTTATCCATAAAAACCTCGCTGTTGATTTCCCTTTTCTGCCGACAATATAAGTCAAACCCGGAAAAAGTCAATCATGGAAAGCAAAAAATCTGCCGCAATGTGCAAATCACTGCGGACGCACCCGCGGATCCGCCCAGGCATACGCCAGATCCGTCAGCAGATTAATGCCGACAAACAGAAAAGCACTCAGGATCACCAGTGCTTTCAGCATCTGCAAATCTGCATCGTTCAAAGCATTTACGCCTTCATACCCCAGACCGGGTATGCCGAAAAAAGTTTCCAGCAGCAGACTTCCGGTAAACAGAAACGGCAGCACGGTTGAAGCACGGGTGATGACGGGAATCAGCGCATTTTTCAGCAGATGCCTGAAATAGATTTTCACCGGCGGAAGCCCTTTCGCGGCGGCAGTCCGCAAATATTCCCGGTTCATTTCATCCAGAAACACGGTTCGGTAAAAACGGACTCCGCCGCCGGTTCCGCTCAATATCCCGATCGCCACCGGCAACAGCAGATACCGGATGTCTCCCCAGCCCCATACCGGAAACCAGTTCAGATAATAGGCAAGGAACCATTGTCCGAAAATAATCAGAGCCAGATAACTGATGCTCATCCCCGCCACGGAAAAACAGAGAATCAGCTGATCCAGCCATTTTCCGCGGAAGGCACATGCCGCCATAGACAGCAGAATTCCCAGCACCAGTTCACCGAAAAATATCGGAATCATCAGCATCAGCGAAGGAAACATTCCCTTCCATAATTTGCCGCGAATCGATTCGCGGGTCTGAAGGGTTTTGCCGAAATTGAAGAAACTGACATACGGAAATCCGGATTTCAGAGAAACGATTTCCTTCAGCGACGCGGTCAACTGACTGTCCAGCCAGCCTTTGGTCGGACGCTGGAACGATGCTCCGTAAATCCGGACTGTCGCCTCTGTTCCGGCGATGACCAGCTGTTCCGGCGGCTGTGCAAAAACGCATTCCACCGTATTGCGGCGGGGAATATATTCTGTTCCGTTGATTTCGACAGGTCCGGAGCATTTCAGAATCATCCGGACCGGCTCGACTGGCTGCCGTTCGAAATTGCGGTCAAAAATCAGCCGCGACGTTTTATGCAGAATCAATGCCTGCGGGGAAGTTTCCGCCGGACCTTCCGTGCGGATGCCGGGAAAGACTGTCCGGTCATTCCGGAATTCGGCGGAGGAATAAAGCTCCGTCTGCTTCCAGCGCCCGAAGAACAGCGGTTTGTCCGTGCCGAGTTCCTCGCGCATGTCTTCAATTTCCGAAGGAGTCGGATTTTTCCCCAGTACCGTGGCTGCGGGATCGCCTGCCGCCAGACGGAACAGCAGGAAGGTCAGGATCATGACTCCCGCTATAATCAGCAGAGAATAGGCAATCCGCTTCAGAGCATACCGGAACATGGCACAGTTCTTTCTTTTTTTTCTCAATTTGATGTTGCAATGATAACGATTAGACGCTAAATTTAAACCCTAATTCAACAAAGGGCAAATGAATGCGGCAGTTTTTTGGCAGATATTTCATCTTTTTTGCGGCGGCAATGGTCTTTCCGCCGGCGTTCGGCGTGTCCGGAGAAGACAGCACGAACCGTTTCTACCTGCTGCAGTACGAAGATGCGGCGACCTCGCCGCGCGGCATGGCGACCGGAATAGCCGAACGGATCAAACGTCTGACCCGTCAGGCTGCGCCCGCCGGACGGGATCGCAAAATGAGGGAAACATTTGTCCGGCTTGCCGACCGGAAAAAGGAACCGGTCTTCACCTGCCGGCTGGACAGACAGAACAATCTGCGGATCACCCTGCCGGATCACTATCAGGAACTGCTCGCCGAACCGGACGCTCTGCCGCGGCTGACCGGCTGGATTCTGTTCGGACGCTGCGGAAAAAATCCGGAACTGGAAAAATATTTCCGGAACAGCTGGTTCATCGTCGGATTGTCCCGTAAAGCACGGGAGGAAATGCAGATGTACCGTTCGCCCTTCTCCGGATATTTTCCCGCGGCATACACGCTGACGTCCGCCGACCGTTATCCGACTCTGCAATCCATTCTGGCGGTTCCGCTGAAACCGGAGGACACCACACTCCGGCTGATCTATGAGGAATACTGCGAACTGCTGGTCATGATCTGCATGAAAAACGGATTGTTCAAACAGGGACTGCTGATGCAGATGCTGGATGAACTGGAAAAATCTCCGGAAAATCCGGATATGCCGGAAATGTTCCGGCGTCTGGCACTGCCGGCTCTGGAAAAACGAGCCAAAAAATTTTTCCGCCCGAACCTGTCCGGCAAAGAATTGTCTGATGCTTATGAGGTCTGGTTCCGCAATGAACTCGACAATATGCTGAACTGGCGTTTCCTTCCCGCTTCGGAAGAAAAAATTGAAACGCTTTATCAGCAGAGTATTCAGTTTGAAAGCATGGCGAAACAGACGGAAGAGGAACGGAAACGCAAAGAGGAAATCATCCGCGGCGGCATTCCGGAACTGGTTCGTCTGCGGGACAATCTGGCTGAACCCGGAAAAGCTGCGGCAAAGATGGCAAATGCGGTTACGTCCATACTGCCGAAGGCTTCTCCGGACCTGGAAATTCCGCTGTATGAGATCCGCAGTGCGCTGAACGCATTTGCAGCCGCTCCGTCGGAAAACACGGGTGAAAAACTGCTCCGGGCGGAACAGAATTTCTACCGTGCGTTGGAACGGCGTCTCGCCCTGCGGAAATTTCTGGAAGATACGGAACTGCAATGTGTTGCTCCGGCAGCGCGGTATCATCTGACTTTTCCGCTGCTGACTTACCGGAACCGCCCGGAAGCACAGTCCTGCAAACGGCTGGCGGAATTTCTGAACCGAACAGCAAAAGAGACGGATAAATTATGATAAACTTGAACCGTAAAACATCTTTACCGGAAGAACGGCAATCCTCCGGACTGCGTTTTCTGATCTGGGGAATCATTCTGGTGATTCTGCTGATTTTTGCCATTGGAATCTACTGCACGGTCCGCCGGACCGCCCTGCGGTTTTCCGCCGATTACTATTATCCGTTCCTGAAAGCGGCACAGGCTGCGGAAGACACCGTCGCGGCACAGGCTCTGATGGGTCAGAGCAAACACACGCTGGCAAAAGCACTGCGCAATCTGCGGCTGGAAAATGATATGCTGGCGGCGGAACGGACAGTGGTTTCCGATCTGAAAAAAGAAAATGCGGAACTGCGTTCCCTGCTGGGACTGAAACAGAAAGGCGCATTCCGGCCGGTGTTTGCCGAAGTGCTGGCACGCAATCCGATGACCTGGCAGGAACAGTTCACCATAGACAAAGGCAGCGGCGACGGCATAGAGCCGGGCAATCCGGTTGTATGTTCCACTCTGCTGGGCAAAAACAACATGCCAGCGGTCGCAGTGATCGGCAAAGTAAAATCCGTCACCCGCCATACGGCAGTCGTTTCCACTGTATTGAGCCAGGATTTCAAGATGGCGGTGTCCCTGCCCGGCACCAAATCCTCCGGCATTCTGGAAGGCGCACACAACATTGCCGATATGCGTTCCACCTTGAAATTTCTGCCGCTGAACACGACACCCGTTCCCGGACAGATTGTCTACACCAACGCCTTTTCCGGCAACAGTCCGCCGGGACTGCCGGTCGGGAGCATCACCGGCAGCGGAAGCATTTCGAAAGATTCCCCGCGCGGCAATCTGCTTTATCTGGAAGCAGGGGTTCAGCCGTTTGAATCCCCTGCCGAAGTACGGTTCGTCGCGGTTTACGTGAAGGACAAATCATGACGGCTTATGTTTACATTGTCCTGCTGACCGGAATTTTCTGCACGGCGGAACTGCTGCTGCGGAGTTTCGGGCTGATTTTCCCGTTCTGTGCGCTGTTCATATTTTATACCGCCACGGCGTTCGGCACCGGACGCGGGATCCTGTGCGCCTGTCTGGGGGCGCTGACACTGGATTTCATCGGGACAGGCGCATCGCATCCGTGGTCGCTGCTGATTTTCGCGTTCATTGTCTGGATGGCTTCATTCTGGCTGAACAAAGTGGAATCGGAATCCATCCTGCTGAATTTTCTGCCGGGTTTGGCGATTCCGTTTCTGGTCTGGGTTCCCTCTGTACTGTTTTTTGCCCAGAACCGCTGGCACGTTCTGCTGGAACAGTTTCCGGGGATGTTTCCGACTGCCGTCATCAGCGGCATCTGGCTGCCGGTCATGATTTTTCTGCTGGACATGCTGAATGAGAAACTGGCTCTGCCGCTCTACACCGACGCCAAAATGAAAAGGAAAATGCTATGAATGAAAACAGCGACAATCAGATTCTGTACCGGATTCTGACCCTGGCATTCATCGTAGTGATGCTGCTGACCCTGATCGTCATCCGGCTGTGGAAAGTGCAGGTGCTGTCCGGACGTGAATTTGATGAAAAGTCCACCCGGCAATATGCCCGCAACATCCGCATTCCGGCATTGCGCGGACGCATCTTTTCCGCCGACGGCAAACTGCTGGCGGGAAACCGCCCGTCCTTTGAAGCACTGTTCCATCTGTCTGAAATGCACCTGACCGGCGTCCGCCGGGAATCGGTCAACCGCATTCTCGATGAAGTGAAACGGGCAGAAAACACCATTCATAAAACCAGTGGAGTAACGCCGCGCAACATTGAAAATCAGTTGAGACGTTATCCGGCGATACCCATGGCGGTGTTCACCGATCTGGACATGGCGTCTCTGGCGCGTCTGGCGGAAATGACGCCGCAGATTCAGGGGCTGGAACTGGCGGCAAGACCCGTCCGCTGGTATCCGTACGGTTCGCTGGCATCCGGAGTGCTGGGCTATACCGGACCGCAGGATCTCAGCACGGCGGAAGACCTCGGCGATTACTCTTACTATCTGCCGGACGCCGCCGGAAAATCCGGACTGGAAAAACTTTATGACCGGCAGCTGCGCGGCAGTCCGGGCAAAAAACTGGTTGTCGTCAATCACCGCGGTTTTGTGCATGAAACCGTGGGAGAACCGCAGACGGCGGAACCGGCGGAAGATCTGGTTCTGACCCTGGACACCCGGCTTCAGTCCACGGCGGAAAAACTGCTGCAAGGCAAAGTCGGTGCTATTGTGATGATGGATGTGGAAAACGGCTCTCTGCTGACGCTGGCATCCGCGCCGGGCTTCAATCTGAATGATTTCATTCCGCGCATCACCAGCCGGCGGTATACAGAACTGCTGAATCAGAACGGCTCTCCGTTCGTCAACAAGGCTCTGCAAGGAGCATACATGCCCGGTTCCATCATCAAACCGCTGATCGCCCTCGCCCTGCTGGAAAACGGAGTTTCCCCGGATCAGATCATCCAGTGCGACGGAGCAACCCGGTTCAGCGATTCGTCCCGAATCCGCTGCTGGGCATGGCGGTCCGGCGGACATGGTTCCGTGGACATGGTTCGCGCCATCAAAGTATCCTGCAATGATTATTTCATCGAAAACGGGCTGAAAATCGGAGTCGAACGGCTGGCTCCGCTGCTGCAGTCCGCCGGGATCGGAGAAAAAACCGGAATCGGACTGCCCGAATCCGCGGGTCTGCGCCCCGACCGCAAACGCTGGAAACGCTGGACTGTCTATGACACGGCTCTGATTTCCATCGGACAAGGCAAAATTCTGGTGTCGCCCGTTCAGGCAGTTTCTTATGCGGCGGCGTTCGCCAACGGCGGACTGCTCTGGAAACCGCGGCTGGTTCAGAGCATTTACAATCCGGTAACGCGAACCCGTTCCGTTCAGCGCCCGGAACTCAGAGGCAAACTGAACGCCTCGCCGGCTCATCTCTCCATCATCCGGGAAGGCATGTTCGAAGCCGTCAATGAACCCGGCGGCGGCGGACGCAATGCCCAGGTCGAAGGACTGAAAGTCTACGGCAAAACCGGAACGGCGGAAGTCGGTTCTCGCAGCAATCGGACCAAGAACACCTGGTTCATCGGTTTTGCCGGAATGCCGTCGGGACGCCAGCTTGCCTGCTGTGTACTGGTTCTCAACGGAGAAGCGGGCAACAAAACCGCCGCCCCGCTGGCGGCCGCCATGCTCCGGAAAGCGGCGGAACTGCATCCGGCAGAGGAATAATCCGTTCCGGTCAGAATGCGCCCAGCAGAACACTCCCGAAGGTTGCCACCGGCGCCATTTCGCGGAAATCGTTGACCGCCGTGCGCAATTCCCGAACCGCCGCGGTCATCTCCACATACAGCTCATCATTCTGCAGCAGTTGTCCCAGCGTTCCCTTTCCGCTGTTCATCAGTGACGTGATGCGATCCATATTCTTCAGTGCGGAATTGAGATTCTCAAAAAATTCACCGTTGTCCGCCAGCAGACGCACAAACGTGCTCTGATCCTGATTCAGACGTTTTGCCAGGCTGTTCATATTGACGATGAACGAGCGGAGATCCTCCGCGGCATTTTCATCCCGCAGCAGGAAGCCGAATGCCCCCTTGCCATTTTCGACATCTGTCAGGATGGCGTCAAACCGCCGGGAAAAAGAAGCCATGGAATGAAAGGCGTTCTGCGCATTGTCATAAAACGACGGATCAGTGAAAAGTTTGCCCAGAGTTCCTTTGCCGGCTTTGATTTCCGCGCAGATGTCGTTCAGATTGCGGGCGTTTTCCTCAATGCGGGAAAGTGCATCCTTGATTTTGTCCAGTATGCCGCCCTGAATAATGAATTCGCGGAAATATTTTTCATCCTCGCGGAACGCGGCAATCAGTTCGGAAGCCTCACGGGTCAAGTCAATCGGATGCAGTCCCTTGAACATGGAATTGTCCGGCAGACGCCGTTCCTCGACGGCTGGTCCGGGATTGATGTTGACGTATGCCCCGCCGAACACAGAAGAACTCTGAATACTGATGGCATATCCCTCGTAAACCGGAATATGTTTCCGCAGTTTCATTTTCACAATGATGGAAGAATTTCCTTCTCCGAGTTGCACCGATTCCACCGTCCCCATATCCACGCCGAGAACTTTCACCTTATCATTGACCGCCAGTGTGCTGGCGTGCGGAAAAGATGCCGAAAGATAAAAATATTTCCGGGTGTCCAGAATATCCTTGCCGCGGATCAGCACGGTGAAATAAAAAAGGATAATCAGAGCTCCCAGACAGAATAAGCCGATCAGAAATTCCGGGGAGCGCAGGATCGAACGGCGGGGAGAAACAACAGTCATGGCGAAACCTTCTTTCTGCCGGTATGGAACTGGGCACGGATAAATTCGCGGACCAGCGGATGCCGGCTGTTCATAAACATTTCAGGAGTGTCGCATTCTATGATGCGGCCTTCGGCAATCATGGCAATGCGGTCGCCGATATTCAGAGCACTGACCAGATCGTGCGTAACCACCACGGAGGTCATGCGGTATTTGTGTTTCATGGAATCAATCAGCGAGTCAATCCGGCGGGACATCACAGGATCCAGACCGGATGTCGGCTCATCATACAGCATGATTTTCGGTTCACAGACCACGGCGCGCGCCAGTCCGGCGCGTTTGATCATGCCGCCGGATATCTCCGAAGGCATTTTGGCGGCGGCGCCCCGCAGTTCCAGCAGATCCAGCATGGGGTTGACCCGCTCGCGTATCTGTTCTTCGGAAAGACTGGTCCGCTCCCGGAGCGGCAGCGCAACATTGTCATAAATATTCAGCCAGTTCAGAAGCGCACCGCCCTGAAACAGCATCCCGATCCGCGTCCGGAACTTTTCCAGTCCGCGGCTGTCAAGTTCCCCGACGTTCATTCCGTCCACCAGCACCGTGCCGGAATCCGGACGCATCAGCCCGATGATATGGGACAGTGTAACGGATTTGCCGGTACCGGAAGGTCCGACTATCATCATCGTCTCCCCGGCGTTCACCGACAGATTCACCCCCCGCAGGACGGGACGCCGCCCCAGAGTCTTACAGACATTTTTCAGTTCGATCATCATCAGTAGAACAGCCTCGTTATCATGTATCCGACAATCAGAATCGTAAGAAAATTGATCACCACGGAACGTTTGGTTGCCAGCCCCACGCCGACAGCTCCGTCTCTGGCATTCATTCCCAGCCAGCAGCTGATGCCGACAATCAGCACGGAAAACGCCCATGCCTTGCAGATTCCAACCCAGAGTTCCTTTTCATAAAGCATGAACCGCACATTTTCGAAATAGACCGTCCAGCCGACTTCCAGCTGCGTATATGCCACCATGCCGCCGCCCAGAATCCCGATCAGATCCGTGTAGCAGGTCAGCACCGGACACATCACCATCATCGCCAGCAGACGCGGCGTCACCAGAAAACGGACGGGGTCGATCGACATCACTTCCAGGGCCGCCAGTTCCTGTGAAACTTTCATGGTGCCGAGCAGAGCCGCCATGCCGGAACCGACACTCGCCGCCAGAATCAGAGCCGTCATGAACGGTCCCATTTCCCGGAACATCGTCTGTGCCACCAGAAACCCCACACGCATCTCCTGTCCGTAGCTTTTCAGAATCAGCCCCGCCTGCAATGCCAGAATCATGCCGGTAAACAGAGCAACCACCGAAGTAACGCCGAAACTCTTCACTCCGCAGATCATCATCTGCCGGATCACTTCCCGGCGGTTTTTCCATTGAGACGGCAGATGTCTGAACGCTTCGAAAACCATCCGCGTTCCGCCGCCGACCGACAGGATGAACCGGATCACTCCCCAGCCGAAAGCATAAATCTGTTTTTTCAGTTTCCCGCGCATTGCCGTTCTTTACTCCTATACCAGCAACATATCACATCAGATTGAAAAATCAAAGACATAAAACAAAGTGCAGGTGTTTTTTTCGGGAGAAGTCCGCGTTCTGACCATGCCGAAAAACACCTGACTTTCCGAAAAATCCTTTTCCCGGTCCACATACCGCGTATAAAACGGCCCGACAGTAAGACGGGAACGGTCTCTGCTGTTCATCCAGCCGAACATGCCCCACAGGAAATCAAAACTGTATCCATCTTCCCCGCTGTCCAATTGAAACAGAGTCCAGAGCGGCGCATAATTCCGTTCCAGCGCGCCCACGCGTTTCAGCGGCATCAGGTCCGGCACCCGGACAGTCTCGCGTCCGTTTCCCGACACCACGGAAACCAATGGCCAGACATGATGCCAGCGGCTGAGGTCTTTTCCGGATTTGCTGTCGCGGCTTTTCATACTCCAATATAAAGGAAGAACACACTGCCAGGTTCTGACCGTCTGCGACGTCCGGCTTTCCGAATACCAGCCGACCGGCCACAGCCAGAAAGAGAAATGCGCAGCCGCGGAAACGGAACGTCCCCATAACGGCCAGAAATACAGCACAGATTCCCCATGCACGCCGCGTCCGTACCGGAAAAACGGCCAGGGAGCATTCACGGAAAAAGAGGAATCCGCATGAGATTTCCAGGTAAAGAACGGCCAGAAAACACTTCGCCCGGAAAATTTTCCCCATCGTTCGTATCCGCCCAGAGGGAAAGAAAAGAACGCATATCCCGGCATATCCGGCGACAATGAATGCGCGGTTGTCAGCAGCGGCCAGAGCCATGCCTGATTCCAGCGGAGTCCGTCAATCCGGCGCGAAGCATAAAACGGCAGCAGCCGGAGCTTTTCCTCGTTCCGTCCAACCGAATGACTGAACAGCGGCCAGAGAACACTCCGGGTGTCCATGCCGTTTTTCCGGGTCTCCAGCAGCAGAGGGAACAGCAGAAAACGGGTATGGCCCAAACTGAAAAGTTCATTGACATCCCCGGCAAACGGAAATGCCAGCCAGTCCCATGAGCCGTCGGCACGGTGCGCCCAGTAACACAGCGGGGCGACAAAATTTCCGCTGCCGCGCTGATCGGGTCCGGTATAACGGAAATACGGGAATACCCAGAATACATCACCAGAAGGTCTGCTCCGGGTGGCGGCAAGCGGCCAGACTGCTTCCATGCCCGATTCCCGCTCCGATTTCTTGAACCCGAACAGCGGACGCACCGAAACGGACAACTCCGCTTTGCCGTCGTCGAACAATTCGAAGAGAGGTCCCAGGACCCGCAGTTCAAACTGTCTGCCGGTAACAGGATTGCCGTATTCCGTACAGGTTATGAACGGCGGCATCACCACTTCGGCGGCAAGCGGCAGACTCAGCAGAAACAGCAGCGGCAATATCCTCATCAGAAACACCTCAACGCGCCGGACGGATCTTTCCCGCTTTCTGAAGCACCAGCGTAGTGGAGTGTCCGGGAACAAAAGAAATGAAATGAACTTCCGTTCCGTGTTTGAGCAGAGCTTCGCGTTCCGAGGAATCCAAAGTTTCCAGAGTGTAATCACCGCCCTTGGCATACGCATCGGCTGCCAGGGCATCCAGTTCGGCACAGCAGCGCGAACCGTCAAAAACCAGAACGCCGTCCACACACGCCAGAGAAGCCAGCAGATATGCCCGGTCATACGCATTGTTCACCGGACGGTCCGGGCCTTTGAGTGCGCGGACCGAGGAATCGGAATTGAGCAGCACCAGCAGAGCATCCCCCAGACGCCGGGCAGCGAGCAGATATTCGGCATGACCGCGGTGAAGAATATCGAAACAGCCGTTGGTTACCGCCAGACGGCGGCCTTCGGCACGGAGTTTTTCCCGCCAGCGGACAGCCTCCGCCAGCGAAGAAAAAATTTTGGATTCGGGAGAAACAATACTGTTCATGAAAACCTCTTTTCAATCCGGTTCATTGACCGGCATACAAATCCGGTCGCGTATGGTGAAGGAATACGGCATACCGAACGCCCGCAGAATCCGGGCGGCATCGAAATGACGGTAGCGCGACAGCGGATCGGAAACAATTTTTTCCGACATGGTGAGCCGCGCCGCGGAAAGGAACAGATTCGATTCCACATATTTCGATTCAAAAGCATGGTCCGCATAGGACGTTTTCGCCAGATATGCCGTCCGGAAATTTCCGGTGTTGTCCGCAAGCTCTCCGGTAAAGGTTACGGCATTCGGAAATGCCGCAGTGCGCGGAGTGTCATCGGCGGTGAACGGCAGACCGTCGGGATCGAGCCAGTCGGTGATGTGCTGCACATTGCCGGTCTGATTGCCGGAAATGCTGTACTCATCCGCCTGCGTCCGCGCTTCAGCGGCATTGCGTATGCCGGTCATGCCGAGCATGGCCATCGCCAGAACACCGACCATGACGAAACACAGCCCCAGCAGTCCGACTGCCAGTTCTCCGATTGCCTGTCCGCGCTCTGTTTTTCTGCTTTTCATTTCACCACCTTCTTCCTGTACTATAACGCCGGCGGGGGAAAAAATCAAACGGAATATGCCGGACGCCGTGCGGCTTCGCCCGAAAAAAAACTCGGAGCCGCGGCTCTGCCGCCCATTTTACGCAAAAAATCTGTCCGCTTTCATTTGAATCGCAGAAAAAAAGGTGTACAGTAGCATACCGGAATCTTATGACAGGAAAAAGGATCATGATAAAGAAACTGACTGATTTTTTCAATGAAAAACTGTGGATGATGCGGAGCAGGGAATTTCCCTTTTATCTTCGTCTGCCGCTGACGTGCGCACGGGTAATCGTGCTAACGGCGCGGCGTTTCATCCAGAACCAATGCACGGTCAAGGCGTCTTCGCTGACTTTTTACACGCTGTTTGCCATTGTGCCGGTGCTGGCACTGGTGTTCGGCATTGCCAAAGGGCTGGGACTGGCACAGATACTGGATGAAAAAATACGGGAAGCAGCCATGGATTATCCGGCGATTGCCGATAAACTGCTTTCGTTTTCCGACTCCATGCTCCAGAACACCAAAGGCGGACTGGTAGCGGGGATCGGCGTTCTGCTGCTGATTTGGAGCGCCGTCAAACTGATGAGCAGCATCGAAAAAGCCATGAACGATATCTGGGGTGTCCGGAGGGGACGTTCCTTCATCCGCAAATTCACCGACTATACCGCCATATTGATGATCTGCCCGATTCTGCTGCTCGCAGCAGGCAGCGGCATGGTCGTGGCGGCGGCTCACGTGGATCAGCTGGCGGGACAGCTTCCGTTCGGGGAATACTGCGGTGCCGTGATCCGGTTCAGCCACGGACTGCTTCCGCTGTGCATCACCTGGCTGGTGTTCTCCTTCATTTATATTGCCATTCCGAACACCAAAGTAAGACTGTGTCCGGCGGCGGTTTCCGGTCTGATTACGGCGATTGCCTACACGGCATTGCAGTCCTTCTACATTTTCGCGCAGTTCACCACGGCGAAATTCAATGCCATCTACGGCAGTTTCGCTGCTATGCCGCTGTTCCTGATCTGGCTGAACCTGAGCTGGATTCTGATTCTCGTCGGCGCACAGCTCACGTTCGCCATTCAGAACGTGTCGGAATACGAAATGCTGCCGGTTGACGGCGAACTCAGCCAGCTCCAGCGGTATGTCTGCTGCATGGAAATCACCGCACTGCTGACGGAAGCATTCAGACAGCATCGCGGACAGCTTTCCGATGAAACGCTTTCCGCCCGTCTGGAAATACCGATCCGCACCATCCGCGCCCTGTTGTTTGATCTGGTCCGGACAGGCATCATTTCGGAATGTTCCGCTTCCGGCACATCGGGAGTTCATCTGTTTCAGATTGCCATTCCGCCGGAAGAAATCACGACGGCACGCCTGATCCGGGATCTGGAAAATCTCGGCAGGCATTCGTTCATCAATGAATATGCGCAGCCGTATCTGGCGGCATTTGAAAAAATCCGGAAACAGCTGGACACCCCGCCCGCCAACCTGCCGGTCGGTGAACTCTGCGATCCGCAGAAAGGAAAAACGCCCTGATGAATATTCTTCACACCGGAACCCTGCTGGCTTATCACGGGAAATGCGCCCTGGTCCAGAACGCGGGGAAAGACAAAATCGAGATCCGCATCGAAGGCGGCGGCAGCAAATCGGTCCGGCCGAAAGACGTGGAATTTGTGCATCCCGGTCCATGCAGTCAGCTGCCCGCGGCATTGCCCGACACGCCGGATCTGAATGAAATGCTGGAACTGATGGGGGAAGAAAAATTCTCTTTCCCCGATTTCTGCGATCTGCTGTTTTCCGCATACACTCCGCAGACGGCGTGGGCGGGCTACCTGCTGCTGAAAGACGGCATGTATTTCACCGGTTCTCCGGAAGACGGCGTCCAAGCCCGTCCCAAAGCGGAAATCGAAGCCGCATTGCAGGCTGTCCGCGAAAAAAACCGGGTCCGGGAACAGTATCAGGCGCTGTTGTCCCGCATCCGTAATGGAGCCATTCTGCCGGAAGACCGTCAGACGATGTGTGAAATTGAGGCTTTTGCCCGCGGCGGCAGTCAGAACTGCCGTATTCTGAAAGATCTGGAAATCGAAGTGATTCCCGAAAAAGCACACGCGCTGCTGGTCCGGCTGGGCGTATGGCAAGATACGGAAAATCCCTTTCCGGCGCGTCTGGGAGTCGATCTGGAAGTGCCGTCTTTTGCGCTTCCTCCGCTGCCGGAAGAAGAACGGGTTGACCTCACGGGGCAGACCGCTCTTGCGATCGACAATGCCGGCAGCAGTGATCCGGATGACGCCATCGGTTTTGCCGACGGTCTGCTCTGGGTGCATGTGGCGGATCCCGCGGCGGTTGTTGCTCCCGGTTCGGAAGCGGATCTGTTTGCCTCGGCGGCGGGAGAAAATCTGTATCTGCCCGACCGGGTAATCACCATGCTGCCGGAATCCGCAACCCGGCAGTTTGGTCTGGGCTTGCAGGAAACATCGCCTGCGCTCAGCTTCGGAATACGCATTGACGGACAAGGTGTTCCGAAACTGGAAAAAATCTGCCGGAGCAAAGTCCGGGTGGAACGTCTCACGTATGAAAGCGCCGCGCCGCGCATGACGGAATCTCCGCTTGCGGAAATCGGCGATGCGCTGGAACGTTTCCGCCAATGGCGTCTGGATCATGGCGCACTGCTGATCCGTCTGCCGGAAGTTCAGGTATTTCTGCGGGACGGTGATATTGTCATTGAACCGGCAGCCATCACCCCGGAACGGGAACTGGTTGCCAACGCCATGCTGGCGGCAGGAGCGGCGGTCGCTTCTTTTGCCGTGGAAAAAGAAATTCCCCTTCCTTTCGCGGCACAGTCGCCATGCGAAGAAAAACTGGAAGGCGACACGCTCAGCATCATGTATCAGCAGCGCAAACTCTGCACCCCCGGCTATGTAACCACTTCGCCGGAACCCCATGCAGGGCTGGGACTTGACTGCTATGTCCGGGTTACCAGTCCGCTGCGGCGTTATGCCGATCTGCTGGCACACCAGCAGCTGCGCAGATACCTTGCCGGGGAAGAACTGATGACTTCGGAAGAACTGGAAGAACGGTTCATTCCTGCGGAAAAGGAAGCGGCGGTCCGGAGAAAAGCGGAACGGCAGAGCAATGAATACTTCACGCTGGTATATCTGGCGCGTCATCCGGACTGGACCGGACGGGCGGTTGCGGTCAACCGGATCAACGATTCCACCACATTGCTGATTCCGGAACTGGCATACGAATTCAAAAGCCGCGCCTGCGCACATGCAAAAATGGATGAGGAACTGCAGGTGAAGCTGGCTTCGGCGGAACCGTCTATGCTGCTCACGCGCTTCACGGTACACCGGAAGAAAGACGGCTGAAAAGTTTTACGCACGGTCTGACAGCACTGCCAAAAGTCCGCAGCTGGCAAAAACAATAGCTTTCCCATACATTGTTCACGCTCAAAACATAACTGCGTTTTTATGAAAATTTTCGATTTCCGGACTTTTGGCAGTGCCGTCGTCTGTCTCCGCGAAAGGTTTTTTCGGAAAATGACGTGGATTCCGGTTGTATTGGCGAATAGCAATGCTATATTAAGACGGGAGTTTCTGTAATGAACGATTTCTGTCGAAACTTCAGAAAAAAACAAACACAGATGGCGAATCAATGGGAAAAAAATTTTTCATAACCGGCGCAGGCGGTTTTGTTTCCGGTTATTTTCTGGAATATCTGCGGCAGGTCGAACCGGAGGCGGATATATTGGGCGTGGATATTGCTGACGCTATGCCGTCCGCTTTTCCGCAGATCAAATACCGTCAGCTGAATCTCAAGGATGCGGAAGCAGTCAAAGCACTTCTGGCGGAATTCCGTCCTGATTACATTCTGCATCTGGCGTCCATCAGTTCCGTTTCCGCCAGCTGGAAAAATCCGCCGGAGTGTTTTACCAACAACACTTCGATTCTGATGAATATCGCCGAAGCGGTCAGAGCTTTGCAGCTGCCGGTGCGGATTCTTTCCATCGGTTCATCCGAAGAATACGGCAGCCGCGACGCATCGGAAATGCCGCTGACGGAACAATTTGAATTGCGGCCGGGAAGTCCGTATGCCGCCGCCAAAGCCGCGCAGGAAATGCTGGGTAAACTTTATGCGGACGGTTTCGGAATCGACTTCATCATGACCCGTTCCTTCAACCATATCGGTCCGCGGCAGAAAAGCATCTTCGTCATACCGTCTTTCGTCCAGCAGCTGATGAATGCTGCCGGACAGCCGGGCAAACATGAAATGCTGGTCGGCAATGTGGATGTCGTCCGCGATTTTCTGGATGTCCGCGACGTTGTCCGCGCTTATTACCTGCTGCTGAAACAGGGACGCCGCGGAGAAGTCTACAACGTATGCAGCGGCAAAGGTGTCCGGCTGCGCGACATTATTGCTCTGCTGGCGGAACTGCTGTCCATTCAGGTGGAATTGAAAGTCGATCCCGCGCGGCTGCGTCCGACAGAAAACATGGTCATCTGCGGAGACAATTCGAAGCTGAAGAACGAAACCGGCTGGCAGCCGGAAATTGAACTGAAACAGACTTTGATCAATATGATAGAATATTTCCAGGGAGAAGGGAAATGAAGCATCTGCTGTATATCGGTCACGGCTTTCATTCGCTGACCAAATCCACGGTATTTCTTCAGGAAATGCTGAAAGAGCATTTTGATGTGGAATACTGTACTATGGATCCGCAGGATCCGGCGTCATACGCAAATCTGGCTGCAATCCGGAGAAAATATTACGATGTCGTGGTGATTTTCCAGGTCATGCCGTCCATCCGGGAAATGCGGAAGCATATTCTGTTCGGACGCGGAGTGTTCTTCCCCATGTATGATTATTACATCGGCGGCGTAACCATCCAGAACCCGCTGTGGGCGGAATATTCTGAATTCACCATCATCAATTTCAGCAGAACGGTTCATGACGAACTGACTGCCTTGGGTTTCTGCTCCAAATACATTCAGTATTTCCCGAAGCCCGCGGAAAAACTGGAATACGGCGATGAAAAATCCATATTCTCCTGGCAGAGAATCGCCAAAATCAACCCGCATACCGTGGCAGCTCTCCTGCAAAATTTTGATTATGACGCCATTCATTTCCACAAGGCGTATGATCCGAAGGAAAAGCGGATTGAGCCGGAACAGGAAATGTTTCCCGGCAAAAAAATGACCGTTTCCACCTGGTATGAAACCCGCGAACAGATGACGGATGATCTGAAAAAATCCGCCATATACATCGCGCCGCGTCATCTCGAAGGGATCGGCATGAGTTTTCTGGAAGCCATGGCGCTCGGACGCTGCGTCATCGCGGTCAACAACCCGACCATGAACGAATACATCGTCAACGGGAAAACGGGTCTGCTGTATGAACTGCGCGATGCCCCCGCCCCGCTGCCGCGTCCGGCGGACATCAAAGCGATTCAGCGGGCGGCGTACGAATACATCCGCGACGGCTATGCGCAATGGGAGAAGAACCGGTACGACATCTGCAAATGGATCAACAGCAAATGCCGTCCGGACCGCGCGAAACTGGAACAGACCGCACGGGTCAAAGGCTGGGGGGCTTTGCCGAAGTCCCGGCGGATTTCCTTCCGGTATCTGCTTCAGCGTTTCCTGCCGAACCGTCTCTGGAACATTGCGGCAAAATATTTCGGGTACAACATTCCATGGCAGCGGATCGAAAAAATGTATCTGTTCGGATTCATTTATCTCGGCTGCACGAAATATTACAACAACAAACAGCTCCGCCGGATTGAATTTCTCGGTTGGCCGGTCTATGAAAAAAATAAGGAGAAATTCGGATGGAACTGAAAAGCAAAGTCAGTGTAGTCACGATTATTTTCAATCTGCGGAAAGCCGGACGGATCAACAGTTTCATCCAGTGTCTGAAATCCGTTCATAATCAGACCTATAAAAACATTGAGCATATCGTGGTCGACGGCAATTCGACGGACGGCACCATGGATGTAGTGCGGAAATATGCAGCCAAGGGCTGGATCAAATATATATCCGAACCGGACAAAGGATTGTATGATGCCATGAACAAAGGCGCGCGCATGGCAACCGGGGACTATGTGGCGTTTCTGAACTCCGACGATTTCTGGCATGATCCGCGCGGCGTGGAATGGACCGTGGAAGCTCTGGAAAATTCCGGTGCGGTGTTCTCCTTTGCGCCGTCTTACGTGCTGGACCGCGAATTTCCGGTGCATAAGGTATTCACCAGCATCGGCAGCGCGCTCATGCGTATGCCGTTCTGTCACCAGACCATGTTTGCGCGGCGGGATGCCTTCCTTTACATGGGCGGATTCAATATCAAATCCTACCGGAGTGCGGCGGATTACAACCTGATTCTGCGTATGCTTACCGTGGGTTATCCCTTCGTGTTTGTGCCGCATTGTTTCACCTCGTACCGGCACGGCGGATATTCGGCAACCGCCACGGGCATTTCCAACGTCGAATGCGTCAAATCCATTTTTGAGGTTTATTCCGCCATGATGCCGGAATTCACCATGCAGGACGCAGAAAAAATGTACCGTGAACATATTGTCCCGAACAAACTGCTGGAAACTGTCATGCCGAAACTCTGCCCCGCGATGCAGGCGGCGGTGAAGGAGCTGCCGGCGGAACCGGCGGACGGCGACTGCACGAAATTCAACCTGTACGAGTATTCATACCCGGTCCGGCCGGAGGAACTGGACCCTGATACCGACTGGCTCATGAGCCGTACCACGGTCAAATATTTCGGCATTCCGGTCATCCGCACCCTCCATACCACCGGCGGGATGAAAGTGAAACTGTTCGGCATTCCGGTCTGGAGCAAAAGGAAAGTCTTATGAGCAAACGGGTTCTGCTGGTCTATCACAGCAATTTTCTGAATCATGACGTCGGATGCAACAGCTATGTGTTCGAAATGATGTCCATGCTGAAAAGCCGGGGCTGCACCATTGACATGTTTTCCATCGGCGACCTCTGGAACACCTTCGACAATTTTGATGAACTGAACAAGAAATATCAGCTGATAGACAAGCTGTATCTGTATACGCCGGACCGCCATAAGCCCGCGCCGCGGAAAACCGTGGTGAAGGAACAGCTGCACAAGGAAAGTTTCTGGCTGTTCGGACTGCCGCTCTGGACCCGGCGGATCACCGAACGGACCGAGGAGCCGGTTCCCTCCATGGAATTTGATTTCGGCTGGGTGAACGCCGAATGCGCGGAATATTTCCAGCAGCTGGTGAACAACACCCATTACGATGCGGTCAATGTCCATTACATTCAGATGGCGGAACTGATCAAGTACACGAAATTCGATCCGGACACCCGGCTGGTTTACAGTGCGCAGGACGCCTCGTACATGATGAACGGCTTTCTGCTTTCCGGACTGGACGCCATGATGTGGATCATGCCGCGCGAAATCAGGCTCATGAGTCTGTTTCATGAAGTGCTGTGCATTTCCGCCGACGAAAAATGCTTTTTTGAAAAACTTCTGCCGCAGCAGAAATTCCGTCATTTTCCGCATTCCCTCAAAGGGCGGATCCTGCCGCGGAAGGAAAAAAACATTGACGCCCTGTTTCTGGGATTCACCAATCCGCATAACGTCCGGGGAGTCATCTGGTTCATTGACAACGTCATGCCGCATGTCCGCAAAAATGTCCGGGTGGCGGTCTGCGGAAAAGTGTGGACCGTGCTGGATCAGGATCATCCGGAGCATGTCCGCAAAGCGGAGAAACTGGGCATCCGCCGCATCAATTACGCGCCGGATCTGGATGAACTTTACGCGGAAACCCGGCTGTCGATCTGTCCGCTGCAAGGCGGAACCGGCATGAAAATCAAAACGCTGGATTCCATGGCACGCGGCGTTCCGGTCGTGACCACGGACTGGGGAATCGACGGTTTTGCCGACAAGCATGACAACGGCTGCATTCTCGCCAATGAACCGGAAGCCTTTGCCGCGGCAATCAACGACCTGACGGAAAACCCGGAACATTACCGGCAGGCTGTCGACGCCACGAAGCGGTATTTCGAACGCTATCTGAGCTGGGACGCCAATGTTCCGGTCATCGACGCCGCATTCCGGCTGAAAGGATAAACGGCATGGGCGAAGCGGTCATGAAATGTAAAAACCTGCTCCGGCGGTATGTGAAAGCCGCCCTGGACCGGGGGCTGGTCTGGAATGAATCCGAAATCCGGCTGCTCGGCGTGCTTCCGCTCTGCAAATGGAAACGGAGCACGGACGGCAGAGTCAGAAAATTCTGTCTGCTCGGACTGTCTGTATTCAAAATCAAGCAGGAGTATTGAATCATGCCGCCATTGATATCCATTCTGCTGCCGACCCGCAATTCCAGCCGTTTCCTGAAACCTCGGATTGATTCGATCCTGAACCAGACGACACAGGACTGGGAGCTGCTCATCGCCGACAGTTTTTCCTCGGACGGCACCTGGGAAACTTTTCAGGAACTGGCGGCGCAAGACCCGCGCGTCTCCGTGGCGCAGGTCCCGATCGGATTGTACGAAGCCTGGAATTTTCTGGTCCGGAAAGCCTGCGGCAAATATGTCTACATCGCGACCAGCGACGACGAAATGGAGAATGACTGTCTGGAAAAAATGACGCGTGCGCTGGAAGCGCATCCGGAATGTGATCTGTGCGATTCCATCATCAAACTGGTGGACGCCAACGGCAATGAGATTTCGGAGGAGTCGCCCAGTTATGTGGCGCACAACTGGCATGTGGATTTTCCGCAGGACATCTGCCATCTGCGTTATGCTCCGCATGATTTTTACCTGCATCTCGGCGGAAAAACGGTCTACACCTCCATTACCCAGCTGCTGATCCGCCGGAAACTGTTTGAAAAAACCGGATTGTTCAGCACCACGTTCGGACGTTCCGCCGATTATCTCTGGGGAATGCGGGCGGCACGTTATTCCAATGTGGTTTTTCTGCCGGAAAAACTGGCAACCTGGCGAATCCATGAAAACCAGATCACCAATGCACTGGATCCGGTGAAAGTGGACGCCAGTTTTCATCAGATGTCCCAGATGGCTCTGACTGCCATCGGAGAACTGAAATCACGCATCATGCGCCGGAAAGCCATGCGGATCTACAAGCTGATTCCTTTCAAGGAAACTCTGCTGCCGGCAAAACGGAAACGCAATCTGTATTATTTCTTCCGGTCGCTGGTAATTTCCGCGCTGACTCATCCGATCCTGCTTTCGGAATTCATGCTTCATGCTCTGGATGAATACCGCAGAAGATGTCCGCGCAGGTTGTGGCTGATTCATTCTTACGACGACATGATCCGGGCGCATGTCCGAAAACTGAAATTAAATAAACTGATCGCATACAAGGGAGAGAGCAATGAATAATGTTTACTGTGTGATCATGGCAGGCGGCAAGGGAGAACGCTTCTGGCCGTGCAGCCGGGAAAACACCCCGAAACAGCTGCTCAATATTGTCGGCAAGGAAACTCTGATTGAACAGACCGTGCTGCGGCTGATTCCGGTGGTTCCGTTTGAAAATATTCTGATCATCACCAACCGGAAATATACGGAGAAAATGCGTCAGCTTCTGCCGCAGCTGCCGAAAGAAAACATCATCGGCGAACCCTGCGGACGCGATACGGCGCCGTGCGTGGCGCTGGCGGCAGGAATCATCCGCAAAAAAGCAGGAACGGAAGACGCCGTCATGATTCTGATGCCGTCCGATCACTGCATTCACAATGTTGCGGAACTGCAGAGAGACCTGGAAATCTGCTGCCGTGCCGCAGCGGAAAAACCGGTTCTCGCCACCATCGGAATCAAACCGTTTGCCCCCAGTTCCGATTACGGTTATATCGAATGCGGCAAGGAACTGGGCGAACACCTTTTCCAGGTCCGCCGATTCGTGGAAAAACCGTCCCGCGAAAAAGCCGGGGAAATGCTCGCCGAAGGCAATTACAAATGGAACAGCGGCATGTTCATCTGGCGGGTCGGAACCGTTCTGGACATCATGCGCCGGCACGCTCCGGATCTGGCACAGACTGCCGGTCATTTCTGTGAAGTCTGGGGAACTCCCGCTTTCGAAGACCAGCTGGAAAAGGAATATGCCGCCTGCCGCAAGATTTCCATCGACTACGCCATTATGGAAAAGGCGGAAAACATTGTGGTGCTGGAAGCCTCATTCGACTGGGACGACATCGGCAACTGGACGGCTCTCCGGAATCATTTCCGCGCCGACGATGCCAACAATGTGGCAATCGGCAGATTTGAAGCGCTGGACGCCCGCAGCTGCATTGCTTTTTCCAATGATCCGGATCACCTGCTCTGCGCCATCGACACCGAAGAACTGATTATGATCCACACTCCGGACGTTACGCTGGTCTGCGGCAAAAACAGCACTCCGAAAATCAAACAGTTCCTGAAAAAACTGGCAGAAAAAGAAGAAATGAAAGGCTATTTTTAATCATGAATGACCAGGCATCCAATCTGACAGAGTTCCGCACCGAACGGGACAGCATGGGAGAAATTCAGGTTCCCGCCGATAAATACTGGGGCGCGCAGACGCAGCGGTCCACTCACTTTTTCAATATCGGGCTGGATTTCATTCCGGAGGAAGTCATTCATGCGCTTGCCATTGTCAAAAAGGCATCCGCGCTCGCCAATAAAAAGAGCGGACGTCTCGCCCCGAAACTGGCGGACGCGGTCTGTTCCGCCGCAGATGAAATTCTGGCAGGAAAACTGGACGGCAATTTCCCGCTCAAAGTCTGGATGACCGGCAGCGGCACACAGTCCAACATGAACCTCAATGAAGTCATAGCCAACCGCGCATCCGAAATGCTCGGCGGCAGACGCGGCACAAAAAAACCGGTTCATCCCAATGACCACGTGAATATGTCGCAGTCATCCAACGACACCTTCCCGGCGGCGATGCACATTGCGGCGGTGATTGAAACATACAAACGGCTGCTGCCGGCAGTCCGCACACTGCGTGATATTCTCCGGATGAAATCCGAAGAATTTCAGGACATTGTCAAAATCGGACGCACCCATCTGCAGGATGCGGTTCCGCTCACGCTCGGACAGGAATTTTCCGGATATGCCGCGCAGCTGGACATTGCCATTGCGCGCATTGAAAAAACAGTGCCGGAACTTTATGAACTTCCGCTCGGCGGAACGGCAGTCGGAACCGGGTTGAACGCGCCGGAAAGTTTTGCGGCGGATGCGGCGGCGGAAATTGCGGAACTCACCGGCTTCCCGTTTGTTTCCGCTCCGAATAAATTTTCGCTGCTGGCGGCACACGACGGCATTGCCGCGCTTTCCGGAACCTTCAGAACTCTGGCATGCGCCCTGATGAAAACCGCCAACGACGTCCGCTGGCTGGCAAGCGGTCCGCGCTGCGGAATCGGGGAAATCTCGCTGCCGGAAAATGAACCCGGCTCCTCCATCATGCCGGGCAAAGTCAATCCGACACAGTGCGAAGCTCTGACCATGGTATGTGTGCAGGTGATCGGTCTGGATACCGCCGTCGGCATGGCGGCAAGCCAGGGAAATTTTGAACTGAACGTATTCAAACCGGTCATGATTTTCGATCTGCTGACGGAATTGCGTCTGCTGGCAGATTCCTGCCATAATTTCGGAGAATACGCAGTGAAAGGCATCCGAGCCAACCGGGAACGGATTCATACGCTGGTCACGCAGTCGCTCATGCTGGTTACGGCTCTCAGTCCGAAAATCGGATACGACAACGCCGCAGCCATTGCAAAACAGGCTTACCATGAAAATCTTACGCTCAAGGAAGCCTGTGTGCGCGCCGGTTACATGACCGAAGAAGAATACGATCAGATTGTGCGTCCGGAAAAAATGACCGGACCGCGGGATTAATTTTTCTTTACGGACGGCTGACGCGGTCCGTAAAAAGTTTCACTCAATTTGAACGACGGCTCCGGCAAGGGGTCGCCGTTCAGAAATTTCCGGCACAGCTCCAAAGCTCCGGAAAATTCATCCGGACGGAACCAGTGAATGCGGATTCCGTTGCGTTCCATGTTGCGGAACCAGGAATCCTGTCGTTTGGCGAACTGCCGGATTTTGACCAGGAGTGTATCCCGCATCTCCTGAAAAGTCATTTTCCCCTGCAGGTGCAGAGCCATATACCGGTATTCCAAACCGAAAAATTCCAGACGTTCCCAGGTAACGCCCTGGTCATGCAGACGAACTGCCTCATCCAGCATACCCTGCGCCAGACGTTCATCCAGACGCTGTTCAATGCGCTGATGCAGTTCCGCACGGGAACGCAGAACTCCGATCACCAGGAAATCATAATCGGAAACCGGATGATTTGCCGCCTGAAGCAGGGAATGATCCGGCTGTTCTTCCAGCTGTTCAATCCGCCGGATGATACGGGTCCGGTTATCGGGTTCGCGGCGCAGGATTTCTGATTCCGGTTCGAGACGGAACAGCATTTCGCGCAGTTCTTCCGTGGAGATACCGCGTTTTTCAGATCGTTTTTCCGGATCGGGCGCACCGCCCTGAAGACAGTAGGAACGGAGGATGGAGTCTATATAAAGAGCAGTTCCGCCGCACAGCACGGGCAGATGTCCGCGGGCATGAATATCCGCCATTGCGGCATGACAGTCCCGCATGAATTCCGCCAGATTGTAAGGATACTGCGGGTCGACAATATCCAGCAGATGAGACGGAACGCGTTCGCCGTCCGCCAGAATGTATTCCGACAGATCTTTTCCGCTGCCGATATCCAGTCCGCGATACACCTGCCGGGAATCCGCGCTGATGATTTCCCCCTGAAGTGCTGCGGCAAGCCGCACAGCAAATGCGGTTTTCCCTGTTGCCGTCGGTCCGGTTACCACTGCGGTGCGAAGCCTTTTCATATCTCTGGAAACTCCTTTTCTGAAAAATTTTCATTGAATGTTGTCAATATAGCGCAACTTTTGCTGGTAATCATCCCGAATAGAGGTTAAATTACCGGAAATATTTAAAATTTTTTCAGACGGAAGGGAAAATAACGAATGGAAATGCAGAATACCATCGCCAGAGAAGTTTCTTACAGCGGGATTGCGCTGCATACCGGCGTCCGGGTCCACATGACCATGAAACCGGCTCCCGCCAATACGGGAATCGTTTTCCGGCGGACAGATATGAAGGGCGGACCGACGGTCCGGGCGCATGTAGCCTGTGTAATCGACACCCGCCGCGCCACCACCATCGCCTCGCTATCCAAAGCCTACGTGGTGCTGGTTGAACATATCATGGCGGCACTTCATGCGGCGCAGGTTGACAACGTTTTTGTGGAAATGGACAGTGCGGAGCCGCCCATTGCCGACGGCAGCGCGACAAAATTCTTCAATATGATTCAGGAAGCCGGCTTGAAACAGCTGGATGAACCGGCGAAAATCTGGTCCTGCGACAAAATTATTTCCTACGAAAACAAAGGGACGACAATGGTTGTCCTGCCCTGCGACCATTTCAAGATTTCCTGTACCGTCGAATTCGGCGATACCGCGTTGGGAACCCAGTTCCTCTCACTGGATGTTACGCCGGAATCCTTTGAATGCGAACTTGCCCCGTGCCGGACTTTCGCCTCATACAGCGATCTGGCGCAGCTGTTCGCCGCCGGACTCGCCAAGGGCGGCAGTCTGGACAACGCAGTCATTCTCCACAACGGAGCCATCATCAGCAGCGGCGGTCTGCGTTTCCCCAATGAACTGGTACGGCATAAAATGATGGATATGGTCGGCGATATGTATCTTTCCGGAAAACGGGTTCATGCCCATATCGTTGCCATCCGTCCGGGACATCCCTCCAACGTGGAAACGGTCAAGCGGATGCTTGCCGCAACCGGAGAACTGCCCGCCGGACTCTGAAGTGATCATTAATCAACCATAGAACAGGAGATAAAAAAATGAGCAAAATCTTGGATGCGTACGCGCTGCGTACCCTGATTCCGTGCTGCCCCTCCATGGTCCTGCTGGACAAGGTCATGCTGGAAAGCGACACCCGCGCCATCGGGCAGAAATGCATCACCTCGAACGAACTGACTTTCCTCGGTCATTTCCCGAATCACCCGATTTTCCCCGGTGTGCTGGCAATTGAAGCCATCACGCAGCTGGCGGAAATCCTGGTCCGTTCCAAACTCGACCCCGAACTCAAAGGCGATTTCTACCTGAAATCCGTCCGCAAAGTCAAATTCCGCCGTCCGAACAACCCCGGCGACCGCATGATCTTTGAACTGGACATCACCTCGTTCGGCAGCGACAGTGCGGAATTCACCGCAGTGGTGAAAAACGGTGCCGGCGTAGCCTGCAATGCACAAGGCGTAGTGGCGGTCCGTCCCAAAACCCCGGATACCACTCCGATTCAGCCGTTCGGCGAATTCGACAAAGGCATCTGCTGTGAAATGGACGCCACCGGCATCAAGGAACTGATCCCGCACCGCTACCCGTTCCTGCTGGTGGATTATGTCTGCAAAATTCAAGGCAGCCATGTTACCGGCGTCAAGAACCTGACCCAGGGCGAACCGCTCTTCCGCAATTATCAGGACGGCTATTCCGTGCTGATGGGTCCGGTGCAGGCGGAAATGGCGGCGCAGACCGGCGCCATCTACATGCTTTCCCGTGAAGAAAACCGCGGAAAAATCGCCTACTTCATGGGCATTGACGATTCTCAGCTGCTGCGTCCTGTTTTCCCCGGACAGCAGCTCCGTCTGGAAATCGACATGCCGGACACCAAATCCAAATTCGGCAAAGGACACGGCTGTGTATATGCAGACGGTCAGCTGGCATCGGAAACCACCATGCTGTTTGCCATTGTCGACCCCTGATCCGTTTCAGGAATATTCTCAAAAACCGCGCCCGTTTTTCTGCGGGTGCGGTTTTTATGTTTTCAGAGATCTTTCACCGCTTCCTTGAAATCCTGCAGGTCCGTAAGATAAAGAAACGGGTTGACCTGTTTCTGATGTCCCAGGGTATCGTTCGGTTCTTCTCCGTAATCGTGTCCGGAATAAACCACTGCTTCATCCGGCAGACGGGAAATAACCTCACGCATGGTCTGAAACATGGTCTCCGGATGACAGTATCCGCAGCAGCCGACAAACAAAGTGTCGCCCGTGAAAACCGCCGAGTTGTCGCCCAGCAGCCAACAGACACTGCTGACGGAATGGCCGGGGGTGAAAAATGCCTGTATATACGATTTTCCGAATGGCAGTTTCTCCCGGTCTGCCAAAGGAATATCGGAAAAAATCCGGCAGACGGGATGGGTTACCGTAGGTGCCGGGAAAAATTTCCGGACTTCCGCCAGACCGGAAGTATGATCGGTATGTCCGTGGGTAATCAGGATGTAACGCGGTTTCCGATCCGGGTATTTTTCCAGTGCATCACGGATTTTCGAGACATCGCCGCAAGGATCGACAACAGCAGTGTCTCCGGTTTCAGAATCGTGAATCACATAAGAAAAATTATGGTCGAAACCACCGACTGCAATCTGGGTTACTTCAAACATGGTTCCCTCCGGTTTCCTGCGGGCGGACAGAATATTTCCGGCGATAACCTGCCGGTGTCAGCCCCACTTGTTTTTTGAATTGACGGTAAAACACTTCCAGCTCGCTGAATCCGCAGTTCATGGCAATTTCCTTGATGGATGCTCCGTTGTCGGCGGTCAGCATGATTTTGGCGCGGGCAATGCGGCGTTCCTGAATGAAATGCAGCGGAGCCTTGCCGTAGAATCTGCGGAACAGGGCAAACAGATGCGGACGGCTGATTCCTGCATGAACCGCAATCTGTTCAGGAGAAATTTCCCGTTCCAGATTCCGTTCGATGTATGCGCCGGCGGCGAGCAGACTCTGCGGACAATCCGGCGGATGATTCCGCTGTGCGGTCAGGGCTTTCCAGCGGATCATGGAATACGCATAATCCGCCAGGGCATCGAGATCGGCACAGCCGGAATGGAATGCTTTATGGCATTCATCGGCGAAGGCGACGGCTTCATCGGGAGCGGACCAGATGCTCACGCGCGGGCCGGGACGTTTGTTCTCCTTCACTTTGAAATGGAAAACGATGCAGCGGTACGGATCATCGGAAAACGTTCTGCAAATGGTATGTTCTCCGTACATGTGCCAGAAAACGGTGCCGCGGGTAAAGATTTTTTCTTCTCCGTCCAGTTCGAACCGCAACTTGCCGCCGGTCAGGATTTCCACCGATTCCATGTTGTTTCCGATATAGGACGGAGTAACTTCCGGGACAGGCGGACAGGCAAAACGTCCGACATTCATCAGCTGCTGCAAATGTCTGCTCATCGTTTCACACTCCTTTTATAAGCAAAGTCAAGAAATAATATTTTCAGTCAATTGATTTTCTGTTTTTCACATGTAGAATATACCACACAAAGATTTTTAGTCAAATTATTTCGTTCCAACAACCCTTAAAAAAGGAGAAAAAAGAATGATGTTGAAACCGTTGTCCGTCCAGTTGTATTCTCTGCGCGAACGCGCTCAGAAAGATTTCATCGCGGTTCTGAAAGATGTTGCCGACATGGGCTACATGGGCGTGGAACCCGCCGGATTCTGGAATATCCGTCCTTCCGAACTCAAGAAAATCGTTGAAGACCTCGGCATGAAAATCTATTCTTCGCATTCACCCTGGTGCGTCGGCACCAACATCGGCGAATGCATGGACATTGCCGACATGCTGGGGCTCAAGAAAATCGTCTGCGGTTACGGTCCGAATGATTTCAAGGATCTGGACACTATCAAAGCCACGGCGGAAAAAACCAACCAGATGCAGGAAATTCTGGAAAAGAACGGCTATACACTGTTCCAGCACAACCATTACTGGGAATTCGAACGGATCGACGGCAAGCTCAAATATGAAATCTTCGCCGAACTCTGCCCGAAAATGAAATTCGAAATCGACTGCTTCTGGTCCACCAACAAGGGAACCGAAGATCCCGTCGCCATGCTCAAGAAATTCGCGGACCGCACTATTCTTCTCCACATGAAAGACGGTGTCTGCAAACAGAATGCAGCCAACAGCGGCATGGTCAACGGTCTGCTGGACATGAAGATTGACCTGCTTCCGCTCGGAACCGGCACCCTGCCGATCAAACAGCTGATCGAAGCTGCGCCGGACACGGTCGAAACGGTGGTGGTCGAACTGGACTACTGCGAACAGGATATGACTTCCGCCATTGCGCAGAGCTACAAGTTCATGACCGAAAACAAACTGGCTCTCGGCCGCAAATAATCGAAAGGATTTCTGATTATCATGAAAACAACGAAAGTCGGCATCATCGGATGCGGCATGATCAGCGATACTTATTTCAAAGCTGCCCAGAAATTCAACATTCTGGAAGTCATTGCCTGCTCCGACATCATCCCCGAACGTTCCGCCGCCAAAAAAGAACTCTACGGCGTTCCCAATGTCACCAACGAAGAACTGCTGGCGAACAAGGACATTGAAATTGTCCTGAACCTGACTCCGCCGCAGGTTCACTCCAAAATCGCCATGGACACCCTGAACGCGGGCAAACACGCCTACTCCGAAAAACCGTTCGGCGTGGACGAAGCGGACGCCGCCAAGGTGATGGCGCTGGCGAAGGAAAAAGGATTGCGCGTCGGCTGCGCTCCGGATACCTTCCTCGGCGGCGGACAGCAGACCGCCCGCAAGCTCATTGACGACGGCTGGATCGGCAAACCGCTGTCTGGCACGGCAATTGTGATGGGCCGCGGTCCGGAACACTGGCCGCACGCTCCGTTCTTCTATGACTACGGAGCGGGTCCGATGCTGGATCTGGGACCGTACTACATGACGGCTCTGGTCAACATGCTCGGTCCCGCCAAGAGCGTTACAGCCGTTACCACCAAAGGTTTCGACTTCCGCACCATGGGTCCGGAAGTCGCCCCGCAGTATCAGGACAAATATGTTCCGTTCGGCAAATATCCCGTGAACGTTTCCACGCATCTGACCGGCGTAGTGGAATTCCAGTGCGGCGCGCTGATTACGGTCATTGCCAGCTTCGACTGCTGGAAGCACGGCCACAACCCGATCGAAATCTACGGAACGGAAGGCTCTCTGCAGGTTCCCGATCCCAACACGTTCGACGGTCCGGTCCGGGTCAGCCGCATGTGCGCCCCGAATTCCGACTGGCAGAATGTCCCGCTGACTCATATCTACACGGAAAACAGCCGCAGCATCGGTGCCGCCGACATGGCATATGCTTTGCGCAGCGGCCGCAAACACCGTGTCAACGGCGAACTTGCCAACCACGTGCTGGAAATCATGCTCTCCTTTGACAAGTCGAGCAAACTCGGCGCGAAAGTCGAACTCAAGACCACCTGCGAACGGCCGGAACCCCTGCCGCTCGGTCTCGAACCCGGCGAACTGCCCGAATAAAAAAACGGTTTTCCCGTATTTCTGCCGGAAGCATTCCATCACGGGGGCTTCCGGTTTTTTCTTATCACACAAAAAAACGCCGGCACAAACCGGCGTTTTCCATAAAAACATCAGATTTACAGCTGAACTTCCGTCCGGGTGGTCTGCGTAAGATCCACAGACAATTTCCGGGACACGCCATCCGGCTGATGCACGGTGATTTCATGCTGTCCGGTTCCGTTGCAGAAAATCCGGTATCTGCCGTTTTCCCGGACAACTTCCAGATGCACGGCGGGATCATCCGGTTCCAGAATCATATCCGGCAGCAGGGTCAGAATCATGGGAACCCGTTCGACAACTTCGGTCTCATAACGCACCGAACCGCTGTCTATCACCACCATCTTACGGTTGGCGGAAGCAGTCCAGTCGGTATTCAGCAGCATCAGACGGCGGACGTCATCGGATTCCACCCACTCGTTCCAGAAAATTTCGCGGGAGGGACCTTCCACCCGGCTCTGCGGACGGTGCGCGGAAGCCAGATGTGCCAGCAGCGCCGCAACAACTTCCCGCAGAGCTTCATGTCCGGGATAAGCATAAGCGGTAATGAGGTAAACCGTTCCTTTGCCTTTGCGGAAACGCACCACCAGCGGAGAGCCGGTCGCGGCATCCCAGATGTACGGTTCTGCACCGGAAAGTTCCAGCTGTGCCAGACGGCACGGACCGTCTTCTTCCGGAGAGGAATTCGGAATACCGGAAAGTTCGGGAAGTCCGCCCTGCAGAGCCTCGCGTTTTGCGCAGTTCCATTGTCCGCGGTAAATTGCGCCCGGACCTTTCACCCGGACGCCGCAAAGTTCCGTCAGATCGCCGTCATTCCAGAGATTCAGATCCAGCATATCGGCGAGGAAATCGCGCCGGACATGACGGCTGAACTCCGGCAGCCCGATCAGCAGATCGCCGCCCTGTTCCACGAAACGGGACAGTTTGTCGTAATCCTCCTGAATCATGGTGTTCCAGCCGAGATGAAGCAGCAGGGAATAACGGTCGAAATATTCCGGTTTCGCTTCCGTCGGGACTTCATCGAAATCGCCGTAAGGCGTTCCGGAGAAGAAGAACCGGCGGCGGCTGAAATCCTGACGCAACGGCTGCACATTCGCGCCGGGCATCAGCACGTCCAGCAGATGGCGGCATTTTTCCGGCTGCCGATGACCCCAGAGCGGGTCGTTCTTGCCGAAAAGTCCCCAGACGGCATAATCCGGTGTCTGGTCGGTATCGCAGATGAATCCGTTGAACGGCGCGGCGTACCGACCTTCGACAAAGGCAATCTTCCGGGTCGGCGCGCCCTTCCGGGGATGCGTCTTGACGAAACGGTAGAAGTCGCGGGTCATATCCCGTTTTCCCTTGGTGAGCAGGTCATCCCATGCCTGACGTTCTTCCTTGAACAGTTCGAAAAGACAGTCTTCCTCGTAAATCATGGATGCGCCCATCATCCAGGGCTGGAACAGCGAAAGAAAATAAACGCCGAGATGATTTTCGAAATACGGCTGAAATGCGTGCTGAATGGCAATATGCACCCCCCATTCGCCGTTGGAAAGAGCTTCCGCGGCGGGACGCGCCTGCGAACAGAGATGCTGCGTATGCGGAACCATGGTTTCGGTCCGGATAAAATCCGCACCCGCCATATAACAGTAACGATGTCCGCCGGACGCATCGCCGAATGCCGCCCGTCTGCTGACTTTGTGTGCCTGATCGACACCGATTTTCAGACGGGTCAGACAATGTTCCATAGCGGTTTTCATATCTTCGGACCGCCATTCAAAACCGGGATCGAATGCGTAAACCGCGCCGGGCCATTCATGCCAGCCGACACTGTGAAGCATATTGCCGGATGCCTGCACCAGTGCGCCGCTTTCATAACTGGTTGCCGCCTCCACATAAATATGATGATCCCGGCAGAATTCTCCCCAGCGAGTCAGCAGGGCATCGGGAACTTCCTCGCGGCGTTCCGAGTCCGGCGATTTACAGCGGAAATTGCGGAACACAACCAGGTTGCCGAGACGTGTCCGCCAGGTATAATCCAGCAGCCAGTCCATGATACCGCTGTCATCATGCGGAACCACGGTCATGTCGTAACCGACCATGACTTCGGGCGTTTCATTTTTGAGATCATATACTGCGGGGATGACTTCCTGCGCGGCATCCGTGGACACCGGCACATTGACGCCCGGTTCGGAAAGGGTAAAGCGGAAATCATTCCAGCCAGGCTGGACGGACAGCACGGTTTCACCTCCCCGCCAGCGAACAGCAGTCCGGTCCGCTTTGACTGCAAAAACGCGTCCGATCAGTTCTTCGCCGCACAATGCCCACGGCGGCAGGGAAAGTTCCAGATGATGGTGTTCCGACTGCTGAAACACCAGCCGCGTTACCAGCAGATAAAAACGGGTGTTGCCGTTGCGGAGTTCAAACTGATGTTTTCCGACAACAGCAGGAAAACGCATCCAGACATCTTCCAGCATCTGCATATAGACATCATGATGCCGGTAATACCGGGTGCATTCCGCAACTTTTCTGCCATCACAGAAAAGTTCCAGCGGGAAATCATCGTGTACCTGTTTTTCCGCTCCGGGAGTGTATTCCGGCGCAGCCATGCCGACAATATGCAGGATAGTTTCTGCGCTGTCGCCGGCAGCCGGGGACAGCTCCGCTTCAAATTTCATTCCGGACTGCGGGGCAATCCAAGCGGTCCGCATCCGCGCCCAGTCATGCACGGGAACGGAAGACGCCAGATCATCGGCTTCGAGAATTGTCTGTCCGGGTCTCGCCGGCTGAAGGAACCAGAAATATCCGGTACGGGTTACAATCACATGGCAGCCCAGATATTTTGGTCCGACCGGGAATTCAATGCGGCCTTCCTCCTGAATTTCCTGTGCGGTAAAATCAAACGTTCCGGAAAGTGTAACCAGCCGGAAAACGGCGTCCGGTTCAACTTCCGCCACGACCCGGATGCCGGAAAGTCCGCGCTGCGTGGAACTTTTCCATTCCGGAGCCGGCAGCGGGGTCTCATGCGCGCAGTGTCCCGGAC
>ERZ1034992.145-NODE-145-length-44478-cov-5.489589_pt1 | contig 44478 bp, 35 predicted proteins | sample MGYA00520695_ERZ1034992 | MGnify/ENA primary metagenome ERZ1034992 (study PRJEB33766, sample SAMN09781778) | gut metagenome | biome: gut microbiome | host: Homo sapiens | place: Madagascar | study: EMG produced TPA metagenomics assembly of the PRJNA485056 data set...
ATCTTGAATCAATCCGATCATTCATAAATGTATAATATACCACGCATACCCCCTGATTTTCAAGTGTGATTTCATCTTTTTACGAAAAAAAACGCACTTGAACGGGGGAAAAGCGTCAACCGACCGGACATCCGCTGGGGAAATCGCCGCCATCCACGGCGATCAGCCGCAGAGTGTCGCCGGATTTCACTGCCAGGAGCATCCCCTGCGATTCGATGCTGCGGATTTTCGCCGGTTTCAGATTCGCCACAATGATGATGGTCCGTCCGATCACCTGTTCGGGCGTATACGCTTTGGCAATGCCAGCCACCAGAGTACGCTGCTCTGTCCCGACTTCAATCTTCAGTTTCAGCAGTTTGTCCGCACCTTCGACTTTTTCCGCTTCCAGCACTTTCGCAGTCTTCAGCTGCGTCCGGAAAAAATCATCTATGGTGACCAGACTTTCGCCTTGAACAGCAACGGTTTCCGTTTTTGCCGGAGTTTTCTTCGCTTCCGCTTTGGCAGCGGCTTTCGGTTTGGCTTCGATCTTCGCCGCGTCTTCCTTCTCTTTCGGCATCAGACGCGGGAACAGCGCCGCGATGTCATGCACCGCAGAACCGGGCACCAGCACACCCCAGGTGGACAGACGGTCGTATTCACCGGTTTCGGCATCCGCTGCGCTCATGCCGAGCGTCAGACGCAGTTCCTTCATTTTTTCCGGCATGATCGGCAGAAGCAGTCCGGACACGATCCGCAGAGTTTCGGACGCGGTATACAGCACTGTCGCCAGACGTTTCATATCGCCCTGCTTCGCCAGAGTCCAGGGGGCGGTCTTTTCCATATAGCGGTTGGCGGAACGGATCACATTCATGACTTCCTCCACGCCACGGTCAAGGCGCATATTCTCCACCGCTGCACGCAAAGCCGCCGGAGCAGCCAGCGCCTGGGTCATGAGCTCCTTGTCCAGATCGTCGTAATCACCAGATTCCGGCATTTTGCCCTCAAAGTATTTGAGGGTCAGTTTGACTGCCCGGCTGAGCATATTGCCGAGATCGTTGGCAAGATCGCTGTTATAGCGTTTCACAAACGATTCCTCGGTGAAAGAGGCATCCTGTCCCAGCACCATTTCCGCCATCAGACAGTAACGGAAAGCATCCACGCCGAAAATTTCAATCATGTCCATGGGATTGACCACGTTGCCCAGCGATTTGCTCATTTTTTCCGAGCCGCTGCGCCACCAGCCGTGAGCGAAAATGCTCTGCGGCATCGGCAGTCCGATCGCTTTCAGCATCGTCGGCCAGTAAACCGTATGGGTCGTCAGAATGTCTTTGCCGACGATATGATGCGCCGCCCTCCACCATTTATTGAATTTTTCCGGGTCAGACCCGTAACCGATGGCGGAGATATAGTTGATCAGGGCATCGAACCATACGTAGCAGACGTAATCCGTATCGAACGGCAGTTCAATACCCCAGGACAGCCGAGACTTCGGACGGGAAATGCACAGGTCGCCCAGTTCCTTGCGCAGGAAACCGAGCGTTTCATTGGCACGGTATTCCGGCTGAATGAAACCGGGATGCGTCTTGATGTAATCCACCAGCCAGTCGCGGTACTGTCCCATGCGGAAGAAGTAATTGGATTCGACCAGCTGCTGGGTGGGACGATGACAATCCGGGCAAAGTCCGCCTTCGAGCAAATCTTTTTCGGTGTAATAACGTTCACACGGCACACAGTAATGTCCGGTGTATTCCGCCTTGTAAATCTGTCCGCGGTCGTAAAGATCCTGCAGGATGGCGCGGACCACTTTGATGTGCCGTTCTTCCGTGGTGCGGATGAAATCGTTATTTTTTATGCCGAGTTTCTTCCACAGTTCCTGAAAACGGACCACGGTTTCATTGCAGTGGTCAATCGGAGACATATTGCGCGCCGCCGCGGCTTTCTGCACTTTCTGTCCGTGTTCGTCCGTTCCTGTCAGCATGTAGGAATCCTCGCCGAACAAAGCGTGAAAACGGGTCAGAATGTCCGCCAGAACGGTCGTATAGGAATGCCCGATATGCGGTTTGTCATTCACATAATAAATAGGTGTCGTGACATAATAAGTATTCATAAACGCAGTCTCCTCTCACTGATTTTATCTCTTATTTTGCCGTCAATATAACACACAAACTGCGTTCAGGCAAATGAAAACCGGCGGCTCTGCGTTAAAAATCGAAAATTAAACCTTGTTCATGTTGATTGACATCGCATCCGGAAGCTGTAAATTACTGCCAGAAATAAACGAAAGGATCATTTTATCATGAAAAATCTGGAAACACGCCGTGCGCTGTTCACGCCGGGCAATATTGCGGAAGCCGCTTTCTGGATTCTGGCGGCAGTGCTGCTGTTCCTGAATCTGGGCATGGAAAACATCTCCGGCTCGGAAGGCCGCTGGGCGGAAATTGTCCGCGAAATGTTCATCACCGGCGACTTTCTGCACCCGACCATCAATTTCCGTCCCTATTTCGACAAACCGCTGATCAGTTACTGGATCATTGCCGGATGCACCCTGCCCTTCGGAGAAGTCAGCGAACTGCTGATCCGCATCCCCAGCGCCGTTGCCGGACTCTTTTCGCTGTGGGGGACCCGGATGATCGCTTCCCGGTTCGCCGGGAAAACCTGCGGCGTCATCGCCGGATGGCTCCTGCTGACCGTTTACAGTTTTGCCTTGTGGGGACGTCTGGGCGAAGCGGACATGCTGAACATGGCGTTCGGAACCGTGGCGGTCGGCTGGTATGTGCTCAAACGGAACAAACCCGGATTCTTCAATTATCTGCTGTTCGGGCTGCTCTGCGCCGTCGGCGGACAGACCAAAGGGCTGAGCGCGATTGCGGTTCCCGTGCTGGCGGTGCTGGCGGATCAGATTCTTTCCCGCAGCTGGAAACAGCACCTCAACTGGCAACTGCCCGCCGCCGGAACCATTTCCCTGCTGGCGTATCTGCTGCCCTTCCTGCTGGCGGCAAAATCCAGCGGCGACTATTCCGCCAACGGTCTGGAACAGGTCTTCCGGGAAAATATTCTGCGTTATTTCAACGCGTTCGATCACAAACAGCCGTGGTATGCGTATTTCATTCATCTGCCCCAGCTGTTTCTGCCCTGGACTCCGTTTCTGGTGCTGGCGCTGATCGCCGCGGTCCGGAACTGGCGCAAAGCCGACACCGGCGACCGCTGGCTGCTGGTTTCCATCGCGGTCATCTTTCTGGTGTTCTCCGTTTCCGAATCCAAACGCATCTACTATATTCTGCCGATCCTGCCCTTCTGTGCTGTCCTGACGGCGCGGTTCATGCAGGAAAACATTGCCGGACGGCTCGGCAAAATCCGGGATGCGCTGCTCCGCATCTATGCCTAGATTCTGCCCGCCGCCGCGCTTCTGATGATGCTCTCCCCTGCCGTCTGGCTCGCGGTGAAAGACCGGATCCCCTATGAACTGCCGCCCCTCTATTCCGTCCGGCTCTGCGGTACTCTGTTCCTCTGCGGTCTGCTGATACTCACGGTTGCAGTGCTGTTCCGGGGACTGCTTCCACGCTGTGCGGCTCCGGAGATCGCCCGTCTCCGGAATTTCTCCCTGTGCGCCGTCTCTTTCGCCATTCTGTTCATTGCGGTCTTCGGCATGATCGTTCCCGTCACGGATGTCTCTTTCCGCACCGCAAAACCGTTTATCGCGAGAATCCGCGGCCTCATCATGGAAAACAGCATTCCTGCGGAAAGAATCTTTTATTTCTATAAGAATCATGTGGATTCCACCTTCTACCTGGGGATGAACCGAAATATCCGGATTCTGGATTTCGTCAGCGCGGACGGCAAGGCGTCCTGCCGGGAGCTGAAACGGCTGGTCAGCGAAAATCCGGACGAACCGTTCCTTGTCCTCGGCCAGCCGCGGCATTTTCAAAGGATCCCCGATCCGGAATTGCGTGAACTGGTCATGCGGAACCTGATCCGCGAACCGTCATTTCCGTGGGAAAAGAAAAAGGACGCCGATGAAGGATACGCCGTCTTCACTTTGATGAATACGGAGAATGCCGGGAAATGACAGGAACCGGAAAAAGAAACAGGCCATCCGCGGACTGGGGAAATAAATCCGGCAGGACAGCCTGTTTTTTTTATTTTGAGTTACCGGTTTTTCAGACGGAAGTGATCTTCACCACGAAATAATACGCGCCGTCCGGAATGTCCAGACGGACTTCTCCGGGTCCGGCAGTCATCTCCTTCTCAATGCCGGACAGCGGCACATACAGGCGCAGACGGGCGGGATGCGCCAGGTGCAGGATCACCGGAGATTCCGCACCCTTCGGCGAAATCCGGTCAATCAGATGATTGCCGCGCGGATTTTTGCGCTGTTTTTCCAGCTGATCCATCTGCGTTACCTGATACGACACCGCCAGCGCATGGAGAATCACTGCGCCTTCCGCGTCCCTGAACTGGCGGAAACGCCAGCCGCAGGATGAATCCGCCGGCAGCCCCGGTTCCGAAGGTTCCAGCCGGCGCACCAGCTGTCCGAGCTGAACCGCTCCGGCGTCGCACTGCATACGGCCGGGAGTCCAGAACAGACGTCCGCGGCCATGGGCGGTTTCGATCCAGCTGTTCCGTTCCACCGACCGGCCGTTGAAACTGCCGCTGCACAGAGGCACTTCATGGGTCATGGCGGAACACGGCGGGAAAACCGCTTTGCGTTCCGGTTCCTTCACTTCGCAGGTGATGCCGAACTGCGACAGCCACGGGAGCCGGCGCGTTACGGAACGCTTATCCCGGCAGCCGACCGGTCCGGAGGCAATCACTCTGCCGCCTTCTTCCAGAAAACGGTTCAGCGCGGCATACTCATCATCGGCAAGGCAGATCGCGGAACAGATCACCAGTGTGTGATAACGCCCCGGACGCGGAATCTCTGTCACGACATCAAAAGTGATGCTGCTGTCAAGCAGTTCAATACAGCATTGATTGTAATCTTTGCCGTAGTCTTCGATGTCCATGCCGTAATAATCGCGGGTCCAGCGGGAAAAGAAAACCGCGGTGCGGGTATCCGTGTCGGCGTCGAACAATTCCGGATGAGCTTTTTCCCAGTTGTAGCCGCAGCCGGCCAGTTCGGTGTCGTCCTTCAGGACCGTCATTTTGGAATCAGGAAGACCGAGACGCCCTTTCAGCGTGCTGAACCAGGTGGAGCTTCCGAGGAATTTGTTGAAAGCCCAGATGAATCCGGCAGTGCTTTCGGTGTAGCCGTAGCCCAGTCCGAAGCAGGGATACTGTTTTTCGCGCGCGATGCCGAGATGCAGCGCCTGTTCCGGGAAAGGTTCGTCCCAGTGTCCGTCCAGAGACGGCGTGTCGCCGGTCATTTCCAGCATGATGCAGCTGCACGGCCGGCTGAATTCCTGATACGTCAAGGCGAATTTCGGCATTTCGTAATTCGCGCTGCTGGAACAGCACGCCATCAGCGGGAAGTCCGGTCCGACAACCTGACGCACCGATTCCAGAAACTCTCTGGTGGAGGCAAAACGCATGGTGATCCAGTCTTTGAACGCTTCGCTGGAATAATTCCCCCAGAAGGACAGATCGTCCAGATTCGGCAGTTCATGGCCGTATTCCCGGCGGAATTTCTCCCGGCACCATTTGCATCCGCAGCTGGTCCAGCCGGAATAGTAACAGCCGTCATCGCTCATCAGACCGTCGATTCCGGTGGAATCCAGCAGCATACGGACATATTTGCCGTATGCCGCACGGAATCCGGGATTGTTGATGCAGAATTCCTCGGCGGTGTACGCTTTCAGGAACACCGGTTTTCCGGTGGAGATATCGATCATGCGCCAGTCGTTCAGGTGTTCCCCGTTGAACGTCCAGGTGTCCGCCACATCGCGGCTGGGCGCAAACGGGACATGATGCCGGTTGAATGTGCGCATTGCCGCAGACTCTTCCATATTGGAATAGCGGTGCGTCAGCACTGCGGAATGATGGTCGAACAGGCGGATGCCGCGCTTGTGCAGAGCATCCGCGATATGTCTGATCAGATCGTGCAGATTCATCCACAGGGGCAGATAATCCCAACGGAAATGGGTTCCGAAAATCACGGCGCAGTTTACGCCGGCTTCAGCGGCGGCATCCGCCCGCCGTTCGATCGCAGCGGCCACGTCGTCGTCCGGCCATTGCAGATCGTTCCAGGTCAGCCACCAGCTGACAGCCCGGAGTTTTTCCTGCGGTTCCATAAAATCTCTCCGTCCTGTTTCAGCGTCCGACATACAGCATGACCGCGCGTTCTTTGTCCAGTTTCACTGTGAAACGCGGATTCTGCGCGGAAATCTTCCCGATTTCCTTCCCCGTGTTCAGCTCCAGCACGCGGGATTCTTCCGTTACCGGGCATTCCACCGTGACTTCCAGCGGACGGCGGGAATATTCCGACACCAGGATCAGCGACCCCTGCGGAGCCTGGATCCGGCGCGCCAGAGCGTTGTTCGACGGCACAGAAACCGCGGCGTCCGCTTTGCCGTCCAGGATCACTTTCTCATACGGCGCAAGCATGTTGACCACTTCCGCCACGGACTTCATATCCGCCGCGTCGAAGGGACATTCGCCCCAGAAACCGAACCCTTTGCCGCCCGCTCCGATGACTTCGAGCATGTTGTATTTCAACATCTCCGCGTTCAGATCGGAACCGAATGCATACACGAACGGATACCCCGCGCAGAGAATCGGCGCGACCGGCGTCCGGTCGTTCATGATCCGGCGCAGAACAACCGTGTCTTTCCGGGGCAGCAGCATGTCATAATCCTTGTAATTGGCATAGACGTCCATATAGCTCATCGGAGCGATGTAGTCAAACACGCCGACGAACGTCTTCGGGTCTTCCAGCGTCATCACATAGGAATGGCTGTCGCGGTAATCCTTGTAATCGTAGAATGCGGGGAACGAACGGTGGTATGAGGAATAGACAATGAAACGGAAGGGCTTGTCGATCCCCTGTTCCTTCATGTACGCGACCATGGTCCGGCGGTATTCCGCGAAGAATTCCGCATAGCTCCAGCACTTGAACGCATTCCACAGGCGATGCAGCTCCGGATGTTCCGCCGGGGCTTTTTCAAAGACGGCGGGATCCAGATATGCCGGACTGCCCGGAATCTTCTTCAGGTATTCGCCGAAACGTTTCTTGCAGTCGGAGCAAAAGCAGATCTTGTTCCCTTCCCCGTACATTTCCGGGTCGGTGCTGTGGAAATACTGTCCGCGGTCAATCAGATATTTTCCCTGCGCGATCAGGGCCTGATACCATTTGCCGCGATAGGAAAGACACAGCATGCTGTCGACTTTCGAACCGTCGATCAGGGTTGCCTTGCCGTCCTCTTTCTTTCCGTTGTGCCACCACCATTCCCGTATCCAGGCGATCGTGCCGATCCCGGCGGCGGCGGCTTTTTCCAGCGTGGCGTCCAGATGCGGAATGCCCCAGTCGGATTCATCTTCCAGCAGATACGTCCACATGTCCAGATAATTGAACCCGGCACGCCGCAGACCCGCCGTGTCCGGCCAGGCGGAATAGAAATCGTTCGGCATGGAAAGGTAAACCGGAATGGATTTGAATTCCTTCGCTTCCGGAATGGACACCACCTGTATGTTCAGTTTCTGCGGGGCCTGTTTGCCTTTGGACCATTCGCCCCAGTAGTAGCCGGTCAGGGCGGTGCCTTCCGGCAAAGCACGGGTCAGACGCCAGAAGAAGGTATACTTCGAAACCCTCGGCCCGGATGAGACTTTGTAAAGATCCATTTCACGCCCGTTGAGCGTGGTCTTTTCCGGCGCACTGACCGTCAGGTCGCGGAACGCACCCTGAAGCCGGATTTCCGGCGGCAGAGCAATGAACAGTTTCGGCTTATGCGACGGATTGACCGGCGTGAAATGGATCATGGAAGACGATTCCGCCGCCACATACGCGATTTGTTCGATGTTGCTGACAAAGGCATAACCCGATTTCTTGCGCGGCAGATACGGACGTTTCGTCGTCAGCGGCGGCATCGTGGTCACAACGCCTTCCGGAACCGTCTCCGCCGCAGGCAGAGCCGGTACGCTCAATGCCGTCAGCAGGATCCCCGACAGAAACGTTTTTTCAATTTTTTTCAGCATTTTCATTCCTATCTCCAAATTTTTATTTTTCAGCCTGGATAATCTTGAAGTCCGCAATCTTGATCTGCACATTGGTGCGGAAGAACGCAAACATGATCCGGGCATTCGCGGTTCCTTCCGGAACCGTTACCGGAATCACCGCATGCTGCCAGCTCCCGTCGCAGACTCCGAAATCGGAAACCTTCCGCGTGAACGTCCCCAGCTGTCCCAGCTTCTTGCCCGGACCGCCGAACTGCGCCAGCAGACAGGCCCGCGCGATCGGGTCGGACGGCGCCTGATAATCAAACTCGAACACATATTTCCCCGGCGTGATTTTCTGGTAATAGTACACGGTGTATGCCAGACAGTCCTTGTCGTTGTTCGGCGTGAAGACCAGACAGGCACGGCCGTCGTTTTCCTCCGCCTTGCCCAGCACGATCTTGCCTTTGGGATCGCTCATCAGTCCGACGGTGTTCGTGAATTTCATGGACTTGAGAACTTTGCCCTGCGTGACCGTCGTATTGGCGGCAACGGATTTCGCGCTCATGTCATACATCTTGAAATCATCAATGAACACGGTGGTGTTGGCACGGTGCATCGCCAGCATGACCTGTCCGCGCACGGCTTCTTCCGGCGCTTTGAACGTAACTTTGCACTGATGCCATTCGTTGTCCGCCGGTGCCAGATCGGCAAACGGAAAATGGACCCGTCCCGCGCTGGAATTGCCGCCGCCCTGTTTGGCGAAACTGACCGAAATGCCGCAGCGTTTGATCAGGTCGGATTCCATTTTGACCCAGCAGGTGATGGTGTATTCATGACCGGGAATGAGTTTCTGATAAAAATACGCCACAAAATTGTTGTCCGGCGTAAAGACTATGGACGCTTTGCCTTCCTTGAAAACCTCATCGTCCAGTTCGATTTGGGAATCGTCCGGCCACTGCTGAAAACCCGCCGTGGTGTCAAATGAAATGCTTTTGAGCAACGCGCCCGCCGGTTCGGAGGCCGCCGGAGCTGCGGGATCCGCATTCTGGGCGAAACATGCCGCCGCACACAGCATCGAAGCGATAACAAGTCGTTTCTTCATGGTTCTTTTCCTTTCCTGATTCCGTTTTACAGGGTATAGCGATTTGTCCAGGAGCCTTCGATCATCCACATGCCGACAGACTGCAGGATGACCGGTTTTGATCCGGTCTGACCAGCGCCCTGAATCACCCAGACATGACGCTGGGCGTCCACATGTCCGTCAAAGTACACCATGTTTGTCGCCCCGCTGTGAAAACGGACAATAAACTGGCTGTTGTTCTTATTCACATAGGGACTTTTCGGGCTGACGGTAATTTCGAAATTGTTGTCGGCAGGACGCTCGCCGTTGTAACTGTTGAAAGTCGGATAGTAGGAAATTTCAGCCAATCCGACAAGCCGGGTCGGGAATTTGATGCGGCTGACTTTTGCTCCGGCAAATCCGGGATAAGCGGCGAGACTGGAAAACGGCAGAGCATAACTCAATCCGCCCTGTGTGCTTGTATCGGTGCGGTACGGCTTTGTATCAGACGGACAGCGGAATGAGGTTCTCTTGGCAAACAGGGACGCACCGGGAATGCTTCTTCCGTTGTTCAGTTTCACATCCGTTACTTCCGCTCCGGCAATGTACCCCTCCAATTTGTTGAACCAGTTGTCCGTCAGGCTTCTGGCGTCGGCCGGATTCGGCATGACATGGGTGAAGTCATTGCAGTACTGGTTGATTGCCAGCCCCAGCTGTTTCAGGTTCGCCATGCAGTTGGCGGAACGCGCCTTTTCCCGTGCGGCGTTCAAAGCGGGCAAAAGCATCCCCGCCAGAATCGCGATGATGGCAATAACGACGAGGAGTTCAATGAGAGTAAATCCGCATGCTCTGCTGCTGCGGCGGTTCGTTTCTCTTGCAAAAAATCTGTTTTTCATGTTTCTTACTCCGGTTTTATGTTTGTTTTTCTGTTCCTGCGGCATTCCGCCGTTTTTTCCCCATGTCTGTTTCATTCTCAATCTTTCTTCAATGCGGTTTGTTCCTCCTTTTCACTTCATTAAGTATATGGTTGCAATCCAACGGAAATCCGATCGAGCGATGAATTTTGCGGGTGGTCGGGGCAATCATAATCTCCCGCAAGGCTTCGTAAGCGGCAAACAGCGTGCTGTGATATCCTTCACCGTCGCTGAACGTGATGAACCGGTCCGGGTAGACCATATCTTTTTTGGACATGCCGATAATGCAGGTGTCCTCCGGCAGAGCCAGCGGACCTTCGGTAAGCAGACGCACCATGCTGTCGCTCATGCCGCTCCAGACCAGCAGACACTGCGGATAATTCCGCTCATCGTGCATGAGGCTCAGGTATTTCATCAGATTTCCGTCAATGGAATCGCGGCAGTCCAGACGGAGATGGTCGTAATTTTCCGCGGGCATGCCGAAATCTTCCTTGATTTTCAGCCATTCCTTGCGGATGATCAGCCCGTAATCTTCGAGACGTCCGGGGAAGAAAAGACCGATTCTGCCGTATCCCGCCCGGACCAGCCGTCCGGTCAGTTCGCGGAGGGAGCCGGCCCAGTCGGATTCCACGGAATTGATATGCGGATATACCGGCAGACGGTTGCAGGAGACAAACGGAATGGCATGTTTGTCCAGATGCTCCGCCACTTCAAAAGAAAGCGTGCTGTTGGTGAAAATCATTCCGGCGAAATGATCGCTGATCAAAGTGCAGACACTGCGCGGGCTGATCCAGGAAGTAACGCCGATCAGCACGGATTCATATCCGTCGCCGCTGATCTGCTGCTGAAGTTCCATCAGCTTGCTGTCGCTTTCCATGATGTTCATGTCGCCGCTGGCGACCAGACCGATCATTCCCGAAGCCGCATCGGCTTTGGCGATCCGGATGCCGCGCCGCCCTTCCGGTTTCAGCAGACCGGATTTGATCAGCGGACGCAATGCCAGCGTAACCGTCTGGCGGGAAACGCCGAACTCCGCCGCCAGTTCCCTGACGGTGGGGATCTTGCCCTGATAATCTCCTTGCGCGATTCTCTTTTCCAGAACCGACGCCAGTGCCGGATATCTTGCAGTACTCATATCTGTGTCGCAGCCTCGTGTTGCACGTGTTTTCAGTTTCTGCCGAAAACGTTTTCCGTAAAAACCGTGAAAACGGCCTCTGTTGCTATATTATAAGCATTTTTCCGTTATTGTCAACAGGTTATGCTAATCTGAAAACCGGAAATTTCTTCATTACATAGGACAAATGATTTGGCAAAAAGATCTGTGAACGGCAAAAAAAATTCACCGTTCACAGAAAAGAAGAGGTTACAGAAACACCCGTTCGCCGGATGCGGCGGAGCGGGTAATGGCTTCGATCAGCCGTATGGCGGCAAGACCTTCCCCGCCGGGAACTTCCAGCGGAACGCCGTCCAGAATTGCCGCCGTGAAGTTCGCAAACTGGCGGCGGTGCAGTTCGCAGTCCGAGAGCAGAGGAGACGCCGAATCCTGCGCCGAACCGCTGCTTTCCGGCGGAGTTCCCGCCCGGAGCGGTTCTTCCCTGAACCGGGTGCGGACGATCCGGTCATCTTCCATCACAATGGAACCTTCCGTTCCGGAAAATTCAAACCGTTTCGGATTTCCCGGAGCGCAGGCGGTGCTGACCTCAAAAAGCCCCAGAGAACCGTTGCGGAACCGGATGGACGCGCAAACGGTGTCGTCGACTTCCAGCTGCAAGTGCATCCGTCTGACGGAGAAAGCCGAAACTTCCGCCGCATCGCCGTTGAAATACAGCAGCAGGTCGGCGAAGTGGATCCCCTGATTCATCAGGACTCCGCCGTCCATGGAGCGGGAACCTCGCCAGGAATCCGCATAATATTCCGGCGCCCGGAACCAGCGCATGGATGCGGAAGTCAGCACCGGCGAGCCGAGACACCCCAGGTCGGCGCAGTGTTTGGTCCAGCGCACGGTATCGCAGAAACGCAGCGGGAGAACCGCCGTCAGAAGGACATGTTTTTCCCGGCAGGCCTGGATGATCTGTTCCGCTTTTTCACTGGTTACATCCAGCGGTTTTTCGCAGAAAACATGTTTTCCCGCCTTCGCCATGGGAACCGCGACCGCGGCATGGGTTCCGCTCGGCGTGGCAATGGAAACGGCATCCGCTCCGGATTCGGCGATTTCTTCCGGCGACCGGGCGGCGCGGCAGCCGTGCCGGCGGGCGAAATCTTCCGCTTTCGCCGTATCACGGTCATAAACCATGAACAGTTCCGCGCGTTCGACCTGCCGCAGAGCCGCCGCATGGGTTTCCGCAATGCCGCCGGTCCCGATGACGGCATATCTGACTTTTCCGCCGCTCATTGCGCCAGCAGCCTTTCCGCATTCCGGAAATAGATGTCTTCCAGGACATTTTCCGGCAGACCGAGTGAATTGAGCAGCTCCTGGTGTTTGTTGTCGAAAAAATCACGGGCGTAAAGCACGCGGTCATGGAATTCGATCAGGAATTTCCGGGTGAAATCCAGATCCCGGCTGAGCGCATAGCGTCCGGACCCCGAGGAAATGTCGCAATACAGATTGGGATATTTCCGCAGCAGTTCAGGTATTCTGCCGCCCGGCAGCACGGGATCGGTCAAAGCCGGATAATCTTTCGTGCGATAAAGGTCATCGCCGGAAATGTGGATCCAGAATCCGGGGGCATGACCCAGGAAAACGGTGCCGGGACACGCCTGGAGCATCCGCTCGACAGTATCTATCGTGCCGCCGTACCATTCTTCGCGCGGGTCATCCCAGTGTTTCCGGGGATCATATTGCAAATGGAAAGTTACCGGCATTTTGAGTTCGCCCGCCACCTGGCAAAGCATCAGGGCGTCGGGGTTGTCATACATCATGCGGACTTTGAATTCGCCGCAGACCTGCGCGCCGTAGATGTCATGCGCCGCGATCAGGTTGCGGCAGGCGTCGGGATGCCGCGGATCGGGACAATAGCCGAGAATGAAGCGTTCCGGGGCGCGTTCCTTGTAGGACAGACAGCGGACAAACGGGATCGGGTCGCGGTCGCCGGCAACGCCCAGCAGTCCGCCGGGCAGCAGCTGATTGTAACTGTGTGAATAATTATCGGCGGGTCCTTCCCAGCTCAGCAGCCAGGTTTTCTCAATGCCGAAACGGTCCATGTTTTCCAGACTCTTCTTCAAGTCGTGGCCATGCCAGTCGGGATGATTGTGAGCATCGATGATTTTCATGGGTTCCTCCTTCCGGATCAGGCGTTTTCCTGTTCCTGCACCAGTTCTTCCGCGTGGGCGATTACCTTTCTGAACGCATTAATGTAGCAGTCGATCGCCGGAATGTCAAAGTGTTTGAACCACGGAAGAATGAAATTCTTTTCCGCAACCGCCATGGTAACCGGCAGATCGGCGTCGGTATTGGTGTCAATCCGGGGCTGTCCGAAGGCTTCGACTGCGGGTTTGCCCAGGTGGAAGAAATCCAGATCGTGGAAATACGCGAGACCGTGAATCGGCGGATTCGCGCCGGGATTGCACTGCACGCCTTCGGCTTTCAGGGCGTCGGTGAATTTCCGGACCTTGAGACCGCCGAGCCTGGAACTGTCGTAATGACAGATCGGCAGATACCAGCCGCCCTTGGTCATGCCGGAACCTTTCGGCGGGCGCACCACGCGCAGACCCGGCAGTTCGTCCAGACGGTCGGAGAAGTAGGTCATGGCGCGGTCGATTTCCTGAATCCGCTCCGGATAATGGCGGAGCTGGACGCGTCCCATGGCGGAACACATCTGATTCATGCGGTGTTTGCATCCGCCGATCGGAATGCCGACATACGGTTTGAGTTCCGGCAGATCCATCGGGATGGAATTCCGGCTGTACTTGCTGGCGAAGGTGCGCTCGTAATGCCCGTAGGCAATGCAGCGTTTATACAGGTCAAGGTCATTGGTGGTGATCATTCCGGCTTCTCCGATGGCGAACGCCTTGCACGCCATCATGCTCGCGCCGGAAACATCGCCGAACGAACCGCACATGCGCCCCTTGTACATGGAACCGTGTCCGTGGGAGTTGTCTTCGAGAATCTTCAGATCGTGTTTCTTTGCAATCGCCAGCAGGGCATCCCAGTCAGCCGGATATCCGCCGTAGTTGACCACAACAATGGCACGGGTGCGCGGCGTGATTTTGCGTTCCGCGTCCGCGGGATCAATGCAGAGCGTATCGGGGTCGACTTCCGCGAAACGGACACTTGCACCCAGCTGCACGGCACAGGCACAGGTTGCCCAGTAGGTGATGCTCGGAGCAATGACTTCATCCCCTGCCCCGACGCCGATCGCCCACATTCCGGCAGCCAGTGCGGCGGTTCCGTTGCAGGTGCCGAGCGCATACTTGACGCCGTTGTACGCCGCCCATTCCTTTTCAAATTCCATGGTGATGTCCGTCGCACTGGGGCGTCCGCCGTCGGCAATAACCGCATTCACCGCCTGAAAATCTTCCTCCGTCACGATCGGCCAATGAAAAAGTTTTTCATTTTCGCATTCAATTGCTTTGGGACCGCCTTTCAGCGCAAGTTCGTTCACCATGTTTGCATCTCCTTCTTTATTATCCATTGGGCTGTTATCGCCCGTTGGGTTTTAATTATAATCCAAAATTGCCGTTTTGTCAATGCCCGGAACAAAAATTTTTCAAAAATATTACGGAATTTCACCGGCAGGTCGAATTGCAATAATGTGTGCCTATGGTATATTATCAGTGAAAAACAAAGGATGATTATGGCAAGACTGCCCAACACCAGAATTGAAGAACAGCTCAGAGACTATATTATGGCAGGACGTTACGACCATTTGGCGGTTCTGCCTTCCGAGCGTCAGCTGGCGGAAGACCTGCACGTCGGACGCGGCACCATACGCGCCGCGCTTCTGCGTCTTCAGCAGTCCGGACTGCTTTCCCGGATTCCCGGCCGCGGCGTCTGCATCACGCCGGGAGTAAAACCGCAGCGGCTCGAACGCATCATGATCCGCTGTTCCGCCACTCTCCGCCGCGATACCTATGAACTGATGGGACTGCTTTCCGCGTTGTGTCTGGCGGCATCGGAACGCTTTGTTGAAGTCGTGCTGTCCTTTGCCCCGTTTCCCGGCGAAGACCGCGGAGATCTGACTGACCGCTGCCGGAACGGCGGAATTCAGGGAATCATCTCCATCGAGTCCTCCGCCGGATTCGAACGGCTGAAACAGGCGGGCATCCCGGCAGTGGTGGTCAATGCCGAAACGCCGGAGAAACATGTTCACTGCCGCGCGGATTTCCGGACTGCCGGGCGTCTGGCGGGACTCCGTCTGCTGAAAGCGGGACACCGCCGAATCGGACTGCTCAGCGGTCCGGGTACGGAATTCATTTATAAAGAAATGCTGGCGGGATTCCGCGGAGCGCTCGCGGAAGAGGAAATCACCCTTGCGCCGGAACACATCATCGAGATGAAGGAACCGGACCGGCAATCCTGTCAGCGTCTGCGCGAACTGCTGAGTCAGCCGGGACGCCCCACGGCGTTTTTTGCCTCGCGCGACTGGCGCGCCCAGCAGCTGTGGCAGGTCTGCCGCGAAATGAACCTGAAAATTCCGGAACAGCTGTCGGTCATCGGGTATGACAACATTTCCTGGCCGGAAGCCGCGGCGGAAGGGCTGACCACCATCCGGCAGCCGGTAGATGAACTGGCTCATGCCGCACTGTCTCTGCTGGATTGTTACTTCCGGACAGGCGCCGCCCCGGAACCGGAAATACTGGAACCGGAACTCATTGACCGCACCAGCATTGCAGAGTGTTCCGAACTGCATTGACAACCGGCAGCATCTGCCAAATCCAAAAAAATTCAAAAATTTTTCATCCGCATCCGGCGCAGAAAACATGCAAACATCTGTGCGGACATCCGTCTGCCGCGGGCAGAATCCGATTTGCAAAATGAAAAAGATGCTGTAAATTTCAAGTCTGGAAGTGCAGTTTTTGGCTGGTTTTGGGGAGAAACCGGTTTTTTCGGGAAAAAACTGGACTGTCCAGACAAAAAGACGTGTTTTTCAGGGAACATTCTGCAGAGAAACATGTCAAAGGAAACGGTGAGAGTTATGAATGGAGAAACCAGAAGTTATGAAGAAAGGTTGATAGATGATTTCAAGGGCGGAAGCCGTGAACGGTTCGATGAACTGGTAAAGGCGTACACCCAGAAACTTTATCGCTTTGCTTACGGACTGCTCGGCAACCATCATGACGCGGAAGAAGTCGTGCAGGATGCGTTTGTGCGCGCCTACAATGCTTTGGACAACTTCCGCGGAGATTCCAGTTTTGAAACCTGGATGCACCGCATAACCATGAATCTGGCAAGAAACAAGTTTCATTGGAATCGGCGCAGAGGGGAAGGAATCACAGTGAGTCTGTCGGATCAGCCCGATTCACCGGACGGCGATGAACTGCCCGGCGAAGTTGAACTGCCGGATTCATCGTATTCTCCCGATCATCTGCTGGAAAAAGTGGAGACGCAGGGCAATGTCCTGAAAGGAATCAACGCCTTGCCCGAAGCACTGCGGGAAGCAATGGTCCTGCGGCATGTCAAGGATATGCCGTATGAACAGATCGCCTCCGTGCTGGACTGCAAGATCGGGACGGTGAAATCCCGGATCGCACGGGGGCGTGAGCTTCTGCGCGAATATTTGCTGAACATGGACGGCGGCGCCGGAACTGCGGCACCGCCTCAATGACAACCAGAAAAAAACAGTGTGGAGTTGCTGTAATGAACGAACAGGAAAACCGTCCCGGCAGAGACTGCCGAATCCGGACAGACCGGTCAGAATGTCTGCCGATCGAAAAACTCAGTGCGGAACTGGACGGGGAATATCATTTCTGTCCCGAAGAAAAAGCTCATCTGAAACAATGCCCGAAATGCCGCGGGCTTCACGAATCCTACCGGCTGCTGGACGATGCGGTCTCGAACGCACTGTCCATAAACTGCCCGGCCGCCGCGGCCCGGAGAATCCGGAAAAGTGTCAACCGGCAGCTGGGATTTCAGGAACCGGAACAGTTCCGTCATCCGGCATGGTACTCCACCTGGCAGGTCCGGGCGGCGGCGATTGCCGTCTCCGGTGTGGCGGCAGGTTATCTGCTGCTGTCCGCCTTCAACCCTGAAACACCGAAAAGCAATCCGCCGGCAATGATCGCCGGAACACAGGAAAAGACAAATTTCCCGATGATATACTCCGGTTTCGGAGGAGTTGACATGCGGCATCTGCGGCTGACCACCGCCGGCAATGCATCGGTCATCCGCTTCACCGAAAATGAACCGAAAGTCAAAGCGGAACGGATCGCCGTAATCCCGCCCAACGTCAAACATATCTGGCTGTTCGATCCCGGATGGACTCCCGAAAAAACGGAAAAAACCTTCCGATCCGTCATGGAAAAAGCCGGCATCCCGCTGAACGGTGTAACCCTTGCCAGACTGCCGGACAGAGGAATGCGTATAACCATGAATCTGACCCGGTATCAGCTGGTCATGCTGACCCGTCAGCTGGCGGAAAGCCGTCTGACGCTGGTTTCTCCGGCACAGCCGCAGCCGGAACAGAAACTCTTTGCCGGAACCGGCAAGGAAAGAGTCAACTGCGAAATCGTGCTGATCCCGCGCGGAAAATAAATCCTTGCATTTGCATTTGCAATTTTCTGTGCTATTGTTCCATGCTTTTCGGGCGGACGCATCCTGATGCGGAACCGGATCGTGCCGGGGGAAGGAAAAAGGTCCGGACGGCGCGGAAATGCGCAGAACATCTGACAGGATAAAATTATGTCTATGAAGAAAATCATTTTTCATCCGGGTGACATCCCGTCCGATCCGGGCGTTTACATTTACCGCGATGTTTTCGGCAAGGTGATTTACGTCGGCAAGGCGGCGAACCTCCGGCGGCGCATGTCGCAGTATTTCCAGCCGTCGCGGGAAACCCGTGCCGATCCGAAACTCCGGTCGCTCATTAATTCCATCGAGTCCTGGGAATGCATCACGGTCCGCAGCGAGGATGAATCCCTGCTGCTGGAATCCCGGCTCATCAAGGAATACGCCCCGAAATACAATATTCTGCTGCGCGACGACAAACGGCTGCCGCTGCTGAAACTGGATCGCACGGAACGTTTTCCGCATCCGAAACTGGCACGGCTGCGCAAAGATGACTCCTGTCTTTACTTCGGACCTTTTCCCAACGGCGGGGCTTTGAAGCAGACCATGGAATTTCTCTCGCGCTATTTCGGGCTGCGCACTTGCCGTCATTTCGCGCCCGGTCCGGAGGAATACGCCCACTGTCTTGCCGGAACCGTTCATGACTGCTGCTGTCCCTGTGTCGGCAAAGTTTCCGAAGAAGAATACATGCGCCGGGTGGACGCCCTGCTGGAAGTGCTGAACGGAAACACGGAGGAAATCACGGCGGTTCTGCGCAGCCGTATGCTGGAAGCCGCCCAAAAACGCAGTTTCGAGAAGGCGGCACTGCTGCGGGACATCGCCAACAACATCGAATCTCTGTACGGAACCCGGACCCGGACATTTGCCAACGCGCATCTGCCGCAGACTGTCAACGGGGAAACTGCGGTCCGGGATCTCCAGCAGGCATTGAAGCTGAAAACGCCGCCGGAACATATGATCTGTTTCGACAACTCGAACATCTCCGGAACTCTTTCCGTGGCGTCGATGGTCTGTTTCAAAGGCGGCGTACCGTACAAGAATGCCTACCGCCGTTTCCGAATCCGCACGGTGGAAGGCGCAAACGATTTCGCCATGATGCGCGAAATCATCACCCGGCATTTCACGCGTCTGCTGGAAGAAAAACAGCCGATGCCCGATCTGATGATTGTAGACGGCGGCAAAGGACAGCTCTCCTATGCCGTGGATGCGCTGGTTGCGCTGCGCTGTCCGCCGTTCCCCGTGATCGGTCTGGCGAAACGCAACGAAGAAGTGTTCATTCCCGGTTACTCCGAACCGATCCTGATTGACAGGGATCGCCAGGCGCTGAAACTGCTTCAGGCTATCCGGGATGAATCACACCGTTTCGCCATCACTTACCACCGGGCGCTGCGCCTGCGCACCATCCGGGATTCAATTCTGGATGAGATTCCCTGCATCGGAGAAACACGCAAACAGGCTCTGCTGAAAGCGTTCGGCTCGGTAACGCGTCTGCGGAAAGCCTCTCCGGAACAGATTGCGGCGCGGGCGGAAGGCATCGGTCCGGAAATGGCGGCTGCCATCGCAGATTATCTGGAAAAACACCCCGCCACTGGGGATTTCGACATACAGTAGGCAGTCCGGCAAGCGGAACGCGGGATAATTCTCCGCCTGCCGGAAATATGTTTCCCTGCACAGAAGCCGGCGTTCCGCGCTTTTTTTTTGCCTTGATTTCAGAAATACCGCCGGACAAGCCGTGTTCTGTTTCAGAAAATGACCGGCAGTTTCAAAAAAAAATCAAATTTTTTTCAAAAAAAACTTGCAAAAAGGGAGATGTGGGGGTAAAATAGGGGCAAATAGGAGCAAATAGGAGCAAATAGTTGATGATTGGATTATAATGGCGGATTCTGTGGAACAATTTTGCTTTGTCAATCAATTCACGCATACGATAGACTCGCAGCGTCGCATTGCCATACCCTCGGAATGGCGGCGCAAGGACGGGGAGACGGTGTTCTATCTCCTTCCCGCCAAGGAACATATCGTGCAATTGATTCCAAAGGAAACGTTCTACGAACAGGTCATTCGCAAGTCGCAGAAAATGTCTCTGGCGGATGTCCGCCAGCAGCGGGATCTGGCTCTTTTTGCTTCGCGCGCGCAGAACTGCGTGTGCGACAAACAGGGACGGATTCAGATTTCGCCGCAGTTGCTTGCCCATGGCGGTTTTCATGACAAGATTGTGCTGGTCGGGGCATTCTGGCATATTCAGCTCTGGACGCCGGAACGCTGGGAAGCCGCCAACAGCAATGATGAAGATTATTTTGAAGTGATGCAGAGAATCAACGAAATGCCGGATTCAGACGGAGGACGCTGAAAGTGGAAAACGGTGAAGAAAAAAAAGAACTGACGCACATACCGGTGCTGGCCGCGGAAACGGTTGAAGTGCTGACTGGCGGACGCACATCTGGCGCGTTCCGCATGATCGACTGCACCCTCGGCTGCGGCGGTCATTCTTCGCTGGTTCTGCGGCAGAATCCGGATGCGGAAATTCTTGCGCTCGACCGCGATCCGGAAGCAATCATACGCGGTGCGGCGGCTCTGCAGTTTGCCGCCGAAAGAGTTTTCCTGATGCAGTCCGATTTCGCCGGCATGAAAAAAGCCGCCGAAGAAATCGGCTGGCAAAAAGCGGATGCCGTTCTCATGGACCTGGGGGTTTCCTCTCCGCAGATCGACGATCCGAAACGGGGTTTTTCATTCCGCTTCGAAGGTCCGCTGGATATGCGCATGGATACCCATTCTCCGTTGACGGCGGCGCGGGTACTGAACACGTATTCCGAACCGGAACTGGAACGCATTTTCCGTGAATACGGTGAACTGCGGGAAGCACGTTTTCTGGCACGCGCGGTTACCGAAGAACGCGAACGGAAACCGTTTGAAACAACCTCCCAGTTCGCGGCAGTCTGCGACCGGGTACTGCGCCGGGGAACGCGAAAAGGCGGTCCGCCCGCTCCGACGCTGTGTTTTCAGGCTCTGCGGATCGAAGTCAACGACGAACTCGGACAGCTTCGCAGGGCATTGGAAGCGGCTCTGGAACTGCTTGCGCCGGACGGCATTCTGGCAGTCATCTCGTTTCATTCGCTGGAAGACCGCATCGTGAAACATTTCATGAGCGAAATGTCCGTCAAGTGCAAATGCCCGCCGGGTCTGCCGGTCTGCATCTGTCATTGGCATCCGAAGCTGGAAGTCCTGACCCGGAAACCGATTACGGCGTCTCCGGAGGAACTGAAACGGAATCCGCGTTCCGCCTGTGCGAAACTGCGGGCGGCAAAACGGCTGAACGACGAAAACATCAACACTTTATCATAATAAGGGCGGGATAACATGAATACCTATACAAGAAATCTGAAGACGAAAAGCCGGGGAACGGTCCGGTGTGAAACCACGTGCGAGAAAACGGGATTTGCCTGGTTTGCAGTGCGCATCAGCATCATCTGCCTGATGATTTTCTGCGCTGTCGTCTGCCGTATTCATTTCACCGCCAAAACGGAACGGCTCAACAAACACGCCATGAAAGTCCGCAGCCAGATCAAGGAAGTCAACACCCAGATCTACAATATGCGCAACCGGCGGGAAGAGCTGACTGCCTGGCCGTACATCAGCAGCAAAATCCAGCAGTATCATCTGGAACTGCGGGCAGCGGACTATCGTCAGGTTTCCCAGCTGATTCTGCGTGAAGCGCCGCGTCCCGGCAGCAAAACCCTGCGCACCTCCTATGCTGTCAGTTCCGGACGCAAGAACAATGCAGCCATGCAGGAGTATGCTTTTCTGCACAAGAACAAAACGCTGAAAAAATAAGCGTTTCTGCGGAAAGAGTGCAGCATCATGACTGGATACCGGAGTATCGGGATAAGAGCCAAAGCGGCTTTTATCTTCATCTGCATTCTTTTCGCATTTCTGGTGTATCATCTCTATCAGGTTCAGATCCGGCGGCATGAAGAACTGCTGGCAAAAGCACGGAGCCGTTACACCACAGTACGGAAATCCGATGGCGTGCGCGGTGAAATCTTTGATTATTACGGAAATCTGCTGGTCGGCAACAATCCGGTCGGCAATGTCATCGCCGATCCTTCTGCGCTGAAGACAGAGGACGAATGCAGAGAAGCCGCTGCTTTCCTCGCCAAGGAACTGGAGCTGCCGGAAGCGGAAATCTATTTGAAACTCAGCAATAAAAAAATCACTGTCACGGACAAAAACGGCAAAAAACAGCGGGTCGACCGCCGATATGTGCTGATCAAGAAAGACATTGATTTCGATCAGTTTGAACGGAACCGGCTGAACATCGAACGTTCCAAGATCAGAGGCATCCGCTGCACCGTTTCCTTCCGGCGCACCTACCCGAAAAATCAGATGCTCGCCAACATTCTCGGCTTCACCACCATCGACAGGGATCAGGTCATCGCCAAGAGCGGTCTGGAAAAATATTTCAACGACGAAATCAGCCCGGAAACCGGAATAAAGGTCGTCGAAGTCAGCCGCAAAGGTGTTACGCTGAATACGATTTCACAGAAACCGGAACACGACGGGTATGATCTTTTCCTGACCATCCGCGAACCCATTCAAGCCATTCTGGAAGAGGAAATCGACAAGATGATGGAAGCCACACAGGCACAGCACGGTTTTGCCATCATGGCGGATCCGTACACCGGCGACATCATCGCGCTGGCGCAGCGTCCGACCTTCAACCCGAATGACCGTTCCACTCTGAAAGAGGCGTCTTCCCGCAATCCTGTTGCGGAAATGGCGTTTGAACCCGGTTCCATCATGAAACCCTTCCCTGTTGCCGGCGCGCTGGACCTGGGCATAATCAGTCCGGAAACCCGCTTCGACTGCGAACAGGGCCGCTGGTTCTTTGCGGGAAAAATCCTGCGCGACACTCATAAGCTCGGACGCATCACCGTGTCGGAAATCATTCAGCATTCCAGCAACATCGGAACCGCCAAAATCGCTCTGGAAATCGGAGAGCCGCGTCTGAAAAACATCCTGACCTCCTTCGGGTTCGGACAACGCACCGGTGCGCCGCTGCGGCCGGAAACCGTCGGTCTATTCTACCGCAATCCCACCAAAATTTCCATCACCCGTTATCCCATTGGACAGGGGATCAGTGCCTCTCCGCTCCAGCTGGTGCGCGCCTACTGCATTCTTGCCAACGGCGGTTATCCGGTTCAGCTCCGTTTTGTGGACAGGATTCGTCAGCCGAACACCGACCTGCTCAGGAAACTGCCGGTTCAGCGCGGAAAGAAACTGTTCCGCCGTGCATCGACCAGTCATGAAATCGTGGAAATGATGAAACGCGTTCCGTGGCCGGGCGGCACAGCCAAAAGTGCAGCGATCCGCGGCTACTACGTGGCGGGCAAAACCGGTACAGCGCAGAAATTCGTCAATGGAGCATACTCCCATTCTCTTTACACAGCGTCATTTGTCGGGTTTGTTCCGGCGGATAAACCGCGGTTTGTCCTGCTGGTTACCTGCGATGAACCCAAGGGAAAAGCTGTTTACGGAGGTTCCGCCGCCGGTCCATATTTCAGCAGCATCGGAGAACGCACCCTGAAATATCTGCGTGTTCCACCGGACGTCAGTTACGAAAAATACGATGCGGAATGGAAAGCCGATGAAAAGCGGGTTATGGATGAAAAAATCCGGCTCTGGGCAAAAGAACGCGAAGAACGTGAACGCCGCCGGAACGGCAGTCTGCAGACAAATTCCGCCAGCCGTTCCAGCGCGCAGACCCGTCCTGCCGCCGGTGCCAGCCGCAAAGCCGGCAGTAATCCGCACAGCACGGTCCGCAGAAAATCCCGCTGATATGCGCCCCTGTCAGAACGGAATGAACAGAAAATAACCGCTGGTTCTGCCGTTTTTCACCGTCTTCTGATACACTCTGCCCAGAAAACTGAACCGGCGGCCGGTTTCATCTTCCCGGATGGAGACAAAGGGGAAAAAGATTGTCTCTTTCCGGCTGCCGTCCTGACGGTAACGGTAGAGGAAGTAAAGTACATGACTGTTCTCAATTTCACCTTTTTTCTCTCCCTGAGCCAGCCAATACAGAATATGCCAGCGGCAATCGCCGTTATGGAAATTTTCGCGGCGGAAGAAAAACCAGGAACCGTAAATTTCCCGGCTCCGTTCTTCGGTGAAACGGTCAAACAGCGTATTCAGCGTTTGCCGGTTCAGCTCCGGATCGCTGAAAACCTTGCGGTCCAGCGGCAAACCGAACTCCGCCGCCTTTTTCTGAAGTTCCTGCTGTTTCTGCAGGAGTTTTTCCTGTTTTTTGTCCAGTTCAAGCTGCCGTAAACGAAGCTTCGCCACCCGGATCGTCTGACGGCATTCCGCAATTTTATCCGCGGGTTCCTGACAATCGATCTGCCGGGATTGCCGTTGAATATCCTGCTGTTCCCGGTCAAACCACTGCTGTTGTCCGGAGAAATCAATCAAGCTGCTCCGGATGTATTCAGCTGTCTTCGAATCAAATCCCGCTTTTGACACATAAAATTTTTTCAGGTTATGATAATACAGACCGCACAGTGCGAAATCATTGCCGGACGTCACAGTATTGCTATGGGTTATCCACGGAGCCTCAGCAAAAATCGGCTGATGAACCCGATCCTGCTGTCTGTACCGGGAATACCAGACCAGCGGCGTCAGCAGCCAGTTCAGACTGCCGCTGGAATCTTTTTCGGCATAACTCAACAGCGGCACGCTCCAGAAACGGGAATTCCGGCTGTTGGACCGGTAATACGTCAACGCCGCAAGACTGAACCAGTTGGATGAATTTTCGCTGACATCATAATGCAGTAAAGGCAGAAATCCGCCGCTGTACGTTTTTTCCGTTTCAAGCCGGAGCGGATGCGTCTCCGCCATATCTGCCAGGAAAAGTTTCAGCGCAGGTTTATCCAGGACAAGAGGCTCGCCTTGTGCATTGACCGGCAGGGAAAACGCCGGATCGATTTCCTTCAGCAGACTGTTGAGCTGTTTCTGGTCTTTCGCTGCATCTCCGGCAAAAGCATAATTCTTCAATTTGCGCAAAGCCTTCGTGGTACGGTCAGTGCGGTATTTTTCCCGTGTCTGGAAATAAGTCAGCGACAGCCAGGAAGTGAACCCGTACCGGACATTCGCGTAAGGCTGCTGCCAGGGCGACGGCATTGTTTTTTTCTCATAACGCGCAATGACCGGACCCAGAAAATCCGCACTTTCCTCCCTGCGGCTGGTATGCCAGCCCGCCAGATATCCCAGCATCCGCAAATCCTGTTTCTGTTCCGACGGAATTCCGGCATAATCAAACAGCGGAACGAAACCGAAGCGGCTGCTTTTTTTATCCGGCAGGACAAAATATTTTTCCCGGACAGCATCCAGTTCAGCCTGATTGGACGGAATTTTCTGCGAAGTATTCCGCAGTTTATACGCCAGCATATTCCGGGTATGCTGATTATAATGGAAAAAGGAATTCTCATAAACGGAATACTGTTTCTCGCTTTTCCAGAAGTAATATCCCATCAGCAGTTCCAGAAAAATCCTGGAATACGTATCGTAGGAAGCTCTGGAATAAATGAAAAACGGCGTGTAGAAACACCAGAATTCACTGCCGTCCGAATGCTGCCACGACAACGGAAGAAATCCGAAACCGTTTCTGGTCCATGCGGTATTCAGCACCCAGCCGCTGCCGCTGACCGGATTCCAGGCGGACAACGGAAACAGCACGGAATATTCATCGCCTTCCTGATTGTAGAAAGGACGAACCGCCATGCCGAAAGCATCCCAGTCAATGACCGGCCAGAGAATTGCATGATAATTCTCCGAACCGAAAAAGAACGGCCAGGCATTGACCGGAGTATTTTCCACCGTTCCGACAAAACGGCTGTGCCAATGCGTCCGTTCCAGAAAACGACGGGAAAGAAGCCGCTGCCGCTTCGGCATGGAATACTCGCGGAACACTCCGCCGGACATGCGGGTCATGCGCTCCGAAGAAGCACATCCGGAACTGAACATAATCGGCAGAAGCGATACCGCGGCAAACAGGACAGACCGTTTTTTCATTCTCTTATCTCCGTTGTCATATTTATAAGCCAATATAAACAATCAGCGGCGGATGTCAAGGCGCGCAGGGACGAAAAAACAAAAAAAAACCGCGAATCCGGAAAGGAAACGCGGTTTTGGAATCACAGTTGAAACAGCCGGAATTATTTCTTTTTCTGACCGTTTTCAAAGTATTCGACCAGCTCCTTCGGCAGTTCAGGGATGTCCTGCCGGTTGTTGCCGTTGCGCATGGAGTAATGACCCAGCACACCGGTGGCGACCGCCATACGCGCGGCGATCGGGGATGTATTGGTCTTGGCATCGTAACGGACGAAATCCAGGAAGTTCTGGACAATCGGGTAGTCCGCGCCGCCGTGAGAAGCATTCACCAGCGGGGGCTTGACCTTGAAGATGATGTCCGGAGTCTGACGCGGACCGCGGCGGTTCCAGACCAGCACTTCTGCGTCGCCGGAGTCGCCGTTGTTTTCAACGCGGCCTTCCGTGCCGATGAAGGTGTAGTTGCGTTCGGCATCCGGGGCGTAGTGGCACTGCATGTAAGTCGCCTGCGCGCCGCTTTCCAGCTGCATCATGATCATGTTGTGGTCTTCCACATCAATGACCGGCGAGAATCCGGTCTGGGTGAGCGGCGGGTATTGCGCGGCATCCCATTTGGCGCATCCCGGAGTTTCCGGAGAACGGCGTCCGCAGCGGTTGTAGACGGAGAGCATGCCCATGCCGACCACGGATTTGGTGTAAGAGCCCATCAGCCAGTGCATTACGTCGATGTCATGTGCGCCTTTCTGCAGGAGCAGACCGTTGGAATAACGCTGTTCGGAGTGCCAGTCACGGAAATAGGCGTCGCCTCCGTATCCGATGAAATGGCGGCACCAGCCGCACTGAATCTGACCGATCATGCCGGAATCAATGATTTCCTTCATTTTCAGGATCACGGGGAAATGGCGCATGTTGTGGCCGATGAACAGCTTGGAACCGGTTTCGTACGCTGTGCGGAGAATGCGGTCGCATCCTTCGATGGTGATAGCCATCGGTTTTTCCAGGTAAACGGCTTTGCCGGCTTTGAGGGCGTCGATCGCCATTTCTTCGTGCAGGTAGTCCGGGGTGGAAATGAACACCGCATCAATATCTTTGACTTTCAGCAGATCCCGGTAGTCGGTGAAAATGTCTGCATCAGGGAATTTTTCCTTGAATTCTTCGTTTGCCTTCGGGTTGATGTCCGCTCCGGCAACCATGTACACTCCCTTTTCCGGGCAGTGAGCCTGCCACGCATTGTGACCGCGTCCGCCGGTCGCAATAGCTCCGATCTTCAATGTTTTCATAAAAATCTCCATTCTGTTAAATGGTTTCGGGATTGAAATTCTTCATTTATGATATAATGTAATAAGTTAAATGAAAACGTCAAATCATTTCCTGTTTTTCTTGCGAAAAAACCATGAAGAAAATAAAACAAAGAATGAGGAATATTGATGTCGGACTATACCATCACCTATGAAAATGACTTTCCGTTTGTGCTGTACGCCGCCACGGAAGTCGGCACCACGGCACGCACGCCCGTCATCAGCCGCACTGCATACGAGGACTGCACCGTGGAATATATCCGCAGCGGTTCGGGACACCTCGAAATCAACGGAAAGTCATTCCATGTCAGGCAGAACGGACTCTATTTCCTCACGCCGGGCAGCAGTCACACCTACTGGCCGGACCGTGATGAACCGTGGTACAAGCTTTTTTTCGTGGTCGGCGGCGAACTGATGCACTCCCTGCTCCGCGCATACAAGCTGGATGAAGTCTACTGTATCCCGAACTGCCCTGTTCTGAAAAAATATTTCGAGGAAATGGCATCCGTCAACTTCAATTCCGTTACCTCTAATCAGCAGGCGGCGCTGATTTTTCATCAGTTCGTGCAGGAAGCGGCACACCAGGTCTACGGCATGAAATCACAGCTGCCGCAGGAAATCGAAAAACTGAAACTGGCACTGGATGACGCCGTGGAAAATAATTTCCGTCTGGAAGAATTCGCCGCAGGACTCAGCATTTCCGAAACGCACCTCATCCGCATGTTCCACACCCATTTCAAGGTTACGCCATACGAATATCTGATGTCGCGCAAAATGGAAAGAGCACGCCGGCTCCTGCTTTATTCCACACTGTCCATCAAGGAAATTTCCGCACTGCTGGCTTTTTCCGATCAATACTATTTTTCCAATTATTTCAAACGGAAAAACGGAATATCTCCCCGGCTGTTCCGTTCCAAATTTCTGATTCAGAAAAAGAAATGATTTTCAGAAAGTGGAACTGGCACGGACTCCGACGCTTTTCAGATGGCTGACGTCATTCCAGCAGCAGAGCTGCCAGAGCTTGTCCCGTTTCACGAAATGCGTGTAGCTGGCGTTGCTGGTCACGGGAATCATCGCCTGCGCCGTTACCATGCCGACCACATGCCGGAATACCGCCCGCAGAACGCCGCCGTGGGTAATCAGCAGGATTCGTTTTCCCGCATGTTTTTCCGCCATGGATTCCAGACAGTCCGCGACCCGCCGGAAAAATTCCAGCCGGCTTTCTCCGCCCGGCACGACCACTTCCCCGCCGTCCAGACTGAAACAGTGCATGATTTCCGGATATTGTTTTTTGAGTTCAGCACATGGACGGCCTTCCAAATCGCCCAGATGCCATTCCCGCAGTTCCTTCACCGGAACAACTTCCAGATCATGAAAACGCGCAATGATCTGTGCAGTCTGCATGGCGCGTTTGAGATCACTGCTGAAAATACAGTCAAACTTTTCATCCCGCAGCCGTTCCGCCGCACATTCCGCCTGCCGGATTCCCGTCTCATCCAGATCGGTGTTCAGAAATCCCTGCAGAATCCCCGCCATGTTCGCGGAAGTCTGACCATGCCGAATCAAAGTGAAATCCGTAGTCATAACAGGTTCCATTCCCGAAGCATCGTGCGGGCTATGATGGCGTAGCCTTCGTCGTTCATGTGCAGCCCGTCTTTCGTATAGAGCAGACCTTCCGGCGAAGTGTTGCCGCGGTTCTTTTCGCGGAGATCGGCAAAGACCGTATCCAGCGGAACCAGCCGTGCGGACATGGAATCCGCCGCCCGGCGTGCCGCCAGACAATATTCGCGGAGCAGATCGCCGAATTCATGGTACAGCCGACCTTCCAGACGCCCGGTTACGGTATTGATGCTGAACTTGCGGATTCCGCCGAGCAGACGGCAGAGATGAATGATCCATTTCAGGTTTTCTTCAAACGTCAAGGGGGAAATGACCGGTTCATCGCGCCATTCTCCGCGTCCGATCAGCGAGTCGTTGTTGCCGAAAAATATGCTGACGGCATCGGGCTTGCGGTCAATCACATCCGTTTTCAGACGGGTCAGGGCAAGCGGAGTCTTGTCGCCGCCCAGTCCGGCGTTCAGCACTTTGACGCCCCGGAACTGCAATTCATCCTGCAGTGTTTTGACATAACCGTTCGCCGCGGCAGTGAGACTGTCGCCGAAACACAGCAGAGTTTCCCCGGCGCGCAGCCATGGACCTTCTTCTCTGGCAATACTCATGATACCCAATCCTTTATTACTGAAGCCGGGGAACGGCAAGCATTCCCGCCGGATATTTATTTCCCTGTTTTTTCGTTTTCCGGAGCCGCATTTTCTTCCGGTGCAGCTGTCCCCTCTGCGGGTTCCGGCGCAGGTTCCGGAGGCGGAGGTGGTGCTTTTTCATTCAGTTTGACCGGATCTTCTTCGCCGGGCAGCAGCTTGAACACTATTTCATACTCATCATCCACCGACGGCACAGCGAACAGCAGACGGCATTTGCGCTCGGACTGGGAATCGCTGTAATTCCGTTTCTTTCCCTGAAACGCATTCTGGTTCTCCGCCATATCCAGACACGGATATTCCGTGCCGTCCTTGCGCAGAGCATAATCAAAAATACTGACCGCGCGGCCGGGGTCAAGAATCAGGGTCAACTCCGCCCATGCCGGAGAAGATTTGCCTGCCGCGGGAGACGGACTGAACGATTCGGGGCGGGATGTACTGAAATTCGCATTCTGAATCACCCCTGCCCGGATTCGCGGCAGAACCTTCTTTACTGCCGAAGACGTTTTTTCCTGTGCGTAATTCTGTATTCCAGCCGCCGCACACAAAAACAGTATCAATATATATTTCATCATTTTGCGCAGTCTCCTGAATTCACTTTCCCCATAACATACCATGATCGAACTGTTTTTCAATATCCGGCTGTGACGAAATTCAAAAAAAACGCATTTCCCGCGCCCGTCTCCGCCGGAGGCTGCGCATTTCCGCCATTGAAAAACCTTCCGGAACGGATATATTACACCAGATTCCGGCAAAAACGGCGGAGAGCCGTCCGGACAGGAAAGGGTTATCATGAAAACGGAAGACATCATTCTGATCTGCGGATACGGCGTCAGCGGCAAAGCGGCGGCACGGCTGGCTGTCTCGCTCGGAAAAAATATTGTCATAGCCGACGAACACGATTCGCCGGCTATGCACACGGAAACGGAACAGCTGCGGCAGATTCAGCCCGGTCTGCGTTTTTTCCCCGGCTGGACTGCAGAACAGCGGCTGCCGGACTGCGGAACAGTGGTTGTCAGCCCCGGAATCCGGAAAAACACTCCGCTTTATCAGGCGGCGAAAAATGCCCTGATCCCCGGCGGCAAATGGCTCAGTGAACTGGAATTCGCCCTGCGGAACATCCATTGTCCGTTTGTTTCCATCACGGGAACCAACGGCAAAACCACCACCACAGAACTGACCACCGCACTGCTCCGGGCGCACGGCGTCAATGCCGAAAGTGCCGGCAACATCGGAACCGCCCTCAGCGGCTGCGTACAGGAAACCAGCCGGCGGAAACTGGAATGTCTGGTCATCGAAACCAGTTCCTTTCAGCTGGAAAACATCGCCGCGTTTCCGGCTTGCCCCGCCGCTGTCCTGAACCTTGCCAGCGACCATATCGACCGTCATGGCTCTCTGGAAGAATATGCCCGGACCAAGTTCAAAGTGCTGACCGCGGAGCGTCCCCCGGAACAGCGGATCATCAACAGCAATCTGCGTCCCTGGGCGGATAAGTTTCTGCCGAATACAGAAATGACCACCTTCTCCGCCGTCGATCCGGAAGCGGATTTCTCTTTGAATGCCGATGGCGTCATTGTGTTTCGCGGACGGAAAATTTATGACACTGCGGGCGGACATCTTCAGGGACTTCACAATGCGGAAAACATGATGGCGGCTCTTGCCATGCTGCGCGCCGTCCGCGGAGAAGATGCTCTGTTCCGTCCGGAAACTTCCGAAGCGCTGCAAGCGTTCCGGTGCAGTCCGCACCGCATGGAAGTCTTTGCCGAATACAACGGCATCCGTTTTGTCAACGATTCCAAAGCGACCAATCCCCACGCCGTCAATGCGGCGGTCCGCCAGTTCGCCAACGGCAGAAATCTGCTGCTGATTCTCGGCGGTCTGGACAAAGGCATGGATTTTTCCGAACTGGAGATTTCCCTGCCGCATATCCGGCAGGCTTTTCTGATCGGACGCTGCCGCGATACGATTTCCGCCGAACTGTCCGGCAAGGTGCAGTTCCGTACGCCGGAAAGTTTTGAAGAAGCCGTGAAAGAAGCCTGCGAAGCCGCCCTGCCCGGCGACTGCGTGATGCTGTCCCCTGCCACGGCGAGCATGGACATGTTCAAAAATTATGCCGAACGCGGCGACATTTTCAAGTCGCTGGTCCGGCAATGGATTGACAGCCGTCGCCCCTAATCAGGCAAACAGATCGTCCTGCGCCGTGAAGAACGGAGCAAATTTGCGGCGCAGTTCCTCCAGTTTATCCAGATAGTACGGCACATTTTCATCGCGGATTTTTTCATCGGCTTCGGTCAGCAGTTTGGAACTGTCCACCACCGCCACGCGTTTTTTGTCTCCGATGATGTAGAACGCGACCGGATCGCCCTGCCGGTATTCCCGTCCGGACCGGATGGCAAGTTCATACGCGGCACTGCGTTTTCCCGTGCCTCCAGCAAGTTTGCGTTTGTAAGTATCCAGGGAATCGGACAAGGTTTCACTCTTTGCCAGATCAGCGAACGGCAGAGAGTGATTCGTCAGAGCCTGCACAAAATCATCGTGAACCTTCTTCGCCCCGGCGGAATCGTGACGGAGCAGAGCGGCAATGATCCGTTCCATATACCGCCGCTGGAACGGCTCCAGTCCGCGCGATTTCAAAGCGGCTCCGGTGATGGAAATTTCCCCTTTGGCGTTCAGCAGTGCATAATTCTTGCTCTTGTAACAGAACATCGCCTGATAGGATTCATCAAAATCAACTCCGATTCCTTCCGGCAGAACTTTTGCCAGTGCGGCACCGACAGTAGACAAAGTCTGATCTTTCCCCGCCTGAAAATAAATTCCGTCCGTATCCATTTCAATGATTTTGCAGCCGTTCGATTCCAGCGTATCCAGCATCAGCGTCAGAATTTCGCGTCCGCGCGCCGTGACTTTTTCCGCCATGGAAAAATCATTCAGGAATCCCTGCTCAAACCCCAGATAACCGTAAAACGAGTTGATCAGAATTTTGAAAGCGGACTGCAAGGCGCCGTAATAATCCTTTTTTTCCGGAGTTTCGGCGGCTTTGGCGGCATCTTTGGCTTCCAGACGGAAGGCGCGGAGACGTTTCAGCCACTGAGGGAAAACCGCCAGAGAATCGCGGGCGGGAACCCACCCCTCGGAAAGGATGACGGACGGATACAGGGAACGCACGTCGCAATGATCGACCCGTTCAAAGACGCCGGCGTCAAAGGCACGGGTCAGCGCACCGGCAAAGGAGCGGCCGCGTTCCGGCGCGGGCAGCGCATGTCCGGCTTTCAGGTATTCCGCCGCGAACAGAGCGTCGATCCGGGTGGCGTTGCCGCGCACCATGCAGTTCTGATAACCGAACGGCACAATCTGGGTCTGGTAGAACCAGCTCGGCGACAGAATGGCGGAAAGTGCACGGGTTTCGCGGACATCATCCAGAGCATATTTAAGCAGGTTTTCCCGGTCGTTCGTCCAGGCGTCCGTAATTTTCGCACCGTCGATATAGGTGCGTTCCGGCGCAGCCACACCAAAATGACGCGCCGCATATTTCAGACCGTAGCTGTCCAGATTGCGATGCACGGCATCATAGAAATACAGCAGGAAACAGGTGTCCGACACATGCCGTCCATAGATATCGTAACGTGTATAATTGATGATGCGTTCCGCCACGGAAAAACGGGAATTGCGTTTGGCGGGAGTTGAACCGTCGCGTCCCAGCCGCAGTTTCACTTTGCAGCGTTTGGCGCGGGCTTCCAGATACGGCAGGTCAAACCGGAAAATGTTATGCCCTTCCAGCACATCGGGATCCCGTTCCGCCACTTCCGCCGAGAAGGCTTCCAGCAATTCCTTTTCGGACGGATAATCCGCCAGCGACAGCACTTTTTCCCAGCCGGTGTTGTCCGACAGCGAAATGATGATGACGGCATCATCCGGGCGGGCGGCATTCGGAAATTCGTAACCGGGCGTGCAGAGCGTTTCAATGTCGAACTGCATCCGCCGGAGTTCAGGGAAAGCCATCCCGGTGAACAGCCGCAGATCATGCTGAATCAGAAACTGCTGCGTCATATCCGAAAACAGACGGAACGGCGCATTGGGCTGTCCGCCGGAAAAACCCGTAGTCTTTTTCAGCGTCTTGACCGCTTCGTCATACAGTTCCGTATTGTCGAAATCCGCCCGGAAACGGAAATCCCCTTCGCCGGAAAGCTCCGTCATCCGGATTCCCGGCAGCTCGTCCGGAAACGCATTGAACGCCGTCAGCAGAAACGGCCTGAACGGCATTTCACTCTTGACCACCGAGCCGTCCGGCATACGCTGAAATACCGATGCCGTCCCATCCTTATGGGTTTCAACCGCACAAATCCGGGACATCTTTTCATCCGTCATGACCCGCCCTCCCCTGTTGATTATTGTATGGAATACTTGGCTGCCGTCTTTTTGAGAGCGGCAAGTTGTTTTTCGCTCAGGACTTTTCCCGCCGCCCGCTGTTTGGCAAGCGATTCATAGAAAACCTGGTCGTCGTACACTCGGCCGCGGACTTTTTTCGGCTCATTCCATTGAGTGATGGATTTCATTCTGGCGATCAGGTCATCGGCTTCGCCCATGGGAACCGCCGGCGCGGCTGCTTCCTGCGGAGCTTCCTCCAGGTGAAGCACTTCGGCAATCATTGCATAATTCGGGAGCTGCTCTTTGTAACGAGTCGCGATCCTGCCCAGCGCAGCAAGCTGTTTTTCACTCAATGCTCTGCCGCGCTGACTCTGATCCAGCAGGGATTCGAAAAATTTCTTTTCATCAAAACGGCGGAATCCTTTTTCCGGAGCTTTCCACGGAATGGCTTTCATGGCGGCGAAGACGTCGGCAAGTTTTTCCTGCGGAGGCGCAGCAGCCGCGGCTTCTTCGCGTTTCTTCTGCCATTCCCGGATCATCGCCTGACGCGCTTCCTGCTCTTCGCGGGTTGCTTCCAGCTCTTGTGCGAAATTGAACTTCGCGGCGCAATCCGCCAGTCCGGGCAGCTGTTCATTGTATTTCACTGCCATACGGAGCAGAGCATCCCACTGCGGAGCGGAAAGCGGTTTGCCGGCGGTATACGCGTTTTTCACCGATTTGAAAAATTTCTGGTCGTCATACGTGCGGCTGCCGTTTTTTTCCGGCGGATTCCAGTTCAGAATCGAATCCATGAGCGAAATCAGCGCTTCCACTTTGGCTTTGTCCGGCGCACCCAGGGTCTTGGCGGTCTGAAGCCATTTTTCAAATTTCTCGTAGAACGTGTGCATCATGGCAGTCCACTGAACCTTGCCTTCCTCGACCTGGTCCAGCTCGTCTTCCATCTTGGCGGTAAAACCGACATCGAACAGGTCCGCCAGATGTTCCACCAGATAATCCGAGATACGGAATCCCAGATCCGTCGGAATCAGCTTGCCTTTCTGCTTGTCCACATACTTGCGTTCCTGAATGGTGTTGACGATCGTCGCGTAAGTGGACGGACGTCCCACCCCGTTGGATTCCAGTTCCTTGATCAGCGTCGCTTCGGAAAAACGCGGCGGCGGCTCGGTGAATTTCTGTTCTCCCAGCAGATCATCCAGACGGCAGGACTCTTCCGGCTTCAGTGCTTTGAGCGTTTCGGCGTCGCGCTGATTTTCGTCTTCCTCCTCGGAACCTTCCTCGCGGATGTTGTAGACCCGCAGGAAGCCGGGGAATGTTGTCACGGTGGCAACCGAACGGAACGTGTAGGTGCGTCCGTCCCCGCCCGTGCCATCCACGTCAACGGTGGTGCGCTGCTGTTCCGCGGGAGCGGTCTGGCTCGCCATGAAACGCCGCCAGATCAGCGTGTAAAGTTTCAAACTGCGCTCATCCAGGAACGGTTTGACTTTTTCCGGAGTAAGCGTTACATCCGTCGGGCGGATCGCTTCGTGCGCGCCCTGGGCGGACGCCTTGGATTTATAGAACGGCGGTTTGGCGGGGACGTATTCCGGACCGTAATTGGCGGCAATGAACTGACGCGCCGCCTCCTGCGCTTCGCGGGACACCGTGACCGAGTCGGTACGCATGTAAGTGATCAGACCGACCGGTCCGCCCTGCCCGACGTCCATACCTTCATAAAGTTCCTGGGCAATCCGCATGGTGGAACTGGCGGAAAATCCGAGCGCGGAACTCGCCGCCTGCTGCAATGTACTGGTGATAAACGGCGGAGCGGCATTTTTCCGGCGCGGCACACTTTCAATCGAAGCCACTTTCCAGCTTCGGGCAGCGCGTACCGCCTGTTCCAGAGACTGCGCCGCTTCCCCGCTGGATATATCCGCTTTCTCTCCGTTGATCTTGAACAGACGCGCATGGAACAGCCCCGGTGCAGCGTCGAACTTCGCCAGAAAATTCCAATATTCTTCCGGCTGGAAATTCTGAATGACGCGTTCCCGTTCGCAGACCAGCCGCAAGGCAACCGACTGAACCCGTCCCGCACTCACTCCTTTTTCGATACGTCCCCACAGCAGCGGACTGACCATATATCCCACAATCCGGTCCAGCACCCGGCGCGCCTGCTGCGCATCCACTTTGTCGATGTCCAGTTCCGACGGAGACTGAAAAGCACGGGCAATTGCCGAACGGGTGATTTCGTGAAATGTAACCCGGTGAAAAACCGCTTTTTTATTGCAGCGGGACAGAATTTCGCGCAGATGCCAGGCAATGGCTTCTCCTTCGCGGTCAGGGTCGGGGGCAAGATAAATGTCGGATGCCTTTTTGGCGGCGGCTTTGAGATCCGACAGATTTTTCGAACGTTCGCGCGTTTCCTCATACTGCGGCATGAAGTCATGCTCTATGTCCACACCGAACGATTTCGTCGGCAGGTCGCGCACATGTCCCATCGACGCCTTGATCGTATATTGACTGCCGAGCATCTTCCCGATGGTGCGGGCTTTTGCCGGAGATTCCACAATTACCAGTTTGTTGTCCATCTTTGTTTTTCCGTCAAATTCCGTTTTTTCAGATTCTTTATCTTTTAAAGGTAACTTCTCAATGCCGTTCTGTCAAGTCGGAAAACAGAAGAAAATTCCAATTCCGCCTCAAAAAAAATTTTTTTAATCTCTGCAGCAACAGATTCCGCCCCCGTTTTTCCGGAAAATTTCTTGCAAATGCTTGCGGAAGGGGTATATTACCGCATTTCATCATTCGGGAAGGAGAGTTTTTACAATGGAATTCGCAAAAATTCTGGAAGCCATGATGCTGGTCATTTTCGGAGCCAGCTGGCCGGCGCAGATCCTGAAAACCGTCCGGGTCAAAAATCCGCAGGGGAAAAGCTTTTTGTTCCTTTACATGATTCTGACCGGCTATGCCTGCGGTCTCGCCAGCAAATTCGTCGGCGGCAACTGGCGCGGCAACTGGATCATCTATCTGTATATGCTGGATCTTCTGATGGTCGGCACCGATACCGTGCTGTCCCATTATTACATATACAGACTCAAACACGGCACCGCACGGAAATAAAACGATCCGCCGTCAAAAAAACCGCACCTGTCGCCGGGCGCGGTTTTTTCATATGTACCGTTGCGGAAAAATCACAGTTCCACGGCTTTATTGGTCGTGGCTGATTCCATCATGGCTTTCGCAATCATGAGAGAATTGTAACCATCCTGAACCGTCGGGAACGGGATGCCGTGATCGCCTTTCATATATTTATAGAGATTGAGCATCTGACGGGTGTAGCCGTCCACCACATTGACTTCCTTCACGCCTTCACCGGACGCCTGCGGAGCATTGCGGACCGGGATGGTCTGTTTTTCGCCGCCGGCGGGATAATAGGTAAGATCCGGATTGCCGTCCATGACCAGCGCGCCTTTCTCTCCGTAGATTTCCATCATTTCTCCGCTCCGTCCGAAACGCTGCCAGTTGCACATGTAATTGCAGATGACGCCGTTTTTATAGGTAACTACGGAAGCCACATGGTCGGCAGGCAGCGGCTGCGTTGTGTCCAGCATGTCGCTCTGGGCATAGACCCGTGCGGCAGAACCGAAGAACCAGTTGCTCAGGTCAACATGATGTGCCAGCATGTCCATGATGACGCCGCCGCTTTTGTCAAACTGCGTGAACCAGTCATCGCTCAGACGCTTGAAACCGCCGAACGGCAGATCCACGTTGCAGAAACGAATTTTTCCGAGGAAATTCTGTTCGAGCAGTTCCTTCATTTTCATGGCTTTATACATATGGCGGCGGACAAATCCGATGGCGAAGAGTTTGCTGTAACCCTTACCAAGGGCGAGCAGTTCATCCGCCAGCGCGAAATCACGGCAGAGCGGTTTCTCGCAGAACAGATCCTTGCCGGCGGCAATCGTCGCGCGGACTCCGTCCTGATGCGTGTAAGTCGGGGCGGAAACAATCACGCAATCCGCTTTGGCGGCAACTTCTTCCGGACCGTTGCAGATTTCCGCTCCGTATTTTTCATGCATTTCCTGCGCGGCTTCCGGCTTCGGATCATACACCGCCGCAATCTGGACATCATTTTTGCATTCCTCCAATGTGGTCAGATACGACGTGTGGTTCTTTCCCATGCGTCCCGCACCGATGACTCCGAACTTCACCATTTGCTTCACTCCTTTTTGGATTCTGTCTTCCTTGCAGGTAACACGCGTTACCTGTTTTTTCATAATATAACAAAGCGGAGAACATTTGCAAGAGGGAAATATGCCGGAAACTGTTTTTTTTCAAAAAAAAGCACCGTATTCCGCTGTTCCGCTTGATTTTTCCGGATAAACGGATATAATGACTGTCATGAAAAGATGAACCCCAGACAAATCAACATAAAAAAGGAGAGAAGCGTTATGAGTATTTTCACGAAATCCGCACTCTGCATGACAGCCGCCGTCTGCACCAGCATGGTATTCGCCGCGGATGTGTTCAAACTTGAAAATCTGTCGGAGATCAGCAAACACGCGAATGTGTCTCAGCAGGATCAAATTTTCACCGTCAGGAAGAATGCCACCCTTTTAAGCAACCGGACACTGACCCTGGATCCGGCGAAGAAATACCGTCTGTCCGGAGAATTCCGCTGCATTCAGGGGAAATCTCCGAATGTCTATCTCGGTTATGCCCCGCGTGACGCCAAAAACCGGCAGATCCGCCCTGCGTGTGTTCTGTCGCAGAAAGATTCCCTCACGGAACTGGCGGCGGACGCCGAAGCCGGCGGCAAAGTGCTGAAAGTCAGGGACGCCTCCAAATGGGACACCGTCTTTCCGTACATCAATGTAGCCTTCAATGCCAAAGAAGATTTTTCCGACCTGCCGAATTTTGAAGTGTTCCCCATCAAGAAGAACAGCATCAAAAAAGCCGGAGATGTCTGGGAAATCACCCTCGAAACCGCCCTGAGGAAAGCATATCCCGCCGGCACGAAGATCCGTCAGCAGAAAGACAGCGCGACTTATATCTACAATGCGTCCGCCGGTCCGGTCAAGCAGGAATGGACCGCCAGAACCGGAGTGCTGTCCGGAGAAGTCCTGAAAGAAATGAATGCGACCGTCTACAACAAACTGTGGCCCGGCACGAAATCCGTCCGGGTGCTGGTCATGTTCCTCGGCGGCACGCCGGACAGCGTGGTGGAATTCAGAAACATCAAGGTGGAAGAAGTTCAGTAATCCGCCAGTCATTCTTTCATACAGCCGCGCATCAGGGGGTTTGCGCGGCTGTTTTTTAAACCGGAAACTAACATAAATTCATTTGACTTTCCCGCGGAGACGGCTATTTTATACGGCAATATATTTCACAAACAACAGAGGTAAAGGATCATGTGGAAGTATTATGCGCTGCTTTCCGCTTTTTTCGCCGCGCTGACCGCACTGCTGGCGAAATGCGGAGTCTCCGGAATCAATTCCAACCTGGCAACCGCGATCCGCACCGGCGTCATCCTGCTCATCACCTGGGGGATTGTGCTGTCCGGCGGAACCCTGCCGGAAATCGGCAGACTGTCTGTCCGGAACTGGATATTCCTGACGGCGTCGGGCATTGCCACCGGACTGTCCTGGCTGTTCTATTTCAAAGCATTGCAGTGCGGCGACGTTTCAAAAATCGCGCCCGTCGACAAACTCAGCGTCGCCATGGCTGTCATTCTCGGCATCGTGGTCCTGCATGAAAAAATCACTTTGCCCGTCGCCGCCGGAACCGTCCTCATCGTAGCGGGCAGTCTGCTCATGCTCATGGGAAAATGACAGCCGTTACACACCGCTGCCGTCAAACACCGGAATGAAGTCTTCGCTGGCGGATTCCTCTTCCTGGACGAAACCGTCTTCTATGGGTGAATCGAACAGGTAATTCTCCACCTGCTCATATTCCTCATCGGAAACCCGGCGCGACAGTTCCGGGAAATCTTTGATGTCGCCATGCGGCACATACTGCCGCATCAGACTGAACAGGATGTCGCCCGGCTGAAAATGTTCCGCCACATAATCAATGACGCGCAGGGTGTTTTCGACCTGTCCCGGCAGCAGCAGATGCCGGACAATCACTCCGCTTTTCATCATGCCGTCCCCGCCGATCACATACGGACCGCACTGCCGGAACATTTCCTGAATGGCGGCGGATGCCGTCTCGAAATAATCCGGGGCATGACTGTAACGTTCCGCCAGAGCATTGCCGGCATATTTGAAATCCGGCAGATAAATCTGAATCTTTCCCTCCAGACGCCGCAGCTGTTCAAGGTCATCATAGCCGTTGGTATTGTAGACCACGGGAACCGGCAGCGGCTCCTTCAGGCTTTCCAGAATGGCTTCCGTATAATGACCGGGAGTAACCAGATTGATGTTGTGCGCACCCTGCGCAATCAGTTCGCCGTAAATTCCGCGCAGACGTCCGACCGTGATCTCCCTGCCCTGCAAACCGGAACTGATTTCATAATTCTGACAGAAGATACAACGCAGATTGCAGCCGCTGAAAAACACTGTGCCGGAACCGCGCGTTCCGCTGATGCATGGTTCTTCCCAGCGGTGCAGCGCGGCACGCGCCACTACTGGATTCCGGGGACAGCGGCAGAAGCCGAACACCCCTTCCCCGTGCAATGTATCCGGACGCTGCACACCGCAATGCCGGACGCAGTCAGAGCAAATTTTCATACGTGATGATCTCCTGTCAAGAAAAAAACGGACCGACGGCAGACACCTTCAGTCCGTTTTCATTCAAAAGGCGTTCAGCCGCACTCAGCGGAAGTCAGCCCATTTCGGATCGTTCTCGAAAGCGGAACGATAGTAATCTTTGAGTTTCAGAGCCGCCGCGGCTTCTTCATCCAGGACAACCACGCAGTCGTCATGCAGCTGAAGAGCGGAAGCGGAAATCATGGCGGTCATCGGGCCTTCGAGCGCGGCGGCGACAATATCCGCTTTGCGTTTGCCGGTGGCAAGAAGCAGAAGCTTCCGGGCATCCAGAATGGTGCCGACGCCCATGGTCAGAGCGCGGGTCGGCATCTTTTCACCCTTGGCGGGGTCGAAGTACGGACCGTTCTGCGCCATGGTAATCGGGGTCAGGTTGACCGCGCGGGTACGGGAAGAGAAGGAGGACATCGGTTCATTGAAGCCGATATGACCGGTCAGACCGATTCCGAGCAGCTGGAGATCCACGCCGCCGGATTCTTCCATCATCTGTTCGTAACGGGCGCATTCCAGTTCCAGATCTTCGGCAATGCCGCTTTCCACATGCGTGTTGCGCTTGTCGATGTTGATGTGGTCGAACAGGTGATAGTTCATATAGTAGCGGTAGGAGTTGTGATCTTCCGGCGGAAGACCGACATATTCATCCAGGTTGAAAGTTTTGCAGAGAGAGAAATCGATTTCGCCCTTCTTGTTCATGGCAGCCAGTTTCTTGTAGACGTTTTCCATGGTGGCGCCGGTGGCAAGACCGAGGGTCATGGTCGGTTTCGCATTCAGAGCATCGGCAATGAGTTTCGCTGCAAACGCTTCTGCGCAGTCAGCGGTAGGTCTGATGATGACATCCATTTTATATTTCTCCTGTTTGATTTTTGGGGATTACACGTTGTAGAAACTCTTCGGTCCTTCGTAGGACATGCGGACGACCAGTGATTTGGCGACGTCGAAGGGCATCTGTCCGCGCAGAACATAGCCGGACACCACATCGCACAGCACACGGCGGAACATTTCGAAACGGGAGCCGTAGCTCAGAATTTTGCGGGAGTCGGAAACCATGCCCGCGAAATTTGAAAGCAGATCCACGGAACCGATGTATTCCAGCTGACGGCGCATTCCGATCGGGGAATCGTTCAGCCACCAGGCGGAACCCAAACGGACGTTCGCGCCGAACGCACGGGCAATCGCCGCCAGAGATGCCTGATGTCCGGGTTCGAGACAATACAGGGCAACTTTCAGACGGTTGTCAAACTTATTCAGAAAACGTCCCAGCGGTTTGACAATATCAATCATGTGATCGGAAACGTCGCCGCCGGAATCCGGACCCAGCATATCCATCAGTGTGTCGCGGATGTCGCGCACTGCGCCGATATGCATCTGGAAAACCCAGCCGGATTTGGCATCCATTTCCGCAATCTGAACGGACAGCCAGGACATGTAATCATTGATTTCCGCGCGGGAAAGTTTTTCATTGTTCAACGCTTTGCGGAACGCGATCTGCGCACTTTCGCGCGTGGCGTCGCCGGAAAGCGGATATTCGATGCCGTGGTCGCTGGCGGCACAGCCGTTTTCAGCGAAATAGTCATGCGATTTCTGGAGAACTTCCACCAGTTCGTCTACGCTCTTGATTTCCGTGTTGTAACGCGCGCCCAGCTTCTGAATATATGCCGGCCAGGTCGGCTGATAAATATTGACAGCTTTATCCGGACGCCAGGTCGGGCGCACCAGTGTTTTTCCTGCGGCGGCGTTGACCTTGGGATGATTTTCCAGCACGTCTGCGGGATCATCGGTCGAACACATGACTTCCACATTCATCTGCTGAAGCAGCTGAAGCGGGCGTTTTTCCGGACGGGCAAGCGCGGCATTGATTTCGTCCCAAAGCTGTTCGCCGCTTTCGGGAGTGATCAGGGCGTCTTTGAGTCCCAGACCGCGGCGGATATCCAGATGAACCCATTCATACACCGGATTGCCGGCGATTTCCGGGAAGATGGAAGCCAGTTTCAGCCATTTCTCCTTCGGATCGGCTTTGCCGGTAATGTATTCTTCGGGAATGCCGCGTTTCCGCATCATTTCCCAGACATAATGGTCTGTGGCGGCAACCACCTGCCAGGCGGTTTTATAATTGTTGTTGACTGCGATTTCCGCAACGTCGGAATGGTTGTGAGCATCAACAACGGGCAGTCCCTGCACTTCGCTGAAAAGTGCGGCGGCGGTGTCATTGCTGAGCAGATAGCGTTCATCAAGAAAAGCCATGATACATTTTTCCTGTTTTATGGTTGACAGTGATTTTACGTTCACAGATTAATATAATCCGCGACAGTCTTTTTTCCAGATTATTTTCCGGAAAATAGTGAAAAAAACCGGGCTTTCTGTCCGGAAAACAGGAAATCTGCCGGTTCTGCACCCTTTTTTCACTGATTGTTCCGCACTCTGGCGCAAATCTTTTTTTCAGCTCCTGCCGTTTCGAACTCAACAGATTCCGGCGCAGGTGTCTGCCCGTGCCGTCCGATATTCTGTCAGAGCAGCGGCCAAAATCTGCCGAAAATATTTCCTGCAGATTTTTTTTTCATTCTCCGTGTGACCGGCTCTTGTATTTTCGGCGGTTGTGGAGTATGATACCGCATGATTGAAAGCGAGGTTGACTTATGATTGATGCAATATTGAAAAAAGGGAAAGAACGTTCCCTTCTGCGGAAACATCCCTGGGTATTTTCCGGCGCTGTTGCCAAACTGTCCGGCACGGCGGAAAACGGCGAAACGGTACGGGTTCTGAATTCCGAAAAACAATTTCTGGCATATGCCGCATGGTCGGGCGAATCTTCCATCGCCCTGCGGGTCTGGACCTTCCGGGAAGATGAACAGCCAGGTCCGGAATTTTTCCAGCGGAAATTCGCCGCGGCATTCGCTCTCCGGAAAGAAATCTTCCAGGACAGACTGCCGGACGCCTACCGGCTGTTCTATGCGGAATCCGACGGTCTGCCCGGAGTCATTGCGGATATCTACTCCGGATATGGCGTGATTCAGCTTTCCACGGCGGGCGCGGATCGCTTCCGGCAGGAACTGGCGGATGCGCTGATGCCGTATGCGCCCCGCGGCATTTACGAACGTTCCGATGTGGACGGACGCAAACGCGAAGGACTGCCGCCGGTCAAAGGGCTTCTGCGCGGGGAAACAGTTCCGGAAACCATTCTGTTCACGGAAAACGGCATCCGTTTCCAGTGCAGTCCGGAGACGGGACATAAGACCGGATTTTATTTGGATCAGCGGCTGAACCGCGCACTGGTTGCGGCGGAAATCCCTGCCGGAGCAAAGGTGCTGAATTGTTTCTGTTATACCGGCGGCTTCGGACTTGCCGCATTGTCGGGCGGCGCGGGAGAAGTCATCATGTGGATTCCTCCGGTCCTGCATTGGAGCTGGCGCGGATCAATGCCGGCTTGAACGGTTTTTCCGAAGGACAGTTCCAGACTGTTGAAGCGGACGTATTTCAGTATCTGCGACGCTGTCGGGATGCGGCACAGCATTTTGATGCGATTGTGCTGGACCCGCCTAAATTTGCCGATACGGTTGCTCAGAAAGAGAAAGCCGCGCGCGGTTATAAAGATTTGAATCTTCTGGCGATGAAATTGCTGCGTCCGGGCGGAAAACTGTTTACCTTTTCCTGTTCCGGAGCGATGGATGATGATTTATTCAGCAAAGTGATAGCCTCATCCGCGCTGGATGCGGAGGTGGATTTCCGCATTATCCGCAAAATGGAGCAAGGTCCGGATCATGCATTATCCACGGCATTTCCCGAAGGTCATTATCTGAAAGGCATTTACGGAATCCGCCAAAACTGATTCTACTTCAGCGGAAGACATCTTAGAACTCGATCAATGACAGGAATATTGTGTTTATTTCAAATCAATAAATCAATATTCCAAAAATCAGAAGATGTGTTTTCAGACGGCACTGCCAAAAGGCGGAAGAATG
>ERZ1034992.147-NODE-147-length-44407-cov-115.049919_pt1 | contig 44407 bp, 42 predicted proteins | sample MGYA00520695_ERZ1034992 | MGnify/ENA primary metagenome ERZ1034992 (study PRJEB33766, sample SAMN09781778) | gut metagenome | biome: gut microbiome | host: Homo sapiens | place: Madagascar | study: EMG produced TPA metagenomics assembly of the PRJNA485056 data...
GGCAGCCTGAGTTCACAGATAAAACACTCTCCAGGAAACCCGGGGCGGTTCACCATCAAAGGTCGCGATAGTCCTGAGTCGATCGTCTTTTATAGTTACGCTCATAAGTATTCTCCTGTGATACATCCATTCAGCACTTTACCATCCAAAATCAAGCAGTGGTTTCTGTGAGTTCTGGACGCTAATTGTCTGAATGAGCGTTTAAAACTCATCCAGTTAGCATTAACATTAACCAGCGCCTCATCGATCATAACAGGTCTGATGCAGGTGAAAAGATACAATCTTACCTATAAATTGCGGTAGCTCATTGCTCTGTTATCTGGCATCTAGATGTGTCCTCCAACCCCTTTAAATTTTTCGATAAACGCCCCAATTTTCTGGAATACAGTCTGCTTTTTCGTTTTGTACTGAGGATTCAGCGGACTGAGCTTTGGTAGCGTCTCATTTAGCTCCGTCCCATTTTCGGTGGCATACTCCCGTTTTAGTGATGTGCGGATATAGCGCCTTGCAGCCTCTTCATTGAGGTTTTCTTCTTTAATCAACGCCTCTGCTTCCCGTTGCTGTTCACGCTGAGCATAGGTAAAGAATGCATCAATGATACTGGCCTTGTCCGGCATGTCATCAAGGTTAGTTTGCTGAATAAAGTCAACAATCAGACCTTCTTTGGCACGGTTGCCCAGACTTGAGCGGATTAAGCGTCTGACCTCTTCAGTCAGGGTTTCTTTACCTTTTTTCTGACGATTGTGGTCGAAAATCAGACCAAGGATGTAGTCCAGGTTAATCTCCTGCGACTTCAGCAGGTCAATTTCAAACACCACGTCATCCCAGTCTGTGGTTGATGTATCCCTGTCGTTTGCTGCTTTTTCGCATCGCTGCCAGTCCCGGATATCATTGTATGCTGAGCGATAATCCTGAACTTTACGTTCTGCCGGGAGACGAATGGTTTGTAATTCAGCAAATTTTTCATCATCCACATAGTGCTCTGCTTTAAAGGTTTCTATCGCTTCCGGGTCACTAATATCAACCTTCTGCAGGGCTTTCAGCGTGGCAAATTCATCGTAGTTTTGCAGGATGTTTTCTGCCCGCAGATATTCACCAAACAGTTTGACGAAGGCTTTTTTCTCTTTTTCACTGTCTATACTGGCAGGGTCAGGGAAGCGCTGCTCCAGCTCCGAAACAACAGCCATAAAACCTCGTTTAGCCTCACCGGTTGCCGCATCGGTAAAGCCCTGCATGTACTCTTCGTAGCTTTTTTCCAGCACCACATTCTTGGTGTTTTTGTCGCCGAAAAGTGTGATGGCATCAATGGTCGGACGCTCCAGGTCCCTGAAAGTCACGATATTGCCGAAGGTTTTGGTTGCATCATAGATACGGTTGGTGCGTGAGAATGCCTGCATCAGACCGTGATAACGCAGGTTTTTGTCAACGAACAGAGTATTGAGCGTCGGAGCATCAAAGCCAGTCAAGAACATTCCCACCACGATGAGAAGGTCAATATCCTGATTTTTCACTCGTTGAGCTAAATCGCGGTAGTAGTTCTGGAAACCGTTACTGTCGGTGCTGAAATTGGTTTTAAAGTGGTTGTTATAGTCATCAATGGCTGAATCCAGGAATTCCTTCGCGCTGCTGTTCATTGCACTGGTATCAAAACTTTCGTCGGTAATATCACCAATGGCGCTTTGCTCTTCATTAGCAGCAAAAGAAAAGATGGTTGCCACACGAAGACGTTTATAGCTGCCAGATTTCTTCTCAGCTTCTTCCTGTAGCATTTTAAATGTCGTGTAATAAGCTTTTGCCGCGTCCACGCTGCTCACTGCTAACATGGCATTGAAGCCTTTTGCTCCCGGGAAGGTACGATGCGTTTTCTGGCGGAAGTTATTGAGAATGTATTGCGTTATTTCCTGGATACGCAGTGGGTGCAGAAAGGCCTGCTGGTTTTCAGCCGCGCTGAGTTTTTTCTCGTCTGTTTCCGTTTCAAGGGACTTAAACTGTGGGCGGACATCGTTATAGTCCACCTTAAACTTCAGTACTTTTTCATCACGAATCGCATCAGTAATTACGTAAGAATGTAATTCACGCCCGAAGACGCTGGCGGTGGTTTCTGCCCCCAGTGCATTTTCCGGGAAAATAGGCGTACCGGTAAAACCAAACTGATAAAAGCGTCTGAATTTCTTTTTGAGGTTTTTCTGGGCCTCACCGAACTGGCTGCGGTGACACTCATCAAAGATAAACACCACCTGCTGCTGATAGACGGGCAGGTCAGCTTCGGCTTTCATCAGGTTATTGAGTTTCTGAATGGTTGTGACGATAATTTTGTTATCGTCCTTATCCAGGTTTCTTCTGAGGCCTGCTGTATTATCCGAACCATTGACACTGTCCGGAGAGAAGCGCTGATACTCCTTCATGGTCTGGTAATCGAGGTCTTTCCTGTCGACCACGAAGAAGACTTTATCGATAAAGTCCAGCTCAGTAGCCAGACGTGCGGCCTTAAAGCTGGTCAGGGTTTTTCCTGACCCTGTGGTATGCCAGATAAATCCACCGCTTTCGGGTTTTGACCAGTTCTTCGCTTTAAAAGAGCTGTTGATTTTCCAGAGAATGCGCTCGGTGGCGGCAATCTGATAGGGGCGCATGACGAGCAGCGTCTGGCTGCTGTCAAACACGCTGTAATTAAACAGAACATTCAGCAGAGTATGCTTCTGGAAGAAAGTGGCGGTAAAGTCCTTCAGGTCCTTAATCAGAGTGTTATCCGACTTTGCCCAGTTCATGGTGAAATCAAAGCTATTTTTATCCCGTTTAGTGGTACTGGCAAAGTACCGGGTATCAGTCCCGTTGGAAATCACGAAGAGTTGCAGGTATTTAAACAGGGAGTTGTCGCTGTTAAAGCTTTCCTTGCTGTAACGGTGTATCTGGTTAAAGGCTTCACGAATCGCCACGCCGCGCTTTTTGAGTTCGATTTGCACCAGCGGCAGGCCGTTGACCAGAATCGTAACATCATAACGGTTAGCGTGTGAGCCGGTCTGTTCAAACTGCTGAATGACCTGCACCTTATTGCGCAGCAGGTTCTTTTTATCTATCAGATAGATGTTTTCCAGACGACCATCATCAAACGTAAAATCACAGATATAGTCGATATGGATTTTACGGGTTTTGTCCAGGCTGCTGTCACTGGGGCTGTCCAGATACTGCTCTGTGAAGCGCCGCCATTCACTTTCGTTAAACACCACACCATTAAGACGCTGAAGTTGGTCCCGCACATTCGCCAGCATCGCAGTCGGTGACTTAACGGAGATAAACTCATAACCCTGATTAAGAAGGTCCTGAATCAGCTCCCGCTCAAGGTCCGATTCGCTCTGGTAGCTGTCACCGGTCTCCAGAACTTTGGTGTATTTATCAAGGACGATAAAGTTATTGGATTCAGCAATGGTGTGTGTCTGTTGTGTCATGGTGCATCCTGTGCGTCATCTGGTAAAGCCCGGAAGGGTATCAGAAGCATCTTCCGGTATTCCTAAAGCCTGATACCGGGCGGGTGAAAACATACCCTACTGGTATCAATGGCCTGTCAGTTGCTGGCGGCTTCTGGTTTCGGGAAGCTGAACAGCAAGTCACGATAGTACTCGTACTGCTTTTGACGTAGCTCGATTTCACGAGGTAAGCATTCCCTGATGGAGTTTGTTAATGTATCAAACTTGTCCAGAATGGTAACTATGCGGGTTTGTTCCTCGAATGACGGAATGGGTAATCGATATTTCATTATTGCATCTTTATTTCCACGGGGCATTTTTGCACCTTTGGCGTGCTGCATGTTGTACTCAAAAAAATTGTCATCAGCCAAAATTTGATATAGGTATCTTGGCAAAATCGATTTATGGCAACTGCGAATAACCAATACATCACCATTTGTTCCACCTGTCGAATCAGCTTGCCAAATTTTCTTCAAATATGGTCGGATGTTACCAATCAATATGTCACCCTCACGAAACTCAGTAAGATTGCCTGAAGTTGGAACGTAATTTGATTGAATCTTTCCCGCACGATTTTGTAGAAGGTTATCAACGCCTACATAATTATTTTTATCAAGTTTATCAAAGCTAATGCGTGATTTAGAATATGCTGCAATCTCCCCTAACGTTTTCCATTCAACCTCACTCTCTCCAAAACTCAGCAACTGGTCGCGATAGTAGTTGTACTGTTTTTTACGCATGGTAAGTTCAGCTGTAAGTTCAGCTGTAAGCTCAGCTGTAAGAGCAGTAAATTTATCCAGAATCCGTACAATTTCTGACTGGATGGCGAGGGACTTTTCCGGATTGTTGGGGCAAGGTATGGGGAACTTAAAATTCTCAAGCATAGGCATTGTTATATATGGAACAGAGCCTTTTCTTGAGTTTTTATGAATATAAGGTTTCAATGTGTGCATTAGATAATAATAGAGATACATTATATCTACATTTTCATTAAACCCTCCAAGTATGTACGTTCTCTGATAGGCATTAAATTTTCCATTGTAATAATTTAGGTGTCCAACCTGACTACCATTACCTGATATGAGTATTGCCTCTAGATCAAATGCATATGTATTAATTCTGTAAGGCTCTTCATTGCACGTGAAAAAAGGATAAGCCCCATTATCTTCCATTGCATTTGCATTCAATTTCCCTGTCGTTATTAGGTTGCATAATGAAGATAATGGCAACCACTCAACTGACCTGCTCCCCGTTGATTAGTACACCCCGATGTTAGTAATGTCTTCATAAGCCACATGAGGACATCCCCATGAAGAAGCGTTTTTCCGACGAACAGATCATCAGTATTCTCCGCGAAGCCGAAGCTGGGGTACCCGCCCGTGAACTCTGCCGCAAGCATGCCATTTCCGATGCCACGTTTTACACCTGGCGTAAGAAGTATGGCGGTATGGAGGTGCCTGAAGTTAAGCGCCTGAAGTCGCTTGAGGAAGAGAACGCCAGACTCAAGAAGCTGCTTGCCGAAACCATGCTGGATAAAGAGGCGCTTCAGGTGGCTCTTGGGCGAAAGTACTGACGACAGACCAGAAGCGGGAAGCCGTGATGCTGATGTGTGATGCGACTGGTCTGTCGCAACGTCGTGCCTGCAGGCTTACAGGTTTATCCCTGTCGACCTGCCGCTATGAGGCTCACCGTCCGGCTGCTGATGCGCATTTATCAGGGCGCATCACTGAGCTGGCACTGGAGCGCAGGCGTTTTGGCTACCGTCGTATTTGGCAGTTGCTGCGCCGTGAAGGGCTTCATGTTAATCATAAGCGCGTGTACCGGCTTTATCACCTCAGTGGCCTGGGCGTAAAACGCAGAAGACGTCGTAAAGGGCTGGCAACAGAACGTCTGCCGCTGCTCCGTCCGGCGGCGCCCAATCTGACCTGGTCGATGGATTTCGTCATGGACGCACTTTCCACCGGTCGCAGGATCAAGTGTCTTACCTGCGTCGATGATTTCACAAAGGAATGCCTGACGGTCACTGTTGCCTTTGGGATTTCAGGCGTTCAGGTCTCGCGTATTCTGGACAGCATTGCACTGTTTCGAGGCTATCCGGCGACGATAAGAACTGACCAGGGGCCGGAGTTCACTTGCCGTGCACTGGATCAATGGGCCTTTGAGCATGGTGTTGAGTTGCGCTTAATCCAGCCGGGCAAGCCAACGCAGAACGGATTTATTGAGAGCTTTAACGGACGATTTCGCGATGAATGTTTGAATGAGCACTGGTTCAGCGATATCGTTCATGCTAGGAAAATTATTAATGACTGGCGGCAGGATTATAACGAATGCCGCCCGCACTCCACGCTGAATTATCAGACACCGTCTGAATTTGCAGCGGGCTGGAGAAAGGGTCATTCTGAGAATGAAGATTCCGACGTTACTAACTGAGTGTTGTATCTAATCGTGGGGGCAGGTCACGTGCCTTCGCAAGTGTAAGGTGAGGATAGGTTCCTAAGCTCACCTTAGTTCGCTTTTTGGTCACAGGCACTGCATATCTGAAATACCAATTTTTCTTCCCTCCCTTCGCCAGGGGAGCGATTCGCAACAGCAAACCATCGCCGTCAAAAAGGTTAACCTCTTTTTCGGCAGGTTTGGTGCTTTTGATTTCAGTGTCAGTGAGCTTCTTAGCGATTTTGGCCATGTTTGGGACCCTCGATTTTAGGACCCATCTTCGTGGGTCCCATTCAGGGTGCCATAACTCGTAGTTCTCAGCAATTCTCACTAGACTACAATAGACGTAAAAAAGCCCGCAGAGCTTGTGCTGTGCGGGCTTAGTAGACTTTACTGAACTTCAGTACATCAATATTTGGTGGTGGGACACTTGCCCGCCACCTACATTAGCATGAACGTACGCAACACAGGCTGCGCTTACTCTTGCGTACTGATGCGAAAGGTTTGACCGGGTTGGGATCTACTCGGCCCGTGGCAGGCGGACACAAAGCGACTCTTTCAAAACATCGGGCACCCCGGAGTAAAGCCCCGACTTCCGTCTGAAAAAACATACTTCATGCAGGTTAAGACTCTATCTTTTTCGTCATGGCTTTCCCAAACACTTATTCCACCACCAGTAAGCCACTTGACTTCCCCAGCAACATACGAATCTTCAGGGATGGTAAAGCGTTTGTAGCGATTGTCCTGTAATTCCGGCAATGGAAAATCAATATTAACTTTCTCTCCGCTTTCCCTCTCAAGAATCAACTGCGCCACCCCAGGATTAACACGAACATACGTTCCAAACATGATCTCAAGAGCAATCAGTTTTCTATTGCGATCTGCCTCCATGAGATCATTGTCAATTTTTAACTTTATAGAATTGGCCTCACTGAGAGGCGGGCTTGGAATCATCTTTCGATTCCCAATCGAGAAATAATCGTCAAGGCCGCGCAAGAGGTCATTTCGGATGTAATAAGGTCTATTAGGGACTTGGCGATAATTCGAATCGAGAAACTTCTGAATACAACCAGCATAACTATCCCAAGGAAATCTACCCCACACCTTCCATTTGTCGATAAGCATGACTTTGGGAGCGGCCTCTCTTATCTGTTTGCAGGCATCAATAGAAATACCGAATTTCGGATTTTCATTATACTTTTCCTGCCAAGGCAGGTAGAAGAAGTGGCCCGACGCTGGCAATCTCCCCGAGGCCAAGTATTCAAAATTCTGAAAAGAATACGCGATTATTCTATCTTCCGGAACGGTGAACTCGGCTACCAATCTTGAAAACTCTGTCTCTGTCGGAATCGGCGCTGAAGTTATTTTTTGTTTGTCCCCTGGTAAAATAAGCGATATTTTCACCATGCATAGCAATAGAAACCCTAGCGCAACTTGCTTAGAAGCAAGAGAATTCGTATCAATTAGGCTTAAATTTAAAGCAAGCAAAGGAAGAATCGCGTAAAAAAACGGCATCCCATGAAAACCAGCGCCTCGCATAAGCAGACTACACAGCCCAGCGACAAGTAAAAATGTTCTCCAAGGAAATTTTTCTTCTTTTTGAGCCAGGATTAATGCACTCAGCAGCATGGCAATGAGTGACATGAAATGGGCCAAGTCAGAGGTAGCAACCGTAACCGCGTTTACAATAAGTGCCCCCCCTGGCTGTAGACCGGCATAGAACGGGAGCACTTTTGCGTTCAGGTACAGGTGAAAGGCCAAGAATCCAGCAAAAGACCCGTAGACCCCCAAAAAAATCAAATTGGCAGTCAGGCCTAAAGATGAGCCAATTGCAACGCCCTTAAAATAGTCACGCCTACATGAGGCAATAAAAAGCAGGCCAGCAATCGGAAGATAAGTAATTGCCAAAAATGGCAGCGAAGCAATTAAAAAACCCCCCAAAACTGCTCGCAATGAGCTTACCTTTTCAGGACATAGAATAGCGGGGATTGTATATTGCGAGAGAATTACTACTAGAAGTATTCCTACGATCGTTTGGTATTTATACATATGCCCAAAAATATCCGGCATAAACACCAAAATAACGGTAGCGCAAGCAACGGATGCAAGAATTCTTTGTGACTCAAATCTTAGAGCAGGCGACTTGTAGATGGATAGTATTGCCAAAACCTGAAGGAGCGCGACGGATACCCGATGCCCCAAAACTCCGAAGTCTCCGAACTTTTCTGCAAGCACTCCCGGAAGAAATGTTAGTGGCCCATGATGATTAAAGATCTCAGAGTACAACTTCATTCCCGCCGCCATCATTTTTGCAGCAACAATGGTTTCGGATTCGTCCCCCCACTCCCTATAATTGAGAAGTAAATATTGATAACGAAAACTTAAGACGGCAAATACAAAAAACAATATGTATATTGCAACATCAAAAACCAAGTCCAGCTTGGTTGAGTCTTTTCTTTCAGCCACCCCGAAAATCATCTTGTTTTTAAGCAACATTGTATTTCCCAGTACAGGTTCGAAATAGTGTATTTAAAACAATCAAATTACCTTTGAAGCCACTGATCTTGGTCGGGATTTCACCAACGGGATATCGCCTTACTGTTGGCAGCTCTCTGCACACGTAACCGAGCTTAGGCGCTCGATATGACAAGTAGGCGAGAAGTTCATAGGTAGAAAAAACGTCCCGAAATGGAGCAATTTTTGGGTCCAGCAACATCCGGCGACTGTAGGCTCTAAACCCTTGTGTGGTGTCTGTCCATTTAAATCCAGACGCAACGCTTAAACACGGTGCATGGATATACCGGATCGCAAAGTCTCGTGACTTTGGCGTGTTCACAGCCACCCCACCAGGCAGGAAACGCGATGCCTGAACAAAATCAATCCCGCCCTCTAGCGCCTCGATAAATCGCGGTATGGCTTCGGGGTCATCCTTGTCGTTCCCATCGATAGTGACAATGCCCTTGTATCCTTGATCGAGCGCAAAAGCATAGGCACATCTAAGTTGGGCGCTCAGCTTTCCCGGGCCTTTTTTAACCACAAGCCCTCTGACTCCCACTTGCTGCAGTGAATCTAGCTCCAAGGAGCCGTCCGTACTGCCACCATCAACAATGATGATGTCTGCAATCGACGAGATCCGCTCCGCCTCCATCCGTTTGAGCAGGCTCTTGATACGCTCTCCTTCGTTAATCACGGGGATGACAACGCAGTAAGGATGTTGTTTGCCCAACCACAGCGGCATCTCCATGGCGGGCACTTGCCACTGTGCCCGGTATTCCGGAGAAATGTCTTTTGTCGTATTCATTTGTCTATGCAACCCGAGCTGTGATGAGTGCCACGCCTGCAATCACGAGCAAGATGCCGGCGCCTGTGGTCCAGTGAAAGGGTTCACGGAAGATCAAAACGGAAAAAAGTGCGACCGTTGCTACCGCCCCGGAAGTTAGTACCGGGTGGGCAACATTCAAGGGCAACCTGGCCAGTGCAGCGGCATATAGCAGGAAAGCCCCACCGTATAGACCTAAGCCGAGCCAGAAGGGCCAGTTGCTCAAGGCTGCCAACGGATCTGCAAGGGAGGGGAACCTCCTCGGGGGCATCATGGCCATCTTGACCAGTACGCTGGCAGAGGCGTTTGCGGCGATACCAAGCACCAAGATCAACCATTCCATCTGGCCACCCCGTGTTTAGTCCGGTAGCACTCAACGGCACAAACCAGCGCCCGTTCAATCGACTGGAGGTGAGGTTCCTCCTTTGTGGCGACCATCTCTATCGAAACTAGGTGTTCTGGAAGGTATTGACTCAGGGCCCTGTGCATCAACTGATGATCAGTCCCGCCATCACCTAAAGGCACCAGATCCGGCTCACTCGCATGAACGTGCCCGATAAATCTAGAACTGCACTCCAGCACAGCTTCGGGAGATTCTCCATTAATCGTTAAGGCCCCAGTATCAAACTGCATCCGGATAGCCTCGTGACCAACCGCTGCGACGACATGGGCTGTCTCTGCGCTGGTGGTCATGAAGTTCGCCCCATATCGGGTTGGGTTGGGCTCCAGGCACACGATGACACCATGTTCCTGAGCAGCATTACCCAGACGTCGAAAAAAGCTAACCGCCTGCTCGAGTGCTTGTGCGTCGCTCAAACCTGTACGGTCGCGATTTTTGGGTGAGCCAAATACCAATCGTGTTGCACCCAACCCCGCACCAATGCGACACACCGCCCACAGATGCTCCAGCATCGCCTCTTGGCTCTTGCTCTCACTAAATACATTGAGCCCTGTCGTGCCAAACAGCAACGCTTGCATGCCAGTGATCTCGATGCCGTGATCTGCCCACCATCGCCTGACATTTGCGATGTCCTCATCTTTGGCATTGGCAGGGTCAGGAAAGTACTTGCCGGGCGCTACATCAATGGCATCAATGCCAAACTTGCTAAGAAGCTCCGCTACGGAAGTATCCTCTGCGATGTCCCAGGCAATATTTGAAATGGCTAGCCTCACGATGCCACCCCGCTTTCACTCTTCAGGGTAACGGGTTCGGACTGGGCATAGGCTCTAATCGCCTGGATGGCTTCGCGGGCACTGTACTGATACTGACCAAGCGAACCGAAGATTTGCGCGTGCCGCGTTTGCATGTCGTAACGAGCGGGCGGGTTTTCTAGTGTCTGTGTAAACGGTCTTCCGAAGCCCTGCAACGAGACATCCGCAACGCTGATCGGTTCGGCAGTCAGGTGCACCAGTGATAAACCAGCCTGCAGCGCAATTTGTATGTCATACCAAAGGTTGATCATGGGATAAAACTGGAAAACGCCTCGACTCTCAATAGCGTGAAGATTGTTGGTATTAAGAAAGTCAAAAATCACGTTCTTGCGTAAGCCAGGACCCACCAGGCCAGGCAGCCGAACAATCAGATGGCTCTGGAAATGCTGCTCGACAAACTTCTCAAGCAGTCGACGATGAAGTCCGTAAGCATGTAAGCCTGACTCATCAACGGGCGTAGACTCATCAACGCCAATCGGCTCCTTGAATACATCGACGGTGCTGATCAATATGAATTTTTTGCACTTGATAGTTCGAAGGTGGTTGATCAGGGATTCAATCTTTTTTCGATCATCTGCCGGATCACGATTGGCAATCCACTTCTGCGCTGGTGCGCCGGCACACACCACTACATCGAATTCACTATTTTCAATTTCGTGGATATTTGTCGAACGGAAAAGCGCAGAAAAATGTGCCTGCTTAAGGAGCGTGCTTCCAACAAAACCAGAGAATCCAATCAGCGCGTTTTCCATCATCACTCCAGCAAGCTCTTGAACTCTTCTGTTTCGAGCTTTTCAAGAACATCGTAAATATTGTCTATCTTCCCACCCAACACCGAATAGCAGCCCGGCAGCTCCGCATGTTTTTCGAAGAGGATCGGACGACCATCATCCCCTTCGTTCTTGACCAAAACGGTTTTGACCTCGAATAGTGAGTCGACATACTTCGCTTCAAGTACGGCAGGTAGATATCGGCCTACATCCCGGACCATGCGATCGACGCGAGTAGCACGATCGTATTCGTCGAGCTTCTTGTACGGGTCAACGCCCTGTTCGTCCTTCCAGCTAAAGTGTGGGGTGTAACGAACGTGCGACAGCGTGTGCAAGCCGCGAGCAGGGAACGGCATCATTGAGAAAAATGGCCCGTCCATCACTGTGACACCAATTTCCTTGAGCCCCTCTGGCGCTTGCATAAGCGCCATCTCGGTAACCTCCTGCTTGAGACCCGTTTTGGTGCCAGGAAAGTCGCCTGAAAACTGATTCAATCCACTGTAGGTGCAGTTGAAGACGTACCGACAATTTATTGACGAGGCATCCCCTGACTTCGACTGGATGGCTACGCTCAAGCTTTTGTCGGCTGGCGAACGGGAAATCGCTAAAGCACGGGTTGAGTAATGGATCTCGACACCTGCATCCTGAAGTTCTTTAATCGCCCACTCAGCAAGTCGGGTTGAGTCGAAGGCATATTCCTCAACGAGAAAAACATCTTCAATCAGTCGAGGCTCAAAAAGCCGTTTTAAACCGGGTTCGGCAGGCTTGATACTCGCTCCGATCTCGTGGCAAAAACGCTCAAATTGCTTGGCCGTTACTTTAGAGTTGCGTCTTGCAATGGCGTAGAGCTTTACAAAATCCTGCTTAACGACTTGCGGCCAATCTCGCACAAAGCGAGGCAAATTGACCCGGCTACGAAAGGCCGTCGTAAAGCTTCTTGGATAGTGGTATCCGTTGTGTACACGTGCCTGGTTGTTATACGAGGCACGAATCAGCAGTTCCGGCTCCCGCTCTAGGAGGATCAGCCGGCGCAATCCACGGGTCTTGGCAAGGTAGATCGCAATTGCAGAACCGTAGAAGCCGCCGCCAATGATGACTGCATCCGCAGTGCAAGATTGCACGGTCATGCAACAACCTGATCGGAATTGCGCGAGCCACTCGTTGCTGACGACGAGACATCCTCAATGTTTAGCTTCTCCCGGCGGGTCATGCATGCGCTCGTAAACTCTTGGCCAACGTGATACAGCGGCCCCTCATTACTGAGGCTCGCCATATGCAAAATGTATTCTCCAAGCACTAAAAGTACGAGTGAAATTAGAAAAAACATGCCTGACTGTTGCAATGACATACTCACCCAACCTGGCGCCACGTCTGTTTTGAAAATCCCAATGGCTACAACATAAACCGAATAAATTAAGTTGGCCGCAGCCCCAAACAAGGACAACGACGTCACAAGTCGCATTGGTGCTTGTGTTGTCGAAACGAGGAGGCGCATCCCTCGATCAATGCTTTCCCCCAATTTTTTGGTGTTCCTTGCAAGTGGTTTGCTGCTGTAATCCATGTTGATACGCGCAAAACCACCAGTTGCCGGCAAGTGCCGGTAAGTAACGGCTGGCTGGGGATACTGCAAGATAAAGTTAACGACACGTTTACTCAGCAGCCTGTACTGGGGCGCCTCTTTGGCCAGATGTATTCCATTGAACGATTTGTACAGAAAATTGAAGACTGCATAGGCCGCTCGGTAAGCGAGACTTTGGCGTGGTTTCTGCTGGTTATTTGCAAAAACCACATCTGCCCCCATAACTGCTTTATCGAGCATTTCAGGCAAGAAACCGATGTCGTCGAGCTGGGGATCAATGACAGCGACGAAATCACCAAGCGCATTCTCCAGTCCCACCCATGAAGCCGTGTCACCATCAACTTCCTTGGCAAGAGCATAAACTTGTAAGTTTGGATAGCCCGATTGACCGGTTAGATTTTTGAGTACGTTGATGCTTTCATCATCAGACGCGTTGTCAACAATAATCAACTCGTAATCGGTGACGAGTGATGACAATTTTTCAGAGGCACTGTGAATAATGCTCTCTAGCTGATGGCCTTGATTGCGTACAACATACACAACCGACAGAAATACCGGGAAAAACGCCATTCTTATGGTCCCCACAACACGCATCTTTGCGATGTGATTGCATTTATCTACAAAATCTTGTCATTTTAAACCCTGGGGGGGGGGTATGTCACCCTGTTCGAGCTTCCCCCACGAATCTTCCTCAATTTTCATGCCAGCAAGAGGTGCAGAGGCGTAAGCAACCCCTTCTGCCTGCCGGCGACGGACAAGGCCTGGAAGCTTTTTTCCTGCCGCCCACACCCACTTCATCAACTCTGCGGGGACGCCTTCGTGTTCGCCACGGTTCACCGTCCGCCTCAGTGTCGAGCGCTGTAGCGCTCCAGCACCGAGGTTGAAGGTGAAAGAGACCAGCGCATCGAACTGCCCGTCCGTCAGTGGTGCCGAGATCAGCCGCAGCACGGCTCGTTCGGCGATCCTCACGTCCCTACGCAGAAGCTCAGTGGCCTCTGCTTGCGTGACGCCCGCTGCGAATTGATCCTGTTCATGTGCCAGCACCACATGGCCGTAGCCGATGGTCGGGTAGCCGGCCGGGCAGGTGTAGATGGTATGACTGAAGCCCTCAAACCTTTTGATTAGGTTGAGGCCTTCCTCGGTGACTTGACGCATCAGCTACCCCTGCGCATCTTGCTGATCTGGCGGCTGCCGAACCAGAAGGACATCACAGCGGCAAACAGCGCCTGGGTTTCTTCATCCCAGGTGGCCTGTAGCGCCACCGCCAAGGTGACCCCATCGGTTTGCAGCAAAGTGGCCAATGCCGAGACCTTCACCACCGCAAAGACCAGAAAGAAGGCATAGGTGATGACCGGACGCACCGAGGCCTGTAAGGCTTCCACCCATGGCGAGCCCGTGGGATGGTTCGCGTATCTGTACAGCGCCTGGCTTTCGGCAACATCAGCCGCAATCTGGATTTCTTCCAGGCGCTGGCTGTTGCCCAGCCGCTGTTGCTCCATCTGCCGATCCAGGATCGCCAGTTCGTGTTTGCGGTCCTGGCTGTCGCGAAACAGCTTGAGGATTTCCGGGAAGGTGCTGCTGAGGAAGCCCAGCAGTGATCCGAGCAGGGTCAGCATGATCAGTGTCCTCCGCCAAATAGCTTCAACTTGATCAGTGCGCCCGCGACCAAGGCCAGAATGAAGCCCGTGGTCACCATCCGTACCAAGGTCTGCCAGGCGGTATGCTTGGCTGTGTTGAAGGCTTCGAGCAGCCCACGCAATTCACGGATGTCGGCAGCTGCGCTTTCGCCATCCAGGCCGACATCGGTCATGGCACGCTTGGCGCCGCGTTCGGCCGCGTCCTCGATCAGTCGTTCAAATTCGTCCAGCGGCATGGATACCCAGCCGTCTCGGGTGGTCGGTGTGTTCATCACGGTCTCCAGAAACAAGAAACCCCGCACAGGGGCGGGGTCGATGGGGTAAAAGGAATTGGCAGGTCACGGGGCGCTGGGGATGGCCACGGTCGTTGTGCGTGGAGGAGGCTTGGTGTGCCCGGCTCTGGCCTTGCCTGACTTGCCGGCTGAGATTTCCACCGAGGTGCTCCAGCTTTGACCGGCCAGCTGGTGCGTGACCGACTCGATCAGGTAGGTGCCGTCGACCCCTTGCTTGAATCCTTGCAGCTGGACCGACTTCTCGGCGGCCAGATCGGCACGGCCACGTAACTCCAGCTGGCCGCTGGCGGTCTGCCGGTTCATGCTAGCCAGCTTGGCTCTGGCTGCAGCTTTGGCAGCGCTGGGGTTGGGATAGATGTGACGATCAGTGTGCGTGGCGCTGCTGGAGCCGGCCGGGGCATCCGGGTTCGGGATGACGATGTCGATCTTTGTGCCAGTCTTGGTGTCGTGCGCCTGAGTTTTGACCGCACCAACGCTGCCCCGGTCGGGGAAGGTCAGGCGATAGCTGGTCACTTCGTTTGGTGCCAAGCGGACCACCGGGAGGCTTTTACCCGAGGCGGTCTTACCGTCAGCGCGGGGCAGGACCACGAGCTTGCGGTCCTTCAGGGTGGCCGTGGCGTTGTATTGACGCGCCAGGCGGGTCAGGAAGTTCAAGTCCGACTCGCCGACCTGGTCGGCCCGTGGCACCGTGGTGGTGATCGAGCAGACCGCCTGCCAGCGGTTGCGGGCGGCGACCTCGCGAATGATTTGCGACAGCGGCACGTTTTCCCAGGCGTGCTGGCGCGGGCTTTTGGCAAGCCCGGCCATGTCCGCCGGCTTGCCGCGAATGGTCAGGGTGCGTGGTGGGCCGGAGAACTCGATCTCGTCCACGGTGTAGGCGCCCATGAAGCTCAGCCCCTGGCCTTCCCAACCCAGAGAGATGCGCACCAGTGCGCCTTTCCTGGGGAAGGCAACTCGGTCGTCACGGTCATCAAGGCGGATCTCGCACTCGTCCGACTGCAGCCCGGCCCGGTCGGTCAGCTGCAGGCTGATCAGCCGGTCTTTGAGCAGGTCGGTGATGTCCTGGGCGTTGGCAATGACCTGGAAGATGGCACGCATCGCTCAGTCCCACAGGTTGATCACGTCGGTGCGCGCCGGGGCCAGATCCGGCTGACCTGCTCCCCGTTGATTAGTACACCCCGATGTTAGTAATGTCTTCATAAGCCACATGAGGACATCCCCATGAAGAAGCGTTTTTCCGACGAACAGATCATCAGTATTCTCCGCGAAGCCGAAGCTGGGGTACCCGCCCGTGAACTCTGCCGCAAGCATGCCATTTCCGATGCCACGTTTTACACCTGGCGTAAGAAGTATGGCGGTATGGAGGTGCCTGAAGTTAAGCGCCTGAAGTCGCTTGAGGAAGAGAACGCCAGACTCAAGAAGCTGCTTGCCGAAACCATGCTGGATAAAGAGGCGCTTCAGGTGGCTCTTGGGCGAAAGTACTGACGACAGACCAGAAGCGGGAAGCCGTGATGCTGATGTGTGATGCGACTGGTCTGTCGCAACGTCGTGCCTGCAGGCTTACAGGTTTATCCCTGTCGACCTGCCGCTATGAGGCTCACCGTCCGGCTGCTGATGCGCATTTATCAGGGCGCATCACTGAGCTGGCACTGGAGCGCAGGCGTTTTGGCTACCGTCGTATTTGGCAGTTGCTGCGCCGTGAAGGGCTTCATGTTAATCATAAGCGCGTGTACCGGCTTTATCACCTCAGTGGCCTGGGCGTAAAACGCAGAAGACGTCGTAAAGGGCTGGCAACAGAACGTCTGCCGCTGCTCCGTCCGGCGGCGCCCAATCTGACCTGGTCGATGGATTTCGTCATGGACGCACTTTCCACCGGTCGCAGGATCAAGTGTCTTACCTGCGTCGATGATTTCACAAAGGAATGCCTGACGGTCACTGTTGCCTTTGGGATTTCAGGCGTTCAGGTCTCGCGTATTCTGGACAGCATTGCACTGTTTCGAGGCTATCCGGCGACGATAAGAACTGACCAGGGGCCGGAGTTCACTTGCCGTGCACTGGATCAATGGGCCTTTGAGCATGGTGTTGAGTTGCGCTTAATCCAGCCGGGCAAGCCAACGCAGAACGGATTTATTGAGAGCTTTAACGGACGATTTCGCGATGAATGTTTGAATGAGCACTGGTTCAGCGATATCGTTCATGCTAGGAAAATTATTAATGACTGGCGGCAGGATTATAACGAATGCCGCCCGCACTCCACGCTGAATTATCAGACACCGTCTGAATTTGCAGCGGGCTGGAGAAAGGGTCATTCTGAGAATGAAGATTCCGACGTTACTAACTGAGTGTTGTATCTAATCGTGGGGGCAGGTCACAACCTCAACCCCATCCAGCAATTTTTCCAGATAACTCATCTCGCTCATTTCTGCACCTCGCAGCCTTCAATTTCAGCCACAATTGCATCAATGTCTTTGCGCAACTGATCGATTTTGCTGACGGTAGTTTTTAGCTCGGCATTCAGTTTCGCAATATCAACGATTTCTCGGGTATCTTTGGCTTCCACGTAGCTGCTGACCGACAGGTTATAGTCATTCGCGACAACAGTCTCAAACGCAACAGATTTCGCCAGATGAGCAACATCTTCCTTGCTGGCAAATACCTGCATAATCTGTTCGATATGGGCATCGGTCAGGATATTGTTGTTGGTCTCTTTTTTGAACAGTTCGCTGGCATCAATAAACTGAACTTTGGTATCTGTTTTATGTTTAGACAGCACCAGAATGTTTACAGCAATAGTGGTGCCAAAGAACAGGTTCGGTGCCAGTGAAATCACGGTTTCGACATAGTTATTATCGACCAGATACTGACGGATTTTCTGCTCTGCGCCGCCACGGTAAAAAATACCCGGGAAGCAGACAATCGCGGCGCGACCTTTGGCCGAAAGATAGTTCAGCGCATGTAATACAAACGCGAAGTCAGCTTTGGATTTGGGGGCCAGAACGCCAGCCGGGGCAAAACGCTCATCGTTAATCAGTGTCGGGTCATCGCTGCCAATCCATTTCACCGAATACGGCGGGTTAGAAACGATGGCATCAAACGGTTTTTCATCGCCAAAGTGAGGCTCAGTCAGGGTATTCCCCAGTCTGATATCAAATTTGTCGTAGTTGATGTTGTGCAGGAACATATTCATACGCGCCAGGTTAAAGGTTGTATGATTTATCTCCTGACCATAAAAACCTTCTTCAATGATATGGTTATCAAAGTGCTTCTTCGCCTGAAGCAGTAGTGAGCCAGAGCCTGCGGCAGGGTCATAGATTTTGTTGACGTGAGTCTGACCGTGCATCGCAAGCTGAGCAATTAGCTTAGAGACGTGCTGTGGTGTGAAGAACTCCCCGCCAGACTTACCGGCATTTGCCGCATAGTTAGAAATCAGGAACTCGTAGGCATCACCAAACAGGTCAATCTGGTGCTCGTTAAAATTCCCCAGGTTAAGCCCTTCAACGCCTTTCAGAACGGCGGCAAGACGGCTGTTTTTGTCTTTAACTGTGTTACCCAGTCGATTGCTGGTTGTATCGAAATCGGCGAACAGGCCTTTGATGTCGGCCTCCGACGGGTAGCCGTAGGCTGAGCTTTCAATAGCGACGAAGATACTGTTTAAATCAGCATTCAGCCTGTCGTTGGTGTTAGCTTTAGCGGCAACGTTGCAGAACAGCTGGCTCGGGTAGATGAAATAGCCTTTAGTCCTGATGGCATCGTCTTTGATGTCATCGGTAATGATGCTGTCATCAAGTGCTGCATAATGTATGCTCTCATCCCCTGCTTCCATGTAGCTGGAAAAATTCTCACTGATGAAGCGGTAGAAAAGTGCACCGAGTACATACTGTTTAAAATCCCATCCATCTACGGAGCCTCTGACATCATTGGCAATGGCCCAGATTTGACGGTGTAGCTCTGCACGCTGCTGAAGGCTTGTCATTTTGTATCCTGTTGTATGATTCTTAAGTACTGCTATTGGCCCGATTTTATCGCAATTTCATTCCGTTGGCAGGCTTTGCATGTCATGCGTTGTACTGAGTGTTCGTTTGCCCGGTTATGTAACCAACGCTCTTTCAGTCAGGCCAGTAGAAACGTTGTGCTGACAATAAATACTGAGGCCCCAACACTTTCGGGGCTGAACGTTCAGTCAGTGAGAATTTCTTCATCCGTATCCATTGTGGATGGTGATGAATCTATTTTTGTTGTAAGAAATACCCGATTCAGTAGTCTTTGCTTCAGGGCGTTTCTTCGCTCATTGTAGAATTCCGGGAAGCGACTGAACTCAATATTGTCATCTGAAACTAACAGCATTGATGGCGTATAGTTGTTTGATGAGTGAGATAGCCATTGTTTCAGGGATGTATCCTGTTTACTTATATTCTGAGAGTGATTCAGTAAATGAAGATTAGGTATGGTGTCCCAGTGTTCCGGATTTTCGTAAAAGCTGAGTTTCTCCGGTGAATTCGCAATATAATCTAATTTTTCAAGATATTTATTTGAAAAATGATTTCTTGGATGAAGGTGATCAATATGAAACACCTCGGTCGGATTCATTTCAGGGAACAGAAGATGCAATAGTGCGCGGCAGCGACCTTCGCCATATCTGATATTGAGAAGGCTTTCGATGTATTCGTTGTCAAATCTGAGGTCCTTATTCGAGCCTTTGTACCTGTCAATAATCTTCTCAAGAGGAAAATGAACATCTGAAAGACTATTCTTCATTACGTCTCTGATGCTCGTGAGTAGCGCATCTGCCTGGCTTCCAAAGATCCCTTTCAGAAGTACCATGTAAAACCACTGGCTAATTACTGAGCGTTCATTGTGGTTTTTATTCAGGAGATTAATCGTTGTATATAATGGGTGTCCATTGGTTTGCTTTTTGTAAAGCCAGTAGACCACAGGAATGACTGCATTTTTAGATATCAAAGACTGTGGATTGATGCCGAATCGCCTGATAAGAACAAAAGTCTCCTTGATACAGGATTTTATTTCAGACCATTGTTGTTGTATCTTACCGACCTCCTCTGAAGTGAAGTTTTTTACTTTGAACCGGACGTCAGAGTCAATAAGCATCAGGCTGGTTTTTAAGAACCAGTCTCTTTCAATATAAAACCCCATTTCATTATTCTGATGAATGTTTTTTGTTAGTTCATCCAGTTCTCTTCTGAAATCACCCTGCCAGTGTGCTACAGCTATTGACATCAGTAAGTCGGAGAACTCAAGTTTTGTCCCCCCGCTATTCGTGCGGATGAAAACATCCAGCACATGATCAATGTCCTGGCTGCTCTCATTGAAGTAGTGGATAAGATTCTCAGTTCTTATCTTGGTATAAAGTTTAAGCAGGGTTTTTCTGGAGAATTCACTGGAAATGAGTCCTCTTTTTTCGAGTTCTGGTACGACAACTTTAAATAAGATATCATCCGGAGAATCAATTTGCTCGTATTTGAATATTTCGTGAAGGCAGAACCAGTGATGTTTGTTATCGGTAAGTGAATCAGTGTATTCCTTGTCGGTGAGGAACCTGAAGTTGTACTTCATCATGGGCTCATCGTCTGAGTCAAGTGGCGCTGTTAAATCGACGTAAAGCTTTCTGGGCGGCAGGATGCGATCATCCTGTGCCGAAGGCCACCACTCCCGGGGCTTTTTATACGCATACGTTCCACACAGTCCAATATATAAAGATGTGAGACGCTGCTGACCATCAATCACCGCCTTAAAATCATGAAATCCCGCATTTGTTGGTACATATGGGTTTTCTTCATTAAACCGCTGACAGTATTCTTTCAGGAACTCATAAAATTTGTAATCGTTTTTAATACTGGCACTACGGATATCCCACATCATGAAAGAGTTTATCGGGTAGTCTCGCATGATGGAATCAAATAGTAGACATATCTGCCTGTAACTCCAGACAAACTTTCGCTGAATTGCAGGCAGAAGGTAGTGGCGTAAATTAATCGAATCTATCGCTTGTTTTATCGTTATTGCTTTTTCATACTGGCCAGCCATCATAAACCTCATGTGTTATATTAGCTGGCCTATTTTAATTTATTGCGTGTCGGTAGTACAGTCTTTGCACAAACTAATTTATGCAATGGAAAAGCTGACGGCTCGGTTTGTGTTTTTCATTCGGGTAGACTCGCATTGCGGATGCACAAAGTGATGAAACCTGTCTTGCTATATTTTTACCGAAATTAACAAGAAGGCCGTGCTTTATTTTTTCACCCTCTGCCCTGATGCTGATGATAAAGCTGAACTGATATACGATTACCTCAATGAGGTCATTGCCAAATGTTATGATGGCGGCGTTGTTTATTTCATATTCATAATCCCTCAGGTCAGTGTCAAGTCTTGCTGTTGCATCTACAAGTGCGTATTCTTTATCGATAATCATAACTTTCTCACTTATCATGTTAATGTGATTTAATCATCACTAAAAATATGTTGTGATTTTAATTACGATTATTCGTCTGTTTTCTCCCGTAATGCATTATCTGATGAATAATGTTCATGTGGGGTAAGGCTTCCATAAAGTCAGACTGTTCAATCAGCGAAATGAGTGTGTTATCGATCTCAAACGTTGTATCCGGTAATACCTCAACCAGCCTGATTCGGGACAGGGAAATAACGAACACGCCCGATGACGTACATCCGGCAAGAAACCACTCCGCATGGCTGCAAAGCAGACGGTAGGGATGAACGGTATGGCTGACGTTTTCGTCGGTTCTGATACGCACCTGGGTCTGGTTAAGTATGGCGAGCGTCAGTCTGCTGAAATCACCGAAAAGGGTGGGTTTCTGGCGCGGCTCCGGTAGCATAATCCTGTATGGCGAGGGACGTTCCCCGTCAAGCATCAGGCTCAGTAGTTTGGCATCCATCGCGGGTAACAGACGGTCAAGATGCAGCAACCTCGCCAGTATCTTCATATCCCGTTCCGTGCGGCGACGAAAGTAATGTGAGGCAAGCTGATACACGCCGTTGCTCTGTTCAATATCAAGGTAGGTCAGACGGACGTTGAAATCCCGTCGCAGCGTTCGCGTCGTCACTCCAAATTCCTCTGCCAGCGTCCCGATATGCAGCCTCTCACCCTGAAACAAACGGCTCAGGATGATGGAAAGGCGGGTTGCCAGTCTGTCATGTTCGTTTTCTTGTGTTATCAGCGTCATACATCATTTCCGAATTTAGCCGGGAAATGATGCCAGCAGTAGCGGACAGGATTTGTCCGCCCTCTGAAGTTTTTTAAAGTCTGAATACCTTAAATGTAAGTGCTAAACGTCAGTATTCTCAGGTGAATAAAGATGCTTCTGGCGCATGTAGGCAATAAAAATGCAGGATGGTAGCGTCACCCGGTATGCGGGACCGGCTAAATCAATCAGCAGCCAGAGAGAACTGAGCACCCAGCCCACGGGACCGGCAAAAGCGCCCATGGTACGCGTCAGCATGGCATTTCCTGCAACGGTCAGCCCTCTGCCTAACAGGGCTTTCGCCACACCATTTGTGACAACAAGTGCCATCTGATAGGCCGCAAACCCGGATGTTTTAATCCCCGCCTGGATTGCCATGGTCAGCAGCTCCGGCGTGGGATTGCTGTAGCCTGTCTGCAATTCTTCCGCCACGGTCTTTAGCTGAGCGGTTGTCATCTTCTCAAGGCTTTTCTCCAGGATCTTCATCAGCAGATTCATTTCTATGGTTTCAACACTGGATTTGCTGTTGTAGTTCACCTTCATTTTATCGCAGGCATCGGTAAGAATTTCCCGGTACAGCACCCCTTTGCCCCAGTGGAGCAGCGTGGCAAAGCTGTTCGCCCCAAACGTCTGAACCTCGGCGGCAATGGCATCCCAGTAGCGTGGGTGGTTGGGTTTGTGTTTTTTATACTGAGGATCGTAAGTCAGCGTTTCCGTGATGCGTGCCAGTCCGTCTTTCGGATCGCAGATAAGCACAGAAACCAGTAAATCCAGATCGTCACGATGACAGTGGCGCAGAAACTCAAGGTCGGGGTCGTGTCGGTAGGTAGCCATATTTCACCTCATTGCAGATATTGGACCTGACAGTTTAAGGAAGCCCCCGGACAGGGTTTGTCCGCCTGAAAAATAAAAAAGTAAAAAAAACCTGCCCGAAAGCAGGTTTCTGTTCACCGGATGGAGGTATAACGCGTCGGGATTACTTTCCGCGCCATTCCTTTTCCACTTTATCCGCAAAGGCATCGCACTGCCGGGCATATTCCGGGTTATAAAGCAGCTCCGACTGCGAAAGCTGCATGGCGGTCATGCTGCCGTTACGGGCATTTGATTCGAGCCAGGTTCTGCCATAGGTTTTGTTCATCACCTGAAGTACCCTGTTGAATACCGGTCCGTTGATGCGGGCATTGAGATTGACGCCTTTTACCTGAAGGCCGCTGTCACTGGTCTGGGTCAGGCGGGTGGAGTACATCGCACAGAAGGTCGAATTGGTAATCATCTGAGCGTCAGCCTGCTCGTCGGCGAACGCGCTGTGGCTGAAGGCGGAAAGCAGAATTGCGGCGGTTAACAGTTTTAAAATTTTCATCATGTTCCCTTATGGATTGAAAAGCGGAGACAGCCTGCCATACGGAGTGGTCAGGAGATGTCCGACAGAGAAAAAAGTCAGGGTTTCAGCGAGGGAGCCAGTCGCCAGCGGTGAGGTCCAGCAGATTCCAGCACAAAGGCCAGTTGAGCGAGGTCCCGTCTTGCGGTCCGGGGAGACACGTCAAACTGCCGGATGATGTAGCGAACAGATATTGTCTGACCGTAAAACAGCACCATGGTCAGCCGGATAAGCCGTTCTCCCTGTCCGGTGACACGTTGCCTGCAACGGCTGGCTTTCATCGTTGCCATACGCGCCATCGGTCCCCTTTCTGAAAAGAATCGAGGTGTCTGGCAAGCCAGATATCAGGGCACGAATCGCCGGTAACGCAGCGGGCAGTAAACCGGTGGCAGTTAAAGTCGAGCAGGCTATAAGGATAGCGCTGACCCACTGCCGCCTTTGCCCGTTCAGCGGCCCGCGCACAACCCTGAGGCGTCAAATCCATACAGTCGGTATACACCGAGATAGCGGAGTTCCAGCCATCGAGCCGGTCAAGAAACCCTTTAGCCTTACTTTTGATAACGGTTCCATCGCCATCAAGATGAACAATATCGCCGTTACCCACATAGATACCGCTGTGTGCGGCAAGGCCAAAAAGCAGTTCGCACTGCACGATACCACCGTAAGCCGGTTCATCGACGCAGGAGAGAATGCAGTTATCGATAAATGAATCCACGAAGTTCAGCAGCAGAAGCCGGTACATAACAATCAATTCCTTACTACGGGGGAGAGGGGGGATGCGGGGGAAACGTAGTGAACACTCAGCTTTCCCACAACGTACGGACCGTGAAAACCCCCATATCGTGGTAAGCCATAAAGTTACTTTCCCATAGCGACCAGAACTCACGGGCGTCGACATGAGAGATATCGCCACAACGGGAAAGCCACGTGTATTGTTGCGTCCAGCTCACATCGACATCTTTTTCAAGCTCAGGCCATGGATGCCCTGCATAGTGAAAATCGGTGACGTAATCGAGCTGCCAGTCTTCTCCGGCAGGGATGAGGCGTATTTCGACCGGATGCCAGCCGCCCTTTTCCGGTGAGTATTCAGGGTCACGGAAGTTAATGGTTAATCCGGTGATGGGGTGACGATGAGGCGGTTTTTGCGCAACGATACCCAGAAGCAGTTGAGTGAACGACCGGGAGAGCGGCAGCACATAGCCGCCCTGCAATATTACGGGTGATGACATAGTGAATTTCCTGATTTTTGGTTAACAGAACACAGAAAAAGCGGGGTTAGTCCTGGCTGAGCGTAGCAAGCTGCGTCATACGATGCTGCCAGTCGGCATAGCAGCGGTGCATAAAGAGTCTGCTGCTGTCCGCTTCGATAAGGCAGATATCCGGACTTCTGAGCACAGCAGCAAGAAAAGCTGCGTTATTGGTGCTGCCCTGACCAAACAGTGGGCGAAATACACGGGATGGAAAGCTGTCTGGCTGCTGTTCCAGAATGGCGTGAATCGCATCAAGCGCTATCCATTCACGGGAGAACAGGCCCCCTTCGCCATTGGCGGTTAAGCGCAGGGCAAGACTCCCGGTTTCACCCTCTTTACCCAGCTCATACGTCAGCAGTCCTTTACTGTGGGGGCTGATTTTCTCGGCTTCCCCCATGTAGAACACGGTATAGCTTTCGGTGACGGCGGCTTCGGTAGCGATTTTTTTCTTACTCATGGTTCAGCGCCTCAATCAGGTTCCGGAGTTGAGTGATAACGGTCGTGTCCGGGAACACCAGATAGATACCCTGTCCGTTATCGCAGACGATACCGAGCAGGAGATACCAGCCATCATCAAGTGCGGTGACGTATTCCGGGTTAGCCAGTGCCACTGCCAGCAGCGGGTCTTCGGGGAGGGTGTCATCGTGGTTGAGATGCCAGAGCAGGGTTCCCGTTTCGTTCCAGAAGGTGGTAAACAGGTCGATATCATCGACAGGGCCAAGGATTTCATTGCTGAGGGCCGCCAGCGCGGAGGCGGGCAGTTTGAGAAGGGGGATACTGGTGGGGGTAGTGAGTTTGAACATGGCTTTCTCCTTATATTTTTGATATTCAATGAAATAATATATTTTCCATTCTGTTACCATTACGGAGATTGATTCGCCGGATGACTTTTACCGGGGGCTGGTAAAAAAGATGAATATTCTGAAGGCCTTATTTTCGGAAAACGAACACGATCCGTTTTGGCAAGGTTCTTCAGGGCGAAAAAGATCTCACAATGGTTTCCCCCCCGAACTTCAGGGAATTTATACGGAAAATAAATTAACTATCTGATTTTAATGGATAAGTTGCTTGTGGTATTAATTATCATTTAATTTTTTTGTTCTGCTGTTTGAGGGTTTTTGTAGTTGCTCTCGGTATATTATGCTGTGGTGGCAATTTGCTGTAGCAATTAATCATGGATAGTATTGGAACATCGCTGGCCAGCGTCTCTTGTAATTTGTTTCTTATGATTTTGAAGAGATGAACGCGATATGAAGTTATATCCCTCCACAAAAAAGGCGAATCAGCCATTAACTAAATCCGTGATTGCGGAAAGCTGTGCCCGTGCATTGCATGAGGGCCGGACAGTCGAAGCCAGTGATAGTAAACTGACGGGGCTAAAGATAATTGCCTCTCCTGCTAGCCCTGATGGAGCCACTTTTATCGTTCGCAAAAGTATCTGTGGCGAAAATATCTACAAGCGTATTGGACGATATCCTGAATTATCTGTTGCAGAGGCTCGTGAAATTGCGTCTGAAATTATCACCGGCCTGAAAGAGAGCGCTAAAAAGCACGGTAAAGATTACCGTAAGATTAAAAAAATGGACTTTAATGGCCTGCTGAAAACATACGTTGAAGAGGTTCTGAACAAAGGTATTAAGCGTTCAGCAAGGACAGACCTGTCTAAAATTCACAAGTATCTACTCCCTCGTCTTGGCGATAAAAAAATCGCCGATATGACGGAGGCGGACATTGTGGCCTATCTGCATGATCTCGATCTCAAGCCTGCCACCCGCAACCGCCATCTGGCACTCATTAAAGCGGTGTTTACCTGGGCTATCCGCATGGGATATATCAGCCGCTCTCCGGCGCTTTATATCAAAGCGCTGCCTGAAGTGACGTCAGATAGACGCGCCATGGATGACTCCCAGCTTCAGTGCTGGATGGATGTCTGTGAGCGCTGGCGTAATGGTAATCCCGATCATGAAGCTCTTGCTCTGCTCATGTTCCTTGCCCTGACGGGACTGCGTCTGGGGGAAACCCGTCATCTTCGCCTTGAGGATGTGGACTGGAGCCGAAAGGTTATCACTCTTCGCCATACCAAAAACGGCAGACTTCGCCGTGTACCGGTGTGTGATAAGGCTTTCGTTCTTCTGACAGAACAGCGTCAACATCTGGGTGATGAAGGCTGGGTATTTCCGGGCAAGGGGGCCGACAATCCGGTTTCTGAGCCGCGTCGCCTGCAAAAACGACTTTGTGAGGCTGCGGGTATTCCACCGTTCACCATCCATGAGATGCGTCATACCTTTGCGACAAAGCTCATTGAGAGCGGGGCCGACATTCACACCGTCAAAGACTTATTGGGTCACAGCACTATCAAAGTAACGGAGCTTTACTTGCACGCTTCCCCGGCGCGTTACCACGAAGTCGTTAACCGGGCGATGGGGTAACAACCTTCACTCAACGGTATGGTTTTTAACTATGGTTCTGATGCACCCGTTTTCTGACGGTGGCGTAATTTGATGGTAATACACATGAATAAAAAAGTGACAACTAATGTTCCTAAGGTTTCCGGGATTAAGCGTATTCGCGCTTTTGCTGACCGCGATAAAAATTTCAACAAAATGTCGGAAGCAATTATCAGGCGTGCTGAAAACACTGAGGTCGGTGAAGATGATATCGCTTCACTCGGTATTGGTGATGGGCTGCCACGGCATTATGTGAATACGGCTAATGGCCTTTTCTACATCGGTGGACAGAAACCTGTGCAGGTTTGCACCACGCCAGTTGTGCCTGTCGCCCTGTTTTGTGGAAAAGATAAGGAGTCCGGTCTTGGGATCAGCCTGATGACCGGTAACGGGCTGGGTAAGTATGTTAAGGCCCTGGTACGCTTTGAGGATATTGTTCAGAGCGGTGCTCAGGTAGTAGGCAAACTGGCAGATCGTGGATTTTGTGTTGGCTCCTCTCCACAGCAGTTTGCCCTTTTTGACCGTTTTCTTCAGCGCTGCCGGAGTTTACCGCTGCCTGTCTATCTGATGGCAGATGCGATGGGATTCGTTTCGGAGGATATGGCCTTTTTACATGGTCATGAGCCCGTTGTGACCTCTCTGACCGGGTTTGATTATCTACTGCCGGGATTCCGCGTGCGTCCCGGACTGCACAAAGGTGGGGCCCTGGAGGAGTGGATTAACCTCATCCGGGAAAATGTCCATGGCTGGGCGCAGACCTTTGCACTGAGTGCGTCCTTTGCTTCGATGCTTCTGGTTCCTGCCGGTATGGATGTGGGCATGTTTCATTTTCACGGCGTATCCACCACCGGTAAAACGCTTCTCCTGATGCTGGCTGCATCGGTCCATGGTGATGGCAGCGAGCCGGGTAGTGGGGGGAATGTAAATATTATTCGCTGGAATACCACGCCTAACGCGATGGAGCGCCTTCTCGCTGACTATTCCGGTCTGGTCGCCTGCGTCGATGAACTGGGTGCGAGTAATCATAAGCAACTTTCCTCACTGCTTTACAACATTACGTCAGGTACGGCAAAAGAGCGCCTGAACCGTGGCCTGACGGCAGATGAGCCGTTTAAATGGCGCATGTTTATTCTCTCCACCGGTGAGATGTCAATCTCCGAAAAGCTGGCTGAACAGAAAGCCGTGTTACAGGGAGGGCAGGAGCACAGGGCCATCAGTATGGAGCTGCTGCCTGAGGATGCTCAAAAACCGGATGAACCGGTATCAGAAACACGTGCCCGTGCAGATGCACTGAAGACGGGGCTGGCAGAGGCTTATGGTCATGCCGGGCCTGCATTTATCGGCAAACTGTTATCCGGGAAAAATACGACTGGCGGTCTTCGCACCTACGCAGAGTTTTCATCCTGGCTCCAGGAACAGACAGATGATTGCTGTAACGCACTGGAAGAGGCCCTGAGAGATGAAGGGCGCGATATTACCCGCGTTCAGCGGCGTGGACTGAGAAGATTTGCGCTGGTATGGCTGGCAGGAGAGAAGGCGCTGAAATATGGCCTTTTACCTTTCGAAAGCGATGCGGTGGCTAAATCCGTTATATCCGCTGCACGACGCTGGCTGGATGATAACCAGAATCAGTATAACCCGGTGCGTAACATGCTGGAGGAGCTTCAGCTGACGCTGGTGACAAAAAGCAGCAGGCACTTTATCACCCTGCGTGACGAACATGCCCGATGCCCGGGAGATATGTGGGGATTCGTCCATTACAAAACCGGCGACTTCCTGATTTATGAATCGGTGTTTGAAAAGCTCTGTTCTGAAAAGGGACTTAAGACCGTTGATGTGGCCAGACCGTTAGAGCGTTCCGGTTATCTGCTTGGCGAAAGTGCCGGACACTATAAAAAAAGAGCGCTGAAGACGATGGCGCAGTCTTACTACCAGGTCAAAAAAGCGTTTCTGAAATGCAATGTGATGACCGAATTTTAACCCTGAATAAAACCATTTTGACTGAATAACAACGAATAGAAGGTGATGTATGATTTTTGAATCAGACCAGTACTATGACGGTTTTCCTCACGCTATCAGCAGCGAAAATGAAGAAAAAACCTCATTCAATGATTACGCTCTGGTTAACACACTGGCGGAGTGCCTGTATCACGACATTTCTCGTGAAATCTTCGATGGCAGTGAGCCGGCGCTCCGGGCCGTCATTGCCAACGGTAAGATTAAATTCCTGGCTCGTTATACGCTTCAAGGGGCCTGCTATTATGAACCCCTCGGCACATTTCCACGTATGCCCGTTAACGTCGCGCGTGAACGAGCACGTGAACTCTATAACAGATTTGATGATCACCGGGTGCCGGATGAAGAATATGGGGCCATCCCGTTCTGACTGATGGCTGAACAGTAAAAAAAAGCAGGGGCACTTGCCTCTGCTTTTCTGTTATCACAAGGACGGTAGCTGAGCCGTTATCCTTTCCGCCAGTAACTGACTGGTGTTCTGTAAGCGCTGAGGATGAAGATGCGCATACCGTTGTGAAGACTGACTGCTGCGGTGCCCCAGTTGAGCCTGAACGTCATACAGTGTTCCGCCGTAGGACACGATGAGGGCGGCAACCGAATGGCGACAGGTATGAATACATACTTCTTTGTCGAAAATCCCCGCCCGACGAACGATACGCTGAAAGGCCTTAACCGGGTTACTCAGCGGCATCCCCGGTTTTTTGCCTATAAACAACCACGGATTTCCCCGCTGCGTTGGCAGCGTTCTGATTACGTCCATCGCCAGTGAGTTAAGGTGAACAATCCGTCCATAGCCATTCTTGGTTTCAGGGAGCCACAGGGTGCGTTTAACCGGGTCAACATGCTCCCACTTAGCCAGACGCAGCTCATCACGACGAAGGCCGGTCAGTAACAGCAGTTTGACATAGCGGGCAGCTACGGGGCTGGTATCGTTATCGGCGGAGAGAAAAATACGACGAATTTCGTCCTCGGTAAAATAACGCTGTCGGGCGTTGTTCTCCCTGAGTAGCTGTACCACCCTTGCCGGATGAACAGAGGTCATGCTTTGCCTTCCGGCCCATGTAAAGACGGCTTTAATGAGTACGATGACACGGTTACAGGTAGCCGCTGACAGGGAAGTACTTAACGTCTGCTGAAGGCGCAGAATGCTCGCTGGTGTGATATCGCTCAGCAGCCTCTGACCAATGGCGGGACGGATATGATCGCGGTAGCGCTGAACATCCTTTCCCCAACTGCGTTTAGCGGATTTTGCCCATGGCAGATAATGCTGATTAAAGAGTTCATCGAACGTCAGCTCCCTTCTCTTGTTTTCACGTTCCTGCTTAGGGTCAGTGCCGGTGGCAAGGGAGCGTTTATGTTCTATGGCAATCTGACGAGCAAGATTGACGTCCACTTCAGGCCAGTGACCAATGGCGATGGCGCGTTTTCGTCCATGATAGAGGTAGCGTAGCAAAAACTTTTTACGACCTTCTCTTCTGCTGACCAGACACTTCAGGCCGGAAATCTCGGTGTCGCTGTATTCGGCATCGGTACTGCGTGCATCTGATGTGTTAGGGGGCAGGGATTTAATGAGCTGATTAGTAAAACGGAAGCGTTTGGGAGTGGACATATTACCTCCTGTGACTGGTGTAAAGAACGTCAGGGTTGACCCATCCCCGGCACGGCGTTGCTAATGGCTGAGTTGATTTTCTGGCGTGGCGAAGGGAATGCTGGTGCCACATGGTATGAATGAAGACGGGAAATGCAGAAAGAGCAGGCTTTACGGTCTGCTTCTGGTCTTAAGGAGAAAGATTGCCGTTGGGGACAAGTTCACAGAAATAATATGTGTTTCAGACGTATATAATTACATGTGATAAGGGCAAAGAGCGTGCTTTGCTAAAATTTGACATGTTGAAGTCCACTCTTTTTAACGATGTCGTTATGGACGAGATGGCGAGTCTTGCTTAGATAATTAATCAAAATACTGTGACTTTGGACCCACGTTTACCACATTTCGAGCACTTGAGCCGAGTTTTAAGGTCTTCTAGAGTTACTCCCATTGCAACATACTGCTTAAGGTCGTTCAAAGTAAGGATTGTGGGGAGACGACAAAAAAATCCAGAGGCGCAACATACCAGCATCTCCGAGCCGTTTTTTAACCAGTCCTCAAGATTATCGTGCGATCTCGTTAGTCGTTCGATATCCGCTCTCCACTGCTGGATTTCATTACCGTTCCAGTCGATATTTAGCTCGATTTGTTTGGCAACGAACCGGTGTTTACCTCTGTTAACTGTGGGTTCATAGTCCTTACGTTGATCTTTGATGAGATCAGCCTCATAGAGGAAATCATCGTTTTTGTTGTCGGTATAATCAAAAATTACCTTAATTAAATCAATATCAACGTTTTGTTTTTTGATGAATAAACCCTGTGTTCCGCTTCCGTTCAAGTCCCGGCTAAAGTTAATGTTGAGATGGCGGCGGAGTGAGAAGAAATAGCTGTGGCCGTGCATAGCCAATGCAAGTCTGGCTATGTCATTGCAGTTGTAGGGTGTGTGTGTATCCATGATGTTACCTTTAATTCATATTCGGTCGAGAGCGCCAGGAAACTAACCTAATATACCTTTTTTCTACACCAGTATTTGGATCAATTTTCATCCCTTTGGCCTGCTTCTTGTTGATTCGCTCTCAGCGATGTTTGAAATAGGCCATCAGTGGTCAGAATCATTTTTTACTTCCACTTTTTGCTCAGATTTGACCCTAAGGTCTAAGTTCCAATACGTTTCGCTCAATTACTATCACCCCTGATAAATTATTCTATGATTACGTGGAGGGCGGGGGATTCAGGCAATGTTAAGAAATGAAAGGTTTAAATGCGAATATTACAGGTGGAGGAGATGGTGGATACCCCCGACTGACAAGGGGAGTTGATGGCGCTGAGTTCACCCCCTTGCCTGAAGAGGAGTCTCCCCGGTCTTCCCCCGGGGATGATGGCAGGTAATTTGTTGTTAAATAAAGTAAATTATGAAATCCCCCATTTCCCCCGTATTCTCTGCTTCATTATGAATAATCTTAGAGAAAGGAACCGTAAAGGACCGTAGAAAGACCGTAGCTGTGAGGTGAGGGAAGGCACATCAGAGGGTGTTGAGGTGTCTAAAAGTAACGAACATCTGCGAAAATGGCGAGAAATCCAGCAAACAAATAACGTGTTGCAACGACCAGAAATCTACCGTAGCCAGAAAAGGAAAAAGCCCCGCTTTGCAGCGAGGCCTTATGAATATTGGTGCCCGGACTCGGAATCGAACCAAGGACACGGGGATTTTCAATCCCCTGCTCTACCGACTGAGCTATCCGGGCAACGGGGCGCATTAAACCTGATTCGCCTCGTCTCGTCAATCAAATTTCTTCAATTTAGTGCAGACTGCACAATCTATCATCACTTTGCCGCTATTGCACGCATTGTCAGGCAAACCAGGCGGTCCAGGCGGCGGAAAGCGGCATTGCCAGAAGGAGTGCTGGAAGCATGTTGACCACCGGGAACATTTTAATGCCACAGATGCGTAATCCGGTTGCCATCAGCAATAAACCGCCTACGGCGCTGAAGTCTGCCATCATCGACGGTGTGGTCAGCGGTAATATCAGCGCGGCAGCCCACGCCAGTGTTAACTGGATGATCAGTAATGGAATGCTAATCACCGACACCGCAATACCCAGCGAGCAGGCGAAGATCATCGCCGTAAAGAAATCAAGAAATGACTTGGCGATTAAAATACTTGGATCGCCGGTCATCCCTTCGTTCATCGCCCCGAAGATTCCGGTGCCGCTGGCGCAAAACAGGACAATAATCGCGACAAAATTCTGAATAAAAGATTCATGCGCTGGCTTCTTACGCGAGTGGTGAAACAGATTATGCGCTTTGGCGACCACTGTATTGACGCCTTTTTCCAGCAGACAAATTTCGCCGATTAATGCTCCGAGTAAGGTTGCTAAAACCATCGCCGGAAGGTTGGCGCATTTCACCACCAGTAAAATACCAATCCCCAGCGATGCCAGACCAAAAATTGATGTCATGGAGACGCGGATACGTTCCGGTAAGCGTTGGCTGAGGAGTGCGCCGAGAACGCCACCCAGTAAGACTGCACTAGCGTTGATAAAAGGGCCGATGACCACAAGAGTTCCTGTTAACTGTATTGTTTGATTTTCTTATTATGACCGTTTGGCGCCGTCGATGGCTTGTTTGTTCGCAAAGTCCTGGCTTGCACGCTTTAGCGAAAGGTGCCATGATTGCGCGAATTTTCTCCTCTCTGTACGGAGTTTGCCCGATGCACGCCACCTCCTTACATTCTCTCGCTTATCGCCGTTTCGCGCGAAACTCTTCTCTTTTTATGCTACTGCTCATGCGGTGAAGTTAACGCACGCTCACTGCAGGACAACAGTAAAATCAGAGCGTTTCTGCTTTTACTGATGTCTGGTGGTCGGAGCTGGTGACCAGTTTGACCCATATCTCATGGGGCAGGGTTTTCCACCTTGTCCGGTATTCTTACTTCCCCTAAACGGGTTTTGCGCTTATGAAATCAATGAATATTGCCGCCAGTAGTGAACTGGTATCCCGACTTTCTACTCATCGCCGCGTGGTGGCGTTGGGAGATACTGATTTTACGGACGTCGCGGCAGTCGTCATTACCGCTGCGGATAGTCGCAGTGGCATTCTTGCGTTGCTTAAGCGCACCGGTTTTCATCTACCGGTGTTTTTGTATTCCGAACATGCTGTTGAATTACCTGCGGGCGTTACGGCGGTAATCAACGGCAACGAGCAGCAGTGGCTGGAGCTGGAATCCGCAGCCTGTCAGTATGAAGAGAATTTGCTGCCACCGTTTTATGACACGCTGACGCAGTACGTTGAGATGGGTAATAGCACCTTTGCTTGCCCTGGACATCAACATGGTGCGTTCTTTAAAAAGCATCCTGCCGGACGCCATTTTTACGATTTCTTTGGCGAGAACATCTTTCGCGCCGATATGTGTAACGCTGACGTAAAATTGGGCGATCTGCTTATTCATGAAGGATCGGCGAAAGATGCGCAGAAATTCGCAGCCAAAGTCTTTCATGCCGATAAAACCTATTTTGTGCTGAACGGCACATCGGCAGCGAATAAAGTGGTGACGAATGCGCTGTTAACGCGTGGCGATCTGGTGCTCTTCGACCGTAACAACCATAAGTCGAATCATCACGGCGCGTTGATTCAGGCGGGGGCGACGCCGGTCTATCTGGAAGCTTCACGTAACCCGTTTGGTTTCATTGGCGGTATTGATGCGCACTGTTTTAATGAAGAGTATCTGCGCCAGCAAATTCGCGACGTTGCGCCAGAAAAAGCCGACCTGCCGCGCCCGTTTCGCCTGGCGATTATTCAGCTGGGAACCTATGACGGCACTGTCTATAACGCCCGTCAGGTGATCGATACCGTTGGGCATCTGTGTGATTACATTCTGTTTGATTCCGCGTGGGTCGGTTACGAACAGTTTATCCCGATGATGGCGGATAGCTCGCCGCTGCTGTTAGAACTTAACGAAAACGATCCGGGGATCTTTGTGACCCAGTCGGTGCACAAACAGCAGGCGGGATTCTCACAGACGTCGCAGATCCATAAAAAAGATAACCATATCCGTGGACAGGCGCGTTTTTGCCCGCATAAGCGGTTGAATAATGCCTTTATGCTCCATGCTTCTACCAGCCCGTTCTATCCGCTGTTCGCCGCCCTGGACGTTAATGCCAAAATTCATGAAGGGGAGAGTGGGCGTCGGCTGTGGGCTGAGTGCGTTGAGTTGGGTATTGAGTCGCGCAAGGCTATTCTTGCGCGCTGTAAGCTGTTCCGCCCGTTTATCCCGCCTGTTGTTGATGGCAAATTGTGGCAGGATTATCCGACGTCAGTGTTAGCCAGCGACCGCCGTTTTTTCAGTTTTGAGCCGGGGGCGAAGTGGCACGGCTTTGAAGGATATGCCGCGGATCAGTATTTTGTTGATCCTTGCAAGCTGTTACTCACCACGCCGGGTATCGATGCCGAAACCGGCGAATATAGCGATTTTGGCGTTCCAGCGACGATTCTGGCGCACTATCTGCGTGAGAACGGCATTGTGCCGGAGAAGTGCGATCTCAACTCCATTCTGTTCTTATTAACTCCGGCGGAAAGCCACGAGAAGCTGGCACAACTGGTGGCGATGCTGGCGCAGTTTGAACAGCATATTGAGGATGACTCGCTGCTGGCTGAGGTGTTGCCGAGCGTTTATAACAAATATCCGGTGCGCTATCGCGACTACACCCTGCGTCAGTTGTGTCAGGAGATGCACGATCTGTATGTCAGTTTCGACGTCAAAGACCTACAAAAAGCGATGTTCCGCCAGCAGAGTTTCCCGTCAGTGGTGATGAATCCCCAGGATGCGCATAGCGCTTATATTCGCGGTGAAGTGGAGTTGGTGCGGATTCGTGATGCCGAAGGGCGAATTGCGGCAGAAGGGGCGTTGCCTTATCCACCTGGCGTGCTTTGCGTGGTACCCGGGGAAGTCTGGGGTGGGGCGGTTCAACGTTATTTCCTTGCGCTGGAAGAAGGCGTGAATTTGTTGCCGGGATTTTCGCCGGAGTTGCAAGGTGTCTATAGCGAAACCGATGCGAATGGCATGAAACGGTTGTACGGTTATGTGTTGAAGTAAGAATAAAAAAACGGGTCACCTTCTGGCGACCCGTTTTTCTTTGCGTAATTAGTGGCTAACCGTCTGTGTACCTGTCGGGACACGAACGTGTTTATATTTGAACATCGCCATGAACGCGAAGGCCAGAACCACGGAGTAACCTGCGAAAATCAGCCATACGGTCTGCCAGTCGGTAATGCCGTTTTGGGTGTACATCTCAACCACTTTACCGCTCACGATGCCGCCGAGGATACAGCCGAAGCCGTTGGTCATCATCAGGAACATCCCCTGCGCGCTGGCGCGAATTGCCGGACTAACTTCTTTTTCGACAAACACCGAACCAGAGATGTTGAAGAAGTCGAATGCGCAACCGTAAACGATCATCGACAGTACCAGCAGTACAGTACCGAACGGAGTCGGGTCGCCGTAAGCAAACAGAGCAAAACGCAGGATCCACGCTACAATACTGATCATCATTACGTTCTTAATACCGTAGCGGCTTAAGAAGAACGGGATGGTCAGAATGAACAGGGTTTCAGAGATCTGCGAAATCGACATGATGATTGACGCATGCTGCACGATGAAGCTGCTGGCAAACATCGGATCTTTGTCGAAGCTGTGCAGGAAGGTATTACCGAACATGTTGGTAATCTGCAGTTCCGCGCCCAGCAGCATTGAGAAGATGAAGAAGATTGCCATACGCTTGTTTTTAAACAGCGCGAATGCATCGAGGCCCAGCAGGGTTGTCCAGCTCTGATTCGCTTGCTGTTTAGCAACCGGAATATGCGGCAGAGTCAGGGTAAACAGAACCAGAACGGCGGAAAGAGCTGCGCCAATATACAGCTGCATGTGGCTTAATTCGAAGCCAGACAGGCTCACCACCCACATTGCCATGATAAAGCCGATGGTGCCCCAGATACGGATTGGCGGGAAGTCAGTAACGATATCCATCCCGGCATTTTGCAGGCGATAGTAAGAGATGGTGTTGATTAACCCAAGCGTTGGCATATAAGCAAACGAGTTAATCAATATCACAAGGAACATCGCCTCCGGCGTCGTGACCTCTGCCGCCATGAACAGCGTGATAGCGCCAATGGTGTGGCAAATGGCATATACCCATTTCGCACTTAACCATTTGTCGGCCACAATCCCCAGCAGCGCAGGCATAAAGACCGCGGCGATACCCAGTGAGCTATAAACTGCGCCGATAGAAGCACCGTCAAACTTCAGGGTAACAAACATATAGGAGCCGAGGGTCGTCAGCCAACTTCCCCACAGACAGAACTGCAGAAAAGAGAGGATTTTCAGCTGCAGCTTAAGATTCATGTTAATTTCCTCACATCGTGATGCGGATGAGTGTTTGAAAAAGCACATTTGACCGTGCGAGATGATGCGATTCTATCAACTTCGCGGACTGGTTTTTTGTTACCTGTGGCAAATAATTGCAAACATTCCCAATTTGCAAAACGAAATTGTGATGTGGATAACATTTTTACCCCTGAGCATCGTCAGGGGCGGTTAGTGGAATTATCGGCGGCGGTAAGATTTTTGCGCGGTATTCACTTTATAAAGATAACGGCGAGATTCCGCAGAGGGATGGCGGGTCGTCAGCGTCTGATAAACATCGCCCGGCGTCATGGTGTTAATAATATTGGCAGCCTGAATCTTATCATTCGAAAAGACTCGTAGCACGCTGCCTGCGCCGCCGTTATAGGCGGTGATGACGGCATAACGCCGCGATGTTGGGTTATCAATTCCGCCGAGATAAACGTTGTTCAGCATCGCCAGATACGCGGTGCCGGTATCAATATTGCTGGCAGGATCAAACAAGAAACTGCGGCTCGGCGTGCCGGATTTCCCCTGCGAGCGGAACACATCTTTCCCGGCGGTATGTTGTACCACCTGCATTAATCCCAGCGCATCGGAACGGCTGACCGCATACGGGTTAAAGGAAGATTCAGTCTGCATAATTGCCAGAATCAGCGACTCATCAACGCCATATTTCCGTGACGCCTGGCGGACCATACCGAGATATTTGTGCGCACGTTTATCAAGGTGGTTCGGCACCATGTTAATGGTGACGCTGTAGATGATACGCAGCCCGTTGCTGCGGCTCTTCAGACGGTTTTTCAGCAGATAATCCGCGAAGTTGCTCGCGCGACCTTCCCAGCGAATCGGCTGCCCGGTGTTGTCCACCACCTGACCGTAAAGGAAAGGTTCTTTCGAAATCGTAATATCATCAACGTCGGAATAGAGATCGACCGAACTCGGATCGTCCCCCATCAGCAACGTTTTGATTATTGCCCGGCGCAAATGCGCGGCAGGTTCTGTCCCGGCGATGGTTTCGATAGTAATCGTACCGTCATCGAAGTTGATGTGGCTGCGGGTCTGATATTGATCGGTGTATTTCACGTAGTCCTTAGGACCGGCGATCACTACCTCTTTGAATCCCCAGATGTTCTCAATATTGTGGGCAAATTGCCCCATCAGAATATCAAAACCGTTGGTGTCTTTGACCCAGGCTTCGTTATAGGTATCGCCTTTTTTGGTCGTCGAACAGGAGATGAGCAACGGCGCAATCAAAGCCAGCGCGAGATATTTTTTCATCATTCCGGGTGCGTGTTGTGTTTGTTTTATGCAAGTTGCCGGAGGCGTGCTCCGGCACTGTTTTTATTTTTTATCTTCCGGCGTATAGCCCTCGATATGCACCTCTTTACCCTCGAACAGGAAGTTGACCATCTCCTGCTCCAGCAGTTTGCGGTGCTCGGCATTCATCATGTTGAGTTTCTTTTCATTAATCAGCATGGTTTGTTTGTGCTGCCACTGCGCCCAGGCTTCTTTGGAGATCTCGTTATAGATGCGTTTTCCCAGTTCGCCGGGGTACAGCTGAAAATCCTGACCTTCTGCTTCACGTTGCAGGAAAGTACAAAAAATCGTTCTGCTCATAAATCATCCTCTTTATCGACTCACGCGCTAAACCGGCGCGCCAGTGCGTAACTGCTGTAACAAACGCTCCACGGGAGCCGCCAGGCCAACTGACGGCGGTTGCGCTAAGTTATACCAGAGCGCATTGCCTTCATCCATGCAGCCGGTGAATGACGACACGGGAAGCCACATAGGCACAATATCTAAGTGGAAATGGCTGAAGGTATGCCGAAACGCGGTCAGTTGCGTCAGGTTATCGGCAGCAATCTGCCGTTGCGCCAGCCATAGTCGCAAACTTTCTTCATCGGCAAACTGCGGGAAACAGTATAAACCGCCCCACAATCCACTCGGCGGGCGCTGCGCCAGCAATACCTCATCATCATGCTGTAACAGTAAAAAGTAACCCGTGCGCTCCGGTAGCGTCTGCTTTGGTTTTTTGCCCGGATAAAGCGACCAGCTATTGTTGGCGGCGGCAATACACCCGTTTTGTAGCGGACAGAGCGAGCATTTCGGCTTCGAGCGCGTGCAAATCATCGCGCCCAAATCCATCATCGCCTGATTAAACCGCTCCACGCCGAGCGCGGGCGTCACCTGCTCGCTCAAACTCCACAGTTTATTCTCGACCTCTTTTTTCCCAGGCCAGCCGCTTACAGCATAGCAGCGCGCCAGCACCCGTTTGACGTTACCGTCGAGAATCGGAAAGTGCTTACCCAGAGAAAGCGAGAGAATCGCGCCTGCGGTGGAACGCCCGACGCCCGGTAACGCCGCGACTTCTTCAAAGGTTTCCGGGAATTTACCGCCGTGTAAGGTCGCCACTTGTTGTGCCGCTTTATGCAGATTGCGCGCGCGGGCGTAATAGCCAAGCCCGGTCCACAAGTGGAGAACTTCGTCGAGCGGCGCATTGGCGAGATCGGTCACCGTTGGGAAGCGCGCCATAAAGCGTTCAAAATAGGGGATAACGGTCGCAACCTGAGTTTGTTGCAACATCACTTCTGAGAGCCATACTTTGTAGGGCGTCTTGTCAATTTGCCAGGGCAGCGTTTTCCGCCCGTATTTATCGTACCAGTCCAGAACCTGGGCTGAAAATTGCGACGCTTGCATGGTCACCGAATTCACTGTTGTTGGGGGCAAGATTGCAGCACAGCGACGGCAGGGTGTAAACCGGAACTTTCCGCAGCCACGGCCTTATCATGCTTGCATCCGGCAACTAACTTTGGATAATGCCCGTTTTCAGAACACTTTCACAAGCGACTAAATCTTTATGAAAAACGACGTCATCTCACCGGAATTTGATGAAAACGGCCGCCCGCTGCGCCGTATCCGTAGTTTTGTGCGCCGCCAGGGGCGACTGACCAAAGGCCAGGAACATGCGCTGGAAAACTACTGGCCGGTGATGGGCGTTGAGTTCAGCGAAGATATGCTGGATTTCCCTGCGCTTTTTGGCCGTGAAGCGCCGGTGACGCTTGAGATTGGTTTCGGCATGGGGGCGTCGCTGGTGGCAATGGCTAAAGATCGCCCCGAGCAGGACTTCCTCGGCATTGAAGTGCATTCACCGGGCGTTGGTGCGTGCCTGGCTTCTGCGCATGAAGAGGGCTTAAGCAACCTGCGCGTGATGTGTCACGATGCGGTTGAAGTGCTGCATAAAATGATTCCTGACAATTCATTGCGCATGGTGCAGCTCTTTTTCCCTGACCCGTGGCACAAAGCGCGCCATAATAAACGCCGTATCGTTCAGGTGCCGTTTGCCGAACTGGTAAAAAGCAAACTGCAACTGGGGGGCGTATTCCATATGGCGACCGACTGGGAACCTTATGCGGAACATATGCTTGAAGTGATGTCTTCTATTGACGGTTATAAAAACCTGTCAGAGAGCAATGATTACGTACCGCGTCCGGCATCACGTCCGGTGACGAAATTTGAACAACGTGGTCATCGTCTTGGTCACGGAGTATGGGACTTAATGTTCGAGAGGGTGAAATAATGGCAAAGAACCGTAGCCGTCGTCTGCGTAAAAAAATGCACATCGACGAATTCCAGGAATTAGGATTTTCGGTGGCATGGCGATTCCCGGAAGGTACATCGGAAGAACAGATTGATAAAACCGTTGATGACTTTATTAACGAGGTTATCGAACCGAACAAACTGGCCTTTGACGGCAGCGGTTATCTGGCCTGGGAAGGTCTGATCTGCATGCAGGAAATCGGCAAATGCACCGAAGAACATCAGGCGATTGTGCGTAAGTGGCTGGAAGAGCGCAAACTGGGCGAGGTACGCACCAGCGAACTTTTCGACGTTTGGTGGGACTAAGAAAGCATACGGGCGATGACAAATGCAAAACTGCCTGATGTGCTACGCTTATCAGGCCTATAAAGATGCACGATCGAGTAGGCTGGATAAGGCGTTTACGCCGCATCCGGCATGGAAAACGCGCACTTTGTTATCAATCTGGGGCCAGCAAATGCTGGCCTGATTTGTTCTTGAGGGAAGACTATGATGCGCAAAATGCTGCTGGCGGCAGCACTTTCAGTGACGGCAATGACCGCTCACGCCGACTACCAGTGCAGCGTCACGCCGCGTGACGATGTGATTGTCAGCCCGCAAACCGTGCAGGTGAAGGGCGAAAACGGCAATCTGGTGATCACGCCAGACGGCAACGTGATGTATAACGGTAAGCAATATTCCCTGAATGCCGCCCAGCGCGAGCAGGCGAAGGATTATCAGGCTGAACTACGTAGCACGCTGCCGTGGATTGATGAAGGCGCGAAAAGCCGCGTCGAGAAAGCCCGTATTGCGCTGGATAAAATTATCGTTCAGGAGATGGGCGAAAGCAGCAAAATGCGCAGCCGTCTGACCAAACTTGATGCGCAGCTGAAAGAGCAGATGAACCGCATTATCGAAACGCGCAGCGATGGCCTGACGTTCCACTATAAAGCCATTGATCAGGTTCGCGCCGAAGGCCAGCAATTAGTGAATCAGGCAATGGGCGGAATTTTACAGGACAGCATTAATGAAATGGGCGCGAAAGCGGTGCTGAAAAGCGGTGGTAACCCATTACAGAATGTGCTGGGAAGCCTGGGCGGTCTGCAATCCTCAATCCAAACCGAATGGAAAAAGCAGGAAAAAGATTTCCAACAGTTTGGCAAAGATGTTTGTAGCCGCGTTGTGACTCTGGAAGATAGTCGCAAAGCCCTGGTCGGGAATTTAAAATAATCCTCTATTTTAAGACGGCATAATACTTTTTTATGCCGTTTAATTCTTCGTTTTGTTACCTGCCTCTAACTTTGTAGATCTCCAAAATATATTCACGTTGTAAATTGTTTAACGTCAAATTTCCCATACAAAGCTAAGGGATAATGCGTAGCGTTCACGTAACTGGAGGAATGAAATGGAGTTTTTCAAAAAGACGGCACTTGCCGCACTGGTTATGGGTTTTAGTGGTGCAGCATTGGCATTACCCAATATCACCATTTTAGCAACCGGCGGGACCATTGCCGGTGGTGGTGACTCCGCAACCAAATCTAACTACACAGCGGGTAAAGTTGGCGTAGAAAATCTGGTTAATGCGGTGCCGCAACTGAAGGACATTGCGAACGTTAAAGGCGAGCAGGTAGTGAATATTGGCTCCCAGGACATGAACGATGATGTCTGGCTGACACTGGCGAAAAAAATTAACACCGACTGCGATAAAACTGACGGCTTCGTCATTACCCACGGTACCGACACGATGGAAGAAACCGCTTACTTCCTCGACCTGACGGTAAAATGCGACAAACCGGTGGTGATGGTCGGCGCAATGCGCCCGTCCACGTCCATGAGCGCAGACGGTCCATTCAACCTGTATAACGCGGTAGTGACCGCAGCTGATAAAGCCTCCGCTAATCGTGGCGTGCTGGTGGTGATGAACGACACCGTACTGGACGGTCGCGATGTCACCAAAACCAACACCACCGACGTAGCGACCTTCAAGTCTGTTAACTACGGTCCTCTGGGTTACATTCACAACGGTAAGATTGACTACCAACGTACCCCGGCACGTAAGCACACCAGCGACACGCCGTTCGATGTCTCTAAGCTGAATGAACTGCCGAAAGTCGGCATTGTTTATAACTACGCTAACGCATCCGATCTTCCGGCTAAAGCACTGGTAGATGCGGGCTATGATGGCATTGTTAGCGCTGGTGTGGGTAACGGCAACCTGTATAAAACCGTATTTGACACTCTGGCGACCGCCGCGAAAAACGGCACTGCAGTCGTGCGTTCTTCCCGCGTACCGACGGGCGCTACCACTCAGGATGCCGAAGTCGATGATGCGAAATACGGCTTCGTCGCCTCTGGCACGTTGAACCCGCAAAAAGCGCGCGTTCTGCTGCAACTGGCTCTGACGCAAACCAAAGATCCGCAGCAGATCCAGCAGATCTTCAATCAGTACTAATCACCTCGCCCCGGTATCGTGCCGGGGCTTTTTCACTTCAGACTTACGTCCATTGCCAATTTTCATTACCCTGATGATAATCACCGGAATAAATTATTCCGCGCGAGGGTTTTCGGGTGAAAAAGCAATGGATTGTTGGCACGGCGCTGCTTATGTTGATGACTGGTAATGTCTGGGCAGATGGCGAACCGCCAACTAAAAATATCTTAAAAGATCAATTCAAAAAGCAGTATCACGGCATTCTCAAGCTTGATGCCATCACCTTAAAAAATCTTGATGCTAAGGGTAATCAGGCCACCTGGTCAGCGGAAGGCGATGTCTCTTCCAGTGACGATCTCTATACCTGGGTCGGTCAGTTGGCAGATTACGAACTGCTCGAACAGACCTGGACGAAAGATAAACCGGTAAAATTCTCGGCGATGTTAACCAGTAAAGGAACGCCCGCGTCTGGCTGGTCGGTGAACTTTTACTCTTTTCAGGCGGCAGCCAGCGATCGTGGGCGGGTGGTCGACGATATCAAAACGAATAATAAATATCTGATCGTGAATAGCGAAGATTTCAATTATCGCTTTAGTCAGCTTGAGACTGCGTTGAATACCCAGAAGAACTCGATTCCTGCGCTGGAAAAGGAAGTGAAAGCGCTTGATAAGCAAATGGTGGCGGCGCAGAAAGCAGCGGATGCATATTGGGGAAAAGATGCAAATGGTAAGCAAATGACCCGCGAAGACGCCTTTAAAAAAATTCACCAACAGCGTGATGAGTTTAATAAACAGAACGATAGCGAGGCGTTCGCGGTTAAATATGACAAAGAGGTTTATCAACCGGCGATTGCGGCATGTCATAAACAGAGTGAAGAGTGTTATGAAGTGCCGATTCAGCAGAAACGAGATTTCGATATCAACGAACAACGGCGACAGACTTTTCTGCAATCACAAAAACTTAGCCGTAAATTGCAGGATGACTGGATAACGCTCGAAAAAGGGCAATATCCGTTAACGATGAAAGTTTCAGAAATAAACAGTAAAAAAGTCGCGATTTTGATGAAAATTGACGATATCAACCAGGCTAATGAACGCTGGAAAAAAGATACCGAACAACTGCGGCGCAATGGGGTGATTAAGTAAGTTTGATATAGTGCACGATTTGTAGCAGGATGCGGCGTTGACCCCGCATCCGGCAATCAACGTCTGATGCGACGCTTGCGCGTCTTATCAGACCTACAACCGCTGCCACATGTCGGCTGGATAAGGCGTTCACGCCGCATCCGGCAATACAAGTTTACTCAGCCAGAAAAAGCTCCAGCAGCGAATTTAAAAACAGCTTCCCATGTTCCGTTATCTGCCAGTAATCCGCACATTCTGTGAGATAACCCTGAGCGA